>Ga0181578_10006162_pt1 | contig 10348 bp, 12 predicted proteins | sample 071ome_21_FD_148659 | JGI IMG/M metagenome (GOLD analysis project Ga0181578, IMG submission 148659) | Coastal salt marsh microbial communities from the Groves Creek Marsh, Skidaway Island, Georgia - 071401CT metaG (spades assembly) | ecosystem: Environmental > Aquatic > Marine > Intertidal zone... | reverse complement strand
AGGCGCACTTCTCCGCCGGCGCCGATAAAATCGCCGCCAATGCCGCCGTTAAACCACACCTGTCCGCCGGCCAGAATGACATCGCCGGTCACCTGCGTATTATCCTCCACCTCGACGTTGCCGCCGGCTGCGATGAGGTTCTTATTAATCACGCCGGAAAATTCGACGTTTCCGCCCGACAAAATTGCCCGATCGGTTGCCGCGTCGCGGATTGAGACGTCACCGCCGACAACCGTCATGGCGGAGTTCACCGGCGATCTGATGTCCACTTCACCGCCCGCGACAAAAAGCTCATCGGCAACGCCGCTGACCTCTACCTCGCCGCCCGCGTAAAAATGCAATCCGGATGAGGTTGAGAAATGCACCGTACGATCACGGTCAGTGTCCGTGTCCTGGTCGGCAGCCCAAACCGGCGAGACATTCAGGATGAAAACGGCGGCGATCGCGGCCAGCGCCGCATGCCCCATTCGTCCTTGGGCGTTCTCTAAAAATGTAAGAACCAGCAACGCCACTGAACCAGCCGTCGCAATCAACACCAGTCCAATTGAGAGTTCAAAAAAGCTAGGCATCGAATATCTCCCCGACTTACGCGCCAACCGATGTGTTTGCGCATCATCCTAAAAGCAATCCCCGTGCCAGATTTTGATCCGAATCAACCTATTGATTTAAAATGATTTATTTTTTGACGTCGTGACATGGAGACCCAAAATAGCTATAACATCGCGGTTTTCGTCAAATAGTGTGGGTTTCTCAAATCAGTCTGGCGGCGGCCCCGGGGCTGAAGGAGAATCTGGCCTATCGCATTGATCTTTATGCAATCTGAGGCCCCAACGCCCGGCCCAGGCCATTGTATTTGCCCCCCGGCCCTCCTATACATCCCTCAACGCCCGCCCATGAGGATCCCAAGCGCATGATTCCCCGCTACGCCCGGCCCGCGATGACCAAAATCTGGGAGCCGGAGAACAAATTCCGTATTTGGTTCGAGATCGAAGCCCACGCCTGCGATGCCCAGGTCAAACTGGGCGTGATCCCCGCAGAGGCCGCCAAAGCGGTTTGGGAAAAAGGAAAATGGGACATCGCCCGGATCGACGAGATCGAGGCGGAGACAAAACACGACGTCATCGCGTTCCTGACCAATCTCGCCGAACATGTCGGACCAGAGGCGCGGTTCGTGCACCAGGGTATGACGTCGTCCGATGTGCTCGATACCTGCCTTTCCGTCCAGCTGACCCAGGCCGCGGATATATTGCTTCAGGACATAGAAGACCTGTTGGCAGTCCTTAACCGCCGGGCGATGGAATTCAAGATGACCCCGGCCATGGGGCGCAGCCACGGCATTCATGCCGAACCGGTGACCATTGGTCTGAAATTTGCGAGCTTTTATGCCGAGTTCGTGCGCAACCGACGGCGGCTAAAAGCGGCACGCTACGATATCGCGACATGCAACATCTCGGGCGCGGTCGGGACTTTTGCGAACATTGATCCCTCGGTGGAGGAACACGTCGCGGAAAAGCTGGGGCTGCATGTTGAACCTGTATCCACACAAGTCATCCCGCGCGATCGCCACGCGAATTTCTTCGCCACGCTCGGCGTCATCGCCAGTTCAATAGAACGCGTGGCCACGGAAATTCGCCACTTGCAACGCACCGAAGTGCGCGAAGCCGAAGAGTTCTTCTCGGCAGGCCAAAAAGGCTCCTCGGCCATGCCGCATAAACGCAATCCGGTGCTGACGGAAAATCTGACGGGCCTTGCGCGCATGGTGCGCAGCTACGCCATTCCTGCCATGGAAAACGTGGCTCTTTGGCACGAACGCGATATCTCGCACTCCTCGGTCGAGCGCTACATCGGGCCGGATGCCACTATTACTCTGGACTTCGCCTTGGCGCGCCTGACCGGCGTTATCGACAAACTGCTCGTTTATCCGGAAAACGCCGAGAAAAACCTGAACATGATGGGCGGGCTCATCTTCTCCCAACGTGTTCTCCTCGCCCTCACCCAAGCGGGCGCAAGCCGCGAGGACGCCTATGCCATCGTCCAGCGTAACGCTATGAAGGTTTGGAACGAAGGCGGTCAATTGCTCGATCATTTACGACAGGACGGTGACGTCACGGGCCGATTGACCAAAGAACAACTAGAGTCGTTGTTCGATATGGGCTACCACACCAAACACGTGGACACGATCTTCAAACGGGTCTTTGAAGAATAGATTCAGCTAGTAGGGCGTGCCGTCTTTATGGGTGAATGCCCACTTGCCGTTTGAATCCAGAACGGCCTTGAAATCATCGTCCGGATAAAACACATCGTCGCCCGGGCTGCGATCGCCGATCTCAAGATAAACCACGTCTTCTTCTGTTTTATTGAAGAGACGGTGCGCGTTTCCGGAGCCCACCTTAAATCCCGCGCACATGCCCGGCTTTAAAAGGGTCTCGCCGCTGTTGGATTCAAGGGTCGGCGTGCCCGCAACGATATAAATGAACTCATCTTGCTTCAAATGGGCATGCCGCAATGCGGAGATCGCACCCGGCACCATGCGGGGCAGGTTTACACCGAAATTGGTCAGCCCGAAGAATTCGCCGAGTTGCCGTTTTATTCGGCCCTTCGTCATCGTGAAAAAGGGCTCGGGGTAAAATGAATGCACGGCTCGCGCCGGAACGTCAGCCGCCAGGATCGCCTCAACGGGATTTTCGTCTTTACCCATACGATCCTTCACACACTCGAATTATTTTTTGGCTTCTTCGGCAATCTGACGAGCGGCTTCGTCATGGCAATCATGCAAAGCCTGGCGCAGCTCCTGGTCGGAAACCTCAACCTGCTTCGCCGCAAGGTCCGCCTTCACCTTATCCAGCATGTCTTCATCACCCGGCTTTTCGAAGTTTGAGTCGACCACTTCACCGGCATAGCTGTCCACTTGAGGACCGGTGATACCCAATTTCCCGGCGACCCATTTACCGAAAAGCTTATCGCGCCGTGACTGGGCCCGAAACGCCTGCTCCTGATCGAGCTGGTATTTGCGTTCGAATGCTTTTTCGCGGTCCTGGAAGGCGTCGTTCATTATGATCTCCGGATGGCAACGTTCGAAAAGCGCGGCGGAACCGCGGGCGAAGCCCTGATATAAAGACGCGGACAGCGCGGCGCAACTGGCGTTGAAACGTCTTTCACATTAGGTTCCAAGACCTTCACGAACAACCGGAATTCCCAGAAATCCAACCATGTGCACTGTCGTCATCCTTCGCCGTCCGGACCATTCTTGGCCTGTCATCATCGGCGCGAATCGCGATGAAATGATCGACCGGCCTTGGCGGCCGCCCGCGCGACACTGGCCGGACCGCGGGGACGTTGTTGCGGGAATGGACGAGCTGGCCGGCGGCACATGGATGGGTCTCAACGACACTGGCCTCGTTGCCTGTATTTTGAACCGGCACGGCTCGCTCGGCCCGACGTCCGGAAAACGCAGCCGCGGCGAACTTGTACTCGAAGCTTTGGATCATACCGAGGCGTCCGATGCCGCTGACGCGCTTTCAGATCTCAATGGAACAGCATACCGCCCGTTCAATATGGTCATCACGGACAACAAAGACGCCTATTGGATATCGCTGACGGCGGAAGCCGAAAAATCGAACGGCGTTGTCCGTGTGCAACCTATTCCAGATGGACTGTCTGTATTTACCGCATACGATCGCAACGATACATCGGACCGCCGCATCGCGACCTACCTGCCGCGCTTCGAGGCTGCGCCGCCGCCCAATCCCGACAACGACGACTGGTCATCCTGGAAACAACTCCTCGGCGCCACGGAAACCCAAGGCGAGCGCTACAATGCCATGAGTTTCAGGATGGAGACGGGATTCGGCACCTCATCCTCATCTCTCCTGGCGTTGCCTTCGGTCGATGCGGCTTTTGGCCCGAGTGGCAAGTCGCCGGTTTGGCTATTTGCCGCCGGCGCGCCCGAATCCGCACCATTCGTGCCTGTGGATATCTAGCGGACGGTGAAAATCCTCGTCTAGTGAGGCGGAATTCAGCCGTTTTATCCGTGCGCCGAGAGCGCGTTGTGGCCACACCATGCACCTGCTATATGACCCTCCCGACGGTCAATGCGGCCTCGGTTTTTGTTCTTTTTTTCAGGTGAGAGGCGCATGGCCCGCCGCAAGCAAATCTACGAAGGCAAAGCCAAAGTCATTTTCGAGGGCCCCGAGCCCGGAACGCTCGTCCAATATTTCAAGGACGATGCTACTGCCTTCAATAATCAGAAAAAGGGCACCATCACCGGCAAGGGTGTGCTCAACAACCGCATCTCCGAATATCTTATGATGAAACTGGAGGAGATCGGCATTCCCACGCACTTCGTGCGCCGCTTGAATATGCGCGAACAGTTGGTGAAAGAAGTCGAAATCATCCCGGTGGAAGTCGTGGTGCGCAATATCGCCGCCGGCTCTATCTCTGATCGCTTTGCCATTCCGGAAGGCACGCGTCTGCCCCGCTCCATCGTCGAGTACTATTACAAGAACGATCAGTTGGGCGATCCGCTCATCTCGGAAGAACACATCACCGGCTTTGGTTGGGCCGCCATCCACGAAGTGGATGAGATGCTGAATATGGCCCTGCGCATCAATGATTACATGTCGGGCTTGTTCTTGGGCATCGGCATCAAGCTGGTGGACTTCAAAGTCGAGTTCGGGCGCCTGTTCCATGAGAACGGCGACATCCAAGTCGTGCTGGCCGACGAACTGTCGCCGGACAACTGCCGTCTGTGGGACGCGCAAACAAACGAAAAGATGGACAAGGACCGCTTCCGCCGCGATCTCGGCGGCGTCGAGGAGGCCTATCAAGAGGTCGCGCGTCGGCTCGGCATTCTGCCGGAAAGCGGCCCGGCCGATCAGCAGGGACCGTCCACCCTGCAATAGCGTAGGCCCCCGGTTAAAATCCGGGGGTTCGAGTTTTGGAGCCGAGAGTCAGGAGCGCAGGTTGAAGGCGAAGGTACACATCACTTTGAAGAACGGCGTGCTCGATCCGCAGGGCAAAGCCATCGAACATTCACTGCACAGTTTGGGATTTGACGACGTTGCCGACGTGCGCCAAGGCAAATACATCGAGCTCGATGTGCCCGGCAACGACAAAGCTGCCGCAAAGTCGAAAGTGGAAGAGATGTGCCGCTCCCTGCTCGCCAACACCGTCATCGAAAATTACAGCGTCGAGATATTAGATTAGGCCATGAAGGCTGCCGTTATCGTTTTTCCGGGGTCCAACTGCGACCGCGACATTGCCGTCGCCCTCGAACACAGCATGGGCAAAGCACCCCTTATGGTCTGGCACCGCGACACCGAGGTGCCGGATGTGGATCTCATCGCCGTGCCCGGCGGGTTCTCCTACGGCGATTACTTGCGCTGCGGGGCCATGGCCGCGCACTCGCCCATCATGCAGGACGTCAAACGCAAGGCCGAAAAGGGCGTGCGGGTGCTGGGCATCTGCAACGGCTTTCAGATTCTCACAGAGAGCGGACTATTGCCGGGCGTTCTCATGCGCAACCGCGATCTGAGGTTCATCTGCCGCGACGTGCATTTGAAGGTCGAAGACACCTCCAGCGCGTTTACGAAGAAATACAAGGCCGGAGATGTAATCCGCATTCCCGTCGCCCACCATGAAGGCAACTACTTCGCCGATTACACAACATTGAAGGCGCTTGAAGACGAAGGCCGCGTGGCCTTGCGGTATTGCGACGAGGCCGGCGCGGTGAACGAAGCCGCCAACGTCAACGGCTCGCAGCACAATATCGCGGGCATCTACAACGCATCGAAAACAGTGCTCGGCATGATGCCGCACCCCGAACGCCTCGCCGACGTACATCTTGGCGGCACCGACGGGCGGGCCATGTTCGACAGCTTGGTGGAGGCTCTGGCATGAGCCAAACCGCCGCCATCACACCCGAAGACATCAAAACGCATGGATTGTCGGACGACGAATACAAACTCATCCTCGAGATCATGGGCCGTGAACCCAATCTCGTCGAACTCGGCATCTTCTCCGTCATGTGGTCCGAACACTGCTCCTACAAATCCTCGAAGAAGTGGCTAAAGACCCTGCCCACAACGGCGCCGTGGGTGATCTGCGGCCCCGGCGAGAACGCGGGCATCATCGACGTCGGCGAAGGCCTGGCCGCCATCTTCAAGATGGAAAGCCACAATCACCCGTCCTTCATCGAGCCTTATCAGGGTGCGGCGACAGGGGTCGGCGGCATCCTGCGCGACGTATTCACCATGGGCGCGCGCCCCATCGCCAATATGAACGCGCTGCGCTTCGGCGAACCGTCCCATCCAAAAACCCGCCACTTGGTTTCCGGCGTGGTCTCGGGCATCGGCGGGTACGGCAATTGTGTCGGCGTGCCCACCGTCGGCGGCGAGGTTAATTTCCATCCCAGCTACAACGGCAACATCCTGGTCAATGCCATGACCGTGGGCGTCGCGGATCAGAACAAGATTTTCTACTCGGCCGCCGCTGGTGTCGGAAATCCCGTTGTCTATGTCGGCTCCAAGACGGGACGCGACGGCATTCACGGCGCGACCATGGCCTCGGCGGAATTCGGCGAGGACGCCGACGAGAAGCGCCCCACGGTGCAGGTGGGCGACCCCTTCACAGAGAAACTCCTGATCGAAGCCTGCATGGAACTGATGGCCACCGACGCCATCGTTGCCATTCAGGACATGGGCGCGGCGGGCCTGACCAGTTCCTCGTTCGAAATGGCCTCCAAGGGCGGCATGGGCGTTGAACTCAACATGGACAAGGTGCCGACCCGCGAGGAAGGCATGACGCCCTACGAGATGATGCTGTCCGAGAGCCAGGAACGCATGCTTATGATCCTGCAACCCGGCAAGGAAGACATTGCCCGCAAGATCTTCGAGAAGTGGGAACTGGACTTCGCCATCATCGGCACGCTGACAGACTCTGGACGCATGGTCCTGAAGATGCACGGCGAAACCGTCGCCGATCTTCCCATCGACCCGCTTGCCCAGGCCTCGCCCGAATACGACCGGCCGTGGGTGCCCTCAAAAAAACTGCCTGTTCTCTCGGCAAGTGATGTCAAAGAGGTTGCCTGGACCGAAGCGCTCACCACGCTCATGGGCTGCCCGGATTTAGCAAGCAGGCGCTGGGTGTGGGAACAGTACGACCACATGGTCATGGCCGACACGACACAGCGCCCGGGCGGCGATGCCGCGGTCGTGCGCCTGCACAACTCCAACCGCGCGCTCGCCATCTCCACTGATTGCACGCCGCGTTATGTGAAGGCCGATCCCTTCGAAGGCGGCAAGCAGGCCGTTGCCGAAACCTGGCGCAACATCACCGCCGTCGGCGCGAAGCCACTCGCCATCACCGACAACCTCAACTTCGGCAATCCGGAAAAGCCCGAGATCATGGGCCAGATCGTCGAGGCCATCAAAGGCATCGGCGAAGCCTGCACGGCGTTCGACTATCCGGTCATCTCCGGCAACGTTTCGCTCTACAACGAAACCGCTGGCAAAGCGATCTTGCCCACACCTGCGATTGGTGGTGTCGGCCTGCTCGACAATCTCGCTTACATGGCCACGCTGGCGTTCAAGAATGAAGGCGATGCCATTCTCATCATCGGCGAAGACGAAAACGCCGAAGGCTGGCTCGGCCAGTCGCTTTACCTGCGCGAAGTCTGCGGCCTTGAAGAAGGCGCGCCGCCGCCGGTCGATCTCGCCCATGAACGCAGAACCGGCGACTTCGTTCGTGGGCTGATCACCGCAGGCCGCGTCACGGCTTGCCACGACATCTCTGACGGCGGGCTCATGGTCGCACTTGCCGAGATGGCACTCGCCGGAAAACTCGGCTGCGAACTGAACGGCACCGCCGCGCACGACCGCCTCTTCGGCGAAGACCAGGGCCGCTATGTCGTCACCGCCAAATCCGCCAATGCCGACGCCCTGCTCAACGAAGCGGCGAAAGTCGGCGTACCCGCCCGCAAGATCGGCACCACCGGCAGCAAAGCCATCACCCTCGGCGGCGAAACAGTAGATTTGTCAAAGCTGCGCGCCTTGAATGAGGGCTGGTTCCCGGCCTATATGAGCGGCAAGTCTTAAGCGGCACGGAAAGGAATTCACCATGGCCATGGACGCCTCAGAAATCGAAGCCCTGATCAAGGAAGCCTTTCCCGACGCCCAGGTGTCCATCGAGGACCTGCGCGGTGACGGCGACCACTACGCCGCCGTCGTGGTCTCCAAGGCGTTCGACGGCAAGAGCCGGGTGCAGCAGCACCAGATGGTCTATGCCGCCCTCAAGGGCAAAATGGGCGGCGAATTGCATGCCCTGGCCCTGCAAACCAGCGCGCCGGCCTAGATAAACGACCCATATTGCGGCCTCGCGGGCCTTGTACTCCGGCGCAGGCCGCCTATATTGCCACCATCCAAACAGACCGCGCGGTCTAAACGGCCGCCCGGCAGATTACGAGGGCTTCCATGAGCGATAATCCGGCGATCGAACAGATCAAGAAAGACGTCAGCGAGAACGATGTGGTGCTGTTCATGAAGGGCACGCCGACGTTCCCCCAGTGCGGCTTTTCCGCCGCCGTCGTGCAGGTACTCGGCCACCTCGGCGTGCAGTACAAAGGCGTGAACGTGCTTGAAGACGACGGCATCCGGCAAGGCATCAAGGAATTCACCAACTGGCCGACCATCCCCCAGCTTTATGTGAAGGGTGAATTCGTCGGCGGCTGCGACATCATCCGCGAGATGGCCGAAAGCGGTGAGTTGTCCGAACTCTTCAAGCAAAAGAATGTAGCTGCGGCCTAAACACCGCACGCAACAAAACGCAAAACGGGGCCGTATCGGCCCCGTTTTTTATTGCTCCGAACTTTTTGCCGACCGCTGATCGTGGCGCGCGAGCCATTCCTGATGCTTCTTGAAGTGGCTGGCGTCCCGCTCGATGAATACGCCCTTCGCCCGCGCCAAGGCTTTCTCGGTGCCCGCTAGGCGCAACTCGCCAACGGTGTACCAGCGTCCGTTCTCGCACTTTTCCACCCAGCAATACGCCTCCAGATCACGCTCCACCGGCACCGGGCGCAGATACTCGATCGTGAGCGTGGATGTGACTGTGAAAGTTCCGGCGAAGATCGCCAGATGCCCCATGGCTTCATCCAGCACCGAGGCCGTCCACCCGCCGTGGGCAACGCCGGGACTGCCTGCCGTGTCCGCGCCCGCTTTTACCTGCGTTAAACTCTTCCCGTCTTCCAGCAGTTCCTCGTGGGTGATGCCGAGGCGGCAAAAGCCTTGCTCCCGGCACGCAACGCAGAGCACGAAGTCGCCCGACTTTTTCATGAAACCGGTGCGTTCAGCCTTTACATCGTCATTCACTTCGAAATCTTTCTTCGTGCTTGTCGTAATGGCCTTGCTCACGTTCGACGAACACACCGTCGGCGCGCGCGAGAAGTTCCTCGGTGTCGGCAAGCATGAGGTCTCCCCGCAAATGCCACCTGCCCTTCTCCTGCCGGATCACGCGACTGAGGCCGATCAGATCCCGGTCCACGGGAACCGGGCGTACATATCTGACATTCAGGGTCGAGGTCACTGTGAAGCGGCCCCTGTAAATGGCCAGATGTCCCAGCATCTCGTCCAGCACCGCCGATGTCCACCCGCCGTGGGCGACGCCGGGCGCTCCGGCATAGATGGCCGGACACTGCATTTCAACGCGGTGCGTCCCATCTTCCAGAAAGTCTTCGCTGGTCATTCCAAACCGGCAAACGCCGAGTTCACGGCATCCGGCGCAGATGAGGAATTCACCTTTCGGCGCGATGCTGTCCACATTGAAGACAAACCGTCCAACGGGATGAAGGCGGATGCGTTCATCGGGCATGAAACAAACGCCCTTCACGAAGAAATTGATAGACGTTCACGAGACGATGCCCACAAAAGCAAACGGGGCTCCGTGAAGAAGCCCCGTTGATCTGTTAGCGGGAGTAGAACTCGATGACGAGGTTCGGTTCCATCTGCACCGGATAAGGAATGTCCTTCAGTTCCGGCACGCGGGTCATTTCACCCACCAGCTTGTTATGATCGACGGAGATGTAATCGGGCACGTCGCGCTCGGGCAGTTCGATGGCCATCTGCACGATGCCGAGTTCCTTCGACTTGCCGCGCACTTCGATCTTGTCGCCGATCTTCACCATGTACGAAGGAATGGTCACGCGCTTGCCGTTTACGGCGATGTGGCCGTGGTTCACGAACTGGCGCGCGGCGAACACGGTCGGCACGAACTTCATGCGATAGACAATGGCGTCCAAGCGGCATTCCAGAATGCCCACCAGGTTTTCGCTGTTGTCGCCCTTGCGGCGCATGGCTTC
>Ga0181578_10006159_pt1 | contig 10350 bp, 6 predicted proteins | sample 071ome_21_FD_148659 | JGI IMG/M metagenome (GOLD analysis project Ga0181578, IMG submission 148659) | Coastal salt marsh microbial communities from the Groves Creek Marsh, Skidaway Island, Georgia - 071401CT metaG (spades assembly) | ecosystem: Environmental > Aquatic > Marine > Intertidal zone... | reverse complement strand
GTTTGATGAAAGAAAAAGACGAAAACGAGGTAGTTTATTAAAGTAGTAGTATTTGTAGTTGTGTAAGTAGCGCTCGCGAATGTTTTAGTAATAGTTGAAATAGTCACACGATTAAAATCAAACAAAAGTTGTCACACCATCGTCGCACAATACACACAGTTCTCTCTCTCTCTCTCTCTATTAAAATCACACGCGCGCGCACGTAAATATGCCTAAAGCTATCATCTCCCCGTCTTTACTGGCGTGCGATTTCGCCAACATGCAATCGGAATCCGAGAAAGTCCTCTCCCTCGGTGCCGATTGGTTGCACTTGGACGTGATGGATGGACATTTCGTCCCGAACCTTTCGTTCGGCGCTCCAGTCATCGAAAGCTTGAACAAACACTTCCCGAACGCGTATTTCGACGTCCACTTGATGGTGACGAATCCGAAAGAATACATAGAACCGATGAAAAAAGCTGGGTGCGACATGTTTACGTTTCACATCGAAACGTGCGCCAACATCGACGAGGCCATCGGCTTGTGCGAAGCCATCAAAAAAGTAGGCATGAAAGTTGGCGTCGCGATGAAACCGAAAACGAGCGCGGAGGCGGTGTACGCGCTCGCGGATGAGAATTTCGTGGACATGCTCTTAGTGATGACCGTAGAACCTGGATTTGGAGGGCAAAAGTTTAACCCAGAGATGATGCCGAAAGTGAAACAGTTGCGCGAGAAGTATCCGGAGATGGATATTCAAGTCGACGGCGGTTTGAGCGCTTCGACCATCGAAGCGGCTGCGAGCGCGGGCGCAAACGTCATCGTCGCCGGGAGTTCTGTGTTTGGCGCGGAGGACGTGAAAGGTGCCATGGACGTGTTGAGGCAAGCCGTGGATGCCGCCGCCGCTTAATACTAAAGGGGAAAAGCTTTATTACTAGTTTCAATTATTCAATATCATAACGCATACGTATTATTAGCGCGAATCAATCTCTTCACTAATATAACACACAAAACACACACGACGAAAAGATGTTGCGAAGAGCCGCGATGAGCGCCGTCGCCTCGACGTCGAAGAGATGCGCGCCTTTTTCTTTTCAGCCCTTATATTCTACTCGCGGCGGCGTCGGACGACAACAACCAGCGAGACGCGATGTTTCCTCCTCCACTTCTTCGGGAAACAAGAACGCAACGAACAACAACAATAACGGCGAAGAGATGCCGGAACTCACCGCGTTCGACGCGGTCGGAGGATTACTCAAAGCATCCACCGGAGGGATCGCGGTGTTTGGATTAGGCGCGGTTGGGGTCATAGGCGTCGCCTCGTTCGCCGCGAACGTCTCGAAACAGTTCATCGCGGACGGCGGAGGAGGGAAAGAGAAAACGAAACGGGAGCTGCTGTTGGACGAGTTGAACGAGTTGAAAGCGGAGGAGGACACCTGGGGGAACCGCAGACGACAGAGGAAGATTAAAGGCGAGCTGAAGAAGCTCGTGGACGAGATGTAAAGTAGGAAGTAATGTTTTGTTAGTGCGCTAATATGCTACTATTATATCATTGTGTGTTACTAATCGCTGCTTTTGGTATCGTTGACGTTTTCGTCTTTGCTTTCGTCTTTGCTTTCGTCTTTGCTTTCGACGGGTTCTCGCGCTTCCTCTCCTGCCGGAGCTGCCGTTTCCTTCTTTTCTTCGCCGTTGGTACCACTGGTGCCACTCTTTGTAGGCGTGGGCGATTTTGTTGGCGTTTGAGATTCGGCTTCAGCTGCCATCGCTTTCTTTTTCGCTTTCAAGAGTTTCGCTTCGTCGGACAGACGCGCGTCGTTGTGTTTGATCGACTCCGCGACGACTTCGGCCAACTCTTTCAACTCGCGACCGATAATTTCCGAGTCAAATTTACCAGCTATGCCGTGCAAACACTCTTGCAACGCGTCGCAATCTGCTTTGACGTGTCTTTCGACGGTACCGCCGACCGATTTCCTTTCTTGCCAAACCGTTCTTAAGGAGGAGGCTAACTTGGAGTCAAACTCTAAAGCGACCACGCCGAGGACGCTGTTTTGGTCATTCTCTTCAAACATGCTGCGAACGACTTTGGACAGCGTCCCGAGCTCTTTCATCAAACCTTTACTGAATTGAGAAGCTTCCTTGTCGAAATCTTCGATCGGTTCGTTTTCCCAGGCTTTGGCGAGTTGCGGTAACCCACCGCGATGGAATCGCAAGCGTTCTCGAATGATTTCGATGAGCTTCAGATGGATGCGCTCACAGTGCGTTTCGAAATCGCGTCCGACTTTGTCGAGATTCGCAAAGGCTAGTTTACGCCTCGCGTCTTCGTTACCGCTCGATGGTGGTTTGCCTTCGACCGCCGCTGCCGCAAGGTTATCGCTACTGCTACCAAACTTTGTCGTCGTAATGTCTGAAAGTCTCGCTTTCAAAACTGGCGCGAGTGACTGAAACAATCGGAGCGATTGTTGAGTCACCGATAGATGTTTCGCTGTGATGGATCTCAAATTTGCGCCTTGCATGGCTTGCGCGCCAAGAACTAGCACGCAGGCACCATCGTTGAACGCACCAAGTAATTCAGCGACGCGACGAGCGACATCTGCAGATAAATCGGGAATACTTTCTGCGATATCGCTGTAATCGTTCAGCGTGCGAATGAGCATCAATGCCGTCGTCGTGGCAACGTGTTCGATATTTGTATTCTTGTCTATGATTTTTGTCGGTAGCGGTTGGTTCTTATCGCTTTCACTAGGGGTGGCGGCGTTGCTATCCTTACTTTTATCCTCTTCCGTTGAAGATGCCACCGCGGACAATCGATCCAAAAGCTCTTGAAAATGTGCCGGCACCGTTGCTTGCGACCAACTCTCTTGCTCTAAAAGCGTCTTTAATTTGTCCAACTCGGCGGCATGTTTTACGTTCAAGAACAAGCGCGCTTGCGAATGCACCTGCGACCTTAACGCTACGCATCGTTTCCCATTTTTCCTGTTTGCATTCTCCGCGAGGCGAATGAACGCATCCGAAGCTTTCGTTATTTTCGTGAACGAAGTCGCATCGAGTTTTGCGTTGACGTGCTTGCGGCAACTCAGAAGTCTGGCGAAAACCATCGAGCCACCATCGATGATTGAGTTGGATGATTCGCGGATGGCAGAAACGACTTTGGAAATGCCATCTCTCGAAAACCGCTCGTTTGCTTCATCGCGAGCTTCTTTCCGGATGAGATCCATAGAAAATTTTGGAGACTGTGCACTCTTCGGCGTTTCCACGTCGCCAACGTTTTCGCTCGCATTTTCATCATCGAATGCGTTAACTGAAGAGGTGAACATCGACATCAAAACGTCTCGAATTATCTCGGAACGCTTAAAATGTAAGCGCGACATTATTTTGGTCACGGCATCGAGCGTTCGGATGTAGTTCTCAGAGGAACAATGTTGAAGCGCAAAATAAATATCCTCCATGTTACCGTCGTCCGCGTCGTTTTTATTTTCATTGGCAGCGGTGTTGTTGACTTTTGAAGGGGTGTTGTTGTTGGTTCTACCACCCGTACCCGCGACAACTTTTTCGCACACGCGTTCGACGTCTCTTTTCAAATCGCGCAAGATTTCTCGCGAAACCGCGTAAATGGCGTCAACCGTTGGCACGACCGTACTCGATCTCAACAAGCCGCGGAGCGCCGGTATGATGGATTCCGACACACGATCGAACTCGTCTTTATCAAAGCTACCCTCGTTATCTTTTATCTGATCGTCGATACCATTCTTGACTACATTCGCGATTTCATCGTCGACTACGTTCGACTCGACTCGAGCTCGAGAACACAACTCCGCGGTGATCGCACCCGTGCATTTTCTCTTTGCGATCTCTAAATCTTTCGGAAGATGACTGAAACACGAAAAGACGTTTGATGTCGTCGTTCCCGCGTTACTTTTACCACTATTGCTATTCGTAATTTTCTTATCCGCAGAAGACATCGACGATTCTTTGTCTTCCTCTACTTCTGCTTCTTCGCTGTCCTTTTTCGTCGCCGCTTCTATCGCCCTTCTCAAACTTCTCTCGCACTCGTCGATCGCTTCTAAACACTCTGAATATTCTCCGGATTCTAACAGCACGTCCACGTCTAACTTTGTTTGCCGAATGTTTTCGATATCTTTCAAAGTTTCCGCCAATCTTAAAATGTTATCCCTCCTTCTCGACGTCTCTTTCACTTTCGCCGTGGAATGCGCCGCTCTTCTAAAACTCCTCCGATTATTCGTCCGCAAATCGACGACTGATTTCTTTGTCTCCTCTATCGTCTCCTGTAACTTTCTCGTTTTCGCCATGGCATCCAAAAACACCTCCGCGCGATCCCCAACTCGTTTCATAATCACGCTCTCTACCAGATCTGAGTAGTGCTCGAGCTGCTCTTGCGCCAACACCGCGCTATTCGCGACGTTGTCGTTGTCCGTGTTACTATTTTCTCCACTCTCTCCTAAATCGCTCGCTAAACAAGGTAAAATCTCCTCGAACGCTTCTCTGGACGTTAAATCAAACTCTTCTCGGAAGAAAATGGACGGCACCGAGCTCAAAAGTTGATTCTGTCTGTGCATTTGTTCCTCGAAGTCATCCGCCAACGCCGACCCGACCGACGACTTCGACACCGTTCCTCCTCCTCCTCCTCCTCCTCCTCCTGCTTTAATATTATTACCATTCTTATTCTTCTTTGCCATCGCTCTCGTCGCCACGAATCTCGCGTACGACGTCCGTATCGCTCTCAAATACTTCTCAAAATCTGTCGGCGATACCTCCGGCAGCGTTTTCTTAATCACCCCGTGATTCTTCAACAGCGTCTGTTCGATGTGTTTCTCATCGAGTAAAAGTTTGCTCTCTTTTTCCATCGCGCTGCTGTTCTTGTTCCCGCCGCTTCTTCCTCCGTTGTTGCTGTTGTTGTTGTTGTTGTTGTTCGCGACGACCGCATCTTCGCTCGCGTACCCGAACAACGAGTACACCGCAGACGTCAACCCGAAATCGTAATAATAAGAATAATAAGAGTCCGAAGACGACGACGTCGTCGCGTCTCCGTCCGAAGAAGAGGAACAAAAAGGAGCGGCGTTCAAAACGCTCGTCAAATAGGACGTCTCCGCGACGAGAGACGCCACCCGTCGCTCCTCTTCGAAAGAATGAGCGGCGTCGTCGTCATCGCGAGGCGAAGAAGAAGAAGAAGAAGAAGAAGAATCGTCCTCTGCGTTCTTCTTCTTCTCCTCCTCCTCTTCTTCCTCCATGTCGTTTGTCCCTCTTCTTCTTCTTCTTCTTCTTCTTCTTCTTCTTCTTGTTTATACGACGTTAAAAAACAAAGCTTGCGTTTCTTCTACGAACTTTTTGTGTTGGAGAGAGAGAGAAAGAAAAAACGAGAAAAAAGAGAAGAAGAAGAAGCAAAAAAAGAAAAAAATTTTTTCGATTTTTTTTTTACCTCGAGAGAGAGAGAGAGAGAGAGAGAGAGACCAATTATTTCCCCAAGTACACGCAACCCACACTTTTATACACACAAAACACACGCAACGCGCACGCGCGCATAAAAGAGGGTCTCTCTCTCTCTCTCTTTAAAACCGATATTGTTCTTTGTCGCTCTGAGAGAGAGAAAGAGTCTGCGAGAGAGACAAAAGTTTATTACGTACGTAGAATCAGAAAAGAAGAGAAAAAAAATGTCAAACAGGCACGTCTCGAATCCCGAGGAGGACGGCTGGGAGAAGAGCGATTTCCCGGTCGTCTGTTCGGACTGCCTCGGACCGAACCCGTACGTGCGAATGCAGAAAGAAAATTACGGCGCGGAGTGCGCGATATCTGGACGACCGTTTACGGTTTTTCGGTGGCGACCTGGGCACGACGCGAGGTACAAGAAAACGGTCGTGTGTAAAGAAATCGCGCTGGCGAAGAACGTCTGCCAGGTGTGTTTGCTGGACTTGGAGTACGGGATTCCGGTGCAAGCGAGGGATGCGGCGCTGGGGGCGATTTCGGATATGGCGGTACCGAAGAGCGCGGTGAATGTGGAGTACGTGACGAAACAGATCGAGGAGAAATTGGAGGAAGACGCGACGGCGGACGTGACGGGGATGTTGGGCGGCGTCGCCGGGAACGCGGACGACGGGGTGGGAGGGAAAGCGGCGATTGTGAAGGACGCGATGGAACAGTTGACGCGCATGGCGAGGAAGAAGCCGTATTATCAAAAGAACAAGGCGCCTATTTGTACGTTTTGGTTGAAAGACGCGTGCACGCGAGCGGATTGTCCGTTTCGGCCTTGTAACGGAGACACGCACATGCCGGAGTTATCCGCCAACCCGAAGTTTAGGAAGCAGAATATTAAAGATCGGTATTACGGGACGAACGATCCAGTCGCCGAGGCGATGCTGGAAAGAGATCGGGAGAGGAAACCGAGTTGGAAAGCGCCGGAAGATCAAACGATCAAGACGTTTTACATAAGCGGCGTAGATGGGGAGAAGGTGCAAGAGGGAGATTTGAGAGGCGCGTTTTGCTCGCACGGGACTTTGAAAAAAGTCCACGTGATGAAAGAAAAGAAGTGCGCGTTTGTGACGTTCGCGGAGAGAGAAGCGGCGGAAGAAGCGGCGAAGCAAAAATGCGGCGCGCTCGGGTTTGAAATCAACGGCGTGAAGATGAAGTGCATGTGGGGGAAGTCCAAGAGCGAGAGTAAGAAGAAGAAGCAAGCGGGAGAGGAGATTAAAGAAAAGAAGGAAAATTTAACAGACGTAGAAAAATTAGAACAGATGCCTTTACCTACCGCGGGCGCGAAGAAGAAATACGCGAGCATGGACGCGAACGCGATGGGTGCCGCTGCGAAGTAAAACGAATGAGCATTTAGATACATATTATTATTTGTTCATATAGCAGCGTGTGTGTGCGTGTAATACTATTATAATACAACAAACAAACAACAAAATGTTTGCGATTCAATCGAGAGAGAGATTTCTTTTATTTAATCAACCACCCGGCGAGGCCGAAGAACGGTAAAAATCGATCGACGGCGGAGCAGTCAGGATCGACTTTCTTCGTAAAGTATATTTGCCACAAATAAAAAAGAACGATGTCGCACGTGAACGCGACAGAAACGCGATCCTCGTGTAAAGTTTGCACGTAGTAAGTCCATCGCTCGGCTAAGTCGCGCTCTTCGCCCGATGGAACGTATCCATTCGCAAAGTACCAAAGCGAATAGACGCCGACTAATAAACCGTACACGCCGAAACCTTTGCTGAGCAAGCCTTTTTTACCTTCTCTCCCTTCTCTCGTTTTCGCATTTTCGTTGATTACACCTGCGTCGTCGGACACGTACGCGGACGTTTCGTTTTCTCTTCTACTTTCGCCGATGCTCTTCGCTCTCGTGGCGAAATAGGGGAGCAAAGTCGCGTTCGTGAGAAACATGGAGATGGACCAAAACGTAGTCGTCTTCAACTCTCCGCCTTTCTCTTTACCTAATTTCGTTTTATCCATCAACAGCACCGGGAACAACATGAACACGAAAGCCTCGGCAAAGTTGAACACGCCTAGTGTTTCGGGTTGGACCGGGAAATCCGTCGCCAGTCCGGCGAAAGTGATGCCCGCTTCGTTCATGCCTTGCAAGATAAAGAAGAACTGAACCGAAGAGTTGATGACGTCTTGTAAACTCTCCGGCGTAATCGCCCATCCCGGGTATCCCGGAACTGGCGCGAAAGGCGGTGAGAGGAGTAAAACGTACCAATACGCAGCTGCCGCGGCCCATAATCCAGCAATCTCAACCGCGTTATCGCTGGAAGAAGATGTCATCGTCTCCTCCTTCGAACTCTTTACTACGTCGCCGTTATTATTCCTCTTTTTCTTCTCGGCTAAAATTTGTTCTTTCACCAACGGCGCGACGACCCGTATGATTGAAAACGAAGCCTCGCCTAACTTCATCGGCGACTCCACCACGTCTCTGGCATAAATCAGCTTCCCGCTCTCCTTCGAAATCTCGTAAAACGAAGCGCCTCTCGCGTTCGGAAACGGTTCTCCCGCGATTTCAACGTGCCACGTGCATCCAAACGTCAAACTCTCCGTCGCCGACGACGACGAAGACGTGCTTCTCTCGATGATAAAATCTAAATCGTCCGGTATTCCCGTGCAACTCTCCTCGAACAACTTTTTCACTCGCTCTTTCCCTCGAAACGGTTCCGGGAAGTTGAAATCTTCGTAGACGATGTCGTCGTCGACGAACGTCAGCGCTTTCGCGACGTCTCTTTTGTTGATGGCGTCGTACATTCCTCGCACGACTTCTTCAGCGGAGAGAACGCTTTTATCGTTGTCGTCGTTGATTTTTTCTGACGTCGCTGTCGCGGTTTCTTCCATCGCGCTGCTTCTCGTCTTTGCGCTCGTGCGCATCGACACGCCCTCGGCGGCGTCGGCGGCGTTCCTTCCTCTTCTTCGCTTCACTAATCGAAACGACGACGACGAAGTAGAAGTAGAAGAAGAAGAGTTGACGACGACGACACTCCTTCCATTAGTGCGGGCACACGTCGTGCTTCCAACCGCACGCACCGACGATCGCGACGACGACGACGACGAGAAGGAGGATGACGACGTCGTCGTCGTCGATCGATGCACCACCACCGCGCGCGACGAGAACAACATCGTGGTGTTTGTTTTGGATATTTTCGGAAATGTGACTTGTGACGTCAATCGTAAAGTGAAAAGATACAAAAAAAGGATGACGTTCTGAACTCTGTCTCGGCGTTTTTATCGTTCTCACGTGATGAAATCATTATGTTATTATTATTATTAAAACAATGCGTACGAAAAAATGGCATCATCACAAACCAGCCTTGGCGCATTCCTGGGTCAACTGAACCCAACTGTCCAACTTTTCCCCGCCTTTACCGGCTTTGTGCGCCTCTCTGCACATGGCGATGCCTTCCTCGACGGACGCGGCTTGCTCCGCCGCCGCCATGGCGACGCCGGCGTTCAAGATCAAAGTTTCCGCAACTGGACCGGTTTCACCGCCCAAAGCTTCGCGTAAAATCTTAGCGTTCAATTGCGCGTCACCACCGGCTAAGTCTTTCAATTCGCATTTTTTGATTCCCACTTTAGACGGCTCGAAGGTGTACGTTTTGACGCCGTCTTTGGAAACTTCCATGACGTCCGCCGGGCCGCACGGCGTCAACTCGTCCAAACCCATCGAGTGGACGATTAACGCTTTCTTCATTCCGAGACGCATGAAAGAATCCGCCATTAACTTTTGAATGCCCGTAGAGTAAACGCCAACTAACGCGTACTTGGAGTGCGCCGGGTTTAACATCGGGCCTAACAAATTGAACGCCGTTCTCACTTTTAACGATTTTCTGACTGGCGAAACTTTCGCCATCGCCGGGTGGAATCTCGGCGCAAACATGAAACCCATGCCGACTTCTTTCACGCACTTTTCGATCGCTTCCGGGCCAATCTCTACGGCCACGCCGAGCGCTTCCAAAACGTCCGCGGAGCCGCAGAGAGAAGACACGGAACGGCTTCCGTGTTTCGCCACCTTTGCGCCCGCCGCCGCGGCTAACACGCACGACCCGGTCGAAATGTTCACAGTCCCCGCGGAATCGCCGCCAGTACCAACAATATCCAAAACGTCATCCCCGGCGTTCACTTGCAACGCTCTCGACTGCATAGCTCGCGCTAACCCAGCCATTTCACTGCTCGTCTCCCCTTTCGCTCGCAACAGGACCAAAAAAGCAGCGATCTGATTTTCCGACGCATCCAACAACGCTTCCATCGCTTCAAACGCCTCGTCTTCGGACAAATCCTTCCCTTCGCACAAATTTTCAATCACTTTTTGTAAGTTTACTTCTTTCTGCGCCGCGTTAACGGTGTATGTTTTAATCGAGGAAGCAGCAGATGCTCGCAAAGGTGTCGTTCGTCTCGTTGGTCTTCTGATGGTTGATGATGATTTCTGTTGATTAAATTTTCTCGAGGAAGAGGACGACAACATCGTCGTCGTCGTCGTCGTCGCGATTGAGCTAGAAGACATGATGTGTTTATATATCGAGTGTGTGTGTGTGTGTTTTTGTGTACGCGCGCGCGGAGGGGGGAGGAGATGAGTCTCTTTTCCTTTCCTGTGTGTGCGAGGAGAAGGAGGAGGGAGCGTGAGATATATACTGTGAGGGAAGTGTGAATTATATCCAAACTTTTTGGAACAACAGACGAGACTCTCAGAGAGAGAGCAGAGCAGAGAGAGAAACGCACACGTCGCGCGGCTGCTTTTTGGTTTTTCTGTGCCGTGAGTTTTTTGTGTTTTTTTGTTTATGTTTTCCCATAACATAAGGAGACTTTGGGAAGAGGCCACTCCTCTCTGCCTTCCACTGTACCATACCGTATGGGCTTCCTTCCCCCTCGACGAGAAGAAGA
>Ga0181578_10006145_pt1 | contig 10363 bp, 7 predicted proteins | sample 071ome_21_FD_148659 | JGI IMG/M metagenome (GOLD analysis project Ga0181578, IMG submission 148659) | Coastal salt marsh microbial communities from the Groves Creek Marsh, Skidaway Island, Georgia - 071401CT metaG (spades assembly) | ecosystem: Environmental > Aquatic > Marine > Intertidal zone... | reverse complement strand
CACCATCCAAGGCCTGGACATCAAGATATGGTCATGCAAATCAAATCAAATGGAGAAGCCGACCTTCGAGGCGGAGGCACCTCAAGTGCAAGAATGACTGCGCCTATCGTCGCCGCTGCTGCACTTGTTTCACCACTCTTGGAACGCAGAGGCATCCACATCGAAGCACATGTCAGCCAAATAGGCGATGTAAAAGCAGATGTCATGAATCAATGTCCTCCTCGATGGGCAAGTGAAGAATGTGAACAATTGAGATGTCGTGACCCTAAAGCCGCCAATAAGATGGCACGCCTCATAGAAGAAACACGTGCACAACGGGATTCCATCGGTTCTCGCGTTACAGCATCAATTCGAGGACTCCCAATAGGCGTAGGTGAGCCGTGGTTTGACGGCATTGAGCCGGCTCTATCTCGAGCGTTATTTGCTATTCCGGCAGTGCGCGGCGTGGAGTTTGGATATGGTTTTGGTGTTGTAGAAATGAATGGGTCAGCACATAATTCCCCATGGGGCGGTACCAGCGAACATCCAATTCAAATCGGTGAACAACCAGATGGCGGGCTTGCAGGACTCTCAACCGGTTCCGAGGTTCGAATTTCCATTGCGTTCAAACCTCCTTCCAGCATTGCAAAGCCTCAGCCGACCCTAAATATCGAATCGAATCAAATCGAAGACTTGGTTGTCAAGGGACGCCATGACCCTGTTCTTGCCCCGCGTGCTGCACCGGTTGTCGAGGCAATGTGTAACATCATCATCTATGATTTGTGCAAACGAGGAGGATTTTTATGACGAATCTAAAAACTATTGTGCACAAATTTGGAGGATCATGTCTACGGGACGCTTCAGATGTAAAGCAAATTGCCAATGTTTTATCTCAAGAGAATCAATCTCGTAACATCATCGTTGTTTCTGCTCTTTGGGGAACCACGGACCGTTTAATTCGTGCAGCAAACGAACCAAGATATGCTGGGAGACTTGTCAGCGATTTACATTCACAACACAAACGATTTTCTCCGACCATACAAAGCTCAGAGCTTGGAAGAAAATACGACCAAGTCTTGCGTGGGATGGAAAAATCACTGACTGCATTGTCCAAAAAACCGGATGATAAAGTTGCATATAATCGTCTTTTAGCCGCTGGAGAACGACTTTCAGCATTGGTTGTAGCAAATGAATTGAATCTCCTTGGCCTTAACGCTCACCCACTCGGCTCGGAAGATATCGGCATTTGCCTAGCAGTGAAAAATGGCCAGTGTGAAGTTGACATTGCGAAGACAAAAAAATCCTTACAACACGATGCATTGTTTGGGCTTCCTGTCGTTACTGGTTGGTTTGGTAAAGGTCCTGATGATGATATCGCTCTCCTCAGCCGAGGTGGTTCAGACCATACGGCTGCGGCTTTGTCAGTAGTTCTCGATGCTGATAGGGTCATTCTATGGAAAGATGTTGAAGGATTGTTTCCCATCAATCCGAGGTGGAATATACCTACAAAACCGCTTCGTTACATTGGCTATGGCGAAGCATTAGAATTCGCACATAGAGACGCCCCAATCCTTCATGTTGGTTCTATAGAACCTCTTATGACATGCGGAATTCCCCTCGAAATACGAAATATTTCGACATTTAGAGAAACGAAGTTTTCAACGATTATCGGACCTGACATTCAATCATATAATGGACTGAAAGGAATCGCCTGTGTCCAGCATGTTTCACTAATTTCGCTTCACACCAACGACAAAGATTCGCACACGATGATCAACCTCGTTAAAGAAATTCAAGATGAGAATGTTATCCTCTTTGGATTGGAAATTAAAAATTCAACTGCACAATTTATTTCACTATCCTCATGTCTTCAACAGGTACGAATGATTGCTAAATCATATCATTGCCTTATCGAGGAAGAGACGTTCACTGGAATGATTTCGTGTATCGGAAATGGGGTGTCTGACATTATCGAAAACCATCATTACTTCGTAAACATTCCAAAGGTACACCAATTCAAATCCGAACATGGCTTCCATTTCTTGACAAAAAGAAAACAACTTCGTGAAGTTATTTCAAATCTCAAAGAGATTGTTGATGCACAGGTGATGAATTAGTCTGCCCTGTTTTCTCTCATTCTTTGAATATGCGTTGGAAGGTTTAATCCAAACATAATTCCGACGACAATAAAGACGAATAGAGTGCCCAATGCAACACCGTACACTGAAGTGAGTTCGACTGACTCTCGCATTCTTGTAGCAGTATCATTCGAAAAGATGCCGACAAAGAATGGCAAAATTTTGTTTGCTGACAAGACAAACCAGGCCAGCAATGTTCCAATGATTGGATTGATGATAAGTGACCTGTGGTACTTTCCGACAATTTTCTTTGGATTCATCACATAGACTTCATTTGTTCTAATGCTCGTGTCAAGCATCGAGTAACGGAAAACTCCGTTGCTTAACTCGAAGTACATGATGAGTAAAACAGAGTAGACAACCACGAGAATTGCAAGCATAGTTGGGCTATCAGCCAAATTAAAGAAATCGCTTGAAAGTGAGGTCTTTGATGAGGCAAATCTCAAGATTGCTAGGATAAATAACAAGTAACTTACAAGTGAAAATCGTGCATCTCTCTTGAGTGTGCCCATAAATCCGAAGACGGTTCCTGAGGCGATAATGATGATTTGCATGATATTTGCAAAAACAAGAGAACCACTAATGACATACCACATCGTTCCTTCGGGTGGTGAGATCATGTATGTGAGGAAAGCGAGAGCCACGAGTACCCCATAAACCGCTATCTGCAAATTTTGTACCATTTTATCAGGTGGAAGGAACTTCATTTTTGGTACAAGTGGGCCACCAAGCAGAGATTCCACAAACGATGGTATCTCAACCTTTGGAATCGCATCATCAGGAATTTCGGTTCCAAGTCCCGCTTGGCCTGCCAACTTCTTTCTTGAAGGTGCAGATGAACGGACTGTTTTTCCATCGTATAAATGAGATGTATCGCCTGATTGTTTACTCATTGTCATCTACATCACCCTCTAGAATCCTCTTGCTCCTGCAAGTGCAGTTGACAACAGCATGTCTGGTTCCCAGTCCATGATGTTAACGCCAAGTCCTCGTAATTCACCAATCAAAACGTCACGTTCTGTTTTCATGACCTCGTAGCCTGTACGGTCAATTCGCTTGGCATCGAATTCAAATTCAAGTGACGAAGGAGAAAGGACAGTGACATCAAAGTTTCTTGCCCTGAAATCTCTCAAAGCATTCACAATAGTCGGGTCATCTTCCAAATTTGAAAGGAAGATGATTGGACTTCCTTTGTTGATGTGTGGCAAAATCCTGTTCACAACAACTTGCAACGGAATGTTACCTCGAGCAACCGCACCTGCTAACTTTGTTAGAATAACATAGAGTTGCTTCTTTCCTGTATCTCTGTCGACACTTACGACCTCATCACCATACACGATGATACCAACTGAGTCTCTCCGACCGAGAAAGTATTTCGCTAGCGAAGCGGCCGCTCTCGTTGAGTACACAAGTGCATTACGGCTAACAGGTCCAGTTTCAGCTACTGCTCTCGAATCAATAATGATGATGATGTCAGATACAGCATCTCGCTCACGTTCGTTGACCATGAGTTTTCCAGAACGTGCATAAGCAGACCAGTTAATTGCTCGGAATGAGTCCCCTTCGAAATACTCACGTAGTGAATAAAATTCTGAACCAGGACCTGGTTGACGTATATTTACAGCACCAGTGAATATCTTTGGAACTCTCGATTTTACGAAGGTTTCTTTCAAGTCTTCCATCTTAGGGAACACGAGGAAATCATTGTAGACGTGAAGTTCTTTCTCCTTGTGGAACAATCCAAATGGATCTTGCATTCGAACCGTTACAGGTCCAAGACTGTAGAATCCTCGGAGAGGACATTCAATCGTGTATTCGATGTAGGTTTCTCGACGAGGTCCAAGTTCCATCAGAATGTAGTTGGCACCTTCTTTGATGCGCATAACTTCTGGAACACGGTCTCGTACCTCTAAGATTTTGGCTAGTGATGATGTATTTTGCATCCGAAGAGTAACACTAAGTTCACCGTCTTCAAACAGACGAGCAGAGGAAATTTTTCTCATCGCAATGACGTTTCCTAATGCTACTCCTTCTTCGCCTGTCCATTCGTCAGCTCGTCGGCCAGATGATGCTACATCTGCGTGTCCTCCAAAAATTGCAGCCCAAGTTAGGAACACGAAAATGACTACTGCAATGGTGACGAGTTGAGAGTTTCGGAGTGTAAGGCCAAGAAGGTACATAGCAACTGCTAGGCTTCCAAGCATGGCTGACTTACGACTCCACATCACAATGCCTCCAATCTATTCTCAATCAACGACTCAAACTGTAGGTACTGGAACTTCGCGAAGGATGGCTTGAACCACTTCGCCTGCTTCGAGACCTTTGATTTGATGTTCTGGTTTGAGGATGATTCTGTGAGCAATTGCGAGTTCTGCAACCGCTTTCACATCATCGGGTGTAACGAAATCTCGGCCTCGCATTGCTGCTGCAGCTCTTGACGTCTTGAGGAGTGCTTGTGAACCACGAGGGGATGAACCAACGAGTACACGTGGGTCTTCTCTGGTTCGAGAAACAATCTCAACCATGTACATTCGAATTGCTGGATCAACATAGATGTCTTCACAGGCTTGCTGCATTGCAATGACTCTTTGTGGGTCGGTGATGACGTCAACATCGACTGCGTCTTTTCCACGGTTGATACGTCGGGCGAGAATTTCGTCTTCGTCTGCACGGTCTGGATATCCAACGGACATCTTGAACATGAAACGGTCCAACTGTGCTTCAGGTAGCGGATATGTACCCTCTTGTTCAACTGGGTTTTGGGTTGCCATAACGATAAATGGTGCAGGCAACTTGTGTGTCACAGTTCCAATGGTCACTTGCTTTTCTTGCATTGCTTCAAGCAAAGCAGCTTGTGTCTTTGGCGGTGCACGGTTAATCTCGTCAGCGAGAAGTAAGTTACAGAACAATGGACCTGGTTTGAATGTGAATTCTCCCTTCTTTGCGTCGTAAATGTTCGTACCGGTGATATCTGCTGGTAACAAGTCAGGCGTGAATTGTACACGCTTGAAGTCACAGCCAAGTGCATCGGCGAATGTGTTTGTCATCAACGTCTTAGCGAGACCGGGATAATCTTCGAAGAGAAGATTTCCGTTCGATAAGATATTGATTAGCACATTGTCAATGACGTGTGACTTACCAATAATCACCTTCTGAACTTCAGCGGCAATCGCTTGTGCGATTGCGCCGACGGCTTTCAGGCGTTCTTGTACTTCTGGGTTGCTCTGGTGTTTTGGCTGAGCCGGCGCTGCCGGTGCTGCAGGTGCTGCAGGTGCTGCTGGCATTGGAGCCGCAGGTGCTGCTGGTGCTGCTGGTGCTGCTGGCATTGGAGCCGCAGGTGCCGCAGGTGCTGCTGGTGCTGCTGGTGCTGCAGGCGCTGGTGGCGCTGGCGGGGCTGCTGGGTTAGGTTGCATATTTTTTCCTCCTTAATTCATTATTTTCCCCAACGACGTATTTGAGGGATAAGTTCCCTTAATTCATCATTGGAGTATGCTCTGTTTGAACTCACGAGTTCAATCAGTCGTGGATCTCGCACAAGTTGCATCACTTCTGCGGGGGTTTTTCGGGCAAATTCTTCCCGCGTGAGGTCATTAAATTGCCTCACTTTGGATAAAAACGCATTTCGAACACGCTGTTGATACATTGAGGCATCAACCTTGTTCGGGCGTTCTCTAAATCGTGTTAAATCGAAGACATGTCGCCAGTTCTCCTTTTCTGGAACAACCATGATGGCAATGGCAAGAAGAGCGAAGAGATTGAGAATAATGAGCCATTTCAAGACCGCATCACTTGTGAGCAGGACAATCGCTCCCATGGCTTCAGTAAACGGCATCGATAGAGCTGAAGAGACGTGTCGACTTTCATCGAAAACGACATTGAAATTCTCGTAATAACTTGTCACCGTTGTGGACATTTGCGTGTTGTCCAGTTCCATCATGTCAAGAATTAATGCAGTGAAAAACAGAGAATTTCCATTCCATGTTGTATCGCCGTAGGAATTGTCTAGTCCTTCTGAATCTGAATTCCAGCATGTGTGGCTGTGGTCAATGTACAATTGTGAGTCACACTGTTGCTTACCAGTTGCTTCTGCAATGTCTTGACTCCAAAGATGGTTTGCGAGAACTGAGTGGTCTGAAACAAACACAATTGACCCTGTTACATCGATTTCTCCGTAATCATTGTTCGGCTTTTCATCAAGGACACCTGAAACTGGGTAGTCGATTCTGATGATGAGGCCGGTTTCACCTTCACCGAGCGTAGGATTGTCAAGACTTTGCTCGCTCATTAAAATTTCAGCTGATGTCGATGCGTGAGCAAGAACCATCACATTCCTGTTGGTATCTTCTTGGTCATCGAGAACCTGAATAGCGGTAGGCCGGTGGAATAGAACCGGCATTCGGCATTCGTCAACTTCCCGGCTTTGAACATCTGTAACCTCACAAGGGTTGTTGAATCCGTTCCCCATGCTACGAACATCTTGATTGATTGCTGCAACTGACCAAACTTTACGTGTATCTGGTGAAATTCGAACGTCATCTTTGTCTGTGACTTCGTAGTAACGGCCCGTTGTTTCATCTTCTTTGACCGGAGCATCGAAATATTTCACACCAAATTCTTCAGCTACGAGTTGTGCATTGGTGGAGTTTGAAGCGAGAATCACTTTACCGCCTTTTTCAGTGACAAAACTGTGAATGGCTGCGGCTTCAGCTGCATCAAATGGTTTTTCAGGGGCTGCAATGATGAGAAGGGTTCGATGAGGATCTTTCCAGTCGTTGACGAGCATCGGCGTTGACATGGTGTTTGCAATTGAAAAACCAAGTCCATTGAGTGGGTCTTTTGAGTTGGTTTCACCTTCACCTAGATCCGAACGCATTTCTGTAAGTTGCTGATTTGAATATTCTTTTTCAGTATCATATGGCGAAAAAACCGTATTCTTACCAGATGATACAATGGCAATGATTGTGGTTGACAGGAGCAGAGATACAACAAAACCAATCATAAGCCAAGCCTCAAGGCTTAGTTTAGATTTTTGTTCTTCTACCAATGCACTCCCCTCTTATCAACCTTCGGAACATCGCTCTACTCATAATGATTACCTTACTGTGTTTACAGTTTGAAGGCTATTTTCGTAGTGTTTTCTCTCTGGGCTGAGGATTGAAAAAAATCCGGACAAATCCCCAAAAAATAACAAATTTCAAGGTTTCCTCGTTAGAATGGCTGCGAGAAGAATCGTTAAAATTCCCTGTGCTGCTGATAAAGAAGATAACGCAGAAGTTTCATCGGTGTTGGTAGAAGATTCATCGTCTTCAAAAATTGGTTCATCGGTGTTTGAAGTCGGTGCTTTGACCGAAATGGTCATCGATGTCGAATGTGATGTTGAAGCACCCTCTGAATACACAGTTAGGGTGATATCGCACATGCGTTCTTGATGACTTGATGATGCCTCAACACGAAGTTCGAAGGTTTTACCCTCAGCGCTATTGACACCAGTGGGCTCAATGACTTGGTTTTCTAATGTATCCAATTTTGATACGGAGAGGTGAGGGCAATTACGTATTGATACCTCTGCAGAGGAAATAGCATCGTTCGCATTACCTTCATTTTCGACAAGGAGATCGACAGGAACACTTGAGCCTGCAAATAATTCATCGGTTGGTTCAGACAATGTCGGTTTGAGTTTGAGAATTCGTGGGAATTTCATTTTTCCATCAATCTCCTCCGTTCTCACCTCTGCAGAACCGGCTGTTTGCTTTGCTCGAACAGTCAGTTCAATTGATGTGTCTGCACCAAATTGTCGGATTTCATCTTCGGTGGTTCCTGTGATTGTAATTTCAAATGATTCGTTTGAATTTGCACCAACTGAGACACTTTCTGGCCCGTCGAAGTCGATGGGTAAGTCATCTTCGAACTCATATTCAATATCAAGATTCAACGTCGTACTCTGTGTGTTGTCAACATAAAATTTGATTGTATCTTCTAAATCCCAATCTTCTTCTAGGGCCAGCACATATGTTGTATCCATGTCTGTATCCCAACCAAATTCCCATGAACCCCCAGGGAGTTGTGCTTGTGCAGGTAGGACAAGAGAGAACATCAACATGACAACGAAGATTTGGATTTTCATATCAAATCCCCTAAAGTCGAAGTGAGCGACCTCTTCGTAAGCGTTCGAATCATGGAACGGCGATATCGAGGAGGGAGGGCAGTGTTGTTTACCGGTTTGATATCTTTGTACATTTCATCCGAAAAAAGGACCACATTGATCGCACCATTATTTGCATTGAGATGCTCTTCAATGAGTTCGGAATGCAAGCGTGGAATCGATTCTAATGCCGTACTTGCAACTTTGACTGATGTTATATCACCTGGAATCCACGCAGAAGCAATGCCTGCTTCGGGAAAATCCCATGAATCTCGAACTCTCAATTTTTGATATTCACCAACCATTTTCGTTGAAATTTCGGGCAAAACAACTTGCCACAGCAATTCTCCTTCTTCGAGGACATTTTTCTTCATGCCATCGAGCATGAAGAATTCTGAGAGAGGAATTGTTCGTTCACCTTGAGGTCCGATGAGATGGACTTGAGCACCAAGCACCATCAAATTAGGAGCTAAATCTCCCTGATAAGTAGCGACACAAAGTGTGTTTTGATTTGGAATAACACGACAATCTGCACCAGTGCCACAATCTGCTTTGTGACACCAATCGATTGAACGTCGCCAATCTTCGCCTTGATTGTACCAAAAACATCGAGTGTCAAGACACAAGTTACCACCCACAGTTGCACTTTTACGAATAAGCGAGGATGCGATTTTAGCTGCTGCCTGACGCAAGAGTGGGTGTGCATCTTTTGATTCTTCAATATCTGAAATTCTCACCATACACCCAATACTTGTCGAACTTAGCGATGTTGCGCCATCAATTTTAGCAAGTGATATGACATGTGGCTTCGGATTTATTCTCCACTTGTAATTTGGAATGATATCTGTACCACCTGCCACCCAATCAAACGATTGTCCGCTGTCGACCAATTGCTTTGCTACGGCCATTGCCTCGTCAATTGAGGTTGGATGATGTAATTCAAAGGGCGGCATCAACATTACTTTTCACCCTCCATTTGTCGTTGTTCTTTCTTGAGCCATGCTTTGCCGGCAAGCCCGAGGGCGGCCAGTTGTTCAGGTTCTGGCTCTGTGGCCTCTCTCCAACCTTCCGCCTGCTCTGCAAGTGGGATATTTGGGTCGAAACCAAAGAGCACCCCATTGACATACGCACCTGTTTCTTCCGATGTTTGTCGTTTTTTGTCTCGAATCGAATGTTCCTCTGCACGCTTCTCAAGCACTTGTTGCATTGCAGAGTGTTGAAGCCGAGGCGATGGTAGGTCTGTCGGACTGTTGATTTCGTTTTCTTTCATGGATTTTTCAATCCCTTGAAACACAACATCGGGAGTGAGTGGGAGGTCTCTGTATCTCACGCCAATTGCATCGTACACAGCGTTGACTACCGCTGGAAGTATTGGCAGAAGAGGGCCTTCACCGGCTTCTTTTGCACCAAATGGACCCTCTGGATCACTCGATTCGATGATAATTGGTTCGACATGTGGCATTTCATGCACTGATGGAATCTTGTATTCGAGAAGATTTGCATTCTGTAAGTGACCAGTTCTTCCATACACCATCTTTTCTGAAAGCACTTGACCTAGCCCCATGTGGCATGACCCAATAATTTGGCCCTTGACAGCGAGTGGATTCAAAGCCTTACCACAATCGTGTGCTGCCCATACATTTGTGCATCGAATAAGTCCTGTTTCAATGTCAACATCAACCTCAGCAACATATGCAGAAAAAGAATACGCTGGAGCCAAACCTGCTGCGGCCCCTTTGTGAACACCGCCCATTGGAGGAGAACGATATGACCCCGACGCAATGAGGGCTCCTTTGTCCTCCTGTGCTTTGTGCAGGGCCTGGAGATATGAGATACCAATCGATGGGTCGTGTGTGTAGTAGATTCGTCGGTCATTGATTACGAGGACATTTGGATGGTATCCAAGGATGTCCCAAGCAGCCTTGAGCAACTTGTCACGTATTTCCATAGCGGCTCGAATTGCAGCATTGGCGTTCATGAATGTGACACGGCTGGAATACGAACCAAGGTCAACGGGACTTGTATCGCTTTCATGACTACGAACATGAATCATTGAAATTGGTAGGCCAAGAACTTCTGAAACGACTTGGGCAACTGCGGTGGT
>Ga0181578_10006142_pt1 | contig 10365 bp, 15 predicted proteins | sample 071ome_21_FD_148659 | JGI IMG/M metagenome (GOLD analysis project Ga0181578, IMG submission 148659) | Coastal salt marsh microbial communities from the Groves Creek Marsh, Skidaway Island, Georgia - 071401CT metaG (spades assembly) | ecosystem: Environmental > Aquatic > Marine > Intertidal zone... | reverse complement strand
TCAAAAGAAGATTCAGACTTGAAAAACCCAGAGGATGTTTACGCCCTACTTAAGGAGACACCTGATCCAAAAGTTTACTTAGATAATCCAATGGGATCCAAGAAGGGCTTTGGTGACATAAAGCGAGAACTACCATTTGACTATGGCGAGTTTTCCGATTGGATCAACCCTGCCGATGAGATGGGGTGGGATATAATCATTCCGCCATCTAATCGAGAACAAACAAATTTGGTTCAAGTTGGAATAGTAAAAGTAAATCCAGATAAGAAAGTATGGAAAGAAAAGGCCAATAAGAAGCCGCCCGTTGGAAACGACAAAATAATTGTAGCATCCAATGGTAAGATAACGAAAAAAGATAAACAGATAATTGAAGACTTCTTTTATGATATGTGGCAGTTCAAAGAAGTTATTTGGTTTGGCGAAACAAAAAAAGAAGCCCGAAAAAAGCGGATTTCTTTTTTTAGAACAAACTTAGATTATGGCGAAAGAGAATCTCGCTTAAAAAATGACGCAAAGGACTATAACTCGCCTAGAGAAGGCAAGAAAAGATGGTCTGTTAAATACAAAAAAGATATAGACTGCTCCAACCCTAAGGGTTTCTCTCAAAAACAATATTGCAAGAGAAAAAAGAGGGGCGGAGATTATAAGGAATAGAGGCTTTTAATAATTATAAAATAATTGCCTCTTAGATTTCTTTAATATAGTTTCGCTACTCCACGGGCTATCATATTCGGAAAACCACGCAAGTGATAGCTCAGAAACTTTTGGGTCTGAATCTGCACAAAGATCTCTTAAAATTGCTTGCTCGATATCCGCCGCAACTTCACCACTATCCGTTACTGTTAGCTCAAATTTATTTATATCTAAAACCATAAATACCTCCCGGGCTTTATCGCCCACGAGGTATTACGGCACAAAATTAAGCTTTAAGTGACAGAGTTTGACGAAGATTAATCTAAGTCGAAATCCTTTCTGAGTCGAGCATCTTCCATTAGCGCACGCCCTTCTTCCTCTTCTTCGCGATTCCTCAGCATTCTGTCATAGAACTCATCTGGAGGCTCCTCGCCGCCCAGCTCTGGTCCAAAATCAGGATCCATCTCCATTCTTAAGGCATTAAGGATGCTAATTGCATCATCTAGCATTTCAAGATTTGAACTGTACTCTCTGGAGGCTTTTTTTGACATCCTTTTCTTCTCACACCTTTTACAATGCGGCTCAGAAACATCTCGCTCTCCCCCACAGTCTTCACACTTGGTATAAAAAAAGTAAAAAGATTTTTTTATTATACCATCTAAGGCATCTGCTTCTTTTTTAAAGCCTTTTTCGTCTAATGAATTTGCGATATAGATTAGTTTATTAAGCATATTATTCTCCAAATTATTTCTTTCTTCTAACTATTCTTTTAATAATAGAACTAGACAACAGAGCCCTATCAGAAGAGGCTAAATATCCTGCAAAATTAATAGAGTTATCTCCAGAGGATGGAGGAGGGGAGGCACTAACAACCAGCGTGCCCGTATCTGTGTCAACCTGGACTTCGCCCCCGTCACGCCCGATAGCAGTCAGATTTACGTCGTAGGTGCCCGCGATGTCCGGGGTAAAGGTAAAATCCTCGGTAGTTGCGTAGACGCCGGATTGCAGGCTAAAAATATTCGCAATCTCTGTGGAGGAAAGCGATCGGCTCCAAATGGCAATCTCGTCAACGCGCTCCGCGAAGTATTGATTAAAGGTGTCACCTGCAATGCTCGTGACATTGAGCGTAATTTGGTAGCCGACCGTCGTTCCAGCCAGAGCCCCGTCCAGGTAAAACAGGGTGTTTCCACCCGTGCCGACCACTGCAAGGTGCCGCCACACCGCCTCCCCTCGCGTGACGGAAGCGCCCGAACCCCGGAAGGCCCCGGAATAGACGCCTAGTTCGCCCGTGCCGGTGTTTACAAGGGCGTGGTGATTGCCGCTCGACGCGAACAGGGCCGTGGCAAAACCGCTCGCTTTGACGCTGTAAAACCAAAGCGATGCCGTCCAGTCCGACCCGACAGCGACAGACGACGATGGGGTGACCCTTATTGCGCTGGTGTTCTGCCATGCGGTGCCAATCTGGCCTGCCGCTCCAACGGTGGCATTCGTGAGGGTCGCGTTGTTGCCGTTGCCACTGGTATCCGTCCCGGTCGTGCCGCTTGCTTCATTCGCGTGATACAGCACCTCGTTATCGGTCATGTCGATGGGCGTCGTCGCACCGCTATCGGGAAAAGCCGCTTTCCCCACGGGGAACGCAGATCCCGCAGGCACCGAGGCAAAGCTCCATTCCCATGTGTCTGCTACCGAGTTGCTACCGATGAACGTGAACGGATTGGCGATGGCACCTGCGGCTGGCGTGTTCGATATGACCGCCACAGTGACCGGCTGCTCGCTGACAATACTGGAAAAGGCTGTTTCGAGACGCGCGAAGGTAGTGCCGTCATCGCCATGCACGACAGACGCGAACGCGGTTTGGAGGTCAATGGCCATGGCTTACGTCGTGATTACCTTGTAGACAAAAGCGGGTTGTGATGCACCTGTCCAGCTTCCCCCGCCAGCGGGTGCGTCTGCCGATACTGCAGCGTATGTGGTGCTGGTCGTGTCGATCGTTTCCGTAGGGCCTACGGTGGCGCTGCCACTTCCGGCAGAATCTCGAAGCTCCGCACGGGCGGTGATCAACTGACCGGTCGAGTAGGTGTGTAGCGTGACATTCTGCACACTGCTGGGCGTGATTCCTAGCTGCGTACCGATGTCGTTACCGCCCGCATTGATCAGGACTTCGACAAGATCATTCGGCGAAGGCCCAGCTTCCTGCGTGTAGGTAGCCGCGTCAAAGGGATCTGTGACATCCACATAATCAGCGCCCCCGCTAGATGCTGTCCACGCCCCTACATTTGTTCCGTCAGCATTCGGAGATACGCGTGTGACGTAGTATGGCGTCTGCCCGGCGTCGGTTGCATCGTCATAGCAGATGATCTGACCGATAAGCCAGCGATTATTAAAGCTGCCCACGGCACCCAACGTGAAATAGACAGAATTGATCGGCTGGGTGCGACCTGCCAATGATCCCGACACCTGCGACACACCATCAACGAAAAACTCTGCGGTGTGCGTGGTTGTCGTCATGTCCCATTTCAGCGCAAGGTAGCGCCACACACTCAAATCGAAATCGGCGCTAGAGCCTATGAATGTTCCTGACAGGTAGAGGCGGAGTACCCCGCTACCGTTAAGGGACAAAACTTGGGCGGTGGAGCCAAATCCAGGATCGACACTCTGTATGGTAATAACCGGACGGCTGCTAGTCGCGTAAGTCAGCCCATCCCGCTTGATCGGAGTTGCCACCCATCCCTGCAATTCGGTGCCACCGCTGCCCGGTTGCCAGTTTGCCACGGCTTTATCAGGCGGGCGCATGATGGCGCCGTTGTCACCCCGGAAGCCCGCCGAGTACCGCGTGGGCGAGCCAGTGTAAGAGTAAAGGTAATCGGCGGCGGTTTCTGAAATGATCGAGTTGCTGTACGACCCCCACTGAAGATCATTTTGGTAGGTGGCCTGTCCGCTCTCGGGCCCCCACGCCCAACTCCAGCAAATGCCCATCATCCACCCCCAAGCAAGCCGGGATAGTCCGCTTCGACCTCAGCTTCTGTCTTTTTCGTCCATGCCGGATCTGGCGTGTGGTGGTCGTCATGCAGCCGCAGCACGAAACGCGGCGGCACATGCACCTCATCGTACTTCAGGGACTGGACACGCGGCGGAATGGTCCCTACAGGGTCAGTGTAGCCGTCTTGCGTCACGGCATCTGCGTAGTAGTAGTGAGACATTATGCCCTCCTCCAGGTCTGAATACAGGCTGCCGGGATGCCGACGTAAGCATCGGTGAAACAGGGTATGTCATATAAAATCCAGTTCATATTTAACCTTCCTATTGAATTAAGCAAAATCACTTCTTTCTTTTAACTATTCTTTTAATAATAGAACTAGATAATAGAATCCTATCAGAAGAGGCTAAAGATCCTGCAAAAATAATAGAGTTATCTCCAGATGATGGAGGAGGGGAGGCGCCAACAACCAGCGTTCCTGTGGTTGTGTCGGTCGAGAATCCACTGCCATCGTTGCCGCTCACCTCAAGCTGCACGTCATATGTCCCATTGAGGTCAGGCGTGAAGGTGAGGTCAGCCTCGTCCCGAGCGAAAGCAATGGTCTGGAGAAAGTATAGGTCTGCGATCTCGGAGTCCGAGAGCGTGCGACTCCAGATGGCAACCTCATCGAGCAGGCCCTTGAAGTCACGGGTGCCGGGGAATGATGGGTCTGCACCAATGTGCAAGTCTGCTGTACTGCTACCGGGACCAGAACCGGCTGTAAGAGAGTCAACCACCACGCCGTCAACGTACACCCTTGCAGTGCTTCCGTCCCAAGTGCCTACGATATGGTGCCAAGTGCCTGCGGTGATCAAACCCGTGGCGGCGGTCGTAGTCTGCGTCCCGCCGAAGGCCACGCGGGGTTGTCCGTTCGTGTTGACATAGAGTGCGTAGCCTCCCGCTCCACTACCTCCAGTGGCCTTGCCTACGATGCGCTGGAAGCCGTCGCCCGTCAGGTCCATGTTCACCCACGCAGCGATGGACATGTTCCCGGTGATCGTGACGGTCGGGCTGTTGGCGACGGAGATGTACTGGCCCGTGGTCCCGTCGAGGCTAATCGCTTGCCCGATGTAGCCCGCTGCGTAGGTCGGGGCTGCAACCTCGGTGCCGTTCTGGGCGTTGCCCGACGTATCGTTGGCGTTGCCGTCAAAGTGGTACAGCACCGCGTTGTCAGTCATGTCGAACGGGGTCGTCGCACCGTTGTCTGGGAGAGGAACGGGGTCGCCAACCCCGGATCCGACTGGCTTGCTCGTGATCGTCCACGAATAGAGTAGGCCGATGCTGCTTGACCCGATGAACGTGAAGGGTGTGCCTACCGTTCCTGCACCGGGGGTGTTGCTGATGGTAGCCGTGATCGGCGGGACCGTGTGCGTGAATGTCGTCCAGAGGCTACCGACCTCACTTGGACCCGTTGCCGAGTGGACGAAGGTTGACCACAGCCCGCTGACCTCGGATGGCCCTTCTGCGGAGTGTACGAAGGTTGACCATAGCCCGCTGACCTCGGATGGACCTTCTGCCGAGTGTACGAAGGTTGACCATAGCCCTGATGCTTCAGTGGCCACTGACTACACCGTGTCGATTTCGTAGACGAGGATAGGTTGATCTGCACCCACCCATGCCGTACCAGTGGCCGGGTTATTCGCCACACTCTCGGCCAAATAGGTGTCACTCGTCAGGATGGGCTGGGCCGCAGACAGGGTTTCAGAGCCGCCTTCTTGGATGCCGATCTTCGCAGTCCCCGACGTGGCGAGGCTGACGCTGTGGACCGTTGCGCCCTTGATCGAGGACGGGGTGATTCCGAGCTGGGCAGCCAGAGTGGTCCCGCTTGCGGTTTCCGCTTCCAAGCGATCACCCGGAGAGGGCGCCGCGTTGCTTGCATAGGTAGTATTGTCGATGGGGGGGCTCACTGCCTGGTAGTTGTTCGCTGGACCACCGGTAGGGCTCCACGTAAGAGGGGTCGTTCCCGTACCATCGGCGTTCGGAACCACGCGAGTCACGAAGTTGTCGGGACTCACCGCGTCTGCGAGGTCTGCCACCGGGTCGTCGTAGACAATGAACTGACCTATCAGCGAAGATACTCCCGTGGTTCCTCGGTGCGCGGTGTCCAGTTCCATCGCGGAAATGCCAGTGGGGGAACCAAATATCCCATCTGTCCCAGACGCCTCTAACGCTCCATTGATGTAGAGAGAGCCGGAATACGTCGTCGTCGTAAGGTCGAACACTAGCGCGATGAAGTTCCAGTTCTGCATGTTTATCGGGGCGCTTGTGCCCCTGAACTGACCGTCTACATAGAGTGACAGCGCACCGGACCCATTCTGAGTTTGGATATAGCAAGCATTGGTGATGCCAGTTTGGACATCAAACAGGCGCGCAGCTTGTATTTGAGCCGTTGGGCTGGTGACTCCCCTATAAGCAAACGTGACGATGCCCTTGTCCACCGAAGGAAAGGCAGCAGCGGGTAAAGCCACTGTCGCTCCTGCGTTTGTTGAGTCTGTATCTATTCCGAGGCTGTAGCGAGTCAGACTTCCCGAGTAAGTGTAGGCATTCAGCGGGTCCACCGAAGTAGATTCCGCAGAAAAAGCTGCGCCTGCGCCGGGAAAAGAGGTGAAAACGAGGTTGAAGCCGATGCTCTCCAAGTCAGCCTCAGTCTCGTTGCCAAAAGCCCATGACCAAACCATAGCCATCATGCACCCCACGAAGGCAAGGGCTGCAAGTCGTACTCGCTTCCCACACCGTATTGCGCTTGGATTTCATCCCGCGTCTTGGCCACCCACGAGTCTGGAACCGACGCTACCGAGTCGGGAAGCAAGACGATGAACCGGTCCCGGTCCTTGTCGATAGCCGCGCGCACCATCGGGACAAAACAGGTCGTATCCTCGACCACTTCCGTACCATTGTCATGGCCGGGAGTGCAAGTGCCTTCTGCGCTCATAAAGCAGGGGGTATCGTATAAAGTCCAGTTCATATTTAATCTCCGATTAAATTAAGTCTTATATATTATATTTTTATTAATAGCCAAAATTAAATTCAATTAAAACTTTCTCATCTTATGTATCCAAACTCTAACTTCATCTGCCCCAATTGGATCTCCATAAAATTTAATTCGCATGAATTGACCATGAACAGGGCAGGGTACAGAGTAATAAGATTTTGTCGCAGAAAAAGCATCTGCCGCAACAACCGAATACTCATATTGATTAACCACAACTGGCGGTCCAGCATCTAGCTGCTCAATGGTTACAGGAAAAACGCGAGAGCTATCTGGATCATCAGTATACTCTATAGCAGCATAAAGATCCGTAACAGTATCGCGAGTAGTGACTTCAAAATAAAATTCAACATCATCAAATAGCCTGACATTTGCCCAATCAGTTTCCGTGTAAGTTAGCGATGGAAATGCGGCCGTTGAAAATATTTCTATAATTTCATATTTTTGGTCCGGTCTTGTAACAGGCATTTTTTCTCCGTATTAATTTATTCTTTTTAAATTTCTTTTTAAAAGATACATGTTTTCTTCATGAGAATTTGCTGTTGCCATTAAAAAATCATCTAAACCAAGAGTCATTTGATCTGCCTTGGTAATCTCCTCATAAGCATCTTCTAGAACTTTCTGCACAAAAACTTCAGACTCTAAACCTCTTTTTATTGGGCAATCTGTTTTTGACCATTCTTTGCAGAGCAGGTGAATCTTCTCGGTTTGCTCAACCATATCAACTCCATCATCATCTTCAAAGCAAACAAGCTTTTCTGCAAGCGTATCTATCTCGCCTAAGACAGACTCATAAAGTCTCTGAAACATTAGATGCTCTGAGTAAAAAGCCTCTCCAGCCGCAGTCCAGTGAGAGGTTTGATAGCTTATAGCCTGAGCCCTTAAGGTTGCCAGGACACTGCATAGGTGTTGCTTTAAAGCCCTTCCTCCAGAAGAAGTTTCTTCCGACTCTTCTTCTTGCGCTCTTTTTGACAATAATGATTTTCTGGATATTGATCTCTTCATAAAACCCGCCTAACTATTAATAATAAAGATATTAGTATGATGCCTACCAAAAAAGAATTTTATTTATCTTTGGCAGGGATAAATTTGGGAATGCTTTTTTTTAGCCTTTTTCTTCATTCCCCAGAAATGTGCTTTATTAATATATTATCTATTGTTGCTTTTTTAATAGCATATGATATAGAAGATAAAAATGCTAGATAATAGATATCATTATACTGCAATTATAAAATCTGTTTATGATGGAGATACGGCTACTGCAGATATAGATCTTGGATTTGAAGTCTGGATTAAAAATGCAAAGCTAAGATTTCACGGCATTGATACGCCTGAGTTAAGAGGCTCATCTGATGAAGAAAAGCTAAGAGCCGTGGAAGCCAGAGATTGGGTTAGGGAGCAGATTCTTGATAAAGAAGTTGTTATAAAATCTCTTGGTAAAGGCAAGTACGGAAGATGGCTTGTTGAAATATGGAAAATAGAAGACGGACAAGTCGCAGAAGATACCATTAATAATGAGCTTATAAAGCTTGGTATGGCCGAAGAGTATTAAGATCCCGGCGTCAAAAAGCTTAGAGGCATATTCTTAATATCTGAAATTCTAATTCCCGGAATAACAGATCCGTATGTATACTTGTCCCAAAACTTTGTCATGTAATAATATTCAAAAATATAATAAAGGTATTTTGAATCTAGTTGATCTATGTACTCGTCCTTAACCCTTATCCCTATGGCCTCTTTATTGTACTCTTTTGTGGGTTTTCCGGGGTTAAGCTTTCTCCATATCCAAAAGTCTGCACCTTCAAAGTCCTCTTTTATCTCTAGAATGTCTGATAAACTTGGCCTTAAGGATGATGATTTAATCAAAAAACTTTCAATTTTTTCTTTTCGACTGGACTTGGTTAAATTTATTCTATCATTTACTACAGACCAATCAATTATCCGCCATATATTTTTTAGATACTTTGACTTTTCGCTCTGATAATCAAGCGCCCAAGCATGCTCCCACCAATCTACGAGAAGAACAATATCTTTTTTGATCTGGTGGTTTTTTATTGTTTTTATTTTGCCATCTTTGGCCAAATAAACCCAACCGGACCCCTGTATAGACATGGCAACTTTTGTAAATTCTTGTTTGAAAGAATCAAATGAACCAAAGTTATCTTCTATTAGCTCTAGGCTAGATCCGGCTGGTTTATTCGCACCCTTCGGTGGCTTTAGCTGAGGAAAAAATAAATTATGCAAGAAGGCTCCAGCTTCGTTAAAGTCAGAGTCTCCCTCTTCTGCGTTGAAACGCTTTATATAGCCTGCAGCAAGCTTATCTCTGTGATATTTCAGAGTGTCTTCGGACATAACTGGCGCTAGGTCTTTATAGCTATAATTTATTTTTTCTAAAGAAAGCTTCATTCTCTAATTAGGGTCCTTGGATGTGCGTCAATTATACCGCTAATCTCAAAGTTAGCAACTTCTTTATAAGCATCAGATATTATATTGTTACTATGCTTTGCCTGAACAGATTTATCATGAGTTATAGTTACATGAGGCATGCTTTTTCCTGAGTAAGGTATATCAGAAGGAAGCGAAATTACAGCAGCTTGGGCTAGCTCATCTTCGGCGTATCCGATAACAGTCATCGTAACCCTTCTTCCTATTAAGTCCGCCATTTCTTCCGGAGGCTTAAAAGCAAGAGTAACATGATCATTTTTAACCTTATCATGTTTTAGCGAAAATTCTTCAATTAATTTTGCTTTACTGGCTGAATCTAAAAAGATTCCAATATAAGATGTTTTCTTTTGGAGGCCACCTTTAGAGAACGATTCTTCTTCGCATAGTGGCTTCATGGATCCGGCATTTATATTTGTTGTTTCAACTTCATACCCTAAAGCCTCTAGGGTGTTATTAAAATGCCTAAGATGGCTGGGTCTATCATCCCAAATCTTGACCCTTTTAATAAATGGATACTTTTTTAAATAATTTATTGCAGTTTCCAGTTTCCCTGCCATAGCATCAGAGCTGGAGCTAAGGTGTACTGCATCAAAATTAAGTCCAGCCTGCTCTAGAAGCTCTGGCACTCTATAGCGAAAAGCTGACCTATCTTTTCTGCCTGTCATCATAATCGCAAAAACATTTGGATCAGAAATAGAGCTTTTGGCAGAATTAACAGTAGATGAGATCCACCACTCTGGCCCAGGCGCTTCGGGGACACATGGGGCAGATAAGCTAACTATATCGCTCCACCAGTCGCCATTCCAAACCGCAGGCTCCTGGGGGCTTCTAAAAAGAGTTCCATCAAAATCATATATGTGCAGCTCTGCGCTGCCCTCTTCGCTCATCTGGGCAGACTTAATGAGGAACCCAACGGCCTTGGCCTGCTTTGTATTACCTGATATTAAAAGAGATTTTCTTAAAATTTCTAAATGCTTTATCATGCTACCACCAAGTATATTTTTTCTTTGCGCCAGTTAGATGGGGGTATCTGCCAATCCTGCAGGACCAGTATCTTGGTGTGCAGCGATCATTTGCTGTTTTACACTTGTGTCGTGCAACAAAAGATTTTCTTCTATCTGGCTCCGATATTCTTAGGGGCATATCGGGAGAGCCAAAGGAAATTTTTTTAACCTTGCCGCCACATTTTACATAAACATAAAACTTTTTGGAACCACCGCGCTTTGGCTTTCCAAGTGGCGGATCCTTCTTCTTGTTTTTGGCCGCAGTTTTATCTTCAATT
>Ga0181578_10006135_pt1 | contig 10374 bp, 8 predicted proteins | sample 071ome_21_FD_148659 | JGI IMG/M metagenome (GOLD analysis project Ga0181578, IMG submission 148659) | Coastal salt marsh microbial communities from the Groves Creek Marsh, Skidaway Island, Georgia - 071401CT metaG (spades assembly) | ecosystem: Environmental > Aquatic > Marine > Intertidal zone... | reverse complement strand
AGCCTCGGCCAGTGCATGAAACCGCTCAATCATCGCATACAATGCCTGTGGATTATGTTTGCGCAGGAAATCGACCACATCATCCCGCCCAAGCGTTTCTTGGAAGTAGCGGTCAAAATGATGCGCCTCAACCAGTTTTGCCAAATTAGCAAAGGCCCCCATGTGATCCAGTGTCGCGGCCATTTCTGCGCCACCACGAAACCCATGCCGCATCATTCCATTTATCCAATCAGGGTTTGCAGCGCGTGCCATAACCGTTTTGGCAATTTCTTCTTTCAATGTGCGGGCCTTAGGGGCAGATGGGTTAGTTGTGTCCAGATGATACAATGTGGCCTGCTGTCCAAATTGCGCCTTGGCCGCGGCAAAGCCTGCTTCGTGTGCGGCATAATCTGCGGCCATTAAAACGTCACTTTCGGCAAGATCCTGTAAATGCACAAATGTATCTGCAGCCTTAACACGCTCGGCAATCTGAGCGGGAGCATGCTCCGTATTGTCCCCATCTATCGACCATGATGATTGGACCAGCCATGCGGTGCCTGCATCCACAACGCCCACATCGGAATAATCATCCATTGCCCCTTGCATGGCAACACCATATTCCCCCGGCGCGGGACCAAAAACACGATGTTGATCATGGCCCGTGAAGGGGTTCCAATCAGGTGCCTCATCCCGCGCAGCGAGCGCACGCACGGCCTGATTATATAGAACGCTTAATGTTGGGAACACATCGCGGAACAATCCAGAAATACGCAATGTTGCGTCAATTCGGGGACGATCCATTTCCACCAGCGGAATGATTTCCGTTCCCGTGATCCGTTCTGACCCTTCTGCCCAAACGGGTCGCACGCCCAGCAGTGCAAGCGCCATGGCGAATTCCTCGCCCGCTGTGCGCATTGTGGCGGACCCCCATAGATCAACAACCAGAGACTTTGGCCACTCCCCATGATCTTGCAAATGGCGGCGCAGTAATTCGTCCGCCAATTTGCAGCCCTGTTCGTAGGCCGCGCGCGATGGCACGGAGAGCGGATCAACAGAAAACAGGTTGCGCCCTGTTGGCAAAACATCACTGCGCCCGCGATAGGGCGATCCCGCAGGACCCGGGTCAATGCGACGTCCGCAGAGCGCGCTACGCAAACCGTGCTGTTCGGATTGGGCAGCAAGGGATTGGTCCCCTTCATACGCCATGCGGCCGAACACATGCAGCCCATCGGCAAACTGCGCCTCTTTTATATCACAAACAAAGCGATCAATACGGGTCAATGCCTCGCCCTGGTCAACGTCGCCGGAAATCCCCAAATCCTGTTCTACGCCTAAGGATTGCGCCAAATCGCGGATTTGCTCCATCAGGCGATCACGGCGCTTGGGGTCCAATCCATCTGCATTGGAAAATTCATCAAGCAGGTTTTCCAACGGCAAAAAGGCGTCGGGCGTGTGCGACTGCGCAAGAGGCGGTGGAATATGCCCCAATGTCAGGGCCGAAATACGGCGTTTCGCCTGCGCGGCCTCACCAGGATCATTGACGATGAACGGATAAATGATGGGCATATCACCCGCCAATGCATCGGGCCAACAGGCATTGGACAAGGCCACAGATTTTCCAGGCAGCCATTCCAACGTCCCATGTGCTCCAATATGCACCATCGCATCTGTGTTCATCGACTGAAGCCAGAGATAAAAGGCGACATAGCCATGACAGGGGGTGCGCGACAAATCATGATAATCGTCATAACGCGTTTTCAACCACCCCCGTTCAGGTTGCAGAGCGATCAACGCGTTGCCGACCCGAAGTGCGGGAAATTGAAATTCACCGTTCTGCACATACTGATCTTGCGAAATATCCCCCCAAGCCTCAAACAACTGCTCACGCAGGTCTTTTGGCAAGGTTTCCAGCGCGGCCCTGTAATCTGCAACAGGCCACGTCAGAACTTCATTCTGCAACCTTTGCCCCAAATCCCCCAGCTTATCTGGATCGCCCAATCCCGCGTCCTCAACAATCGCGCGACAGGATTGGATGGCGTCCAATCCCACCGCATGCGCTATTTGATAAGCCTTGCCTGGGTATGTCGATAGAACCAACGCTGTATTGGGTGTGGTGGTATTTTGCAGCGCAATCCATTTATCAACGCGCTTCACCACACGATCAATGCGGTCTGCAATGGGTGTATGTTCAAAGCGCGCGTATTCTAAATCCTGATCCTTTTTAGCGGGTTCTTTGGCCGATACGATACCCGCAAATAGGCGACCATCCACCTCGGGCAAAACAACGTGCATCGCCAGATCTGGCGGTGACAATCCCCGTTCAGCACTTTTCCAATCTTTTATACGCGCGGTGCTCAAGGCAACCTGAAAGACAGGGGCATCCGTTACATCAAGAGGTGATGTCCCATCAGCGCCGCGACCCGAAAAGGACGTGGCATTCACAATCGTCACCGGCTTAAAAAACTGCAGCTGGCGTTTTATCCAACTGGCTGCCTCTGGTTGCTTTAGAGAGGGCGCGAATAATCCAATCAACGTATGTCCCTTGGCCCGAAACGCTGCAAACAGCGCCTTGATCGGTTTCAAATCGGCCGCAACTAGAAATGAACGGTAAAAAGTGATCACAATCGGATTTTCGACATGAGCAAAGGCAATCGGGCAGGTGACACCATGTTCGGGCGACCATAAACCGACGCTGGGCAACCGGGTGACACCCCGTACAGGGGCCGCATAAAGCCCCGAGGCCAGGGCCATTTGCGCTAGTGCCGCACGCGCCCCTGCGGCACCGCCACCATCACACAAATGAGCCAAACGGCGTAACGTGGACACAGGCAGTGTAGAATAAGCATCAAGGCGTTCATCAACACGCCCATCCGCGGGCAACACTGCCAATGCGATGCCCTGCTTTTGCGCGAGGTCATAGACCTGCTGCAATCCATATTCCCAATAGGGCACACCACCAATCAGACGGATCAAAATGCCCTTGGCACCGATCAGCGTTTGTTCAACATATGTGTCAACGGACAGTGGATGCTTTAGGGCGACCAAATTTGCCAATCGCAAGGTTGGCAGTTTTTCACGTCCCTCCCGCCATGCTTCAGCGAATGCCCCAAGGTCGCTGTCGGAAAACGACAACACTACCAGATCTGCGGGCGTCTGCGCAAGATCCATTGGTGTTTCTGTTTCCTCAAGCCCCTGAGTTTCGCGAAAAATGACGTGCATGGGTTCTAGCCGTTCAAAATTCCCTCAATCGCGGCGCGATTAATGTCATCATGTTCCGCAATCACAACAACGCGTCCCTGACGGTTTTCTGATGGGTTCCATGGACGATCAAACTGCGATCGCACCCGCGCACCCACCGCCTGAACCAGCAACCGCATAGGTTTGCCTGCAACGGATGCATAGCCTTTGACACGCAATATTTTTAGCTCATTCGCCAATCGCTCAATCCGCGCGGTCAATTCTGCAGGATCGGATAATTCAGGGATATCAACGATGATGCTCTCGAAATCTTCATGATCATGATCATGGGGCGCATCATGATGCGACGGACGTGCGTCCAAATCATCTTCTGCCGCCGCCTCAAGCCCCAAAACAATGCGGGCATCCACATGCCCATCCGTCACCTCGATCACAGGCAGATTACGCGGTGCTTCGGCGGCGATGATCGCTTTGGCTTTTTCGCGCGCATCCGCATCTGCCAAATCACATTTGGTCAGGAGGATCAGGTCAGCACATGAAATTTGGTCCTCAAAAACCTCTGAAAGGGGTGTTTCGTGATCGATGCTGTCGTCTGCTGCGCGTTGCGCATCAACGGCCTCAATGTTTGGCGCGAAACGGCCAGATGCAACAGCCTCGGCATCAGCCAAAGCAATCACACCATCTACTGTGATCTTGGATCGGATCGCAGGCCATTCAAACGCCTTCAACAGCGGTTTTGGCAGGGCCAAACCAGATGTTTCAACCAATATATGATCAGGTCGCGGGTTTAAGGCCATCAACGCCTCGATTGTAGGAATGAAATCGTCGGCTACTGTGCAGCAGATACATCCATTGGCCAATTCAACGATATTTTCCGCAGGACAATTTGGAATTGAACAGGATTTAAGGATTTCTCCATCCACACCCACATCACCAAATTCATTCACAACCACGGCCAAACGACGCCCACCTGCATTTTGCATCAGATGAGAAATCAGCGTCGTTTTCCCAGACCCCAAAAAGCCCGTGACAACAGTAATAGGAAGTTTGTTTAGATCACTCATAATCTTAGTCCTTCAGCGGCGGAATGCGCGCGATACAGTTTTTTCGAAAATGCTCTGGGCGTTCGCGCCACGGAACAATGCCATCGTCGCTTTGGGCATAGCGTTCAACGCCTTCGGCAATCGCATCCAAATGCGACGTTTCATGCAGATTTCCATACACATAGGTCCACTTTCCAGCCCCTCGCAAAACCATCGAACAGCCTTGCGAACAATTTGACAGGCATTCTACGGATTTCAGGGCGACACCATCTGGCAGACCCTGATTTGTCAAATTATGAAATAGCTGTTGGCCAGGGGTATCACTCCCCTCTTCAACGGGCAGGCCGCGACGGCATTTTGTGCATACCAAAACTTCCACGTTCTTCTGTGTCACGTTTCGTGTCCTTTGTGTTGGGCAAACGAATAGGATGACAGGAAGGCACAGGGTGCAGGTTCCAGTCACCGGATCACCTCGCCCGGATGGTTATGTCGGCTGGCAGGTCTCCCGGCTGGCCAAGTGGGTCTACCCTGCGTGAGGCCTTCCCAATCCATGATCAGTGGCAGACACGCGCTTGGTTTACGGTCGCGAGGGCGGCTGCGGCTCACACAAAGTCGTTTGTGCTCTCGCATTCCCTTTTCACCTGTCCTACATAACAGGCACCAGCAGGTGCTTATGTCACACCCGCCCTTTGAAAAGTCAACGTGGGAAACACCAAATATGTCAGTCACACACCCCAGCGCCGAGGAACAAGCGCGTCACACCGAAAAAATGAAGAAAATCAAGGCCGCGCGTGACCGCCTGATGGCGGATAAGACCGAAGAAAAGGGCCTGATTATGGTGCATACGGGCAAAGGCAAGGGGAAATCATCCTCTGGGTTCGGGATGATTCTGCGCTGCATCGCACATGAAATGCCCTGCGCCGTGGTGCAATTCATCAAAGGCAGCTGGATGACGGGCGAACGCAAACTGTTGACGGAACGTTTCGCGGATGAGGTGAAATTTGTCGTATCAGGCGAAGGGTTCACATGGGATACACAGGACAAGGCACGTGATATCGCAGCTGCACAGGCAGGTTGGGAACAGGCCAAGGCCCTGATCCTAGATCCGAGCATTCAATTTGTTTTGCTGGATGAAATCAACATCGCCCTGCGCAATGATTACTTGGACATTGATGAGGTTGTAACATTCCTATTGGAAGAAAAACCAAAAATGACGCATGTCTGCCTAACAGGGCGCAACGCCAAACCTGAACTGATCGAGGCGGCAGATTTGGTTACCGAAATGGAATTGATCAAACACCCCTTCCGCGATGGCATTAAGGCGCAATTAGGCGTCGAATTTTAGGGGCACCCAATATGTCACGCGCCATCATGTTTCAGGGAACAGGATCCAACGTGGGGAAATCCATGTTGGTTGCGGGGATCGCACGCGCGTTTAAGAACCGTGGTTTGCGCGTGGCCCCCTTTAAACCGCAAAACATGTCAAACAATGCGGCGGTAACGGTGGATAGTGGCGAAATCGGACGTGCGCAGGCATTGCAAGCTTGGGCCGCGGGATTAGAGCCGCACACGGATATGAACCCTGTTTTGTTGAAACCTGAAACCGAAACAGGATCGCAAATTGTGGTTCAGGGTAAGCGGTTCGCAACCGTTGCTGCGCGCGGATATAGCACCGTTAAACCAAAATTAATGGCGCCCGTTCTCGAAAGCTTTCATCGCCTCAAATCGCAATATGATTTGGTCATTGTCGAAGGGGCGGGTAGCCCTGCCGAGATAAACCTACGCCAAGGGGATATTGCCAACATGGGGTTTGCGCAGGCGGCAGATGTGCCCGTGGTGCTGTGTGGCGACATCAATCGTGGCGGCGTGATCGCGCAGATCGTGGGCACGCAAAATGTGCTGGATGATGCAGATCGCAGCAAGATTTCCGCGTTTCTTATCAATATGTTTCGCGGCGACCCCAGCCTGTTTGATGATGGCTATGACCTAATCAAAACAACCACGGGCTGGCCGGGGCTGGGGGTGGTTCCGTGGTTTCCACATGCATGGAAACTGCCTGCTGAGGATGCAATGGACCTGCGCCACAGCGAAAAAGGGTCTGCAAAAATTGCCTGCCTGTGCCTGTCGCGTATGGCCAATTTTGATGATCTGGACCCCTTGGGCCAAGAACCGAACGTCGAGTTGATCATGTTACAGGCGGGTCAGCCGATCCCAGGCGATGCAGATTTGGTGATCATCCCGGGCAGCAAATCAACACGTGGCGATTTGCAATACCTGCGGGATCAGGGCTGGGACATTGATTTACAGGCCCATATGCGCCGTGGCGGATATGTTTTGGGCATTTGTGGCGGGTATCAAATTTTGGGCCGCACAATTGATGATCCCGAGGGGATCGAAGGAACCGCAGGATCAGATCAGGGTTTGGGATTATTGCAAAGCGATACAGTCATGACCCCGAACAAGGTGCTGACCCAAGTGAACGCACATCACCGTACCACCAATTTGGAATTTCAGGGGTATGAAATCCATATCGGTAAAACCACGGGTCCTGATTGTGACCGCCCCTTTGCCACAATTGACGGACGCGCAGATGGGGCAACATCCCCAGACGGGCGCATCATCGGCAGCTATCTGCATGGCATGTTCAGCAATGACACCTTTCGCGCCGCGTTTTTGGCGCAACTGGGTATAAAATCCGAATTGGGCAACTATCGCCAAGATGTTGAAACCACATTGGATCAATTGGCCGCGCACTTGGAACAGCACCTGGATCTGGATGAAATCCTACGCCTTGCGCATTAATGTCCCAGCTTCTCCGCGAGGCCATGATTTTAAGATGAACTAACTAAAATTATTCAAAGTTCCCAGGCGACCGTGGGTGGCGTCAAAGACGCCGCCCGTTTTGACTGGACGGGCTTGGGCTGGATTATGCGCGATAGACCCGAGCGACTGGAATTTGATCGCATAATTGACGGGCTGGAACAGATCCACAAGCTGCCCGAGGTGGCGACGAAGGCGCCGCCTGTTTTGCCGAAGGCAAACCAATGGTTTGACGGGGCGGGCAGCGCCTTGCCAATCTAACGATTGGCTGGATGCCTTCAATTGACGGATCAAAATCTAGTCGCTCATGTATAAGCATTCGCTTTGGCTCAGACCGCGCATGATCTGAATGCATAAAATCTAAGTCCAATGCGGTTGATTATGATGCGCACTTAGCTAGGCTAACGTTATACTACTGACATAGGATTTACGCGCCATGTGTGGACGATTTATATTGGGGGATAGCAATTGGGCGGCCTATCATGATGCGCTGTCGCTTTTGCAGGGTGTGTTGGGAAAGATCAGCCACAATATCAAACCCACGCAATCCGTCAGCATGGCCTATATGCACAATGACATTCTGCATGCGGATGCTGCGCGGTGGTGGTTTGTGCCCCATTGGCATCGCGGCCCCGCCGCGGATTGGAAGGCGACGACATTTAACACCAAAATCGAAACCGCCCATGAAAAGCCCAGCTTTCGCACCGCATGGGAAGGGGGACGCTGTATCATCCCCGCCACGGGATATTACGAATGGACGGGCACAAAGGGGCAAAAAACACCGTGGTTCATTAACCCCGGAACCAACCTGCCCGTATTCTTTTTCGCAGGGCTTTACGCCCCTTTGGCCGAAGGCGGGATGAGCTGTTCCATCCTAACGCGCCCCGCCCTGCCCGAACTGGAACACCTACACCCCCGCATGCCTGTCATGTTGTCAGGGGATGAATTGATGCCTTGGCTGCGTCATGGCGCAACGGATGACGATGTGCGCAATCACTTTGGCCTGTCGTGGTCAGGACAGATGAACATGCATCCCGTGCGCCCTTTTGGCATTCGTGATGATGATCCAAGCCTGATCGAACAGGACGGGTTTGGGTTTTAGGACCTTCAGGTGCAAACGGCAATGTATCGGAGTCTACCCCCAACAAATGTATATTCAAAATACTTTTGGATAGGGGAATTGAAATGAGAACAAAAAGTGAACATAATGTTTTTCATGCTGCTACGATTCTCTGATATTTTCCCGCTAAAACGCGGACGCGCGCATGAGGTGACGGGACCCAGTGCGCCTGTTTTTGCGGGAATTTCCGTTGGATTATCACGCATGCCTGCATTTTGGTTCGTCGAAGATTGGATGCACGAAACCCTTAATCCAATGGGTTTGATCCCCTATTGCGATCCACATCACATTTTAATTGGAAAATGCCCCACTCCCACAGATGTTTTGGCCGCGACTGAAGAGGCGCTGCGCTCGGGCGTGGTGCCCTATGTCATCGCCGAGATCAGCAAACCCCTAACCCTAAAGGCAGGGCGGCGGTTGCAATTGGCCGCAGGTCAGGGGCGCGCCACGGGGATCATGATTATCCCTCAAGGCATGGGCAGCAATGCGGCCCAAACCCGATGGGACGCACGCCCCAAGTTTTCCACCCCAAACGATGCCCTAATGCAATGGTCTTTGGTTAAAAACAAATCTGGCACTGTGGCCAGTTGGGATGTTCGCTGGAATGAAGAAACGCATCATATCTCTGTGGTTCCCAAGGCTGCATAGCGATCGCATTTTGCGACGTCAGCCAATGACAGGACCCTTTGCGGTGACCGCGCATGCGCAGAACACCGACCTTCTGCTCTGTGTCAACCAAGAGGCGCAGAGCGCGGGATTGGAACGCGGCATGTCCCTGTCTGATGCGCATGCGCTCTGCCCCAGTTTGCGCAGCGAACCCCATCACCCCCAAGCAGATCAATATTTCCTAAGCGGGCTAAGCCGTTGGGCGCGGCGCTATTGCCCTTGGGTCGCCCAAGACGGTGGGGACGGGTTATTAATGGACATCACAGGATCCGCACATTTGTTCGGCGGGGAAGAGGCCATGTTAAATGATCTGGGCCATCGTTTGGGTCATGCCCGTCTGAACGCGCGATGGGGGGTTGCGGATACGCGGGGGGCGGCATGGGCACTGGCGCATTATCGCCCTGGCATTGCCGCGATAGGCGAGACAGAGCATGCCTTAAATTCCCTGCCTGTGGCCGCTCTGCGGATCGCCCCACAAGAAGATGTTACATTACAGCGTTTAGGCGTGAAAACCATTGGGCAGTTAACCAAACTGCCCCGCGCCACCCTTGGGCAGCGCTTTGGCGCCTCGGTTCTTATGCGGTTGGATCAGGCATTGGGCACACATGGCGAAACCATTTCCCCCGAGGCAGAGGCCCCCGTCTATGCCACCCGCCTGACCTTTCCCGAACCCATTGGGCTAAGTTCGGATGTCATGGCCGCGCTGGAACGATTGCTGCCTGCGCTATGCGCAAAATTGCGCGATAATCAAATGGGTGCGCGCACCATGTTGTTGATTTGTCGTCGCGTGGATGGACAGGATCAACAGGTTGAATTGCGCCTTGCTCGCCCCTTGCGGGATGCTGCGCGTATTCAACCCCTGTTCGAACGTGGTGTTGGCACCATTGATGCGGGCTTTGGGATTGACCAACTGCGGTTGGTCGCCACCCAAGTGGAACATTTGGCCGTCGAACAAATCGCCCATCACAACCCCAGATTCCAAGATGGGTTACATGATCTGATCACACGATTGGGAAATCGGATTGGGTTGGACAATATTCAGCGGTTTTTACCCGCAGATAGCCACATCCCCGAGCGCAGCTTTAAAATCGCCGCCGCCGCATGGAGCGAGCCAAGCGGCACATGGGTCAGCCCCGCGCCCCGCCCCATTCGCATCTTTCCCCCTGAAGGGATCGCAACGTCAGGAAACGCGCCCCCAAAACGATTTCGCTGGCGCCGTCAATCCTTGGCCACGGCGCGGGCAACAGGGCCCGAACGCATTGCGCCTGAATGGTGGTTGATGGACGAAAATTGGCGCAGTGGGGTGCGCGATTATTGGCGTATTGAAACACAACAAGGGCGCCGTTTGTGGATGTTTTACACCCCGCAAAACCCAGGGTGGTTCGTACATGGGGAATTTGCGTGATCTATAGCGAACTCTGCACAACCAGCAATTTCACATTTTTACGCGGGGCCTCCCACCCCGAGGAATTGGTCACACGTGCGGCCGATTTGGGATTGTCGGCCATTGCCATTACCGATCACAACAGCCTTGCAGGGGTTGTGCGG
>Ga0181578_10006131_pt1 | contig 10378 bp, 8 predicted proteins | sample 071ome_21_FD_148659 | JGI IMG/M metagenome (GOLD analysis project Ga0181578, IMG submission 148659) | Coastal salt marsh microbial communities from the Groves Creek Marsh, Skidaway Island, Georgia - 071401CT metaG (spades assembly) | ecosystem: Environmental > Aquatic > Marine > Intertidal zone... | reverse complement strand
TACCACTTAGCCACCGTGGCTACACGCCGCCGGGGTCGGGCGATCGGTGGTGGACACCGAATTTCGCCTACAGCTTCGCTACTTGATCGTTATCGATGTGGTCACGGTCGAGAAGGCCCAACTGGACACCGAAACGGCATAGTCCCCCGCCTTCTTGGGAGTCACCACCGCTTTCCGGTTGATCTTGACCCGCACGGTGGAGGAAGGAAAGGTGCCGCGAATCGAAATATTGAGCACCGCGTCCTTCCCTTGCTGGACCCAACCGCACTGGAATACCGTCCCCGGACCGGTGTATTGAACGAGCTTCTTCGGGCACGCCCCGTCCCGATACGCGAAGGTGCGCTTTGCAGTGAAGCCGGTCAACGTTACGTCGTAGGAAATATCCGCGTATTCCTCCTGGGTGACCGTGGACGCGACGATCACGTTAGCGGACTTGGCACCCGACTTGGCCGGGGCAACTTTGACCTTGTCTATGGTCACGTCAACATCAGCGTGGGCTGCTGGCGCCGTCGCAAAAATGCACATGCCCACCGCAAGGGCCACCGCAAAGCTTCGACGAAACATAAGTTCCTCCAGGATGGTGACGAGACTCGTGGTGACGCGAACAGTACCAAGAACCTAGGTAGCGACACTTCGAATCTGACTTAGATCACTGCTCGGTGGGGCGGGTCGGGCTCGAACCGACGACGACCAGATTATGAGTCCTTGCGACACTGTAACGAGTAAGGGATGCCACACTCCCTAAGCGGTGAGTGCCTGTTCGACCCGACCTCAGCCTGCCCGATGCCGACTTGAAGGGGCCGCCGTCTCACTGGGCGTGGACCAGTTCCTCGTCCTGCGCCAACACCACACCTACCTGACGGCATCGTTTGAGGTACTCCGTGCTGCACACGCTCTAGGCTCGCGCAGCCCACGGAAGACATCACTGGCTGTCAATGAAGACATCAACCGCCGATCCGTCCTCCGTCACTTCGTCATCCCCAGCTGCGCCATGAATGACGTCACGTCCGTTGCCCGGATCAGCGGAATCGTCGCCCGCACCGAGGAAGAGGTAATCGTCCCCATTGCCACCGCTGGCTACGTCATCTCCACGCCCTGCGACGACTACATCCTCACCTGCGCCACCGCTGATGACGTCATCACCGGGGCCGCCTCGAATGATGTCATCCCCACCGAGACCGTCAATCACGTCATCCCCACCAAGGCCACAGATCACGTCCTGCTTGCTAGTCCCCACTAGCCGATCATCGCCTGGGGTGCCGGTGATGGTGCAATCCGCGTTCATGGCGGATCCACGAACCTTCTTTGCGGTCTCCATCACCCGGTAATGCATAACCGGTTCACCCGTCATCGTCAGCGTCGCTACGTAAGAGCACAGCCACGCGAAGCAGCTTCCAAGATCGACCTGGACCCCGGATTCCTCGCACCCCTTCGTCCACTCCACATATAGGCCGCCGACGCCAGGATCGTGAATCTGCACCTCACACGACAACGCCGTCGGTGTTCCATCAAGGTCGAATTTGGTGCCCGTCAACAGCGCGCGGTAGGCACCTCCCGATCCATGCATTAGTGAGCTAACCGTCGTTGAACATAGTTCCTTTTCGGCCGACATCTTGATCTCACCGACCGCCCTGACACGGATGTCCCTCTCCGACGCCGACTTGTCACAATCCCTCAGACCATCCGTCAGTCCACCCGTAAGAGAAACGTCATATGCCCATGCTGTAGGGCCGAGGGCGAACGTCAACTTGCTAGACGCATGCGCCGCCGGAACACTCAACACCGTGGCGGATATCGAGACACCAACTACGACCAACAATGCCCATGCTTTTCGCATCGAAACGCTCCTTACAGCATGCCAGCGATGGCACGCCTCACACTACCTGTAGCGGTAAGGCCGTCGCCGTCACCATCTTCGACAACGGTGATGTTTGTCGAATCGTGAACAGCGTTCCTCTCGGAATTAGACTGCACTACCACGATTGGGTCACCCTTGTGAGACGACATCACATCATCGCCTGATCCACCGGCCATGTGATCCGTCCCCGAACCGCCGGACAGGAGATCTCCACCCGTAGCGCCGTGCAACTCGTCATCCCCAGTACCACCGAAAATAGAGTCGTCACCTGACCCGCCGCCAAGAATGTCATTCCCAGGGCCACCCTCGATGATGTCATCCCCTGGGCCACCCTTGATGATGTCGTCACCAGCCTTTCCGTCGATTACATCATCACCCCCGAGCCCGCAAATGATGTCATCACCGTCCGTGCCGCTGATGACATCATCCCCCGGCGTGCCTGTGATTGTGCACTCTTCTAAATCAACGGCCCCGAGCGCTTGCGCGACGTCCAGTCGTCGCGGCAGCGACCAATCCACCTTCCACACGAGGTCGGTCCACGAGCCTTGATCCGTCCATCTCACGGTCATGAAATCCGAAGGATTTGCGGCAGCGCTGAATGAGAAGTTCGTTACTCCACACAAACCACCGATCTGACACTTGCCGGTGTCACCAAGCCGACTCCTAACCCATGTCACCTCAGCGGGAGCCGCAAGCCCACCTGACGCCTTGGCGAGTGCATGGAACGCTCCATCGTTGGAGCTGCGAGCACCTGGGCTCAGAGGGTAGGAACGACCATCATCGGCAATGGCCGTCAACAGGGCGGAGGCAGTCGTGTATCCAGTTGAACTGATCGCACCGCCGCTAATTGGGGGTGCGTAGAAGGAACAGAATGAGTGAGTGGTCGGGTCTAGGGCATTCGACCCATCTGGCTTGATCGGCTTGATCACACTGCGTCGATAGTTGGGAGCCTGGTAGTCGCCATAGGCGCACGAATTGGGATCAGCCGGTGGTTGCACCCGCGAGAGCTTGTACTCCTTGCTGCCGTTTCGGTCGCGTCCATCCATGCGCTGATAAGTGGCCGAATAGTCCGCTTGAAGGTCATACCCCTCACCGTGATTTTCGATATACCAAAGTATCGGGCCGTCCGCTGCAGCGGCAGGGGCGAAGGCAACAGCTGCTGCAACGGCCATACTCACAAAAGAGACAGCACCGGCTAGTCGCCTGGCAACGTGTCGCCTCATGACCGATCTCCGTACTTTGCGTCGGCTTGCGAGGTGTCTATAGCCATAATCCCGGCTAAGCCACATTCAGCGCAGGTTCCCACGGCTTACCCCCTCATCGACTCCACCAAAAACTACCAGCACCAAGCCACCTTGGGGAGAATTCACAAGCAGGCCACGAATGCGGAACAAACCCGTGAAACATTCCACAACCACAACAAGCCATCCGCCGAACACCGCTACCCATCAACGTAGGGCGCGTCGGGAACCGCACAACCCATTGGTGGTCGTCTATCGCCTTGTGCCGCTGATGTGGACTCGTTCACCAAATGGGATACGGTCGACCACAACGTGGTGGAAAGTGTCTCGGACGCCTTTGGCGGCGGTACGGGGCTAGCAGCAACCATCCAAGACACAGCCCAAGTCGTAGGAGACTTCACTAGGGGAGTCGGGCTTCTCATTGATGAAGTTGTCACCTTGACCCAAACAGTCAATGACGCCACATCAGGTTTCGTGGACTTTGGAAGGCTTGCCAGAACAGCCCTCGCCACCGGAACTAGAGGATTCCGTAGGCTTCGGCTGATCAAATTGGGGACAGTCCGTCACGGACCGTGTCGTGGCATGCGCAGAAACGCCGAACCCACATACGTGCACGACGCCTGTCACGGCACAAGGTCGATCCGTTTTCAACGCTCGATGCCAACGAAATTCCTGATGTCTAGGCAGAACCCGCTGTGCGAATCAAGTTGGCGAATTCCTGCCCGTCCTGCGGACAACCCAAGGATTCGAACAACGAGGAATACGACGTCATGACGGTGATAACGGTCCCGGAACTCGGGAAACCGACACTGGTTTGCCCGCAGGAACCCCGCAACTCAAAGATGTCACCCGGCGTTCCAGGCGTCGACCCCTCCGCCCCAGGAGTGTTGTTCCACAACAGCAGGCCGAAGTTCGGCCTTAACGTTGAGCCAGGCGACCGCGCCTGCTGCACATATTCGGACGAGATCAACTGCCGTCCCGCGAAAGCCCCCGAGTCCACGTATACCTGCGTGAGCCTTGACAGATCCCGACAGGAGGTGGTGTAGTCGAAAGCCATCTGCGCACCCCCACCCGGCACCGCCTTCAGGGTCGTCGACGCCATACCCAGCGGTTCTAGGAGACGCTCTTGCGCGAAAGACACCACATCCGTCCCTGTCGCCGCCGTCAAGACCGCCGCAAGACTCTGGACCGCACTGTCGCTGTAGGCCCACACGGTTCCGGGCGGAGCAGCCTGACCGAGACCCACTGCATACCCAGTGGGATTGCCGGACGCCACCATGTCGTAAACCTGATTCGCAGGATTCTGACGCCCCGACGTCATAGCAAGCAACTGTCGGATAGTGACGTCTTGACTAGGTGTTCCATTCCACGACGGGATGAAGTCCGAAGCTGCTTGATCAAGTGACAGAGCTCCGAGATCGTTGGCACTAGCGACCAACGTGCCAGTTACCGTCTTCATCGTGGAAAAACCAATGGTCTGTGTGGCAGGGGTCCGGCCGTTCCAGTACCACTCGCCCGTGATGCGCCCACCGGATCGGACCACCAGACAGGTAGCACCCTGCGCACGCAGCGCCTGAGCCAAGCCTTCAAAGTGCGGCTCTGGTCCCACCACGGCAACGGGCTGCGGGCACAAGACTCCCAAGCCATTCGAATCGAGTTTGCGAGCGTTCAGTCGGTACACCCTCGGCGACACCCGTGGCGGTGTGAAGTCGGCCGCCACCGCCCACTCGGATGCCGCTGCATCGCGGGCGATACCCGCCGGGAAAGCCTTGAGCAATTTCGTGCAGGACGGGAATTTTTTCTTCGCAAGCATGGCAGATTGCGGAACAACTGCCTGGGCCGGCGCACCCAGCGCGAGGAGCGCCATGACCAAGGCGCCAACTACAACCCTTTTACTCATTGCACCCTCCCATCAAGCGCGAAGGAGAACGCGAGTCTTTTACGCACGACTCCCAACTAGAGTACCAGCATCGGTCCACATCATGTTGGCCTGTGCGCCGATGCTCAGTTCTGTCGCGCCTCCAGGCTGGATCTCCTGCCTCCGACGGTAAGGGTTTTTGGTGCACTTCCGAAACGGCTCTTGTACATATGTGTGCAGGCGGTTCCTAATAATCCCCGGGTCAAGAATCGGCGGACGTGCGGCCGACTGCTGTCCACGATTGGGCCCCAGTTCGCTACCTGTTCGCTGCACCAGTGAGGGTTACTCTGGGGCGTACACCATTGCCTAATCGGTTAGTAGGGGGACTTGGTACGCGCGGACGATCAGCCCTTCAGCGAGACACTCACGGACCGTAGGGATTCCTAATCTTCCGCATCTGGAACATGCATGGGAAAATTTCAAGCCACGGTGGCCTGATATCAACTGTGGATAACTATGCGCCGTTAGCAACGGTGTTAGCACGAGACAAGTGCTACCGCCCAAGACACTCCTTTTTGCATATTCGCATGGGGAAATCCTGGTGGGGCGGGTCGGGCTCGAACCGACGACGACCAGATTATGAGTCCGGGTGTCTTCTAGGGCGTTCGTCGTGACAGAACCGCATTTTCTACTGCCTCAACCTCCCCCCACATCGAGGCGGTAGCCATCCCCTATCGGGTTGATGACGGAAATGTCGGCGCGATTCGGGTTAGAGATAGCGTCAATGTCTCCCTTGACTTTGTTGAGCCGCGCAGGGTCGATGCCACGGCTCGTGAGACGGGACGCGAGAGCGTTCCAGCGGGCATCGCGAACATCCCGCTCTCCGTAGACCGCGATGTTCGCTACCGCCGTCGGGTCAGAGATGAGCAGCTCGTAGACCCGCTCGATAATCTCGCGGTCACGAGAATCGAGACGGGTATCCTCTTCATCGAGGAAGAACGCCTTCTGTGAATCGAGCACCACCCACGCGCGGTCGCGGAAGAGAATGGCTCGGCGTTCCAGTGGCGTGCGCCCGTCGACCTCCTGTGCCAGTTCTGCCGCGCTGGCGTCGTAGAGAGTTACCTCCTCTTCTTCATCGGCGTAGTCCATCGTGTAGGAGTTGGTGTCGGCGTCCCATGTGCTCGTGTAGGTGCACGCTTCACCTTGCGCCCACTCCTCCCACGACTCACTCCACCCGTCAGGGCAGGGCACACCGTCAACCTTCGGGAATGCATACTCGAGCGGCGGCGGAGGTGGCTCCTCCGTCGGTGTCGGTGTCGGTGTTGGAGTCACCGCTAGCAACCCAGTCACCGTGTTGCTCGTATTCACCACCTCGCCCGCGTCGTCGATGTTGTCGAAGCGAATAGTGACCGAATCCGCATCAGGCATCACAAAGGACATAGACACGGTGTTCATATTGCTGGTTACTTGAGCACTGGCTAACACGGTGTCCTCCGTGGGAGGGGACACCTGAATCAGGTCTAGCGGGCCGTCAACGAAATCACCGCTCACGGTGCAACGCACGGTATCGCCCGCAGCAGCCTCAGTTGAGTTACAGGTGGCTAGCAGCGGAGTGGGAGGTGGCGTCCCGCAGGAGCCCCACGGAGGAAGTTGCTCGGCGGTGAGCGCGGAACCCGTAGCGAATGAGGTTGGCTCCGAGGGAATCTTCTCGACGCACCAGTTCGACAGGTCCTGACTGAACACGGTGGCGTTAGAGAACATGCTGTCCATATCCGTGACCGCGCTGACGTCCCAGCCACCGATGTTCTGGTTGAACGAAGGGGCGTAAGAGAACATCGACCTCATACTCTGGACCGCGCTCGTGTCCCATGACCCGATGTTCTGGTTGAACGAGGGGGCGTCAAAGAACATGTTCTCCATGTTCAGTACCGCGCTGGTGTTCCACGTGGAGATGTTCTGGTTGAACACGGCGGCGCTGTCGAACATGGACCTCATACCTGTGACCGCGCTGGTGTCCCACGACCCGATGTTCTGGTTGAACGCGGCGGCGTAAGAGAACATGAAACTCATATCCGTGACCGCGCTGACGTTCCAACTAGAGATGTCTTGGTTGAACGCGGTGGCGCTATCGAACATGCCCCCCATCTCCGTTGCCGCGCTGGTGTTCCACGACCCGATGTTCTGGTTGAACGCGGAGGCGCCATAGAACATGTTCGACATGTCCGTGACCGCGCTGGTGTTCCACGACCCGATGTTCTGGTTGAACGCGTAGGCACCGGCGAACATGTTGTTCATGTCCGTGACCGCGCTGGTGTTCCACGTGGAGATGTTCTGGTTGAACGAGCGGGCGCTAGAGAACATGCCCCCCATGTTCGTTACCTTGCTGGTGTCCCAACCAGACAGGTCTTGGTCGAACGTGTAGGCACCGGCGAACATGTTCGACATGTCCGTGACCGCGCTGGTGTTCCACGTGGAGATGTTCTGGTTGAACGCGTAGGCACCGGCGAACATGAAACTCGTATCCGTGACCGCGCTGACGTTCCACGACCCGATGTCTTGGTTGAACGCGGAGACGTTATTGAACATGTACGCCATATTCGTGACCGCGCTGGTGTCCCACGACCCGATGTCTTGGTTGAACGAGGGGGCGTTATAGAACATGAAACTCATATTCGTGACCGCGCTGGTGTCCCACGACCCGATGTCTTGGTTGAACGAGGGGGCGCGCCAGAACATGGACCCCGTATTAGTGACCGTGGGTGGCAACGTTGACGGCATCGACGGGTTGGTCGAGATATTCCCGAACGCTTTATTGAAGTTCGTTAAGCCGAGGTCTCCGAACGAATGCACCGCCACAGGATGCGCATATAAGTCAGGGGCACCGGACTCAGGAGGCGAATAGGCTCTGAACCCACCAGGGGAAGAGCCCGTTACCGTCATCGTGGGAGTCACACCATCCGCCCAAGTGCAGGTGATAGTTGACTGCGCCTTCACAGCGGCGTCGCCGCCCTCACAGACCGCGTCCAAGTTCCCCGTGCCAGCGCTGAAGGTCATCTGCGCGGTCGTACCACCAGGCTGCTGCTGATAAGTGATACTCAACGAAGAACCCGCCACAGCACCCGACTCCGCCGTGTTCGCGTGAACGGGGCCAATGGCCGCAGCCATGGCGACTAGACAAGCGATAGCGCCCGTTCCGAATCTAGCAAACGTGCGCTTGCTAGCCGCCATTGTTCGCTGTTGACTGCGGTTCACCTGGTCGCTCCTTAGAACGCAATCGTTGTATCCCTCTTTGCGAATCGGCATGACCAGCCCATTAAGCCAAATCCGCAATGGCACTATATCCGCGCATCCGTGTCGGCAGCTCCCAACTTCACGAAGCGAAGGGGATTGCTGTCGGTTGACTTGACACTCTGACCTGCTGCAATTCCCACTCAACTCCACCAACATGAGCGGAGTGTCAAGCATCAGCCGAAACCACGTAAAGCAACACCCGAAGCCAATCCGTCAAGCATCAGCCGGAACCGCACATTCGTGGAGTGGGGCGGGTCGGGCTCGAACCGACGACGACCAGATTATGAGTCCGGGGCTCTAACCAACTGAGCTACCGCCCCCAGCGGCTATGCCGCAGGATTCACAAGCCTACCTGCGCCGTGTGTGCAGGAAGCGTCGATATCCAGTCATTAGATGGGTGGTGTTCGTACGATGGCCCAATGCCGCAATTCACGATCACCGTTCGTGCGAAGCCCGGGGCGTCACGTCCTCGAATCGGCGGGACGCACGGGGAGCCCCCTGAGTTAATCGTCGCGGTTCGCGAGACTGCCGAGTCCGGTCGGGCCAATGCTGCAATTGAAGCTGCCATAGCAGCCGAATTCGGTATTCCACCATCCATGGTGGACATCAAGTCCGGGCACGCCGGACGCAAGAAAATCGTGAGCCTGTTCGTACCGGACAACGCAAAGGCCCAGTCCACCCTGGAGCGTCTTCTAGCCGCAGGTGACGATTGATGGTCGACCTGGAATACGCCAGGTCGCTCGATTTCAACGATCCACTAGCGGCGTTCCGCGATCACTTCATCATCGCTGATCCAGATCAGTGCTACCTGGACGGCAACTCGCTGGGGCGCCTTCCGAAGGCAACCGCAGAGGCAGTTCAGCGGATGACGGTCGAGGGATGGGGCGGCGAACTCGTCACCGGCTGGGCCCACTGGATCGACATGGCCCAGACCGTTGGTGATCACCTTGGCTCTGCAGTGCTCGGGGCACGTTCCGGCCAGGTTCTCGTTACCGACACAACATCAGTGAATCTGTATCGGCTTGCCCTTGCTGCACTCAGGGATCGGTCGGGTCGCTCGACGATCGTTGTCGACGCAGCCAACTTCCCTACCGATCGTTACATCTTGCAGGGAATCGCCGCGGACCTCGGAATGCGACTAGTCACTATTCCTAACGAGTCTTCAGACGTGGCCGAGTTCGAACGCATCACACCGGACGTGCTCAGTCGGTACCTAAACGATGATGTTGCTTTGGTGTGTTTGCAGGTCATCAACTACCGCTCCGGAGCCCGTCAGGATGTGCCAGCGCTCACCGAGCTGACGAAGAAACACGGCGCTCACCTACTGTGGGACGCATCGCACGCGGTTGGGGCCCTGGACCTCCAATTCGACCAATGGGACGTTGACCTGGCAATTGGCTGCACCTACAAGTACTGCAACTCCGGCCCAGGCTCCCCCGGGTGGATGTACATCCGCTCGGACATCCAGTCTCGATTGCAAACGCCCATCGACGGATGGTTCGGCCAGGCCAACCAATTCGAAATGGGGCCGCAGTTCGATCGGGCGACCGGCATGCGGGGCTTTCAGATCGCCAGCCCCTCGATCGTGGGGCTTACCGCAGTAGACACCTCCATGTCGATGATGGATGAGGCTGGCATGACGAATATCGAGGCTAAGTGCGCTCGCGGGACCGCTTTCATGATTGACCTATTCGAAGAGTGGCTCGAGCCGCTCGGATTCGGACTGCAGACACCTCGGGCACCTGAGAATCGCGGCGGGCATCTGTCCTTGACACATGACGACGCCGATCGGATCTCAGTGGCGATGCGGACGTTGGCAAACGTGATTCCCGACTATCGCAAACCGAACGCCATTCGTCTTGCCGTAGCCCCGCTCTACACCACGTACACAGAAATGTTCTTGGGTTTGGAGCGGACCCGCGACCTGGTGGCTGCCGGCCAGCATCTCGAGGTGTCAGCTATCGAAGGAGGCGTCACATGAGCCTTGGACAACAAACCCTGAGCCACATGAATTGTCTGCGGGTGGAGCAACTGCCAACACGTGGGCGTCCTGCGCCAGAGAGACATGGCGGATCCAGTGGAGTCGGGTGCTTCAGTTCGAATCTCCCGGATCCGCATCCCTCTTCCGAA
>Ga0181578_10006123_pt1 | contig 10383 bp, 18 predicted proteins | sample 071ome_21_FD_148659 | JGI IMG/M metagenome (GOLD analysis project Ga0181578, IMG submission 148659) | Coastal salt marsh microbial communities from the Groves Creek Marsh, Skidaway Island, Georgia - 071401CT metaG (spades assembly) | ecosystem: Environmental > Aquatic > Marine > Intertidal zone... | reverse complement strand
CGCCGACCCCTCCGGCAAAATTACCTGGTGGAATCAAAACGCGGCTGACCTCTGGGGATACCCCTACTCCGCAGGGCCTAGACTTCGAGTTGAAGACCTTATGCACAAATCAGTGAGGCTGAGTCACGCCCGCACCTACCGCAAATCTATGGACTCACCAAACCCCAGAGCCCACGGAATTCACTGCAAACATGCCGAACGCCTCTCCGGAGAACTCTTTGAAATCTGGCTCATCATGGTCGCCGATCCAAACGGCGGATCTGTAGCCATGGCCCTCGACCGCCCCATCACATTCAAGGACATCACTCCCCAAATCCACCACTCCATTCCCTCCTCTCTCCCCATCCCCACCATTCCATGATCTCCGAAATCATCAGCATGTCCGGCGCCCTCGGAACCGGCGGCCTCATCGGCCTGCTAAAAGTCGGCATGGAACGCTGGCTTGACTCCAAACAACGATCCGCTGACGCAGCCCACCGAAAAGACCTCGCCCTTGGAAATCAGCTTATCGATTACCAGAAAACCATCCACGCCGCCCCTGGGGAAGCCGAACTCGAAAAAACCGCAAAATGGGAGATCACTTTCTTCAACAAGAAATTTGGATATGAAAGCCACCGCCGAAAAGAAACTATTGTCCGCAGTCTTGGCTCTGTCAGCCATGCTCTTGCTCTCATCCTGCTTGTCATTACGCTCTGCTGGTCATGCCTCATCTGGGCCGATTCGCCCGACATCGTCGTCTGGACTCTCAACCCCGACGAGAAACCCCGCACCTTCGGCCTCCTCTGGGGACTCCTTGACTGGTCGATTCATAGAACGTCGGTTTCAGAGGTTACGACTGCCGGGTTGGCCTACGCCCTTCTTCATGGAATCCTCGGAATAGTCGGCTACATTCTGGTCGGCTCCCGCACCCAACCTCAAAAATAATCTCCGGCCATGACCCTCCTCCAACAAATCCAAGCCCACTGCAAATCTCACCTCGAAGGCGTCGCCCGAATTCCCATCTACATCATCGAGGAAAACCACGCCACGACGGAGCACAACAAAGTCGAGATCGAGATCACCAACAAAGTACCCGTCCATGAATCCATCCCCGATATCCACCGCTACACCATCGAAATCAGAACGGAAATCAAACAGGAATCTCCTCTCTATCCTCAGCGTATTGCCATCCGTGACCGCCTCGAAGCCTCCACATGGAATATGATCGAGGCCATCCCTTCCGCCAAAGATCTCACCGTACCGGAAACCTCCGACGGCGTCGACGCCAAAGAAAAAAAATACACCGCCTCCACGACCTTTGAAATCATCTGCCTCAACGCAGAGGAATAACCCAGTTTAACCACTCCACCAACACCAACCCACAAAAACCATGATTGCTGTAGGCACCGCCAAAGATCTCGATTTCGGGACCATCCCGCTCAACTCATTCGCCGTCGTCGAAAACCAAGACGAAGAGGCCAGTTTCACCAAGGAAGTCCTGATTGAAGACGAACTCGGAGAAGTCACCGGCTTCTTCAAGGGCGGTAAACGCGGCAACATCAATATCACCGGACTGGCCACTCTCGCCGCCATCAACGCCCTCGGCCTTGGTGGCATTCTTGCTGCTACCGACACTTTTCCCGAGCTGGTCGAAGGCGACGCCTACATTGAGGTCATCCGCTCTACCCGAGTCAAAGGCGACGTTCGCCGGTTCGAACTCACCGCTCAAGCTTACGACGGCGTTTCCGGCGCAGCTGTAGAGGTAACTGTTTAATTGAATAGGGCGGGGGAGTCCCACCCCCGCCCGCTTTATGCCGCCTCCATGCAAGTCATTGACGCCCATTCCGCCTACCAAACATCCAACACCGATACCGCTGGATATCTCAGCGCAAGAGGAGTGCCATTTGCAGGCAAACAAGGCTTCATTTATTTTCAAAATCTCAACACCGGCAAAACCCATCTCGTTTGGGAATTTGCCATAACTCACGACGGCCACTCCACCAAGGATCTCGCCGCCAACTTCCAGGCAAACCCCACCGCATCTGAGCACAAGCCCTACCTTGCGGCCGCAAAAAATGACGCCGCCTATCTCCGCCAAAAGATTCAACAAACTCAGCCTATGCAACGCCTCGAAGCCGACGGTCAAACCCATCTCGCCGTCAAGGGTACCCAACGTTACAAAAAGCTACTCTCCAAACACTCCCACCTGATTCATCCTAGCCATGACGCCTAAAACCTATTCTCTCCCAAACACCGACCTCGATTTCTACGGCATCACCGCCACCCGTCTCGACATCCTCCAAAAAGGTGCCGCCACTATTTTAAAAGGAATTGAGGATCCGGGCCTGGAAGAAGTCCTCGCCTTTCTTTACATTTTGGACACCCGGCATTCCATAAAACACCTGCAGGCCCTGCTCAAATCTCCTGAAGAGTTTGACTCCAAAATCTCCGAATACGGCGAACTTTTCACCATGCCCCTGCTGACTGCAGCCAGCACCCTCATTGAAACTATCTGCGAGGACGCCATGGAGGGCATGATTGAGCCAGACCCCCTGGCCCCCGAAAACGAAAAAAAAACTCCACATCCGGAACCCCACCCAAAGACATCCTCCTCCACTACCACGTCACAATCTGCCCCGGTGATCCCGAACAGGTCCAGCGAAATTACGACCACATGCCCCTCTCTCGACTTTGGCCCATCCTCCATTCCACCCTGGTCACCCAAGGCACCCCCTGCCGATACCTGAATGACGACGCTGACTTAATGGCTTTATTCGACATCGAAGAAGACGAAGAACCCGAAACCCATGCTCACGATTGATTTACATACCGCCTCTATTCGGGAATTCGAATCCGGCCTCAAGGATTACATCGATGTCAGCAAGAAAGACACTCAATATGCCGTCGAACGGCAAATGAAAAAAGTGCTGGTCGGAGCCAAAGGGGTCAAAGGGCTGGTTCATTATTTCAAAGAGGATGCTCCCACCGCAGCCCAAATTCGCAAGGAAACAGACCCGCACACGATGCTCTACACGACCGGATGGAGAGGCCAAAAACGAAAACTTCGCCACGCTCCCAAAGGTTCCAAGGTTCGCAAAGCCATTCTAGCCAGCCGCATCAAAGGAAAATTCTTTCTTTCCGGGAATTTCAATTTCCGCCACTGGAAGCCTCAAAAATCCACTTCCAAAAACAGAGTCCTCTTGCCCACCGCCCGCCGCAATAAGACCCAAATCAAAAACACGCAGGTTGCTATTTCGAACCGAATGCAAGTTGCTCCAAAAACCGCATTTACAACCACCATCCCCGGCATTATTGCCCACGAATCTCGACGCCGTTACATTCCTAAAGCTCTCAAGAATGCTCTTCGGGATATGGAAACCTACATTGTTCAAAACTGGAACCGCCAATTTAACCGCCGATTCTAAACCATGGCTAAGAAAAAACTAGAATTCCAAATTGGAGCCAACACCTCCAAGTTCTTTGCCGCTCTCGCTCGCATTCAACGCGCCGTTCGCCGCCTCTCCACCACTCTCAAAACCGCCCTCAAGCCAGCCACCATGCTGCTGGGAGCCATCAATGCCATTAGCGGTGCCGCTCTTACTCTCGGCATTCGTCGCCTTGCTGCCTATGGAGCCGAGCTAAACCACATTTCCTCCGCCTCTGGCATAGCTGTCGGCAAGCTCGCTGTCATGAAGCAAGCCTTCCTTGACGCCGGGCTTTCCGAAGGCGACTTGCGTCCCACCATCAACGCAATGCAGAAATTTATTTCTGAATCCATTGACACCCTCGACTCTCCCAAAATCAAGCGGGCCTGGGAACGCCTGAAGCTGGACCCACGACAACTCCAACAAGTTTCCGACCCCTCCAAACAATTTGCAATCCTTATCGGGCAGCTCCAACAAATCCCCGACCTGGCTGACCGCTCCGCCGTCGCCATGCAGATATTTCGCACCCGCGGCCCTCAGCTTCTTCCCATCAACCTGGCGGCTCTCCAGGACGCAGAGGCTTCCCTTGGCTCTCTCCCCCGCCGCATGGACAAACTCCACGGTTCCCTCGAACGAATCGACACCATCCTGGGCCGCATGAAAATCAAAGTGCACCAATTTTTCGCAGGATTCGTCGACGCCAACATTGGCAAACTGGAATCCGTCATGGAGGGCATCAACCGCATGGATTTCGCCCCGCTCGGTGAACGCCTGGCCAGAATGCTGGAACATGTATTCAGTTCAGCCCGCCAACTGATTCGACTCCTATTCGAGGGCAACCTCTGGAAATTTCTCAAACACAAGATTCTCGGCCTGGCTCACATGATCGGCCACGCCATCTCCACCGCCCTGCAATCTGCCCTCAAAAACATTTCCATCCGCACCCCGTTTGGAAATAAGCCTTTGTTAAGCCTTCCGGATCAGCCATCCGAATCCGCTGCCGCTCAATCCCATTTTGCTAAAGCTGCCCAACTCTTTAAAGGCGCCCGCCCGGTCTCCGAATCCCTCACCCCGCAAAACCCCCTCTATAAACTCGCCACCTTTTTCAAAAACTTCACCAAGACCCCGCAAACCCGAAACCCTCGTGCCTTTGCCGCCGATCCCAACGGCTTCAACCCCACCCCCCTCACCCCGCAAATCTCCGCCCCCATCGTTTCCGCCCTGCAATCCATCGGAGGCGGTGGCAACATTGGCCAGAGCAGCTTGCCATCCATCCAGCAGAACACTGCCAGAGCTAACCAGTTATCTGCTGAGCACATCTCAATTTCCAAAGAAATTCTCGAAAACCTCACTCGCCCCGTTCGCTTCGGACCCTCTCCACCCCCCACTCTAAATTTTTAAACCATGGCAACCTTAGCAGCAGGCCAACCCACCACCGCCGCTGACGGCACAATTGAAAACCTTCCCGGTGCCCGTTTCTCTGTGGCTGACGACGGCCTCGTCACCTACACTCGCCCCGTCAAAATTTTCTCCACCAACCCCCTGGCCCACATTCCCAACAAAGGAACCCTACTCCCAGACAGTTTCTCTCTCCGCCTCACCTCCGCCGAAGGCACTAAACGGAACCAGGACTACTGGGAAGGCACTCTCACCTATATGGGAGTCAAGGATCTCGATGATGAAACCCACCGCCTGGCCTCATTCGACGGTGACACCGAACAACCCCACATCACCACCCACCCCAACTACGAATCTGAATTAGCCGAATTCGCGGAAACTGACGCCAACGGCAAATTCCTCCATTTCCCCAACTCCGGAGGAGCTCTTGAGCACCGCCTCACCGGCATCACCTCCTACCAGAACCCCAAACTCACTCTGCGCCACACTATTGTCAAGGCCCTCTGGGCCGGAGTCATTCCCACCTCTGACGAATTTGGCAACCAGGCCAAAATCTTCTCCACTCTCGACCTTAACGCCACTCTCAATGACATTTCCATCAATGAAATACCCGGAGCCGACGACGGCGAAGGCGGCACCATCAACCGTGATTGGCTATTTCTCCGCCCCACCATGGAAGTTTTTGGCGGTGCCGTACGCATCACTCGCACCTATGTCCTCTCCGGCCCCTACGGCTGGAACCCCAAAATATACGAACCTATTTTCTAAATGGACCCACACCTGCAGAGCCTGATTCAGCGAGTCGAACGCCTCGAACGCAACCCCACCCAAATCCGCTCCGGACTCAACACCCGCATCGACCGCTATCAAAACCAATACGTCATTCACGCCGACGTTCCCGAGGGCGGTGGTGGCACACCTCCTGTCCTGCCATGGACTTTTTCCCAAGGCACAGTTCCCAACCCCGAAGACCCAGATCTTCTCATCCCCGCCCTGATCCTCACCCCCAACTCGGCCCTCCTCGACTACGCAGGCCAGTCCGGAGAACGCACCTGGTCTCCAGGATTCACAATTCCCCTCCCTGCGGATAACTACACAACCGGAGAATATCGCATCTCACTCCGCCTGAATTACGATACATCCAACCCCATGCTGCCTGAAGCCAGAGCCGAATGGCTCGATCAAAATGGCAACGGTGCACCTGCTGAAATTCAAGTTACCGCCGGAACTGACATCCCCTCTCCCTCCATCACCGGCGAAGACCCAAACGCCAAAATCGAAGAGCACTCCATCCTGCTCGGAACACTCATTATTTCCGGCGCCGACCCCTGGGACATTACCTCAATCCGCCCCGGTCGCCCCATAGAACTCTGGCCTGCCTCCATTTCCGGACTGCCCACCTCACACCCATTGTAATTCAATGTTTGCCTGTCACGCCCCTCACCCACCCCGGCACCTGCTCGACCCAATGCATGCCGTCCATAATGCAGAAATCAATACCCTCCCCATTCACCGCACCCCAGACCGCCTTCCTCAAGACCCGCCCCTTCATGGCCAACCTCCCCGCACCATCGAGGACATAACCAACTGGCGATCTATTATTGCCTACACCGACATCCTGACCCCTGCAGAAATCTACGCCTACCTATTCCGAGCAAAGAAAATCCAAATCCAATACAGCCTCCGAGTCGTCGAAACCCCTCCCCCTGCCCCCAACGCCGACCACTGGATTCACCGCGACACTCTAATTACCCACGACTTAACTCTCCCCGCTGGCGTCTACACCCTCGAAGGCGACCCCGCCACCTGGCCTACTGACGGCCTGATCAACGCCGAACCCTTCAACCCCGGCGACGGATTCACCTCCGGCACCATTCAGCAGCTCTCCAAAACTCCCACGGAAAACTACACAACCGGCAGCGCACTCAATTACACCGGCAACCACATGACTGCCTCAGACCTCGACGCCGCCGGAAATTATCACGAAGACTTTTTCGAGGAAACCGCCCCTGCCCTCACCGAATCTGAATTCCACCACGCCCACTTCCGCTACTACTGCGTCCACGACCAAGGCTTCAGAGAAGAGTACCCATTCACCGAATACCACCGCATTACCGCCGACGACCTCCACAACCACCGCCTTGCCTTCGAAATTGAGCTAGGTATAGCCAACGGCTACACTCAAGGCTTCGTCGGCCTCATCCCCCAAAAACTCCTGGGCCGCACCCTCATCATTCCCGACCAAAACGAAACCATCGTCGAGCCCGAACTCTCCAAATTCGAATTCACCGCAAACATCTTCGGCCATGACATCCCTATGGCCATCATCCACGAACTCACCCCTGAAGCCGGAAACTCCCTCGAAACCGCCACCGCCGAACTCCTCATCAACGTAACCGAATGGCACGACCTCCCATAATCTCATTTTCCCATTTTCCCCTTTTCTCCTTTTCCACTCTTCTTCTCCCATGAATCCCCCAATAAACCTCCAAAGATTCACCGAAATCCACCAACAAAACCTTGCCAACCTCCAAGCCAAACTCTCCGAAGGCAAAACCCTTACCCGCCAACAGCTCAACCAACTATTTACCACCGAATCCGGAGCCGAAACCGATTTCCAAACCACCCTCTCCATCCTCGCCGACGAACTCCCCGCCACCATCGCCCGCGAAATCAACAACCGCCCCACCTCCGAAGAACGTGGCCGCAGTATCCACGAACTCCGCGGCCTCCTCGCCCTCGCCCTACAACAGCAAAACCTCAGCGAAGCCCTCAAAATCCGCAAAGAACTCAACAAGCTTCAGGGCCTCTACAAAAAACCCGCATCCAACGACCTCCTCGACGAACTCAAAACCGCTATCGAAGCCTGACCCCCAAAATAATTTCAAAATAATTTCAAAAACGTGTTGGCACGCCCAAACTCCCATGCAATAGTGTACCCATAACAAAGAGGAAAACCCCTCAACCGACCGGACGGCTCCCGGAAGTCAGAACGAAAGACAGAAAATGAAAATCCTACACACCTTTAAAGGAATACTGAAAGGCGAAGAAAAAACCATAACAGAAGATTGCCAGATCTCTCCTAATTCAGGGTATGGTCAAGACTTTGCTGATAGAAGTGGGAAAAGTTACGAAAATGGTCGGGCAGAAGAACTTCTTGGTGAATACGACTATTGGCAACATGTGTCCTCACAATATTTAAGATAAGGCTTCAGGATGACACGCATCAACAACCGCACCTAAAACCCTGGGCGAGCGGGTTTGCAACCCGCTATTTTACAATGATCAACAAATTTCCATCCGCATCAAACTCGCCACCCACCAGCTGGGGGCCAAACTGGTATCCGTTACGAAAAATATTAGGTGATGAAAAATGCAAAGACTTTATGTTTATGGTGTCCTACAACATTAATAACACAGTCATACATGTTTACAAACATCGCCTCCGGCGAAGACATATCAATATCGATGAAAATGGCCAGTGTTACGCCTATCAGGGCAACGGGTTCAACTACACCCCGATTCCTGATAAACCGGCCATCGACCACGCCTTTAGCTAATTCTAAAAAAATCCACATGACCATCATTAAACTCACACCCAATTGGACCCTCTACAGCCCACCAGACCCCAACACACCCGGCACTCTCAAAAACAACAACACTGGCAGGGTGGCCGCCCCTTCTGATCAAATCAAATTGTTTTCATCCTGGAAGCCACAACCCGCCGCTCAAGCCGTCCGCAGAGCGTCTGGGGCTTTTGCTTCTCGCCACTCAGAATCAGAGATGGTCCACATTTACAAATTCTGCGCTGCCTACACCTCACCCAAAAAACAAGGGCACATCCACATCCGCGTAGAAATGTCCCAAAAAAACGCCTTCGTCAAAGCCGCCCAAGCTCAAGGGCTCACCCTCTCCAACTGGATACTGAAAACCCTCAACCAATCCCTCTAACGCCATGGCCATACCAAAGCCCAAGAAACCTATTCTCTGCCTTTTCCTGCAGTCTCTCATGCTCTTCATAGCCGTTGTCATCACAATCAATGTATTCATAGTCAACAGCATGCCATTGGAAACCCCCTGGGCTGCTCTTGCTCTCGGCACCCTATTTACCACCGGATTTCTTCTCATTCTTGCCCTCGCTGGATTGTCGCAACTCCTACAATACCAAGCACAGTCCGCCCACTACGCCAAACACACCGCCGAAACGCTCACAAATCCTAAAGCCTCGAAGCCCGATCCCTCGCCCCAGCACAGCTATTACCTGGCAGACATCGACATCCCATTTTCTGCCGCACAAATCAAAGAAGCCCTCCGCAACCAACAAATTACCCGATCCACACCCATCTGCCGCGGCGACTCTACAGAATGGGGCCGTTCTATTGACTACCCAGAGCTTCAATTATGAACCAATCAGACACCACCGCCCAGTTCCACAAATTCGTCCACGAAATTCTTTACCCAGAAAAAGACCCAAACTGGATTTCTCAACCGGAACAGGAATCCCTCAAACACACCCTCTGGACAACCTGGTTGGCCGGACAATCTGCCGCTCAACCTACAGTTTGGCAGCCATTTGGTGACGGCCCGCCAACTCAGGGTGACTATAAGATCAGAATTAAATCCAAATCCGGCCAAATCCGCGAACTCACTGCCCACTTTATTCCTCACAATAGCCACTGGCTGGTTGACTCAAAAGAATGCGGATACGTCGATATTATTCAGCCTTCGGACTCAGACGAGGAATGGACTATTACTAGTTGGAAACCCAATAACTAAGACAAACTATGATTACGATTAACAGAGAACGTGGATGCATTATATTGAGCCGTTGCGAATATCTATACCGTGACGGACTCGATAAATTAGACGAAACCGCACACCGCGAAATGGGCGACGGCGACATAGTGATTCCACTACCCGATCACATGATGAGCAGGGAGTGGGATAACCGCGACGATGGGAAAGGCCGCGTGAAAGGATCTGACGGTCAGAGCGCGGAAATTATCATCACCGAAATCACAAGACGCCTAGGAGGTAACGCCCCAATTTAGCCATGCCGACAATTACCGAAAACTGTTCTGGATGCCTTGGTGCGTCGATTCACCACACATGCGGAAAGCAACCTGACGCCAAGGCATTGGCTAAAATGTCTTGTTCTGCCTCTGGCGAACTGATCGTGCAGGAAGAAGACGGCGGATATTGTTCACCTTATCTTGCCCTCGACACAGAGGAGGGGGAAGTGGCTTTTGAAGAATTGCTACTGAAACTGTTTCCTGAAATGGACATGTTCGGCGGGAAGAAGGGGCATCGAATCAAAGTCAGCATCGATGTTCTTGAGCAGAACGCCGAAGCTGACTCGCCGCCGATAGGCGGTTGAGTCCAGCGATTTGTTCGGCATCACGAATTACGAAAAGACTATGAAACCAGAATACCCAAAAGGATTCCTTGAGCAAAACTTGGCGAGCTGTCGGGAGAAAACGATGTGTGAGGGAGGCTGTTGTCCTCCGCCTTGTTCTAGACTTGTTGATTCCATTATCAAGACCCGTCCTTATATTGAGCAAGTTTCCGCAATGGAGGCCGT
>Ga0181578_10006120_pt1 | contig 10385 bp, 10 predicted proteins | sample 071ome_21_FD_148659 | JGI IMG/M metagenome (GOLD analysis project Ga0181578, IMG submission 148659) | Coastal salt marsh microbial communities from the Groves Creek Marsh, Skidaway Island, Georgia - 071401CT metaG (spades assembly) | ecosystem: Environmental > Aquatic > Marine > Intertidal zone... | reverse complement strand
ACGCGAGCGCCTCGCGCGCCTTTGCAAAGAAGTCATTGCCGCCGAGACGATCGTGTCCGACCTCGAGCGCGAGCAACTAAAGGCGGACGCGGACGTTGACCTGGTGCGCGAGCGCAGCCGCAAAGACCGCGAACTCCTCGATTCCGGGTCGATCACGGACCCGAAGCAGTTGCAGAGCCTGGAATCGGAGATCCAGTCCTTGGCGGCGCGCCAGACCGCCCTCGAAGACGTCGAGCTCGAAGTCATGGAGCGTGTGGAAGGCGCGAAGGCCGCCGTCGATCAGTTGACCTCCGACGTCGCGGCGGCCGAGTCACGCGAGCAGGAGCTCGCGGCGGAGGTCGCTGGCATCGAATCGGACATCGACGCCCAAAAGACAAGCATCGCTGCCGAGCGCGAACAGGCGGCAGCTGCGGTGTCTGCGGAACTGGTGGCGCTGTACGACAAAGTCCGCGCCGATCACGCAGGTGTGGGTGCGGCGCGCTTGTATCGAGGCCGGTGCGAAGGATGCCGGCTGGAGTTGCCGCCGACGGAGGTCGCGGCGTTAAAGGCGGCGGCTGAGGACGAGGTGCTTCGGTGCGAAGAGTGCCGCCGTGTGCTGGTGCGCACGTCCGAGTCGGGGCTGTAATCGATCGTGTCGGCGCACTTTGTCGTGTCCGCGGACGGCGGATCTCGCGGCAACCCGGGTCCGGCTGCCTACGGGACACTGGTCAGCGACTCCTCGGGCAACGTCATCGTGGAGATTGCCGAATTCTTCGACCACGAGACGAACAACTTCGCCGAGTATCGCGGAGCTATCGCCGGGCTGGAGTATGTGCACGCCATCGACCCCGATGCCCGCATTGACGTACGGCTGGACTCCAAACTTGTCGTTGAGCAAATGTCCGGGCGATGGAAGATCAAGAGCGACGACATTCGCTCCCTCGCCCTGCGCGCTCGTGACGCCCACGATCCGACCCTTGTCACCTACACGTGGATCCCACGGGAGGAGAACACCACCGCAGATGCCCTCGTGAACGAGATGCTGGACTTGGCGCTGGACGGCGGTGATCGGAGCATTCGCCGAACTAGCGAGCGCCTCGACGGTGACATGGTGGCCGATGCTCCTGAAGATCAGGCCCGTGCCGAACTCGCGGAGTCAACGAAAGCCGCTCAGCCAGCCCGAACGATGATCGGCTGGGCGGATGTCGGAAAGCCAACGGAGATTCTCCTGGTCCGCCACGGGGCGACGAAGCATTCGTTAGAGAAGAAATTCAGTGGCTCCGGCGGTGACGATCCACCGCTGATCGACTTGGGTGTCGAGCAGGGGCGGTCAGTCGCCGCGGCACTGGCGGACAGCGCATCGCCGGCCGCGATCGTGTCGTCCCCCATGAAGCGGGCCCAAGAGACGGCGGCGTTCATCGCCGAGGCGACGGGGCTCGACGTCACGATCGATGAAGGGCTCGCGGAATGCTCCTTCGGCGTCTGGGACGGACACACGTTTGCCGACGTCCGCGCGACGTGGCCACAAGAACTCGCCGATTGGTTGGCATCGACGTCCGTGGCGCCACCGGAGGGTGAATCTTTCGACGAATGTCAGGTCCGGGTGCGACAAGCACGCGAGCGGATCGTCGAGCGCTACCCGGGTCAAACGGTCGTCGTCGTTGCCCATGTGTCACCGATCAAGTTGATGATCACCGACGCTGTCGGTGCTCCCGTGGACAGCATCTACCGCATGGAACTGCCACCCTGCTCGATCAGCAAGGTGGCGTGGTTCCCGGACGGGAACTCCTCCATGTTCAGCTTCGCCGACGTCGCCCACCTCAAGGAACTGCGTGGGCCCGACGGGACGTAGCCGTGGGTGCTAGGCGCGGGCTCCGAAGGTCGTGATGTCGGCGTTCGGCGCGCCGCCGAACCCACCCCGTTCGCCGCGCTTGCCCTGCTTGCCCTTCTTGCCCCGCTGGTCGCCCTTCTCGGCGATGCGGGCATCGATCGCGGTGGCGATCGCGTCGGCCTGCGATTGGGTCAACGTTCCATCGGAAACCAGCCCGGCGAGAACGGCGTTACGTGCGGCTTCCCGCTCGGCTTTCTTCGCGTCCCGGCTCTCTGCTCGGTAATCCTGAAGGGCAGCCTTCAGCGCCTGCGCGTCGTCGCGGTCGATGGTCCCGTCGCGGACAAGGTCACGCATGCCGCGCTTGCCGGCCGCGGCAATCGCGTCGGCCTGCGATTGAGTCAATGTTCCCTCGGACACCAGCCCGGCCAAGATCGAGGCTCGAGCGGCTTCCCGCTCTGCTTCTTTCTCAGCGCGCTTCTCTGTGCGTTGCGCGCGGAGCGCATCCTTCACGGCCGTCACGTCATCGGAGGTCAAGGTGCCGTCGTCTTCCAACTGAGACAAGACGCCGCCCTTACCCTTGGACGCGCCTGAGGCGTCGTCCGCTGATGCGACGGTTCCCACGCCCACAAGGGCGGTGGCGACGGCTATCGCGGATGCTCCGGCAACGATCACGCGGATCTTGTTCATATCGATTCCCTTCGTCTTCGAGACACTGTGCTGTGCGGTATCAGCATCCGTGACACGTGTGCGACGGCTTTCTGGGACATGTTCAGGTTGTGTAAACGATGATGTCAAGACCGCGTGGATCGGTTGGCTTCTTCGGCTGGTGCACCTCGACGCGGAACCCCAGATCCTCCAGGAAACCCGGCAGGTCATCTGCGGAGCGTGGGGCCTTGGACGCCCCCAGAATCTCCCGGACCAGGAGCCCCTTGGTTGCCTTGTTGTGGTGGCTCACCACGCTTTGCTTCCCTGCCTTCTCCAGCAGAATCCTGCCCACGAAACCTCGGTCGGCGGTTTCCGCCGGCAGCGGGCCGAGCTTGATGTATGCGCCCGAGCGCAAATCCAGGATCGGTCCTGTTGTTGCTTGTAGCTCGGCTTGAACGCCGTCCCTCCACACTGCCGCCAGGGGCCCGAGTCCAGGGATCGTGGTGTCGGCGCTGAGTCGGTACTGAGGAATCAGATCGCCGGGTCGCACGAGCCCGAACAGGGCCGAAGAGATGGCCACGCGGGTGGACGCCCGCTTCTTCGCGGCCGCCGGAAGGGTCGAGAAGTCCATGGCGTCATACAAGACACCGGTGTAGATCTCGATAGCTGGTGAGGTGGGTGCCGTCGCCAGTTCAGCATTGATATCGATGAGGTCCAACTGCTTGGGGCCCAGACCCAGGATCGTGGCCGCCTTCTTCTTGTTGCTCGAGCACAATGCAACGAGGGCGTCGAAGACGTGTGACCGGGGTGCCGCGAGTCCAGGAAAGGACAGCGTCGATGGTTTCAACCGTGACCCGGACTCCGGTCCGGTTTTGCCCTCGCTGGGCGGTAGGAGAACGAGCACCCGCCTATTGTCCCGCGTTCCTCACGGCGCGATGGTCTTGACGGCCACCGCGCGGTTCTTCTTGTTTCCCAGGGCGCTGAGCAAGCCTCCGTCCCCGTTTCCGCACAAGCCAGCGTCGCCTCTGCAGGGACCCATCTCAACTCCGTAGAAGAACTTGCCCTGGCGACCGAGATAGGCGACCAGCCCGAACGTGCCGTCGGTGTTCAAGGTTGTGCACGCCTCATCGAGTGTTTGCCTCGGCCATGAGCCGTCCTCTTCCGGCGTGGTCTTGTATCTGGTGAGGCAGATGGTGTTCTCATCATCGGTCCACTGGGCCAGATTCTTCCGAGCCTGGTTACTTAGCGAGCCGCGGAACGTTATGGGCTCCCCGGCTACTTCTTTCCGCGAATCCGTTCGCAGGCATGCGTAGTCGGTTGGCTCGGCCGTGCATGCGGATTTTCGAGGCTTGGGGGACTCGGCGGCCCCGGCAGGGGCGGTGATTCCGATGACCGACACAGCGACCGCGCAGGCGATCGTCACTCTTGCGACAACCGCAGTGGTTCCCATCACGCGCCTCCTGACATTTCGTCGAAGGTAACACCGACACAGGGTCGATCGTCGGAGCGGCGTACCCTGGCGGGTGGACGAGTCGGCCGGGTGATCGCGGCGCGCAAGCGTCGAGGAAAGTCCGGACTCCACAGGGCATGGTGGTGGGTAACGCCCACCCGGGGTGACCCGCGGGACAGTGCCACAGAGAGCAGACCGCCTCGAGCGATCGAGGTAAGGGTGAAAGGGCGGTGTAAGAGACCACCAGCGCGGCAGGTGACTGCCGTGGCTCGGCAAACCCCACCGGGAGCAAGGTCAAGAAGGTCGGTTCGCCGGCCGTAGTGGATGGGCGGCCCGCTCACAATCCACTGGTAGACCGCATCAGGGTGCTGGCAACAGCACTCGCAGATGGATGATCACCGAATCGTCACCGCGAGGTGGCGAGGAACAGAATCCGGCTTACAGGCCGGCTCGTCCCCCTTCCCCATGAAAGTGGGAGATCAGTGCTAGGTGTGTCCGAATACACCCCACAGACAGAACTGACCCCCTCTCAAGTTGTCAGGGACACGCCTTGCACATCGTCAGCGCCTCCACGGGCGTCGAGAGTCTCAAGTTGTTGTTTTGCGCAGCGACGGCGACGCCAGCCAAGATGACTGTGATTATGAAAATTCCAACACCGGCGGTGAGGGATTTTCACTTGCGCATGACACTTTGAGCCTATTGGTTGGCCGGGCGGGGTCAGAGACGGTCCGACCTAGTTCTTCTTCCTGTAGTGGACGGGCAGGGAGGCGGGGCGGGTGGCTGAGTGCCTGCTGTGACACACGAATTGCTCGGTGATCAACAGTAGAAGGCGTCTTGATTTCCCGAAGTGCCCTTATACAGTTCCCCCATCCCTGTATCTCCGTCAGATTCGTTTGCGTAAGGGGTGATTGTTCTTTTTGTGGGCGAGGCCCAAGCCAATGGGGTTGTGACCCGTTTTGTTGTGCCTAGTCCAGGGACCTTGATCTTTGCCACAGATACACGAATCGTGGCCTTGGACTTGGTGGTTCCGGCCCAGCACGACGACCCCAACTTGCGCTTTCTGGCTTCAGCCTTGGACACCTCTTCACCCCCGGGAATAAATGGAGCGGAAGTGTCGCCGTCCCATCCGCTGAGAACGACATTCGTTTGGTAGTCAGTGAATCCTTGCCACGGAGCAGAGATAGTCAGGCTCATACCTGGGGTGACTGCCGTGGGTACAGTGAAAACAACCTTGCCCCCGGAGACCTTCCCAGATCCCTTTGCTGTGTAGTACCTGGGCTTCTCGGGTGTCACTCTCGTCCCGAAGGCCAGAGCTCGCTCCAACCCAATGGTGCAGCCCTCGCAATCGGACACGAGTATGCGGATTTTGGTCATTGGTTCTTCCGCTGCCGCTGGTGGTTCAGCTGCTGCTCGTTGTTCTGCTGCTGCGGGTCCATGGATTGCAAGCATCGCGAAACCGACCGAACAGGCGAGAACGAGGCGAACACATACCCTCATGAGTGCTCCCTTGACTTCATGTCACGTTAGGGCGGCGAGCCCTGCAACGATCAATGCTAGGCCTGAGACAAAGTCACCGCTAGGGCGCGCCACGCGCCGCCGCTGCCAACAGCGACGCCTTCCTGCAGGCTCCTCGGCACGCCGCCTTCTCGTTGGCTCATGGTTGGGATTACCAGCATCGTCGTCTTGGAATGGGCCGGGCACTCATCACCGGAAGTCACACACCGGCGTGTAGGCCGACTCGTCCCCCATGCGTCCAATCCTGGGGAGCTCTGATCACACGGGGGCAGGCGGGTACGGATGATGCGGGTCTCGACCGGTGACGAATTTCGCCACGCCGTAGAGAGCAGCGGCAATCGGAACGGCGATCAGCGCGCCGACGATGCCCATGGTGACGCTGCCAATGGCGAGAACGACGATGATCGCCAGTGGATGCAAGTTCTCCGCCCTGCCCATGATCAGTGGCTGCAGGATGTGCCCATCGGCTGACCCGACCACCACGGTGAGAGCTATGACGAGCAGGGCGACTACTGGTCCTCGCTCGGCCAGAGCCACGATGGCGGCGAAGAATGTCGCGATCGGCGCACCGATCACAGGGATGAAGGCACCGAGGAATACGACGGCGGCCAGCGCCGGAGCAAGCGGCACTTGGAGAATCGTCAAGCCGACGAAGACCAATGCCGCATCGGCAAGGGCGATCACGACAATTCCTTTGGTGTAGTTCGAAATCGAATGCCAGAAGATCCGCCCCGATGTGTCCACCGTTGCCCTACTCGAACTCGGTAGCCAGCTGACCACCCAGCCCCAGATCTTGTCGGGCGACAGCAGGAAGAAGATCACGCCGAAGAAGAAGACGGAGCCCCCGATGATGACGGTTCCGAGGCTTCCGAGTTCACCTGCAGCAGCACTCAAGGCACCTTCCGCAGCGGTCTTGCCCCATGCTTCGGCTTGGGTCACCAGGCCGTTGACACTCTCGTCCGTCAGCCCGAGCGGACCGTCCTTGAGCCACGAGCGGATTTCCGTTAATCCTGATTGCAGGCTTGCGACCAACTTCGAGCTTTCAGCGATGGTTGAGCGAACGACGATGAACAAGATCGACACGATGGCGGTCAGGATGATCACGAGAGAGAGCACCATGGCGAGCACCCTGGGCATGATTCTGTCCAGCAGGTTCATCACAGGTGAGGCCAGAGCGGTCACCAGGAGGCTCAGGAAGAGGGCGAGGGCTACCGGGAAGACGAGGTTCAGGAAGAAGCCGACCACCACGAGCCCGGCGAGCAGGATAAGTGCCCGCCATGTGATGCCGGCAGCTCGCGTGAGCGTGGAGGGAATCTGCGACGACGCGCCGTCGTCGGCCATGGGCGCTCCCTGAGTGTGGATCGGAGAAAGCAAACGCTATCGGCCCGTGCAGGCGTGCGCCTAGGCCTTGGATGTTTTCTCCGATTGTGGGCTCGGCAACGTCCTCGAAGGCTATTCTCGATAAATGACGTCTCGAATTGTTCGAATCCTTGCCCCGGTGGCCGCTGTGAGTTTGCTCGTGGCGTCCGCCCCCGCTGCTGGCGCGGCCTCCTACGATCTGTCGAAGGGCTCTGCCACCGGCATGTCCGGTGTTAGTCCGTTCGCCATGGAGATTGATGGCAATACCGACCGGGTCTTTCACAGCGCCGGTGAGGCAGGCGGATGGTTGATGAGTGTCTGCACCGTGGGAGGTAACTGCACGCAAACCCCCCTGCCTCCTGATTTCGGTACCGACTTCACGCAGGTGACCTTGGCCGATGGCACCCAGCGCGCCTACTTCGTTATTCCTGAAATGGACGGAAGCAAAGAGATCGCCACCGCTCCCGTGACCTACGTCAACGGCACGCCAACGCTGGGAGATATCACTCGCCTCGGATTCACCGCGACGGCCAACGAGCGTGCGTGGGGAGTCCCGGACTCGATCGTCACCCCAGAGGGGCTGGTCCGGCTGTATTGGGTTGCCGAGGGTAAGGATCGGCAAGGAGGCGAGGAATCAGAGAATTTCGAGCCGACGCGCGCCCAGTTGATGTGCATGATGAAGTACGTCAATCGAGGGACCCTAGAAGCGATGGCGTCGGGCCAGAAGAAGGTGACCTCCAAGACCAAGAAGGCTGCGAAAAAATGTGGCCTGCCGGCGTCCGCCTTCGGCTCGAAGTCAAAGAAGGGACGGGGGTCTCGTTCGGACGAGGTCATCGTCAGCGCCACGTCCACCGACGCGAGTGGCACGTCCTTCATCCAAGACGCGGGCTATCGCACCACGGGCGGCTATGTCGACTCCGACGTCATACAGGCGAAGAACGGCGACTGGCTGATGCTGCTGTCCACCGGCCCGGGAGATCCTCCGCAGCGCCTCTTCGTCGCGACAAGTCGAGACGGCTTGAAGTGGAAGGTGAACGCTAAGCCGTTGACGTCGGCTTCGTTCAACGCACTCGATCCGACCGCTGTGCAGCTCGGCCCCAACAAGTGGCGGGTGTATTACGCGAAGTCTCCGAAGAAGACACCCTTCTCGAACCACCGCATCGTGGTCGGTGAGTTGACCCGGTAGAGCCGTACTGACGTCAGGTGCGGCGGTGACGACGGGCTAGGAGGGCGGGCCGGAAGGACGACGTCACTCCTGCTCGGAGGCCTGCAGGTTCTCGGCGATCGTGGTGCACGCATTGCCGAGGGATGCGAAGTCCTTCGGTCCGAGAACGTCCACGAGGTGCTCGCGAACGCTGTCGACGTGATCGGGGGCGGCGGTTTCGATTGCCGTCCAGCCTTCACTGGTCAGAGCTGCGAAGGAGCCCCTCTTGTCGACGTCGCATTCTTGGCGCTCGACGAAGCCTCGCTTCACGAGCCGATCGACTTGGTGACTCAGCCGACTTCGTGACACGAGTGTCGCCTCGGCGAGTTCACTCATCCGCATCCGGCGCTCGGAGTGCTCCGACAGGTGGACCAGAATCTCGTAGTCGGCAAGTGTCAGATCGTGCAAGCGCTGCAGATCCGCACTCAGGCGTTGATTGAGCAAGCTCGAGGCTTCGATCCAGGCACGCCAGGCCCGCTGCTCGTCGTCGGTCAACCAGCGCGTCATGCGGGCAGTGTAAGTGTCGGGACGTTATCCGCGGCGCTGGGCGGTTGCCTCGACCATGTCCCACAGGCGCACTCCGCCGATCACGCCCGCTGTGTTGGAGACGATCTCACCTTTGGGGCCGATGTCGTCGATCTCGAGGTGTTTGGCGTTCCCACCGCCGACGTAGATGCGATCGAAGTGAATGACGGCATCGAACGCCTCGATGGCCTCCGATACTCGTTTGCGCCAACGTTTGCGTCCGATCTTCTTCCGCTCGACGTTCCCGAGAGCGCGATCGACGTCCTTGCCGTCGCGAAAGGGCCCATGGGAGAGCTCGAGGTGGGGGAGCAGGGTGCCGTGATGGAACAGGCCGGTACCGATCCCCGTGCCCAGAGTGATGACAAATTCCATCCCCTCGCCGCTGATGACCGCGCAGCCCTGCATGTCGGCGTCGTTCACGATCAGTGTGGGTATGTCCATGACCTCCGCCAGGGCGCTACCGAGGTCGAATCTCTCCCACTGGACTGCGAGGTCGGGATCTTGGGGTCCGTCGTAGGTGGCACGGGACAAGGAAGGGACCGTGAAGACCCGTCCATCGCGAACCAGGCCGGGAAAGCCGATCGACGCTCGGTGGGCATCGGGGAGATCGTCGGCGAGGCTGACCAGCGTGGCCACTAGTCGCTCGGGTGGGCAGGGGTAGGGGGTGTCGACTCGGACGCGGTCCACGAGAAGGGACCCGTGGGGATCGAGGACAGAAGCCTTGATCCCACTACCGCCGATATCGATCGCGAGGGTGCGAACGTCGTCGGGCCAAGACGACTTCGTGCCTGCGTGCGTCATAAGCCGGCGTTGTCACTGGGCAAGGTGAGGATCTCGGCGCCGTCGGATGTCACCACGATGGTGTGCTCGAACTGCGCGGTCCAACGGCGATCCCGGGTGACGGCTGTCCAACCGTCGTCCCACATCTCGTGCTGGTAGGTCCCGAGCGTCAACATCGGCTCGATCGTGAAGGTCATTCCCTCGCGCAATTCGACGTCTATCCGAGGATCGTCGTAGTGGGGGACGATCAAGCCGCTATGGAAGGACGTGCTGATGCCATGTCCAGTGAAATCACGCACCACTCCGTAGTCGAAGCGCTTCGCGTAAGACTCGATCACCCGACCGACGACACTCAACGGGCGTCCCGGCCGGACAGCTCGGATCGCCCGCATCGTCGCCTCGTGGGTGCGCTCGACGAGCAGGCGCGCCTCCTCGCGGACATCTCCGGCAAGGAAAGTCGCGTTCGTGTCGCCGTGGACGCCTCCGATGAAGGCGGTGATATCGATATTGCAGATGTCGCCGTCGACTAGCTCGGTGGAATCGGGGATTCCGTGGCAGATGACCTCGTTGAGGCTCGAACACAAGGATTTGGGGTAACCGCGGTAACCGAGAGTCGATGGGTACGCGCCATGGTCGATGAGGAACTCGTGGCCGATTCGGTCGAGCTCATCGGTCGAGACGCCTGGACGAACGTTGCGACCGATTTCCGCCAGGGCGTCCGCGGCGATCCGTCCGGCGATCCGCATTGCCTCGATGGTCTCGGCCGATTGCACGTCAGAGCCTTCGAAAGGTGCCGGCGCCGGACGGTCGACGTACTCCGGGCGGGCGATCGCGGCTGGCACTGAGCGTCGGGGGGAGAGGCGACCGGGAACAAGAGGATCTCGAATGGCCGTCTCCATGCCGACGAGTCTAGGCGCGCACTAGATTGAATGCCGCCGGTGTCCGTGCGAGGAGAATCCTTCGCGGGTAGCCGAGGATCGGTAGGAGGAAGGGACAACGCATGCAGTGGTATTTCTGTTTGGAGCACCAGCAGGTAGAGCCGGAGGACGGCTGCGCCAACGCTGAACGTCTCGGCCCCTACGAGAGCGAGCAGGCCG
>Ga0181578_10006107_pt1 | contig 10400 bp, 8 predicted proteins | sample 071ome_21_FD_148659 | JGI IMG/M metagenome (GOLD analysis project Ga0181578, IMG submission 148659) | Coastal salt marsh microbial communities from the Groves Creek Marsh, Skidaway Island, Georgia - 071401CT metaG (spades assembly) | ecosystem: Environmental > Aquatic > Marine > Intertidal zone... | reverse complement strand
CTGGGTGCGACGGAGGCGCAGTTGGACTTCCCCGTCATTTATTCCTCGGCGCTCAACGGTATCGCGGGTGAGGACTACGACGATATGGCAGAGGACATGTCGCCGCTATTTCGCGCCATCGTCGACAAGGTCGCGCCGCCCGAGGTGAATGCAGACGGGTCATTTCAGCTGCAGATTTCAGCGCTTGATTACAACAGTTACGTTGGCGTGATCGGCGTTGGCCGAATTACCCGCGGTGTTCTGACACCCAATACGGCGGTCACCATCGTTGATCGCGATGGTGATCAGCGCACCGGCAAAGTGCTACAGGTCATGGGTTATCTGGGGTTGGAGCGCGTTGAGGCCGATCGCGCTGAAGCGGGTGATATTGTCTGCGTTACGGGCATCGATGCGCTCAACATCTCCGATACGCTCTGTGATCCCGCCCATCCTGAGGCACTGCCAGCGCTGAGCGTCGATGAGCCCACGGTGAGCATGACATTTCAGGTCAATGATTCGCCCTTCGCAGGTCGTGAGGGCAAGTATGTGACGTCGCGCAATATCAAGGAGCGTCTTGACCGTGAGCTCATACACAACGTGGCACTGCGGGTCGAGCAGGGCGATAGCCCCGACAAATTTAAAGTTTCTGGTCGTGGGGAGTTGCACCTCTCGGTCCTCATCGAAAATATGCGTCGCGAGGGTTTTGAACTAGGTGTGTCACGGCCCGAAGTGATTCAAAAAGTGATCGACGGCCAATTATCCGAGCCATACGAAATGCTGGTAATTGACTGCGAGGAATCCCATCAGGGCGGCGTCATGGAAGAGCTTGGCTTGAGGCGCGCGGACCTTCAGAACCTGATTACCGACGGTGCGGGTCGGATCCGGCTTGAATTCATTGTGCCCGCGAGAGGGCTCATTGGCTTTCGCTCACAGTTCCTCACCTTGACCTCGGGCTCGGGGATCATGACTCATGTCTTCGATCACTATGGGCCAGTTGCCAAATCGGAGCTGGGAGCCCGCAATAACGGGGTGCTGGTATCGATGATATCTGGCAAGACATTGGCATACGCGCTGTTTAGCCTTCAGGAACGCGGCCGGTTGTTTATTGAGCCCAACGTCGATGTCTATGAGGGCCAGATCATGGGGCTGCATAGCCGCGGCAACGATCTGGTGGTGAACCCCACCAAGGGGAAGCAACTGACAAATGTGAGAGCATCCGGTAGTGACGAGGCCGTCATCCTGACGCCCCCGGTGTTACATAGTCTTGAGCAGGCACTGGAGTTCATCGATGAGGATGAATTGGTAGAAGTCACTCCCGAGAGTATTCGCTTGCGCAAGAAACTGCTGCTGGAGCACGAGCGCAAGCGCGCCTCTCGCCAGGCAGCCTGAATCTCACTCCAGCCCCGGGGTCAGACCAAGCGTTTTACATATGGGGTCTGTAAATCCGAAGGTCGCACCTGCACGGTGAATTTGTGGGAGCCCTCAGCTTTTCTGTGTTGAGAGCCCTCAGCGCTCCCTGAGCATTTCTATGTGGGGAATATTGTCCTCGAGGTAGGGAGCCCCGATGGCCGTAAAGCCCAGCGATTCATAAAACGGCTGCAGATGGGTTTGTGCGCTGAGCCTGATAGCCGGCCACCGGCCGTCACAAAATGTGAGCGCCAACTTCATGAGTTCGCGTGCGAGACCGCGTCGCCGAAACTCCGCATGCACTGCCACCCGTCCTATAGAACATTCCTTATAGGATAGCCCCGGTGGTAGCACGCGAAGCGTCCCGATGAGCGTACTGTCGTATGAAAGTTCCAGATGCCAGCTATCTATATCCTTCTGGTCGACCTCTTGATAGGGGCACTCCTGCTCCACCACAAAAATAGCGGTACGCAGGTTCAGAACCCGGTGCCACTCGGGCCCACTGAACAAGGCAAAGTGCCGCCAGCGCCAGGAAAGCTGGTCTCGATAGTTATCGGGGATCGATGCCATATCGACTGTCCTTACCATCGCGCCGCTTGGCGCAGCCTGTCGTGGTGTTACTGTGCCGGGGTGCGTTAGGATACCGCGGTTGAAGGGCAGGGCGATGACGCCTGCCCTGTCGTTTCGAGAGAGTTTTTCATTGCCATGACAGACATGATGCAGCCCTCCGTCGATGTTGAGCAGCTGTCGCTGCGCGATTACGCCGAAAAAGCCTACCTCGACTACTCCATGTACGTCATTTTAGATCGGGCACTGCCGCATATCGGTGATGGCCTAAAGCCAGTGCAGCGACGCATCGTTTACGCGATGAGCGAGCTGGGGCTTAAGGCATCCGCCAAATATAAGAAATCCGCGCGCACGGTTGGTGACGTTATTGGCAAGTTCCACCCCCACGGTGACAGCGCTGCCTACGAAGCGATGGTGCTGATGGCGCAGGAATTTTCTTATCGCTATCCGCTGATTGATGGACAGGGGAACTGGGGGTCTCCAGACGATCCCAAGTCTTTCGCCGCCATGCGTTACACCGAATCCCGATTGACGGCTTATGCGGAGGTCCTGCTGGCGGAGCTCGGGCAGGGCACCGTGGATTGGCAGCCCAACTTCGATGGAACGCTCGAGGAGCCCACGGTGCTGCCCGCGCAAGTGCCGAATCTTCTGCTGAACGGCACCACGGGTATTGCGGTCGGGATGGCTACAGACGTCCCGCCCCATAACCTGACTGAAGTGGTGGCTGCGACAATCCACCTGCTGGATTCACCCAAGGCCACGGTGGCCGATCTCTGCCAGCACATTAGAGGCCCGGATTTTCCCACAGAGGCTGAAATCATCACGCCTACGGAGGAATTACGGACGCTTTATGAGACCGGTCGCGGGGCGTTGCGAGTGCGCGCTGCCTATACCGTGGAGGATGGAGCTGTGGTCATCCATGCGTTGCCTTACCAGGTGTCGGGGGCCAAAGTGCTGGAGCAGATTGCCGCGCAGATGCAAGCACGCAAACTACCGATGGTGTCTGACCTGCGCGATGAGTCAGATCACGAGCACCCCACGCGATTGGTGTTGGTGCCTCGCTCCAATCGCGTTGATCTCGACAGTGTGATGAGCCACCTCTTTGCGACCACCGATCTTGAGCGCACTTACCGGGTGAATCTCAATGTGATCGGTGTTGATGGTCGCCCCGCTGTGAAGTCGCTGGTCACGATCCTTAAGGAGTGGCTCGCGTTTCGCAAGGCAACCGTCAAGCGGCGGCTAGAGTATCGACTCGAGCGTGTCGAACGACGAATCCACATCCTTGAGGGCTATCTGGTCGCCTTCCTCAATATCGATGAGGTGATTCGTATTATCCGCGAGGAGGATGAGCCCAAGCCGGTGCTCATGAAGACCTTCAAGATCAGCGATATTCAGGCCGAAGCGATTCTGGACCTCAAGCTTCGCAATCTGGCAAAGCTGGAAGAGATGAAGATTCGCGGCGAGCAGGATGAGCTGTCTGAGGAGCGGGATGCCCTCAAGAAAACGCTGGGTAGCGATGCCCGATTGAAGACATTGATCAAGCGTGAGTTGAAGGCGGTGGTAGACACCCACGGGGATGCTCGGCGGGCGCCGCTTGCTGAGCGTGAGGAGGCAAAGGCCTTCAGCGAGTTGGAGTTGACCACGGCTGACCCACTGACCATTGTGTTGTCCGATAAAGGCTGGATACGGGCTGCCAAGGGCCACGAGATCGACCCCGAATCACTCAGCTACAAATCAGGTGATGGCTTTCGTTTTGCCGCAAGGGGCAAATCCAATTTACCCACCGTTGTGCTGGACTCGACCGGTAGGGCCTACACATTGCCCACCCACCAGCTCCCCTCGGCGCGGGGCCAGGGTGAGCCGCTGACGGGGCGCATCAATCCGCCTTCGGGCGCGACTTTTCAGGGGCTGTTGACCGGAGCAGAAGATGATCGTTTTTTGTTGGCCAGTGATGCGGGCTACGGGTTTGTCGTTCAGTTTGGTCAGCTGCAGGCCAAGAACAAAGCCGGCAAAGCGGTACTGACTCTGCCAAAGAACGCACGGGTTTTATCGCCAGCCGCGATTGCAGCGGGGGGGCAGGACCCTCTGGTTGTCGTGGCCACCAACGAGGGGCGTATGCTGGTCTTCCCACTGGCTGACCTGCCCGAATTGGCGCGAGGCAAGGGTAACAAGCTCATTGGCATTCCCTCGGCCAGAGCCGCCGCACGAGAAGAGTTTGTCGCCGGCCTTTGCGTGGTAGCCGAGGGCGATACGCTGCAGGTCACTTCCGGCGGGCACTACCGCAATTTCAAGTGGTCGGAGCTCGAACATTTTCGTGGCGAGCGTGGGCGTCGTGGCAGCAAGTTGCCAAAGGGCTACCAGAGGGTGACTCGGCTGCAGGTTGTGACTGACTGAAAGTTCAGAACGGCAGTAGCCCCTGAGGTGTGTCGTCGTCTGGGGATGTCACGATGCGTCTCAGGCTCTGCAGCTGCCGCTCGAGTAAGTCGAGGTGTTTGCCGCTGATACCGCCCAGAGCCATCCATCGCTCATCAATGACATCGATACCGACCCGCGCCGTCAGGCCGCGGTCCTCTGCCGCATGGGATGACAGCAGGATACCCTCTATCTCTTGGCTGGCGAGCTCCAATAGCTCATCGAGCGTGGCCTGAATGTAAAGCCCTGGATAGATGTCCTGGTCGTCGCCACGACCGAGCTCGCTCAGCCCGATAGCCATCCCGGGTAAAAATCGCAGCCGGTCATGTTTTTCAGCCAGTTCGCAGCAACGCGACAACAGCCAGGCACAGCTAGCGGCGCGCAACACAGGAGAGCCAGCGGCATGTGTACCGGAGAAGTAAACCGCGAGCCCAAACTGGCGGATCACGCTCAAATCACCCCCATAAAACCCGGCGCTGCCAAATGCCATACGATGCAGCTTGGCCACGTAGGTTTGCAGGCGCGACTCGTCTAGCGTATCGAGGTAGGCCGGAAGATGTCTCAGTGAAATACATAGAATCGCAGTCTCGTGGTAGTGCTCTTCACTCCGATCCGTAATGTCTTGCGATGTGAGCAAATCAAGCGGCAGTGCGTTAATCCTGTCCTTAAGCTTGTGGACTTCATTCACGGATGCAGAAGCGTCCTCGGTGACGGCGCCGAGTTGCGCCACCGCGTCACTAATATCCCGTGCTAATCGCTGACCCATGGGTTTCGTCAGCGCATAGACCGCGCTGCTCAGCAACACAGACAGCGCAATCAAACCCCAGATCAAGGTCTCGCGACTCGCACGTTGCTCGCTGAGGTCCAGGTACAGCTCCACTATGCCTGCGCTGTTGCCATCGATCAGTATTTCATGCTGAAACGCTTCACCATCCGGCGTCACTTGGCCTCTCACAGCAAGTTCGTTGCCTTCGACATCCAGCGCACGCGCGGCCGCGAAAAGGCTCTGATCGGCATAGAACTGCAGCTCAGCCATCAGGCCCAATCGGTCGCCGGCAGCGAGTTCAATCGCGGTCCTCGCGGCGAGTTGCTGTGCGGCGGCGCGTGCATGCTCGCTCAAAGTGGTGTTCTGAATGGACAGCGTTGACTGCGCCGCCACGATCACGAGCGCCAAGGTAGCGATCAGACAACACCCCGCCGCAGACAGTGCGAGCTGCTGAGATAAGGGTAGGTGGCGTAGTCGCTGCAAGAGCTGCCTCAAAGATTTTCTCCGGTGAGCGCCAGATCAGTATAAACTTCAGACGCTGCGACAGTAGGCCAATTGTCGCACCGAACCTGATGCTGACAACAGGAAGCCGCCGCGTGGTAAGTGCGACACACTCGATTGTCTTGATGGCGCACGGCGGCGCGAAATTGGACATCGACCTGGTGTCGGAAGTCGTCGAAGGCGCCGGCGCCAGAGTTCTGGCATCTCGCTCTATACCTGTCCCTGTCTCCCTTGCAGATCGCAGGACGGTTCAGGGCTTGTTGATCTCCTGCGGCGATGGCGAGGCCGTGTCGGCTCCCCTGCGAGACCTCTCCGATGCGACCGGTATCGACATCGCGTTGCAGACACGCAGCGAGCGATGCCGCGCATACCGGCTCGCGGTCTTTGATATGGACTCCACGCTCATCGACTGCGAGGTGATCGATGAATTGGCGAACGCCGCGGGGGTGGGTAACAAAGTCTCCGACATTACGGCGAGTGCGATGCGTGGCGAGCTAGACTTCGACGAGAGTTTTCGCACTCGTCTCGCCTTGCTGGAGGGTCTTGATGCCGATGCGGTGCAGGCGCTGGCAGACCGATTACCGGTGAAGGAGGGGCTTCCTGAAATGATCACTACCCTGAAGGCCCGGGGCATGACGACAGCCATTTTCTCCGGCGGATTTGCGCCGATCGCAGAGCGGCTGCAGTCGGATTTCGGGTTTGACGAGGTGGTCGCCAACGCGCTCGATGTGGAGGATGGCAAAATCACGGGCCGGGTCGTGCCGCCCATTGTGAATCGCGAGTACAAGGCCCGTGCGCTGCGCGACCTGGCTCGGCGCCTGGATATCAGCCTTGATGTTTGTATCGCAGTGGGTGATGGCGCCAACGACCTGTCCATGATGGCAGCCGCCGGCTTGGGCGTGGCCTTTCATGCCAAACCTGCAGTGCGAGCCGCCAGCCCGATCGAGGTCACCCATTGCGGTCTCGACGGCGTGTGCTACCTGCTGGGTAATGAGGGTGAGTTCGCAGTCGACTGACTGAACATCGTCGCCGTTTGTTATCCCGCTGGGGTATCATCACGCTTTTGCGTATTGGGTCATCGGCGATGCCAAACTTTTCCACCAATGAATTTAAACCCGGCCTGAAGGTCATGCTGGATGGCGAACCCTGCTCCATTCTTGAGAACGAATTTGTGAAACCGGGCAAAGGGCAGGCGTTTAACCGCGTCAAACTCCGCAACCTGAAATCGGGTCGCGTCTGGGAGAGAACATTCAAATCCGGAGACACCCTCGAGGGTGCGGATGTCATGGACGTCGACCTTGAGTACTCCTACACCGACGGCGAGTTCTGGCATTTCATGGACCCCTCCACCTACGAGCAGTACGGCGCTGATCGCGACGCCGTTGGCGAGGCGGAGAAATGGTTAAAAGAACAGGAACGCTATGAGATCACCCTCTACAATGGATCACCGCTGGCCGTTACCCCGCCTAATTTCATCGAGCTTGAAATCACCGAGACGGATCCGGGTTTAAAGGGCGACACTGCCCAGGGCGGCAGCAAGCCAGCGACCTTGAGCACCGGCGCCGTTGTGAGAGTGCCGCTGTTTATTACCGAGGGCGAGGTGATTCGGGTCGATACCCGCACCGGTGAATACGTGAGTCGCGCCAGTAAAAACTGATCATGACGGATTGGCGGCCTTCGGCGTCGCTGGTCAATCTGACCGAACGCGCCAAATTACTGGCGCAACTACGAGCATTTTTTTCTGTTAGAGAGGTGCTCGAGGTTGAGACGCCCTTGCTCTCACAGGCTACGGTGCCCGACCCCGGTATCGCCGTGTTTCAATTCCCAATTGGCGGCGGCGATAGCGAGACGCGATATCTGCAGACTTCACCAGAGTTCGCCATGAAGCGGCTACTGGCTGCGGGGGCTGGCGATATCTTCCAGATCTCCAAGGCCTTCCGTTCCGGTGAGGTTGGCCGGCATCACAACCCAGAGTTTTCACTACTCGAATGGTATCGCCTTCGCTGGGATCACGCCGCCTTAATACGCGAGGTGGCGGCGTTGGTGGAGGAGGTGTTGGGGATCCAAAGCTGGCAGGTATGGCCCTATGGTGCCTTGTTCGGCGAGCTAATGGCCATTGATCCCTTCGAGGGGGGCGACCCTCACTCTGTGCCAGCAAGTTGGCTGGAGATTGCCAGAGAGCAGGTAGGCGAAATCCCCGAAGCGCTTGATCGAGATGCCGTTCTGGACCTGCTCATGAGTCACTGCATCGAGCCTGCTATTCGTGATTGGGGTGTCGTATTCGTGACTGATTTTCCCCCCTCGCAAGCAGCACTGGCGCGCACCCAACACGTCGACGGCACTGAGGTCGCTGCACGTTTTGAGTGCTATGTGCACGGGCACGAACTCGCCAACGGGTATTGGGAACAAACCGACGCTGAAGCGCTGACAGCTCAGCTGAATCGGGAGAATGCGCGCCGCAAAATGCGGGGGCTCATGCCGCGACCGATCGATGAACGACTGCTCGCAGCCCATCAGCACGGCTTGCCGGATTGTGCAGGGGTTGCATTGGGAGTAGATCGCCTGCTAGCCCTGAAGCTTGGTGCCGAGCGCCTCTCGTCGGTAATCAGCTTTGACTGGCCTGTCGCCTAACCCCCGTCTCCTAACCATAGTGCATTGGATTTGGGTCGGTGTGGCTTGATCGCGCGGCGGCGGGGCTTTTCTGGGCTAGCTATTTTCCGAGAGTGATGACGTCGCTACCGCAATCACCGGGCCGTAAATATCAATGAAAGCTTTTGGCGGACGCTTGGGTAAGCCCGTTGAGATCTCGATGCAGACAAACTCCAGCGTGCCGCGAAAAACCGTGGCTCCTGTCCCCTCACAAACGATCTGCAGGCGACGCGTCATCTTCATACGGCTTGGCCAGTCGGTGATCCAAGTGCCGATTAATAGTTTGTCCCCTTCTTTGGTTGCCTTTAAATAGTCGTACTCAGCGTGGGTGAGTGCCATGGCACGATCAAGACGCTGGTAGTCCTCAGCGCCCAGTCCGAGAGCGGTCGTATGCGCCCACGCGGCCTCCATGCACCATTCAACGTAGTGGGTGTTCCGGGTGTGGGCCAGCGCGTCGATATGAATAGCCTCAACGGTGACCGACCACAGGTAGGGATCCGCAAAATCCCACTGTGCCGCCGTCATGGGTCGGCCGCCCGGGCGCGGGGTTGCGCGATCATCAGGTAGCCGAAGATCACTGCCAGTACCGGACAAATCAGATTGAACAGTGCATACGGCGCATACTCAAACGTGGCGACGCCCAGTGTCGCTGCCATAAACGCCCCACAGGTGTTCCAAGGTATTAACGCCGAGGTAAGGGTTGCTGAGTCTTCGAGCGTGCGTGAAAGGCTGAGTCGATTCAGCCCGCGGTCATCATAGGCCGGCGTAAATAGTCGACCAGGCAACGTGATGGCGAGAAACTGGTCGGCGGCGAGTACGTTGGTGAGGAAGCCGCCCCCCACAGTAGCCAGAATCAGATCACCGGTGCGTTTGACGCCACGCAGGACGACATCAAGCAGTTGTCTCAGAATGCCGGTGCTGTCGAGCATGCCGCCAAAGGTCATGGCGGTCAGGATCAAAAAGATGGTGTTCAGCATGCTCGCGAGCCCGCCCTTGTCGAGCAGCTTGCTGAGCTCTCCCATACCCTCGGGCGACTGATAGCCGGAAAATAATGCTATCCACAGCCCCTGAATCAGCGGTGCAGGTGAATCGGGGTGTGTTGCGGTGGCGAGTTCGCGAACAACATCGCTCTGCAGACCCGCCGCCAGCAGTATGCCGGCCAGCGTGCAGATCAGGATTGCGGGGTACGCCGGGACGCGCCAGTAAATGAGCCCCAGCATGAGTACCAGCGGCGATAGAACAAAGGGTGAAATGGCAAATTGGGCGTCGAGTGCCGCTCTAATCGAGGCGATATTCTCCGGCGTTGATGCCCCCTCGCTACCAATCAGTGTGAAAACCAATAGTGCGGCGATAAAAGCGGGCAGCGTTGTCCACAGCATATTTTTGATGTGCTCAAAAAGATCCACGCCGACCGCCGCGGCCGCTAAATTGGTGGTGTCTGAGAGCGGTGAGAGTTTGTCGCCGAAATAGGCTCCCGAGATGACGGCGCCTGCCGTGACAGCCGGTGAAAGGGAGTAGGTCGTGGCGATGCCCATCAGGCCAATCCCCAGCGTCCCGGCGACCGTCCAGGAGCTTCCCAAACTGAGCGAGGCCAATGCGCAGATGACCGCCGACGCGGCATAGAAGAGACCGGGATCCAGGAGCGCTACACCGTAGTAAATCATGGCGGGAACGGTCCCGCTGATGATCCAGCTGCCGATCAGTGCGCCAACGGAGAGCAGAATCATCATCGGCATAATCGACACCGTGATCGCGCTGACCATGCCATCCTGAATTGCCTGCCAGCTCATACCCCGGCGCCAGCCCACCAGCATGGTGGCCGCCGAAGCAATGATCAATGCGACTTGATTGGGTCCGTAGGACGCGTCCGAGCCAAACAACGCCACTGAGGCCGATAGTAGGGCAACCAGCAGTATGATCGGCGCTAGGGACAGCAGCATAGGCGGCGAGTCAAGCCGGGCGATACCCCGGCTTGGTCATGGTGATTTGATAAGTACCAATGATGCGCTCCCGAAAGCCCCCCTCGCAATAGCTGAGGTAGTAGCGCCACATGCGGATGAAGCGGTCGTCGAAGCCCATCTGCCGCACGGTATCGAGCTTGCCGAGAAACCCGTCATGC
>Ga0181578_10006106_pt1 | contig 10401 bp, 10 predicted proteins | sample 071ome_21_FD_148659 | JGI IMG/M metagenome (GOLD analysis project Ga0181578, IMG submission 148659) | Coastal salt marsh microbial communities from the Groves Creek Marsh, Skidaway Island, Georgia - 071401CT metaG (spades assembly) | ecosystem: Environmental > Aquatic > Marine > Intertidal zone... | reverse complement strand
TCTTTGTTGTGACCCCAAGTCGAGCTGCAACCTCCTGGACTGGATAGCAACCCTCGGTGATCTGCCTAACAGCTTCAATCTTGAACTCGTCTGTATAACGTTTACCTGACATCGGCACCTCCTATGAGCTTCATTGTAACGCTCAGAGGTGTCTACTAAAGTGGGGCGATTCAGTTCTAAATCTGGGTACAAGGTCATATCCAAGTAGGCTTTGTACTAAATTTTCATTTTGTTAACAAACTGGCTACTTCTAGAAAACGAAAGTACTGTAAGAAAGTAAAAGGAGGCTCAGCGTGAAAAAACCAACCAACGTGCCCCCGTCAATTACAGGAAATGCAAACAGATGATTTTGATAACAGCGAAGGCGAACGTTTCTAACGAGAATCGTGTTGCGTACCTAAAATTGTGCACTGAACAGGTCGAAAATTCACGAAAAGAGGAAGGCTGCATTGATTATGGTTTCTTTGAGGATGCGATGTCGCAAGGTAGTTTTGTTTTTATAGAACGCTGGAAAGATCAGGCCGCCTTAGATTTTCATTTCAATCAAAGCTACTGCATTGATTTTATTCGTTCAGTGAGAAAGCTTTCTCTGGCTACCTCACCAATAGAGATACACCACATTGCCAAAACCGAACAACCCTAGATTGGCGCTTCGGTGTATTCAATCGAGTGTCAGTTGTTCTTCTTGATGCGTTAACTTTGTTTGGATGACAAGTTGCTACCCAAACGGCGTCATTGTGAACGCTGCAGCACAGAGTAGCTGTGGTTACTAATTTGGTTTCAATTGCGTAACTAGGGCAGTCCAAGTGGCTGCCTTTGTGTTTCTAAAGCACCACTTTTTTTAAAATTGGCGTCTTAAGTATCTGCTCAGGTACAACTCAAAGTTAGACACACTTTCACCTCCTCCGGCCTAAGTTTTGACCCGGGTTAGGTAAAGCATTCTGTTCTACTTTTGGGCCTAAAACAGCTATAAGCTAATGGTTTTATTAGTATTTTTAGGGGCATAAGTGCGTCTTTTCGGCGCCATCGACAGCGCCTTCGGACGCGATCTAGGGTAAGCCAACCTGCACTGCCTCGATCTCACTTTCGGTCATCCCCGCTTTCAACGCCGATGCGCAAAGCGCGTCCCAAGACCCTTCATCAATGGGTATACCATCGCTGGTCCGTGACGCCATGGTTTCTCGCTCGGGGTCTCCCGGGAGGAGAATATGATCGACACCCTCTGCCGGGCGCGAGGCTCTTGCATATTGCTGCATACCTTCGACCTCAGCACGAAAACCTTCCCCGCCGTCAAATAAATCTGGATCGAGCACAAACATCAGCATGTTATTCACAGTGATCTCACCCTGCCTTTTTTCATCTTGCATGGTCCATTCACCGGCCAACGCGCCACCAAGCAATTCGCATATATAAGCGAGACCTGATCCTTTATGACCGCCGAACGGACCCAATGAACCGCCCTCAGCAATCACCCCCGGATCTTGTGTAGGCCTGCCCTCAGAATCGAAGAGGCAACCCGGTGGCACCTCAACCCCTTTGAGGCCTGCCACTCTGACCTTACCGAGCGCTATCGCGCTGGTGGCCATATCCAAAATAACAGGGTCACCGTCCGTGGGGATACCACAACAAAAAGGATTGGTTTGAACCCGCTTGTCTCGACCACCCCATAGGGAAACAAACGGCGGATGCCCTACGACATTCACAAAGTGGATCGAGATGAGTCCCGCACGAACGCAGTGCTCAGCGTAGGTTCCAATGCGACCTAGATGATGGTTGTTTCTGGAGCCCACGCAGGCAATGCCTAAGGATTTTGCTCGCTCAATCGCAAGGTCTGTGGCCTGCCGACCCACCACTTGACCAAAACCGTACGATCCGTCGACCAGGAGAACAGCACCTTTGTCTTTTATAACCTTCGCGTCTGCGTTGACTTGCAGCCCGCCTCGCTGAGCACTTCCTACGTAATTCGGAATCATGCCGACACCATGCGAATCATGGCCTTTTAGGTTTGATAGCACCAAATGATCGGCCGTCTCTCTTGCCTTCTCTGGCTGCGCACCCAATCGCTCAAAGATGCTGACGGCGAACTCCGTCAAATGGTCAGCGTTTATCAGCATGCCTAACTCCTGGGTTATTCCTGCATTAACGAGATCGCATAGGCACCATTGGGCCAGAAACAGATGCCAAATCGATCACGACTCAGCCGATTTGAATTGACCACGAACAATGGTTTCTACTCGATCTGGCCCTGTGGAGATGATATCGACGGGAATCTCGATCAGGGATTCGATGCGCTCGATGTAGGTTCGCGCTTCCGACGGCAGATCAGTGTATTCGGTTAAACCGAGCGTTGAAGACTGCCAACCAGGAAATACTTCGTACACTGGCTCTATTCCACCTTCGGCGTCGATTTGATAATCGACGCAAAGCGCGACTTCACGCAATCCATCGAGTACATCAAGTTTGGTGATACACAGCGCCGATAGACTGTTGAGCTCGGCCACACGTCTAAGTGCCGTCCCATCTAGCCAACCGCAGCGCCTGGGGCGGCCCGTAGTCGCACCAAATTCGTGGCCCTTTTCGGCCAAATGTCTACCCACTTCATCAAAAAGTTCTGTAGGGAAAGGACCCTCACCCACCCGAGTGGTATAGGCCTTGCTGATCCCCAAAATATAGTCGATGTATCTTGGACCGACACCACTGCCAGCGCTAATAGCACCCGCTGTCGTATTGGATGAGGTCACAAACGGGTAGGTGCCGTGATCAATATCTAAAAGCGCCCCTTGGGCACCTTCGAACAAAACGCCCACGCCCGCTTTCCGTCGCTCCGCCAGTTCAGCCACGATATCTTTCGCCATCGGAGCAAGCTGCGCCCAATAGGCTGAGGTCGCGGCTAGCGATTCCTCAACGGTCACTGGGTCCGCGCCATGGAACTCCTTCAGTACAAAGTTGTGGTACCGCAGGTTGTTCTCGATCTTCTCAACCAAGGTGGCTTCATTGGCAAGGTCACGCACTCTGATGGCTCGTCTCGCCACCTTATCTTCATAGGCCGGTCCAATGCCGCGACCAGTGGTTCCTATCCTCTGATTCGTTCCTGATTCACGAACCTGATCGAGCCTCACGTGATAAGGCAAAATAAGTGGACAATCCAAGCTCACAGATAATCTGTGCCGCACATCAACGCTCGATTGCTCAAGCGTTTGAATCTCCTCGAAAAGTGCAGGGAGAGATAACACCACACCATTACCAATGAAGCATTCCACATCGGCGCGTAGGATCCCCGACGGAATCAGGTGCAAAACTGTTTTCTTACCGCCTACGACTAGGGTATGCCCCGCGTTATGGCCCCCCTGGAATCTAGCCACTGCACCCACCTGATCGGTGAGTAAGTCAACGATCTTACCTTTCCCCTCGTCTCCCCAATGGGTCCCAATGACTGCAATATTTCTTGCCAATGTAGCGATCCTCTTACAGTGCCTTTAGCACCCATTCATTGGCATCCAATACCAATTGATAACCTTCAATGCCCACCGGGGGCTCTCCCTCGATCACGCGATAGCCCTCGGCCCTAAGCGATTCAATCTTTGTCCAGAGCGCTAGGGTCTGCTGTGATTGATCAGCGCCTTGACTTCGATTGACGACCACCCAGGCACCAGTGTCTGGCTCTGGCAACAAATCGACTAGGGTGGATATCTCGATGTCGAAGCCTGTCGCTGGCCGCGATCTTCCGAACAACTCGCCGACGTTATCGTAGCGCCCACCGCGGGCGACGAGTTGACCGCTGCCCGCATCATAGGCTGAAAAAACGGCGCCTGTGTGATAGTTGAAACCTCGCAACTCGCTAAGATCAATGCTGATTCTCAGATTCGGATATCGATTCAATAGCCCACGACTCAATTGTCGTAAACGTTCAACGCCATCGAGTAAGTCTGAATGTCCAACAAAAAGTTCGCTGGCTTCATCAAGAACGCTCAAATCACCGCACAGCAAGGGTAATCGGTTGATCGTATTGGCAAGGCCCGGATCGTCAATATTTCGCTGGGTCGCCTGGGCGAGTGCATGATTCGCTTTCTTCTGAATTAAAGCAAAGATTTCGTCTCTCGTATCTTCGTCTAGCTGCGCTTTCTCGATGAGCGTTCGAAATAAACTGACATCACCCAACTCAAGTTGGACATCCAAAAGACCAAGCGCAGCGAGCGACCCGACCATCAAGCTCACGATCTCAAGATCCGATTTTGGCTCTGCGTCGCCGAAGAGTTCAGCGCCCACTTTGATCGGGGTTCGAGAGCCGACGAACCCTTCCGGGCGCGCTCGAACGACACTGCCTGCGTAGCAAAGACGGGAGACGCCTTCGCCACCGATGCTGTGCGCATCCATCCTTGCCACTTGTGGTGTGATATCCGCGGGTAACCCCATCAGCCGGCCGCTGATTTGATCGATCACTTTGACGGTCTGCAGATCCAGGTCTTTACCCGTCCCTGTCAGAAGTGAATCAATAAACTCAAGCTTGGGGGGCATCACATAGTCATAACCCCATCTCGAAAAGAGGCTGAGCAGGTTTTGCCGTGCCAGCTCAAGTTTGGCAGCGGTTGTCGGCAGCAGATCCTCCACACCATCCGGGAGTAACCAATGATCCAACTGATTCAAACGCGTCTCCTAAGGGCTCAACCACACCAACATCGTGGCACCAGACACCATCATGGCCAATCCGAACCAACGCAAACTCGCTGGCGGTGCATCAGCCACTTGTCGCAGCATTTGCTGCCATTTCTCTGGATTCAGGAACGGCATGATACCCTCGATCACTAAGACCAAACAGAGGGCGACCCACAAATCATCCAATGTCATTGAAGCTTCTCTGGAGAATAGGGAAGTTCAGGAGGCGGTATCCTCTGCGCTTTGAACAACAACGCAGAGGATGTCTTGAGCATCAGTTAACTTTGCTGTTGCTTAAGTACTTGAAGAAATCGCTGTTCGGATCAAGCAGCAAAATGTCGCCTTTCTCCGCAAACGTTTTGCGATAAGCCGACATGCTCCGATAAAACGCGTAAAACTCTTTGTCTCTGTTGAAGGCCTTCGCGTAGGTATTGGCTGCCTGTGCGTCCCCGTCCCCACGAATGGTCTCAGCGTCTCCGTAGGCTTCAGCGAGAATCACCGAGGTTTGCTTGTCAGCATCGGCAATAATGCCCACCGCCATCTCTTGACCCTTGGCACGATGTTCCTTTGCTTCGATATCCCGCTCAGTATTCATTCGGTTATAGACCGATTGGCTCACCTCGGGCGGCAGATCGATTCGCTTGACTCGAACGTCCACCACCTTCACGCCAAGTTCTGCATCAGCAACCAAGTTCAAATTGGCGACCAAAGATTCCATCAGCTCATCACGCTCACCCGAGACCACCTCATGCAATGTTCTGCGACTGATTTCATTACGCAAGCCATTGTTTATCCGTTGCTTGAGCAGCTCTTCGGCTCGACGCTGATCACCCGATGTCGCGGTGTAATACGTCTCCACGTTCTCGACCATAAACTTCGCAAAGGAATCTACAATCAGCGCTTTCTTCTCTAAGGTTAAGAAACGTTCAGCTGGCGCATCGACCGTTAGGACGCGACCATCGAATTTTCTGACCTCTTCGATGAACGGCATTTTGAAATGGATGCCCGTTTGAACATCTGAATTAACCACGCGACCGAGCCTGAGCAGGACGGCTCGCTCCATTTCATTGACGATATAAAGGGCGTTACTGGTTAAGAACAATAGACCAACAACCAGCAACCCGATGACTGTATTTCGATTTGACATGGGCTTCTCCTTACTGCCGGTCGCGACGCGTGCGCGGATTGGCGTTAATCGACGAACGCGATGCATTCGAAGGCGTAGCGCTGGTTTGGGAATCGATGCCTTGATCCGTTGACCGTTGAATCATGCGATCAAGAGGTAAATACATCATGTTATTCCCGCCCTCTACATCGATCATCACCTTCGACGATTGCGACATCACTGATTCCAAGGTGTCGATATACATTCTCTCGCGGGTGACTTCAGGCGCGGCCTGATATTCAACGAGCAACTTGGAGAATCGCTGCGCTTCACCACGAGCTTCTGCAACTACGCGTTGACGATAGGCTTCTGCCTCTTCTAAGTAACGTTGGGCTTCACCACGAGCCTCAGGAATCACTTTGTTGGCGTAAGCATTCGCCTCGTTACGCACGCGGACTTCGTCCTCCCGGGCTCGGATGACTTCATCGAATGCCTCTCGCACCGCATCCGGTGGCGCAGTTTCATCAATATTCACCTGAGTGACCGCAATACCCGTGCCGTAATCATTCATATAATCCTGGATTCGCGCTTTGATCTCACTGCCCATCACCGCACGTCCTTCCGTTAGGACTTCATCCATTTCGGTACTCCCCACCACGTGGCGGACAGCAGATTCTGTAGATTGGTAAAGACTTTTTTCAGGGTCTTTGACATTGAGCGCAAAGGCCTTCACATCATCGATGACGTATTGCACGGTCAGCTTGACCTTCACAATGTTTTCGTCCTCCGTCAGCATCTCTGACTGCTGGGGATGCGAACGCACGCGGGACACGTTGTGAATAATGACTTGGTCGATCAGCGGCGCATACCAACTCAAACCTGGCATCACGATGGTGTCTGTTGCTTTACCGAGTCGCAGAACGACGCCTCGTTCTTGTTCATCCAAGGTATAGACACCCATCAAACCATAAACCACCAATGCGCCCACCAGCACGAGGCCAATGAGTGAACTCCGGATCGGACTACTACCACCGCCTTGGGCGCCGGCACTTTGGCCCCCGCCGCCGAACATTCTGCCTAAGTTGTCCTGCAGTTTCTTAAATGCCTCATCCAGATCGGGGGGTCCGTCATCCTGACGGTTACCCCAAGGGTCTCGATTCCCATTGCCTGGCTCATTCCACGCCATGTCTTGCTCCTTCATCCCGCGCAGTGGGTAGTTTCCCACGTCTTCCGCGCGTCACCTAATTTAGCCAGTTGCCAGCACGGTTTCGAGCCGCGCCATGTTCTTCTTTTCTATACGTAAGCGAAGAGAAATCTCGCCAGCTTCATTTGCACTTTCTTCTCTGACCTCCGCGAGCTCAAAGCATCGAGCTCGAGCGAGGCCTTGATGTGGCGCAAGCAGGACTGTGGTTTCTATGACTTGATCGGCAAGCAGTTCTGCGATGGTTTGCTCGATCAAATCAAACCCAAACCCAGTCAGGCACGATGTTGCGATAGCAGTGGGCAGTCCCGCCCGGTTTCTCGTCAGCGCCTGAAAGGGTTCGTGTAACGCGTCCACCTTGTTATACACGAGCAGTTGAGGCACGGATTCAGCGCCAATCTCGATGAGGACATCATTCACTTCCTGAATCCTAGCATCGAGATCAGGGGCAGCGGCATCCACCACGTGGAGTATCAGATCCGCTTCAGCGACCTCTTCGAGCGTGGCTTTGAAGGCTTCGACCAAGGCGTGTGGCAAATCTCTAATGAATCCCACGGTGTCCGATAAAATGGCGCGCCCAACAACCGGCAAATTGAGCTGCCTCAACGTTGGATCCAAGGTGGCAAAAAGCTGATCCGCGGCGTAAACCTCGCCTTGCGTCAGTCGATTGAACAAAGAGGACTTACCCGCGTTGGTATAACCCGCCAGCGCAATGGTCGGCGTTTCCGAGCGCTTTCTCGACCGCCGACTTTGCGCTCTTTGTCTTCGAACTCGAGCCAGCCGCTCGGATAATTTTTTTCGTCTTGCCGCTAGCAAGCGTTGGTCTGCCTCGAGCTGGGTTTCACCCGCGCCGCCTAGGCCAGCACCCATACCCCCTCGCTGTCGATCCAAGTGCGTCCAGCCTCGGACCAATCTTGAGGCGCTATGCTGGATCTGAGCAAGTTCAACCTGCAATTGCCCTTCATGGGTTCGCGCTCGTTGAGCAAAGATTTCCAAAATCAGACCGGTTCGGCTCAGCACGCGGCGATTCAAAGCCCCTTCAAGGTTTCTTTCCTGAGCGGGAGAAAGATCTTCGCTAAACAGGACTAATTGTGCATCCAGCGATTGGGACACCTCCAAGATTTCGGCCAATTTGCCTTCGCCGACGAACGTTTTCGGATGGGGCTCGCGCCTTGCGCTCTCCACATGACCGAGCAATTGAAGCTCTGCCGATAATGCGAGTTCTTGAATTTCTTCGAGCGTCGCAAGTTCGCTCTGGTCGTTACGAACATAAACGATCAGCGTTCGAGATCCCTTGTCGGGACGGTCAAAGAACACGGGGCGAACCTCGCAAGCGTGACGGGCTATTGATCAGCGTTGTCCTCGTGCTCTTGGCTGAAGTCGAGTTTGATAGGTCGGGAGGGGACAACGGTTGATATCGCAGATTTATAGATCATCTGATTGACCCCGTTCTTAAGAAGGATCACAAATTGATCAAAAGATTCTATTTGTCCTTGAAGTTTGATTCCGCTCACCAAAAAGATAGAGACGGGAATCTTTTCTTTCCTCAGCGCATTCAGGAAGGGTTCTTGTAATGATTGCGCTTTAGCCATATCAACTCCTTTCATCACGATCCACCGCATCATGCCCGCTGACTCAAGCGCCTTGAGCGGAAGTGCCTTTGGTCAGCTGAACAAAGGGCCATTTGATCGCATTCGCAGCGAAGCTTAAGCCGCGCACTCTCGTCCTTTCGGGAATGTTCAGCGATCGCCATTTTCTTCAAATGATCATGCTTGGGTATTCTAACCGCCCACTCGCAGTGGTGTTCTTTATTTCTCAGCTTCCACTGACTATGTGATCCACTGCCTCGATTTTCAAGAGCGCCTCTAGGGAGGGCGATTGTAATCGGCTCACGTGCGACCAAGATCGAAGCCAAGTGATTTGACGCTTGGCCAGCTGTCTTGTTGCTACGACGGCCTTGGACCGCATTTGATTCCAATCAAATTGACCCTCGAGGTAGGCCCAAATCTGGCGATAACCGACGGACTTCATCGCTGGCAGCCCCCCTCCTTGGGGCATTGATTGCCTCAAAGCCGCGACCTCCTCAACAAAGCCGGCATCTAGCATTTGATCGAAGCGCTGCTCAATCCTCTGGTGGAGCTCGCGACGATCCTCTGGAAAAATCGCGATCTCAACGAGATCAAAAGGGCAGGCAGTCAGAGCGGCAGACTGCAGGGACGTCAGTGATTCGCCTGTGAGCTCGAAAACTTCCAATGCGCGCTGCAAGCGTTGGCGGTCCGTTGGTCGGATACGATCGGCCGCTGCCGGGTCAACTGAACGCAACCGATCATGCAATGCTTGCCAACCTGCGACCTCTGCTTCAGCCTCCAGTGCCGCCCGAACGGTTGGAGAGGCTGAAGGCAGATCCGCGAGGCCTTCTCGAAAACTTCTCAGATAGAGCATGGTGCCGCCAACCATCAACACTTTTTTCCCTCGAGCTTGAATCTCCCTTATACAAACGGTTGCCTCAGCCACAAAGTCGTGTGCGGTGTAAGGATCTTGAGGATCGCGGATGTCAATCAGATGGTGAGGTACGAGCGAGCGCTCTTCGACCGATGGTTTCGCCGAACCGATATCAAGGCCGCGGTAAACCTGCGCCGAATCAACGCTAATTAACTCAAATTGGTCGGGGTAGTGAAGACACAAGTCATAAGCCAACGTTGACTTGCCGCTGGCCGTCGGCCCGGTCAGTACTAGAACAGTGCTGTTATCGACCACGCGAAAACAAACTATCCAGTTCCGCGAGAGAAATTTGAAACCAAGTAGGACGGCCATGGTTACACTGACTGCTCCGCTCGGTTTCCTCCATCAGTCGCAAAAGATGATTCATTTCTTGAAGACTGAGGCGGCGATTGGCACGGACCGAGCCATGGCACGCCATGGTAGCCAACAGCTCGTCACGCTCTTCTTTAAGACGGTTCGACTGGCCGAACTCAATCAGGTCCGCCGCCACATCGCGAACCAGCTGCTCGGCTTGATCTCTCTGAGTGAGTGCGGGTACGGACCTTATGATGATTGATTCTTCCGACGCGATTTCAAAAACGAGGCCACGCATCGATAGATCATCCTGATTCACTTCAAGGGCCGCCACCTCCCGAGTACTGAGCGATACGCTGACAGGCACAAGCAGCGGCTGACGGGTGACGCCTGTGCGGTCCATCTGTTGCTTCATCTGCTCGTAGGTAATCCGCTCATGCGCGGCATGCATGTCGACCACAATGAGTCCGGCAGCATTTTGTGCAAGCACATAAATACCCAGCAGTTGACCGATCGCATAACCGAGGGGTGGAATTCCGTCATCCTCAGGCCCGGCTACACTCACAGGTTGAGCCAGCCAAGATGGCGCCTCATCATCGCGCTGCGCAACCTGCCCGTCTGCTTCGAAAGCGGCACTTTGGCTCGG
>Ga0181578_10006093_pt1 | contig 10414 bp, 4 predicted proteins | sample 071ome_21_FD_148659 | JGI IMG/M metagenome (GOLD analysis project Ga0181578, IMG submission 148659) | Coastal salt marsh microbial communities from the Groves Creek Marsh, Skidaway Island, Georgia - 071401CT metaG (spades assembly) | ecosystem: Environmental > Aquatic > Marine > Intertidal zone... | reverse complement strand
TGTACGAGTAACGAAGAGAGAGAGAGAGAGAGAGAGAGAGAGAGAGAGAGATCATAGATGAGCGAGAGAGGAAAAATGTTGTTGTATTAGAAACCATCGATATTGACTGAATGCGCAAAAATCGACGCTCATCGCACCAAAACTAAGCACCTCCTTTCTTCTGTTCCCTTATTTTCGCCTGTCGATCTTTCTCCTCCTCGATTTGTCTCTCAAACTCTTCCTCTCTTTTTTGAAACTGAAAGAGATAAAACGACGCACTCGGGCCCGGGACGGCAGTACCGTCTGGGGGGGGTGCGGTCATGTTCCGCCGTCGCTGTCTTGCAGCTTTTTGTTGCTCGTATTTGTCTACTTCGTCGTCGTCATTGATGTCGTCATTGATGTCGTCTTCAGTTCTGTTCATTTTGTGCTCCTCTTTCACCACGGGGGCAAAAATATTCCTCTTCGTTTTTGTCGCCGGTCCCATTTCTTCCGTCTGCCCCGTCTTCTTCGCGAACGCCTTCTCCAACGTGTTGAACTGCCCTATCTTCTTCGCTTGAATGGCTTTCTTAGAGTCAATGTTCGTTAAATTGCCGCTCTTAATCAGCGCAGATTCTTCTTCGTTTTTGCCATTAACTTTCACCGTGTATCTGTCTGTACTTTTGTCGTAATCAATCACCGTTCCAGTTCTCCCGTTCAGATCCGGACGATTTTTTAAACCGACGATACAAACGAGACTATTTTTTGATCGTTTTCCTCTTCCGAGGCTTGTTTTTGTTGAACTGCGCGGCGGTGCCATGGCGCGCGTTCGTGCGCGCTCGATATTTTTTATTTCGAACACCACGTGAATGTGTCGCATGTCTTTTCAATTAACTTTTCCTCACTTTCATAAACCCGGGCACGCGAAAGGTAAATAAACCACCACCGCGATGACGCGCAAAGCAGGAGAAGAAGTTATCATCGTAGGCATGAAGGGCGGCGAGGCGTACAACGGTCGTAAAGCTATTTGGCTTAACTACGACCGGGAGAGGAACAAACACCGCATTAAAGTTTTCGTGAACGCTGGTTTGGACGACGAGATTCTCCTCGTCAAAGGAGAAAACATCACGAGCGATAAGAAGTTCCTCAAAGAACACCCGGAATACGATACGCCTCATAAGCGTGAGCGACTGGGGACGCTGGACGAAGTTTTGAAAGAGAATGAGGAGAAGAAGAAGAAGGAAAAAGGGCAGAAGAAGCTTATCGAAAATCCTTTCGTAAAGAAGGATGGGAAAATCGTGGAGAAGCCAAAAACGAAACGGGCGACCGTGAAAAAAAGAGGATGGACGCCCGGCACGTACGCGAGAGCCAGAGCAAAATCGGCACGCGAAGGAGAAGGAGGACGATTCGCTCGCGACGAGGATGAGGACGAGCACGAAGGAGGAGAAGAAGAAGAAGAAGATTTTTTTTACGACGAGCGCACCGTCGATCGAAAAGTTGCGGTCATGCGACAGAAACTTCTCGCGATGAATATGCAACTGAACGCGCGGTTCAGCTCGGATGACCTCAAAGATGCGCTCGTGAAAACGCGCGGCAACGTCGACGGTGCAATCGACGCCCTCCTTGAATACAAACGACGTACCGACGAAGAAGAGGACGAACAGGAAAGAAGGAAGAAGAGAGAGAGGACGACGACGGACGTGGAGAACGAAGTCATCGTTTTGAATTGAGAGAGAAGAGAAACACAGAAACACACACACACACACACAGAGAGAGAGAGAGAGAGAAAGAATGAGTGAGAGAGGAGGAGGAGGAGAGAAACGCGCGATTGTGATACCAAGAAGTAGAAAAAATTGAAAAGAGTTTTTACCTCGCGTAGTAACATTTCTCTCCTCTTAAAAGTAGGCGTTTTTTTTCCCGCAGTAAAAAAAATAAGCCAGACTCTCCGGAATATAAATATTCGCCACGTCGCACGGATTGAACGCGAGAATAAACGCCCCCCGTGTCATGTCGTCGTGGTTTCCTCGTCCGAAGAAATCACCCGGTGGTGGTGGTGGTGGTGATGGTGGTGGAGGAGGGAGTGGTGACAGCGCGCCCGCGAACACCAACGAAAGATACAACAGCGTCCCGGACGAGGACGACGAGGAGGCGTTGAATCAACGACGGCAACAACGAGCGCAAATGAATTTGGGACAACAAATCTTGCACGACTTTACGATTCCAGGCGAGGAGTACGACCCTGACTTCGAGGCTGATTTAGCCAGGGCGATCAGCGAGTCGCTTTCGATTAAGAATAACGCACAAAACGCGGAGGACGAAGCCTCGACCACGCCGCAGTCGCGATACAAAAATGTTAACAAGAGCAACAACAACAACCATAGTTTCTCAGGAGAGGAAACCGACATGGACGATCGAATGAGTAACGCTAGAAGAGAACGAGTGACTTCAGAGGAGGAAGATATCGACGTCTTGTACGCGAAGAGAGATTCTCTGCGAGATAAATATAGCGGTCTCGCCGCTGCGAAGAAGTACTGGAACGAGTCAAACTTAGATTTTAACGAGCGCGCTTACGCCGATGGATTTTACGCGCCGAGCACCAGTTACGATTGGCCGGAGTGTTTTGAGGACGACATCGGTCAAGGTTCGCGGAGAATGCTGCCAGAGTTGAAAAAGGTGTTGAAGATAGTACCAGACGTCACTGATGAGAGAGAAAGTATTTACGTCGAGCAAGCTAGCGATAGGAATTTAGCCTCGTTCATAAACGATGTAGTGGATCAAATCGAAGCGCAGAACCCTCCAGACAGGTGCGCGACCGCTTCGATTTTGGCGAGTGCGGTGTGTAGTAAATTGGGAGGACCGGCTAAGAGTGACTCTGAGTTGAGAGAATTATGGGTCAGCGAGAGATTTCGCTTGCGGAAAAAGTATAAATCAATTGCGTTTCCAATTGGAAGCCTAGAGCTCGGGTTAGTTAGACATCGCGCGCTGCTTTTCAAGATTGTCGCGGATGCGATTGAAATTCCTTCGAGACTTTTGCACGGAAAATACTTGATGGGTGGAAATGACGACGAAGTCAGCGGTATCGTCGTTTTGTGTTCGGGGAGGGAGTTTCTCGTGGATCTGATGGAGAACCCTGGTGAGACGTATTCTCCAAACGACAACGAGAACATGCGCGAAATATTGCGGGAATTATCGCAGCGACGACAAAGGAAACAAAATGCGAACGAGGACGAGTTCGGAGTGATACCCGGATTTGAGCAATCGCTTCAAATTAGCGGTTTCGAACAGCTCACACCTGAAAAGCTTGCCCAATCGCAACAGCAACAACAGCAACAAAAAGGAGGACGTCATTCTAGAAATGGGAGCACTTTGAGCGATTCCGATGGGAAGTTGATTTCAGGAATAAACATCGGCACGGCATTACCGCGATCGCTTTCTCCGTCCGAGAAAAGTAATAAATCGAGCAGTGCGGATCGATTGCTTCAAGCTGTGGACCTTACCATTCTCCCGAACGAGATCCTCCTCGGTGAGCGCGTTGGTATAGGATCTTTTGGAGAAGTCCACAGAGGTTTGTGGCGAGGTACCACGGAAGTCGCCGTCAAACGCATTCTCGATCAAGAGTTAAACGATACGATTTTAGAAGAGTTTGCTTTAGAGGTGGATATCATGCGACGATTACGACACCCAAACGTTCTCCTATTGATGGGAGTTGTTACGGCGGCAGGGAGTTTATCTATCGTGACTGAGTTCATTCATCGCGGTTCTCTTTTCAAGTTGCTGCATCGCCCACAACCTGAAGCCGTCAAGGCTTCCTTGGCGGAAGATCGGCGAAGAATTCGTTTGTGCATAGACGTTGCTAAAGGGATGCATTATTTACACACCTGCATTCCGATTATCGTCCATCGTGATTTGAAGTCGCCGAATTTGCTGGTTGACAAAGATTGGACTGTCAAAGTTTGTGATTTCGGAATGTCGCGAATGAAGAAAAACACATTTTTATCGTCAAAGTCAAACGCAGGTACGCCAGAGTGGATGGCGCCGGAAGTTTTGAGAAACGAAGAGTCCGACGAAAAGTGCGACGTGTACTCGTACGGGGTCATTTTGTGGGAAATTGCAACGATGAAAGAACCGTGGGCAGAGTTGAACGCGATGCAAGTCGTCGGTGCGGTTGGATTTCAAGGGAAACGTTTAGATTTAGAGAACAGCGAGATTTGTCCGGAAATGAAAGAGCTACTCAAGCGATGCTTTTCGGAAAAATCATCAGAACGACCGAGTTTTCTGGAGTGCTGCGAGAAGACGAAGGAGATTGCTCACCTCATCCACGAAAAGAAAACAAAACTTTGCGGATATGGCAGTGGTGAAAAAGAGCAGCTCCCTGCCGCACCTACGGCTACTGCTGATGCGGAATCGATGCATCGAACCGCCAGCGACGCGACAAAACACATACTAGACATGTAATTTATTTTATTTTTTTCTGTACAACATTTAAATCAAACGTAACTCTCCGCTTCCGTCGTCCACTTATCGATCAGCGCACCGTTGTTCTCACCATCATCGCCGTCATCGTCGAATTTCTCTAACTCTTCGTCGCTTGGCAACAGCGGCGATAAAGGCTCCCCTGCGATGAACTTTTTAAACACGTGGAGAGATACTCTCGGCCGGAACTGTGGGATCATGTGACCACTTCCATGAACGGTCGCGAACGTCAAATTATCCTCGTAATTTGTCACGTGTCCACCCATTTGCGGTCCAGCAGGTTGTGCTGCGAGTGAAGGTCCAAACAAGAGCGGCTTTTGCGCAAGAACACTGATATCTGTTGCAGTCGCGTCAAAAAAATAAGGCCGTTGACTTCCGCCTCGAACCAGAGGAATACCTACATTCTCAATCGCTTTCCTCGTTCCTTCGTACGAAACGCAAGGATCCGTATCTCCATTCAATACTAATATTCTATTCAATTTTTTCGCGAGTTTTTTATAGAAATCTTTCATCGATGGTACGTTTGGACCTGCGTTATCGTTACACGCGTCGTAATCGGATTCATAGCTCCACTTATCATTCGGGCCCGGCCAGCTATATTTTTTGCCCGACCTCGTTTCATCCACGTGCAATGCCTTCTTCACGTCTGCTCTGTTCATCCATTTATTCGTGTAGTAATCTAAAGAACCTTCGGGAGCGCCCTCGACCACTGCGGATGGTCCAAACAAAGAGAGGTCGTTTATGTACGCCAGCCGCCAATCTTGCGAAAACGCCTTACTCGTGGAGAAGAGGAACTTTGCGTGCGCCACTTTGCACTTCTTCTTTAAATTGCCGCTCTTTTTAGACACTTCAGCTTCCAACTTTGCAAACTTCTTCCCCCACCTCCCGCTCGTCATACGAGTCATCGGATATCTCAGTTCGCACTCGTTCCACAACAACTTGAAATCTTTATCAGGCACGAATCCGTATTTATGACCGTACCAGAGCATGTCCATGGAATCTCGTTGCTCTTTGTTCGACGTACACGGATCCGCCGTGTTAATCCCGACTAAATTAATCTTCTTTTCTGGAAACTTTTCGTTATGCTCTACAATCTCCATCGCGAGCGTAGGTACGTACACCCCGGCGTAGCTCTCTCCGGCGATGAAAAACTCGTTCGCTTTCAATTGGGGAAACTTATTATAAAAGAAATCCACCATCGCTTCCTTCGCGTCTCTCGCGGTGGATTTATCCGTATTTGCGCACCCCATTTCCTCTTGATTTTCGCAATACGACCACCCAACTCCAGCTGGAGACTCCAACGCGACTAAATTTACTCCCGCGTTCGTCCACGAGTAATGGTTTTCCATCAAATCTCCCTGAGCGTCGATAATCAAAGGTCCTTGCTCTTGGAGCATGCCGAGTAAAGAAGAAGAACCGGGACCTCCGTTGAGCCACAGAACGACCGGCTTTCTCTCCCAATCCGTTCTCCACCCTTCTTTACCCGAAACTATTTTCGTGCTCGTGGCCATCCAATAGTGCAACTTCGTCCCGTTTTTCGCGTTTAAATACCCGCTGTAATGCGGATGAAACCGTTTCTCGTACCCGGGTAACGTCTCCACCAAATCTTCGACCGACGATGATTTTGAAGACAGAGGCGAAGACGAAGCGTCTTCTATCCTCCGCGTCGTCGTCGTCGTTCTCGCGACCATCGCTCGTCCTTCCACCGCTCGCGCGAAGAGAAGAAGAAACGCGAGGTGAACAACGAGCGACGACGACCGCATGGTTGGAAAGGTGTGTAAGTGTGTAAGTGTGCGTGCGTGTTCCTTTGTAATCTAATCTCTAACGAACTTTTCCTCAAAAATGCGAGCGTCCCAAAACGCAGCAAAAAAAAGAAGTGTTTAGGGTCTCACAAAATTCAAAAACGCGAAAAACAGAAGCGCCCCAAGGTTTCCGCACAAAACAAAACAACGCACCCCCCCGCCTTCTCTCTCTCTCTCTTTTGCGCAACAACAACAACAGCGACAATGAACGAGGACGCGAGCGAGGAGGAGATCTTGAGATCCGCGTTAAAGCTCCCTTTCTCGGAGCAGATGTCGCACGCGCACTGGAAAGTCCGAACGAGAGCGTACGAAACGTTGGATGATTTTTCTTCGTCTTCCAACGACAACAAAAAGAAGGTTGGAATGTATTTCAAAGAGTTTTTGCACAAAATCGTGAGCGAAACGAACGCGAACGCGTTGGACGTCGCTTTGGAGAGGACGAACGCGAGGTTGAGAGGAACGATCGATCGAGAGGTGAACGATGGTGGTGGTGACGAGGACGACGATTATGAGAATAATAAAAAAAGCGAAGCGGTGAAAGAATTCGCAGAAGACGTTGCTCAGAAAGTGTTGCCGGCGCTCGTATCGAAAGCTTTCTTCGGGAGACCGAAAGCGGTGACTTTTGCCACGGAGACGTTTTGTTTGTTCGTGGAGATGGAACAAACGGAGTTGGCGGTTGACGTGTTATCGAAAGCGTGCGGACATAAGGTACCGAAAGTCGCGCTGGCGGCGAGTAAGTGTTTAGCGCTCGCGTGCGAGCAGTTCGGGTGCGGGAAGAGAGGCGCGTTGAACTGGACGAAGTGTTTGGACGGAGCCAAAGAAGCGATCGGACATCGAGACGAGAAGGTGAGGAACGAAGGGAAAAAAATTATCGTGGAGTGCGCGAAATGGGTCGGAGATCAAGTCGTGATGGAGAAGATGAAAGACAAGTTATCGAAAACTATGAAAGGCGAGGTGGAGGCGTTGTTGGCGAAGGAAAAAGGAAGTTCGGTAATGAAAGCGACGAGATTTTTGGTTTCGGTGCAAAAAGAGAACAGAGCGAAAATGACGACGACATCGTCGGCTTCTGACGTTACTAAAGAAGATATTCTCAACGAAGATGTAGAAGCAGGTGCAAGTATAGACGACTTGAATGAAGATCCGTACGATTCCGCGGAGCCGTTCTCGGTGCTCAAAGCTTTGGACAAACCATCCACGGACGAGGATGTTCCAAAGTTTTGGGAAGCCGTGGTATCTTCCAACTGGCGACATCGTTTGCACGCGTTGAAGCAACTCACCGACGCGTGCTCTTCGTCCGCTCGTTTGCAAAACGAAGATTTCATGGAACTACAAAAAGTGCTCAAAAAAGTCATCTCGAAAGACGCCAACGCGAACTGCGTCGCGGAAGCGTCGAAATCGATCGAAAAGTTATGTTTGAACGCGCGAGCTAATTTTAGCAAAGATGCAAAAATGTTGCTCGGTTCCTTGTTGGATAAACTGAAAGATAAGAACGCGTTCGTTACGAGTGCGATTGCGAATGCGTTGGATGCCATTTCCTTGAGATGTTTCGCGTTTTGCGACTCGGCGGAAGATGTGGTAAAATACGGATTGCAGCACAAAGTCGGCAAAGCGAAATTGGAAACTTTGAAATGGTTGACGCGATCGAGCGCGTCGTTTTCGATACAAGAGGCAAAGAAGACGATTAGTTCGAGCGAATTAACTGCGACCGCAGCAAAACTTTTAGAGGATAAAGATCCGGAAACAAGAAAGGCTTCGCAGGAGTTTCTCGGCACGCTCGCCGGGAGAGCAGGTGGAATGAAAACGCTTTCCTCACAATATCTCGCCGGAGTGGACGATGGAAAAATGAAAAAAATGAACGAGATTTGCACCAAAATTACGCCTGCAACAGCATCTGCAACGTCGACGGGGACGAGGAAAGCCGGCGGTGGAGAACAGAAGCCGGCTGCCGGCGCTCCCAAGAAGAAACAAGAGCAAAACGATAAAAAGAGCGCGAGCAATAGTAGCAACAGCAGTAACAACACCAAAAACAACAACACTGATGCCGATGTTAAGGGTACCGATTTGAGTTCGAAAATTACGGATGCCTTACTTCGCGATACCGCGGATGGTAACTGGAAGCGTCGATCCGCGGCGCTCGACAAGTTGAAATCCATTCTCGACTCGGCGCCGAGCACCATCGAAGTCTTTGGACTAGACGCGCTCTTTTCAGCTTTACGAGCGAGATTCACGGACTCCAACGCCAATTTAGCGTCTCAAGCGTTACAGCTTGCTGGACAATTCGCGTTGAAGTGTGGGGAAAATGTCGAGAAAGTAGGACGATTAGTATTGAGCGATTGCGCAAAACACGTAGGCGACCCCAAGAGATTCGTCAGAGAAGCTGCGTTTTCTTTGATTTCCGATTGGGGCGTTGCCGTTGGTGAAGCTGAAGTTTTACAACAGTTTGCAAGTAAATTCGTCGAGCTCGCGACTTCTTCCTCGTCGAATACTTCTTTCTCGGGCACTTTGTGCGCTGATGGCAAACGCGAAGCTATGGACTTTTGCCGCGAAACGATAGAGGCTATTGAAAAGAATGCTGCCACGGCCAAAACGGTGGACGATATCGCGCTTCTCTTACAACCTGCAATGGCGTTTGCCGCGGTTGGATTTAAGGATAAATCGAACGATGTTCGCGTAGCAGCTTCGAACCTTTTCGAAACTGCCATGAAAATGGAACGCACGATCGATGCGACGAGTAGTAATAGTAATAGCACGAGTAGCAGCATAAAGAAGAAACGCACGGTGACTCGCGAAGACGCGCTTAAAGCCATTGAGAAACTACCACACGGTTTATGTTCGGCTATAGACTCGAGAATTGCCAAGGAGTTTCCCAATGCTGCTACCAGCAATGCTGCTACTACTTCGAGCGCGATGAGTAAACCGGCAGCGCTCAACATTCCAGAGAATTATAAAAATTTGGGCACCGTCGAGAAAGTATCGGCGCCTCCGTCTGCCCAAAAGCCGATGGAAAATTTCGCCGAGAGGAAGACTGTGGTAAACGAAGACAACATGGACGTGGACAATCTTGAGGTCATGTTTGATAAAGCAGTCAGAGAAAACGTCTCTCGAAGCTCCAGCGGAGACTTTTTCGAAATGTGTGAGTTGAAGCAACACAACGTCGACAGTGGTAAGGACCTCGAACCGCCAATCACGCCACCGGCGAGACCTTCTATTTGGGACCGAGCGCTCGCGAGAGCAACGGCAGACGAAGATGACGAGTGCGTGGAAGGTTTGAAAGCGTTGTGTCACGAGATGAACGCGCACGCCATGTCGGACGCGTTTAAACACGAAATATCTGGAACGATTGGACCTCTGCTCATGTTTTTATCGGACGAACTGCCTATTTTCTTCGAAAATGCAGTGAAGGCAAAGAAAAAATGCGAGAAGCATAAAAAGAGTAAAACGAACAAAAAGATCGAAGAGGAACGAGAGGAATACGAAACGTTATTGCGTGGATGTAAGTACGCGTTGATGACTATGCACGCAGTCTTGAAAGAGCCCATCTTAGCGAACAGCGCTTCGGAGGAAACGACGAGGAACGTCTTCGCCTCCGTCCTCTCTCAGTTGGTTTTGGCCATGGATAATAGCTCGAATAACATATCATCTACTGAATCAACTACGAGTGTTCTGGAATCCTCGGATTATTTGAGTGCGCTCAACGCGCTCGCAGAGAAAGCCATGGAAAACTTCTCCAAGACGAATTCTATGGTCAGTCTGATAAAGTTGTTATCCGGGGAAGGCGTCCCGGATTTCTCTGTGTTGGGCGACGCTAACGCGGGGACGACCACGACGACAACTGCGCATCATCTGAGCAAAAAACATGCACATACTGAGAATACCGAAGCAAAAGTAGCTTTGTTTGAATCGTTAGTCGCGAAATGTCTCGTCAAACTCGCGTTCCAGCTCGAAGAGCTCGTTGAATCCGGCATCAACGTCGCCTCGATTTTCTCCGCTGTGCATGAATTTTACTCCTTCAAAGGAGAAGAATTCATCCTCGAAGGCGAACGCGACGACGAGCACGGGAACAAGAACATTAGAATCGTTCGCGCGGTAGTTCACGAGGTGTGTAAACTCATCGGTCCGTCCGCAGAAAAGTACACCAAGATAGCTTTGACTGGTATGAATGTAAAAATACCAGAGTTGGAGAG
>Ga0181578_10006077_pt1 | contig 10430 bp, 18 predicted proteins | sample 071ome_21_FD_148659 | JGI IMG/M metagenome (GOLD analysis project Ga0181578, IMG submission 148659) | Coastal salt marsh microbial communities from the Groves Creek Marsh, Skidaway Island, Georgia - 071401CT metaG (spades assembly) | ecosystem: Environmental > Aquatic > Marine > Intertidal zone... | reverse complement strand
CTATCTCCAACCTTCAAACTAGATCTATCGATAGTGCTTCCTAAAAGATAATTAGAACCTACAGATAAAACTTTGTATCTTGCAGATGTATTATAAATCCAAGAATTTGCAAAAATTTCTTTATAAGTTTTTTCTAAAGGATTTTTAATGTTATCTCCCAAATTTCTAAGTGTTATTATGTCATTTTCATATACACTTACATTTTCTGTTGTGGATGAAAAATCGGATAAAACTCCAAGAATTCTAAATTCTACTTTTTTAGTTAGATCTCCATTTTCATAACCATAATAAATCTCATCATTTCTAACCAAAGAGTTTTTAACTACTTCTTCTTCAATTCCAGAACATCCTAAAAATTGATTGATAGATTTACTTGTATATGCAACCTCATTATTTCCAATGTATAAGATTCCACTATCTGGGAATCCAATAGTGGAATCTACAGTAATTACGGATGAAGATACACTTGATGTGTTAGTTGTTTTTGTACTTGGTGTAATAGTAAAATTTCCTTCTATTGCAGAAAATTCGCTATTTCCAACAAATAAATTTAACTTATAAAATTGCTTTAGTTTTCTTACAAATGGTTCTACAGAAGAAACCGCAGCACTGGTAGAATCATCATTAAACTTTTTAATGGTTTGTCCACTTAAGTTTAATGGATTTTCTCCAGATATTTTTTCTATAATTACTACTTCTTCTTTTTGATAATCAGAATATGATGGTTTAAGTAAGTAATCTTCTAAATTTATGACTTTTGGTGTCTCATTATAAAGTACGTTAAAGAGAATCCTAATAGAGTCATCCGTACCTTTTGCAGAATAAAAATCATTAATTCTAGATAAAAACCTACCTACATTTAATTCACTAGTAAAATCTGCATTTTCTAGTCCTGGCGAAATAGTATACTTTAACTTTTTATAAAATTCCTTTAAAAATAGGGAACTTAAATTTTGTACACTAGCATTACTTGAATGTTGTGCTGCAGATGATGATGAAAATATTAATTCTTCCTTATTTAATTCCTGATGGTAACTTGTAACTCCACTAAAACCACGAATACATCCTGTAAAAGTACTTCCACTTATTCCAGTATATGTAATGATTTCATCATCAATTTTTAAAAGACCATACTTACTTGGAAAGCCTTTAGTGCTTGAAACAGAAATATTAGTTTCACTGGAATTTATATCGGAAGATAGAGTACTACTATCAACGACTACTTCTGGTGTAAGATTATCTAATTTTAAATATTGATCAAGATTTTCAGCAATATCTATTGGTCCACTCTGGTATTCCTGTGATATGTAATATTGCTTTAAAAATTCGGATGCATTTGGATTTTCATCCAATATGAAACTTGGAAGTTGGCTCTCAATGATTTGTTGAACCTTGACTCTAGATTCAAATCCAGTCTGTATCATATTAGTTTCTTGCTAAATTCCCGTTTGAATAACTTGACGTATAATAATCTTTAGTAAATGTATTTCCTGTTATTTCATCACCAGAAGCAATTACGTCCCTTACCATATTTATTGTGCTTTTAGAAACATCAAATGATAGATAAAGATCTTTTAAACCAACAACATCATTTGATTCTGGAAAAGCTTGTATTTCAATTATTCCATTAGGTTTGCTTGTTGAAATTATATTAATTGATCCCAAATTGATCTCACCCTTTACGTAATCGACAGTTCCAGCAGACTTACTAACCACTTTTTGTGTCCCATCGGATAAAGTTTTAACAACAGATATAATACCAGTCTTATGATCAGAATTTGGAATGTCCGTCAAGTAGACCGTATCAACATCTCCAGATATCTTAAATCCTGTAGATTTTATATTATATCCTTTAGAATTTACGTGAAATCTATTGCCAAAACAAAGTTCATACTGTGCAAATTGATTGAGAGATGCTTTCAAATCTCTCCGTATTATCACTTTAGTTATATTGGATGTAATTGCAGTATCAGTATTGTCAATTATACTTAAAACTTTGCTATATTTAAATCTTCCACCAAATTTATTGAGATCTAAAGAATTTGAATATTTTGTTATGTTATTAATAACACTTGTTTTTAATGTCTCAAAATTAGACACTTGAGAAGTATTATAATAAACAGATGAATCTACTTCAACATAAAGTATTTTGAGATCAATAATTCTTGTATTAATACCAGAAACAGTATATTGCTTTAAATTATTTAAGATTAGAGATTTATTAAAATCGGATACATAACTACCATTTTTTGGTTTTATACTTAAAACTACATTACCAAATTCTGGTGGATCAAGTTCTTCACCACCAATAACGGCAACAGACTCTGCTTCTGGATATATTCTCTTGACAATGGCTTCATAATCTCTAGAAGTCACTGCTCTATTTTGTGAAGAATAAATTCTAGGTGCATAATACTTAATAGAGTCAATTGATTCTATATTCGAACCATTTTGAGATGATTGATTTGTTGTAATGGTTATATTTCCTGGGTTTATGAGTCCACCAGAAGCAGTTACTAAACTTCCAGAAAAGACGAATAAATTAGCACCATTACCATCCTCTCCATCAGTGGTAATGTAATTTACGGTGATTATCGTACCATCTGATCCAACCTCATCACCAAGTTTTTTGCCAATTATACCATCACCGAACTTCAGTTCATATTTTTCATCTTGAACTTCTTGTAGCAAATAAATTCTTGATGACGATGTTGTTTCTAATATATTAGATATTTCGGAATATTCGATGCCCAATCCACTTTCAGTTGTTTTTCTAACGTATGCGCTGATAGTGGAAGTATCGATAAATGAGTTGTTGAGGATAAATCTTTGGTCTAAAGATCCATCATAAGTAAATCTTTTTGTGAGATATGTTCCTTGATATATTGTTATCTCATTAAATGTGGCTACTCCATCAACCACAGTTGTTGTAATATCTTCTGGAATTGCGAAGGTATATGATGTGTCATTTGCGTTACCAACGCATACTAGACCCCTCCGGAGGGTTAGTGTAGGTGTGTCCTCATCGGTTGTTACGCTAAAGGATATTACTGCCCTTGCTGCCGTTCTAGAGCGGGGTACATAACCAATATTTCTTGCAAGTGAAACTACATTTTCACGAAGAGTTGCAGAGTCTAAAAAAGACTCATTGACAATCATATTACTGTTGAATGCAGTAATATAGGTATTATATGCAAGAGTATCAATCAAGACAGAGAAGTTTGAGCCTTCAAAATCAAAGTCACTAAAAGTGGAATTAGATCGAAGATAGTCTTTGATTGAGGTTCTTATCTGATCAAAGTCTAGATTTGTAAATTTAGTAAAAGGCATTTTTTATCTTGTTGCCTCTAGGAGGAATGAATATTCTTGTGTTGGAAACTCTTGTCCTATAATATCAAATGTTACCGTAACATCAAATGAATTTTCATCCGGTAATGGATTAACTTCGACTGTTACATTTTCAACTCTTGATTCAAAGTTTTCTATTGCCACCAATATTTGATTTTCAATAACAGATGCAGTACCAAAATCAACAAATTCAAATAAACTATTCCTAACATCAGAACCCAATAATGAGTTAAAAAATCTTTCTGTTGGAATAGTTTCTACAATATTTCTTACAGATCTACGAATCGCGTTCTCATTTTTTAGAATTTGAAGATCCTTTGTCACTGGATGAGGAACAAAGGATAAACTGATGTCTTTAAATGATCTGGATATCCTTTGTTCTGCCATTAGACTAGAGTTTTCTTGATTTTATTTATATTTACTCATGCCACCTTTCAACAAAATCATCAAAACCATGAGCACCACCGCAAGGACGCTCTAAACGATCGTCTGGAATTGGGTAGAGTTCTTCATTTTGAGTAATTTTTCTCTGTTTTGATGCTTTTCTGAGGTATTTCTCACTCTCTACCTCAGTAATAAGGGTCATTCCTTGTTCTATGAACAATTCTCCCTTGTCAACCTGGTGATGATTTCCCATTTTAGCTCCTGTTTCGTTAAAAACAGAACTTTTAGAGGGGTTGCTATCCCTTATCGGTATTTATTTCACGCTCTTGAGCAGTCTTCCAGTGATATTCGTCCTCATTTCCCATCCCAAGACGTTCATAACCACACTCTACCTGATAATATTGGGTAGAAACCTTAAAATCTGGCATTTTTGGTTCGGCAGGTGTCAGACTATTATCAAAAATACGTAATCGATTGTTTGGATATAGTGCAAATTGTCCATTATTCAGTTCAATCAGGTTATGAGACTTGTGTTCGGCAGGATTTTCACTGGTTGCCCAGTCTACCATATCTGGATCACGGTGATAATTGTCAATTGTACAAACATAAGTACCTTTTTGGATTCCAAAGTCGCGTGTATAGCACTCAAAATCCATACTACCAATAAATCTTTTAACGACACTAACAACACCATAATCCATACAGTTCCAAAACTGTAGATTTGGTAGGTTCATATCAGGGTTAGGTAGTTCTGGACGAGATAAAAAGGCACTGATAGGCAACTTATCATACATTGCCGCATATTCTGGTAAATAAGTCTCAAAATAAAAAGCGCGTCCAGGAATCGACTTTGCCGAAACCCAAACGCCCTTAACAAATTCACCGTGCCCACTCTGATGGTCTGTAAGATATTCTTTACGAACCCATACCTCAACAGATGGTAGATTGGTGATGAGACAACTCATAAGACTTAAGTAACTATCTTATTTACCTTGACCGCGATACTTCTTCTTTGCTTTATTGCGAGAAGTCGCGGCATACTTGGTATGAGCACCCATTCCTTGACGAGTTTTCTTCGGAGCGCCTTCAACATAACCGCCACCTTTACGCATTGCCATAATTAATACTCCCTAGTAATTTTAGTCTCAAGATCTTGTGGTCTTGGAAAACCTGTCTGATAATACTCTACAGACAGGTCCTCCATCATATCAAAGTATTCCTCCTCCGTCAAGTCCTTATATAAAACTTTGTTGTTTTGGAGAATCGTATACTTATCTGTCATCGTATCAAATAACCCTTGACTTTTCGTGTCCGACGCGCACGCGAGGATCGCACCAAATTTCAAATCCTGCTTCCTTTGCATCCAGACAGAAGCTTACATCCTCTCCACACATATCCTGAACCTCTCCAGATTCAAAGACTTGCATCTTCGGTGCAAACCAAGGATACTTCATATCTTCGTGTTCGAAGACTCCGTGCTTAATCAGAAGCCATCCAAAACCAGTGTAGTCAACGGTAAAAGGCTTACGACGCTTTGTAATCGTTTCACCAGTTTCGTGATTCATAACTCCACCATTGTTACGGAAGTCATCCTCCTCTAACCAGTGCGCAACAGAAGTCGTGCGACCATCTTCGGTCATATACCAACCCGCTGCAATGTCCTTGTCCATCAATACCAACTGATAAAACTTCTCAGTATTGAAAACAATGTCACTATCAATCCACAGTTGATAATCATACTTCAGTTTTCCGTCCCAGGGAATCTGATCGGGTCCACGCAGTACATTCGCTCCTAAACATTTGCATCTTGCAAAATTTACCATCGATGAATAATCTTGCGAGATCTGAATGCTTGCACCTGCTTGTACAATGTCAAAACACAATTGTACAAAATTTTTCAGATACGTATATGAAACACCTCTGCCAGGTAGACAGAAGACAATCGATTTTCCTCGGATCATCTCTCTCGCTGCTTCATAGTCCCACTCTGGGGCGCTTTGAGACGGTGTGGGTGCCTTTGCTTTTACGGTAAATCCTTTAGCCATAATAGAGTGTAATTACTTCAGTTTTTGTACGTACAATCAATATCATACAGTATTATCTATGTAACGTCAATCTCCCTTGATTTCGGTTATTACTATGCAGTCTCCCTCGACTTCCATGTTTACTTCTGTTCCCTCGTACCACCCAAAGTCATTCAATACCCACTCTGGAATATTGATGTAATACTCCCCAGTTACTGGATCGATCTCTACGGTCGTAAAATTTTCCTCCGGATTTTTTTGCATTTCGGTGTTTTCGTTCATCGATTTTATATATGTGTGTGAAGAATTTAGAGGTCGATCGTAACACTTTGTAGACTAAGGGGACCCATGGGTTTTATATACACGGCGGCGACCGCCCCCGTAGGGGGGGCACGGGACACTGCCACTGGTCACGAACGCATGGGCGCTTAGCGGTGACCCTGCCGCTCGAAAGCGTACCCGCTCACGGGGCAGCGGGTGGGGCGGGCATACCGTTCGGCGTCGCGGTAGACACCTGCCAGGTCAGCGGCAGACCAGCGGGACACCTTGCCCTCATGGTTGGGTTGAGTGTCATCGGCGCGGATGGGCACCCATTCTAGAGCACGGGTGGAAAGGTTGGAAGTGGAGACGTAACGCATGGGGCGGGGTCGGTTGCTTTGGTATTGTAGCACGAATGGGAGGCGGACCCCTAGAGGTCCTCCATCATCGCGTTGATCTCCAGTCCATCGATCTTAGGATCATCCCAGCGGCAACCGTCGGGGGTCTCTTTGCTGCCACAGTCGCGGAGCAGTTGAACCAGGTCCTGATAGGATCGGATGCTGCGACGGCGTGCCACATTGTAGAGGGACTCATCGTTCTGAATCCAGAGGGCGACGTTCCAGGTCTCCCAGTTTGCCCAACCGTTGTAAGTTTGTGCGGTCATCGGTTTCGTTTGAACTGAAGTCATCATAGAGCAGAGAAGCGTCCAATCGGTTGAGCGGTGGACAGTGCGCGGATTGCACCCTGCTCAAGGATCGGACGCCATTTCAGGCCCTTAGGGGCCGACTGGTCCAGGCAGTGACGGTTAACCCAAGCACCCTTGCTAGTCTTGCCAGAATACCAGAGCAGTCCCAGGATGGCGCGACGGGACACGCCAGTGTGACGGTATTCAGTCAGCGGGGAGTTGAACCAGCGGACCCGCGCAGTGCCCGTGATAGGGTTGAGGCGAAGCGTCCAAACGCTTTGGGAGTCGTTGCAGTTGATGGGGTAGCGCATCGGTTTGTCTGAACTGAAGTCATTCTACAGGGCAACTCTGCCGCCCACGGGGCATGAGTGGACAGCGCACTCATTGACACACGGGTTTGTTATACTTAGCGTTGTTAAAGTTAGCATAACTGAACCGCTCACGATTGACCAGTTTCATTGTGCCAAACTCATTAGAGTAGACATAACCTTCGGAGTCAATTCGATCAAGTCCAATGTAAGCAGCAGGACCATCATTGCGGCAAAGGTAGAGTGCGTCATCTTTGATAGATTTGATCAGTTTCCAGTATGCAATCAGAGTGTAATCGCAGTCAAATGCATTATCATCAATCGGCGTACCTTCGCGGATACACTTATTCAGTGCCTTCTTAATCTCTGCCGCTTTCTTATCATCGACAAAGGTAACATTCTGTGCCATTACTTTAGCAAACTGAATCACCTCATTAAGGTCACCGAAATCACCAGCGCATTTGTAATAGTCACCAGAGAAAATGCGTGCCTGAGGTTTAATGAACAGACACTCATCCGTGCTTGCCAGATTAACAGTCAGAGGGATTGCCCAACTATCACGAAGGTCATCATTTGCCTCATAACGGGTATGCGGAGCAATGATGATTTCCTGTTGTACAGTTATTCCGAAATCGTAAGTGATAGTGTTGGGAGTGTATTCAGACTCTCCACCAAATCCAATAAAATCCCCTTGATAAATGGAGTCTGTAATAGGTAACCAATCAAAACAAGCGTGCAGAATTTTTGCAACTTCGCCCGTGTGGTTCGCATCAATGTCCTCATGAGATTCGTTGATCTTAATCTTTACTTTGTTGAAGACAGATTTGGTGCCGACGAAGAAATTACCCGTGGCAGGATTGCGTCCCCATACAATAGCGGGAGCACCGTCAATTTTAACGCTAAGAGTGCCACTGGCAGTGAACCAATCGAGAGCAGTAAGGTCTCCCGTGAGGACGGTATCTTCAGGGTGTTCAATGTGCTTGTTTTGAGACATAATGCAGAGGAAAAGTGAGAACAATTGAGGGGGAGTTTAACCCCCAGAGTTGTCATCCCAAACGCATAGAAGAGAAGAACGGAACGGTGGTTAATCCTTGGACAGTGTTCATCGTAACGAACCAATCGAATGCCTTCTGGAATACACGATCGCCCTTTTCTCCGTGCTCTTGAAGAATAGCATTGAGACGGGATTTTGTAGTGTTGGATTGCCAACCACCGTCAAAAAGGCGGATGAAAGTATCACCAACCTCAGCAATCTTGTTGCCGTGCAAACGAACAACAGAGATGCCAGTTTCCTCCTCAAAGTTAACAGAAGTGTTGCCAGATTGCCAGTTCAGGTTGTTCTGAATGGCGTTGTTCATTTGGCGTTCGATCTTACGCATGAGGCAATTCCTGATGACTTAGATACAATACACGATTTTGGTGCCTTGTGCGGGTTTGGTGGTCACCTTGCCGACTGGCACACGGGCGGCTGCCCTGGGTATAAATTAGCACCCCAAATCAACGGGAATAGTTAACCAAATCGCACGGTCAGTTCCCATGGTAAATTGATTGTCCCAGATAAAATGCATTGCTTCCTGATTAGTCATATTGCAGAAATCCATCAGGTGATTAATAGCTTCGCGGACAGCTACGAAACGAAAAGTGTTGCTCATGATGTTTGAGTGAGTGTTAATTAGTGAGCGAACTAATTGAAGACAAGTTGAGAGATACCCTCTACAATATCACCCAGTTCGATTACAGTGTGACCCAGGTAATCCTCAACCCAGACATAACTGCCAGACTCATTGTGCATAGAGTAAGCAACATCGATTGCGTGCTCTTGAGAGTAGCAAATCTCACGCTCATTCAGTTTAGGGCAACACACAGTGTAGGTCATTTGCGTTTGATTTCTTTGACCTTTCTACAATACAGGATTTTGGGGGTCGTGCGCGTTTCGTGTGCCACCTGTCCAACTGTCCACGGGCGGCTGCCCTGGGTATAGTTAATCCTTCAGAATGTGGCGGTAATCTATACTCTTAATGCACCAACCAGTTGCACATGTGATCTCTTCGATTAGATCATCTTCATCATCTGCCTCCCAGATTTGACCGATGCTGTCTTCTGTAAGAGCATCTTGATAATCTTGAGAAGGAACTTCCTCACCCTCAAAAAGAGGTTCAAAATCATCAAAATCAAACTCGATTGCAGTAACTTGGAATTGCATTAGACTAACTCCTGTTGTTGTTGCATAAACTGTTCTTCTTTCTCCCATTCTTCTTTATACTCAATCACGTCAAAGATCTCACCAGGAGCATCAGCAATCTCAGACCAGAGTTCGTCAAACATTGTTAATTAGCGAAGGAACAGTTAGTGAGAATCAGGCAACGCTGACGGTGTAACGTTTGTGGGGAACTTGATAGTATTTCAGTTCCTCAGCAATACGGTTGACCAAATTGTTCAGTTGACGGTCACGCCCACGATAAGACTTAGTTGCCTTCAGGTTACGATACTCAACGATGGTGTGAATGTCGCCGTTAGGTTCAATTCGGTCAACTTCGATCATGTAGCGATTCATGGTCAATTCCTGAACACTTGAATACAATACACGGTTTCGGTGCCCTGTGCGGGTTTAGTGGCCACCTCTCAGACTGGCACAACGACGCCAGCAATGATCATAATCTTGCGGATATCTTTGTAGAATTCCTTACACTCAGGCACGAACACATTCATTACCCAAGCATAGAAAGTCTTAGCGCCTTCGATGACACGAAGCACGAACAATTGCGTGCGCTCGGTCATGTTATGCTCTTGCCACTTCTCTGCCAGGATGATAGCGACTGCGGCAACGAATGCACAGAAGATCTCAACACCATTCATGAAAGTGTTGAGGTGTTTTTTATAATCAATACCCATCATCATCTCCACGAAAGCATCAGCGGGAGGGAAGGATTTGGTCAGTTGCATGACAGTTTTGCGAAAGGATTTGTGGCGGAAAATGTAGCGAACTCCCGACCACATAACCAACATAGAGCATAACCAACCCCAAGTCAAGGGGTCCTGACCAGTTCGCCAACTGTCACACTATTCTCAATAAGGTCTTGCTATTGAGAATCAATTGTCATTAGTGTGCCAGTCCACGAACTGGTATATTATAAGAATGGCTGCAATTCTTTGATGCTAACATGGACATTCTCATCACCTTCAAGATCTAGTAAACTCTTCCAATCTAGATCTTCCAGGTATAAATCATCGTAGCATTCGATGTCTAATGTTACACATACTGTACGCTTGTGTGTATACATGATTCTCGTAGTGCGATATGTTATGTGTATATGATATTATGCATAATGTTTATATGCAAGCGCATCATAATCACATGAATCTCGCGCATACTCATCATCTATCTCGTATGTTATATCTTGTGCATTATATGATGTATGAATA
>Ga0181578_10006076_pt1 | contig 10430 bp, 7 predicted proteins | sample 071ome_21_FD_148659 | JGI IMG/M metagenome (GOLD analysis project Ga0181578, IMG submission 148659) | Coastal salt marsh microbial communities from the Groves Creek Marsh, Skidaway Island, Georgia - 071401CT metaG (spades assembly) | ecosystem: Environmental > Aquatic > Marine > Intertidal zone... | reverse complement strand
ATTTCCTTGAAGGCGCCCTTTGCTCGGGTACCTATTTTGGAAGCCATTAAAACGCACACCGGCTTGGATTTGCTCGGCAAATCGGAAGACGAGATTCGCGCGGCCGCCAAGTCGCTTGGCCTGGAGGTGACCCCCGAAATGGGCACCGGCAAAATCATCGACGAAATCTTCGGCGAGAAATGCGAGCACCACTACGTGCAGCCCACCTTCATCACGGACTACCCGGTGGAGATGTCGCCTCTGTGCAAGCGCCACCGCGACGACGACCGTTTGACCGAGCGCTTTGAGCTCTTCATCAACGGCAAGGAAATCGCCAACGCCTACAGCGAACTCAACGATCCCATCGACCAGCGTGCGCGCTTTGAGGAGCAGCTCAAGCTTTCGGAAAAAGGGGACGACGAGGCCATGTTTATCGACCAGGACTTCCTGCGCGCTTTGGAATACGGCATGCCCCCCACCTCGGGTATGGGCATAGGCATGGACCGCTTGACTATGTTGCTCACGGACCAATCCAGCATCCAGGAAGTACTCTTCTTCCCCCAGATGCGCCCCGAAAAGGCCGACTAAACCATGCTCTACCCCGAATCAGCCGGAGAGTCGCTTGACTTTCACTTGCTCAAGGGGTATGTGGCCCAGCACGCTGCATCGCGCAAAGGCCGCGAAGCCTTGCTGGCTATGGAGCCCAACCCCGTTCAGCGCGAGGTAGAGCCGGCGCTTCTGCAATCGGACGAATTGCTGCAGCTCATGGAGCGCGGCCACTACTTTCCGGCCGTGGCTATGGCGGAGGTGGACGGCGCCCTTCCCTTGCTGCGCATTCAAAATGCGGTGCTCGACGCCGAACAGTTCATGGCGATCAAGGCACAAGCGGAATCCTATGCCAACGGCTACCGCTTCATGCTCACCCACGAGGAGGATGCGCCCATGTTGGCGTCTCGGCTCAAGCCCTTCCCGCCCATCCCCGAAATTCCTACGGCCATTGACCGCGTGTTGGAGCGCAACGGCCAAGTAAAGAGCAACGCTTCGCCGGAGCTGTCGCGCATTCGGCAGGATTTGGCCAAAAAACGGGTAGCCGCCGACCGCATTTTCTACAAAGTCCTCAAGCGCTATGAATCCGAAGGCTGGCTGGGCGACGTGCGCGAATCCGTCAGCAACGACCGCCGCGTCATGGCCGTATCGGCTTCGCACAAAAGCAAAGCCCGCGGGGCCTTCCACGGAAGCAGCGCCAAGAACACCTTGGTCTTTTTGGAACCGACCGAATGCTTAGAAATCAATGCGGAAGTAGGGCTCTTGGTGGAAGAGGAGCGCAAGGAAATTGGGCGCATTTTACAGGCCTTGACCAAGTCGTTGGCGCCTTTTCGGCCGGAGATCCAAGCCACTGACGAACGTCTGACCGAACTCGACATCCTGCTAGCCAAGACGCGATTTGCCAAAGAAGAAGGGGCCTGTTTGCCGCGCATCAGCGAGGAAGGCGAAATCAGCCTTCGGAAGGCTATGAACCCCGTGTTGCGCCGCGTGCAGAAAGCTAAGAACCGCGAAGTCATACCGCTCGATATTGACTTGGGCCCCACCCAGCGCTTGGTCGTTATCAGTGGACCCAATGCCGGAGGTAAATCGATTGCGCTCAAGACGGTGGGTCTGTTTCAGGTCATGCTGCAATGCGGCATGTTGATTCCTACGCACCCCAAGTCCAGCATGCGTTGGTTTGGGAAAGTCATGGCCGACATTGGCGATGCGCAGAGTGTGGAAAACGAGCTATCCACCTACAGCGGCAAGCTGGCGAAGATGAAAGAAATTTTAGCCTGGTCCTCGGAGGAGACGCTCTGCTTGGTGGATGAATTTGGCAGTGGTTCGGACCCCGATTTGGGGGCGGCTCTGGCCTCCGTTTTCTTGGAAGAAATTCATGCCTCGGGTGCATATGGCGTGTTCACGACGCATTACAACAGCATCAAGGCGCTCGCGGAAGATTTGGAGGACACCTGCAACGCGAATATGGCCTTTGACGTCCAAACGTTTGAGCCCCAATACACCTTGCAGCTGGGCGTTCCTGGCTCGTCCTACACCTTTGAAGTGGCCCAGCGGGTCGGCATTCCCAAGCGCATCATGCAGGCGGCTCGGGAGGCATTAGCGAGCCAAACCTTAGCCGTTGACCGCCTTTTGGTGGGCTTGCAGAAGCAGCGCAGTCAATTGGACCGAACGCGCAGCCAAATCACCGACCGCCTGGCGGAACTGGAGGCCCTGAAGACGACGCAGGAAAAATACATTTCGGATCTGGAAGCCAAATTGAGCCGCGCCGCCGAAAACAACGCCGAAGTCAGCGACCAACTCATGTGGGGCAAGCGCATGGAGCACTGGTCCCTCAGCTGGAGCAAGGCGAAAACGCAAAAAGCCAAAAAGGAAATTGAGGCGCGCATTGTTAGGACCCTGTCGGAGCGTCACCAGGTGCTGGAAGTGCAAAAACAGCGCGCGGAAACCGCCAAGCAAAAGGCCGAACGCGAAGAACTCGAACGCCTCTGGACCCTGCCCGTCAAAGTAGGGGACAAGGTGAAGGTCCTGCAGGGCGCTGGCCGCCAAGCGGGCGAAATCCAAGAAATCCGCAAAGACAAATTCCTTGTGAGCCTCGGAGGGGTCTTGTCCGCTTGGATGGAGCGTCCGCAATTTGTGCACTGGGATCTGCGACCCGGGGTTACGCCGGTGAAGCAAGGCCCGGGAAAGAAGGCGGCAGGTGCAGTGGGTTCCGCATCGGGTTCTGGATCGGGTTCCGCAGCGCGTTCTGCCGCACCCACCACGGCCTCTGCCACGCCCGCCCAGTCCACCCCCAAAACCAAAAAGCGCAAGAAAAAGGCGAAGTCGGCAGCACCACCCGCTCCCGCAGCCGGTCAAACATCCCCGACCCCCAAGCCCGTAGCGGCGACGCCTGCCGCGGTCGACCCGAATACCCCTACCTTGGCGCCCAAGAAGAAACGAAAGCGCTCCCCGCGCAAAAAGACCCCCTAAACCATGGAAGAAGCGGCTATCACCCCCTTAATCACCAACGAAGCGGTTGTATTTGGCCTGTTGATGGCGCTCTTGGGCGGCATTTTTTGGGCCTCCAGCCACCCCCGTTTTTCCGGGTTTTTTAAGGTGATTCCCGCCCTCTTGCTCTGCTATTTTTTACCCTCCTTGCTCACGAATTTTCACATCGTTCCCAAGGACACCAACCTCTACTTTGTCGCCTCGCGCTATTTGTTGCCGGCCAGCTTGGTATTGCTCACGCTGAGCATTGACTTAAAGGCCGTTTTTGGCTTGGGACCCAAGGCGTTGATCATGTTTTTCACCGCGACGGCCACGATTATTTTGGGCGGTCCGGTTGCCATCCTTGCCGTGTCGGCGGTTGCCCCCGATTTAGTTGGCGGCGTAGGTCCAGACGCGGTCTGGCGCGGCATGTCCACTATTGCGGGTTCTTGGATCGGGGGCGGCGCTAACCAAGCGGCCATGTTTGAAATCTTTAAACCTTCGGGCGCGCTGTATTCGGCTATGATTACCGTGGACGTCGTGGTCGCCGAAGTGTGGATGGCCATCATCCTCTTGGGCGCAGCGAAAAGCGATCAGGTGGACAGCTGGCTGAAGGCGGACAACCGCTCGGTGAAGGCCCTGCAGGGCGAGATGGAGGACTTCTTGACCCGAACGTCCCGCATCCCCACATTCCCCGAAGTCATGCAAATCCTTGGCCTCGCCTTTGGCGCCGTGGCCATCTCCCACGTAGCCGGCGATAACCTGGCGCCCTGGTTTGCCGAAAACGCCCCTTACACCGCCAACTTCAGCTTGACGAGCGACTTCTTTTGGGTGGTCATTGTAGCCACCACGGTGGGCTTGTTGCTCTCCTTTACAAAGGCCCGCAACCTCGAAGGCGCCGGCGCCAGCCGTTGGGGATCCGTCTTTATTTACATCCTCGTCGGAACCATCGGCATGAAAATGGACATCAAGGAAGCGGTTCAGCAGCCCGGCCTCATCCTCGTAGGCGCCATCTGGATGCTCTTCCACGTCCTCATCCTCCTCGGCGTGGCTCGCTGGATTAAAGCCCCCTTCTTCTTTGTCGCGGTGGGCTCAAAAGCCAACATTGGCGGCGCGGCCTCTGCTCCCGTTGCAGCCGCAGCTTTTCACCCCTCGCTCGCACCCGTAGGCGTATTGCTCGCCGTGCTGGGCTATGCGCTGGGCACCTACGGCGGATGGTTGACCGGCCTACTCATGTACCTCATCAGTGGCGATCCAGCGTCCATGATGCTAGACTAAGGGCGCGCGTCAGAAGGACCGAATGCAGCGTATCTTTTCGCTTCGCTTTTGTAGCCTTTAACGATCCGAATTTGACGCCCCTCCCATGAAAAAATCGCTTTCCCTTTTTGCGCTGAGCCTTTTGGCCCTTGGTGCACAGGCCCAAACCGCCGAAGATGCTGCCTTTGTCAAAGGCTTGTACCAGCAAGCGCTCGGCGAGCAGCAAGGCTACAAATGGCTGGCCAACCTGTGCTCCGAAGCGGGCCCTCGCCTGGCCGGTTCCGAAGGGGATGCCAAAGGCGTCAAATGGGCCGTTGAAACCCTCGACACCCTGGGCTTTGACCGCGTATTTACCCAACCCGTCGACGTTCGGCATTGGGCGCGCGGCGTAGAAACGGCCGAATGCCTCCAAGGCAAAACCAAGCGCCCCCTTCGCGTGACGGCCCTCGGGGGATCCGTGGGCACCCCCGGTGGCGACAAGGGCCCCGGCATCACCGCCAAAGTCATTGAAATAGTGGGCCGCGAAGACCTCGCCGCCAAAGGCCACCTCCTAGCGGGCAACATTGTCTTCTACAACGAACCCATGGACCCCTGGTTGATTAACACGGGCTCCTCCTATGGCAAGGCAGGCTGGCAGCGCTGGGGAGGCGCCTCCGAAGCAGCCAAATATGGAGCGGTTGGCGTCCTGGTCCGCAGCCTGACCCACCGAAACGACGACTTCCCCCACACCGGCGCCATGGCTTACGAAGAGGGCGTGACCAAAATCCCCGCGGCCGGCATCAGCACCAACGACGCCAACTGGCTCAGCGCTGAACTCAAAAAGAACCCCAACCTCCAAGTGCACTACACCTTGGGCTGCCACGAAGTGGGCCGCGCCATGTCCGCCAACGTCATCGCCGAATGGAAGGGCAGAGAATTCCCCGATCAAGTCATGGTCGTAGGCGGCCACCTGGATTCCTGGGACCTCGGCACGGGCGCCCAAGACGACGGTGCGGGAGTAGTCCATTCCATGCAGGCTTTGTGGCTCTTAAAGCAGGCCGGCTACCAGCCCCGTCACACGCTGCGCATCGTACTGTTTGCCAATGAAGAATTTGGCCTCGAAGGCGCGCGCGATTATGCCGCTTCCGGCTTAGAACCGGGCCGAACGCACCTCGCCGGCGTCGAGTCCGACGGAGGTTCCGGCGCCCCCCGCGGATTCAGCCTGCCTGCCTTCTTCCACGAAGCGCACCCCGAAATCATCGACGCGCTAAACACCCTATTATCACCCTACGGCTGCCGCGAATGGACCCAAGGAGGTTCCGGCGCAGACGTCGGCCAAATCACCGACGAAGGGGCCATCCTCATGGGCTACCGCGGCGACAGCCAACGCTATTTTGACTACCACCACACGGCTCAAGACAACATCGAATCCGTCCACCCCCGCGAGCTTGAATTAGGCTCTGCCTCCATAGCGGCGTTGATCTACTATTTGGATAAGACCTTGTAGCGCGAGCGGCGCGCTAGAGAGCTAGGTGGCTAGAGAGCACGCGCTTCGCGCTGTAGCTTTTTCGCTTAAACGCTTAATCTCTTTTACCCTTAAACCAGGTTGTGGACCTTCGCCGCGCGCCGGGACTTTCCGTTGATGTGCCAAGCCCTAGCTCCCTAGCTCCCTAGCTCCCTAGCCCTTTAGCCCTCTAGCCCAACACCACCGTCCGATCACTCATGTACCTTACGACGCGCTCGTCGTGGGAGATGAAGAGGTAGCTGAACTGGAAGCGGTCCTTGAGGTCGTTCAGGAGGTTGAGAACTTGGGCCTGAACACTAACGTCGAGGGCGGCTACGGACTCGTCGCAGATGACGATTTTGGGTTGAAGTGCGAGTGTGCGGGCGATGCCGATGCGTTGACGTTGGCCGCCGCTGAAGGCGTGGGGGTAGCGTTCGTAGGCTTCGGTGGGGAGGCCGACGGCGAGGAGGAGTTCTTCGACTTTTTGTCGTTGTTCGCTGGGGCTGCCGAAGAGGCCGTGGACGGACATGGGTTCGCGGATGGCTTCGCCGATGGGCATTCGGGGCGATAGACTGGAAAAGGGGTCCTGAAAGATGTACTGAACCTCGCGCGCCATAGCCTGGCGACCGGCCCGATCCAACCCGTCAATGCGCTGGCCGCGGTAGCGAATTTCGCCGCCGTCAGGCTGGACCAAATTCACCAAGCACTTGGCAATCGTAGACTTTCCGCTGCCACTAGCGCCGACTAGGCCCAAGGTTTCGCCTTCGTGCAAGACGAGATCCAAATCTTGGAAAATGGGGGTGGCGCCGTAGGATTTTGCTAAATGTTTTACCTCTAGGATGGGGGTGCTGCCCGTAAAAAGAGGGCGCTCCTCGGCGGAGGCAGGACGGCCGTCTAGGAAGTCTTGGACGGTGGGGAGGCGAAGGGGTTTTCGGTCCGCCGGGGGGCGAGAGGCAAGCAAGCCTTGGGTGTAGGGATGTGTCGGATGTTTCAGCAAATCCTCGGCGGCGGCGCTTTCTACGACGCGGCCTTTTTGGAGGACAACGATGTGATCGGCTACTGCGGCAACGGCATCCAAATCGTGCGAGATAAAGAGCATGGCCATGCCCGTTTCGCGCTGCAAGTCGCGCAGGAGGGCCAGAATTTCATGGGCAACTGTGTGGTCCAGGGCGGTGGTTGGTTCGTCGGCAATGAGGAGCTGGGGCTCTTGAACCATGGCCATGGCGATCATGATGCGCTGTCGCTGCCCACCGCTGAGTTGATGCGGGTACTTGCGGAAGGAGGTTTCGACCTCTGGGATGTGGACGCGCTTCATCCACGCTAAGGCCGTTGCATGCGCGTTTGTGGACTTGGCTCCCCGAGCCATGGCGGCTTCGACGATCTGGACGCCCACACGCATGGTGGGATTCAGCGCGGTCATAGGCTCTTGGAAGACCATGGCGCGGCGCAAGGAACGGGCCTCCGTCAGACCCTGGCCTTCGGCGTGTAGGCCCTTGGGTAGGAGGTCCATGACCGCTAGCGCGGTGAGGGATTTGCCGGAGCCAGATTCTCCCACGAGGGCGGTGCATTGACCAGGCACGAGGGGCACGTCGATGCCGTGCACCAGGGTGTTCTGGGCGGTTTGGATGCTAACCTCGCGGAGGGACATGAAAAAAGCTTAACGGCCTGAGTCGACAGGAAGGGCGTCGGATTCGCCGGTGGTCAAGGGCTCAGCAGGGGCGTCGGAGAAATCGCTTTCCAGCTCTTCGCCCGCGGCAGAAAGGTGCGCGGTGAAATCGCGTTGGACGTATTCGGTCACGGTTTGCACAAAAGAGGACGGAAGGCCGTTTTCGCGGTCGCCGCTGCCTTCTTGGTGACCGGTTCGGACCAAAATCATATTCCGGTGAGGAATGGCCACAATCCACTGGCCCAAATGGCCGCGGTAGGCCACGTAAGGGACAGGAGCCTCCCACATTTCACCCTCTGGAGCGTCGACGGAGCCGAGCCAAAAACTGTAGCCGTAAAAGGCCTCCAGGCCCGGTGTGCTCGCCGTGTACAAGAAGGTGCTGTCGACCAAGACATCGCCGTTCCAACGGCCGTGCTGGAGCAAGAGTTTGCCCAGGCGGCCGTAGTCGCGGGCCGTAGCATTGAAGCAGCAGTAGGTCAGGGCGTTGCCGCTGTCGTCCAAATGCCAAAAAGCGTCGGACGTGGCGCCCATGGGGCCCCAAAGTTTGGCCGAGGCGTATTCGTGCACCTTCATGCCGGTAGCTGCTTCCAAGCAGAAGCCCAGCAGGGCGGTTGCGCCGGATTGGTATTCGTAGCGTTGGCCCACCTGTTCACCCACTTCGCAGGCGGTGACGGTGGCGCGCAAGTCTTTGCCGTAGTAGGCTTTGGCCGTGACGCCGAAGGGGTTGTAGTAATCTTCGTCCCAATCTAGGTCAGCTGTCATGGAGCTCAAGTGGCCCAAAGTGAGCTGAGCGGCGCCGGGGCCGTGGAGCTCGGGCAAGAAGTCGGCGGCCTTGGCGTCCCAGCCGGAAAGCTGGCCCTCTTGGATGGCGATTTGGACCAACATCGTCACGATGGACTTGGCCATGGAAAAGGAGTTGGTCTTGGAGTCGGGCCTGACCTTGTTGTCGTAGTCTTCGTAGCGAAGGGTGTCGTTGACAAATACGAGAAAGGCGCCGGTTTCGATGTCGCTTAGAAGGGACTGAAGGGCATCGCTGGGCGCATAGGCCATGTCGAGTTGGACGGGCCAGGGTTGGGGATTCGGAGCGCTCACGGCACCCTGTTCAAAGGACTCCCCGTCAAAAATATTGCTGGTCACATGCCCTTGAAGGTAGGTTGCGTACACCCCCTTGAAGAGGTAACTGTACCAGGAAGCCTGAACCAAGAGGAAGACGATGGCCGCGGCCACCAAGGTTTGCACAATGCGTTTCATAGCGAGAAAGGTAGGAAATCCGGACGTGCTTTGCGCGCTCGGACCAAGGGCGCTTAGGGCTTGAGGCGCTCCCAGGGCCCTTCTTCAAGCTGAATGCCAAAATGGGCCGCAAAGTGGCGCTTGACGTGGGCTTTGACTTCGTCCTCGTCGATGGCGCGCCCCACCTCCAGGTGCAGGCTGGTCACGGCTTTGTCCGTAATTCCACAGGGCACGATGTACTGGAAGTACTTCAAATCGGTATTGACGTTAAAGGCCCATCCGTGCATGGTAACCCATCGGCTGGCCCGAACGCCCATCGCACAAATTTTCCGCGCAAAAGGGGTGCCCACATCCAGCCAAACGCCCGTTTCGCCGGGGCTGCGATCGCCTTTTAAACCATATTCGGCCAAGGTGTCAATGATGACGTCCTCCAAAGTGCGCAGATAGCGGTGGATGTCGGTGAAATGCTCGTCCAAGTCGAGGATGGGGTAGCCCACCAGCTGGCCCGGGCCGTGGTAGGTGATGTCCCCGCCGCGGTTGATCTTGTAGAATTCAATTCCCAAGTCCTTGAGCTGCGCCTCGTTGGCCAGTAAGTTGGCGTAATCGCCACTTTTTCCCAGGGTGTAGACGTGGTTGTGTTCCACGAAGAGGAGGTAGTCGCGGGTAGGGAGAAGGTCGGCGGGAGCTGCTTTTCGGTTGGAAGATTTTCGCTCCAGGGTGTCCGCAAACAGGGCCTCTTGGAAGTCCCAAGCCTCTTGATAGGCCCAGCGGCCAAGGTCCGCAAAGTGGACGGTTCGAGTAGGTTTCTGGGACATTTTCAAGGGGGGCTGTGGGTCTCCGGCAAAAGTACGAAATTGGCACCCGTATGACCGGCCCTCTTCCTTTTGACGCGCTCTCGCTGAGCGACCTGTACCGAATCCTGAATCTCCGCGCCGAGGTCTTTGTCGTAGAGCAGGATTGCCCCTACCAAGATTTGGACGGTAAGGACCAAGCGTCCTTGCACCTTTGGATGGAAGACGAGGTAGGCATGACGGGCTATGCGCGCCTGCTGCCGCCCGGATTGGCCTATCCAGAAGCGGGCATTGGCCGCGTTGTGACGTCCATGCGTGTTCGCCGCTCAGGCCTGGGCAAAGTACTTATGCATGCAGCCATTGCCGAATGCCAAAAGCACTGGCCCTACCACGACATCGTCATCATGGCGCAGAGCTATCTGCTGGCCTTTTACCGGGATTTGGGGTTTGTGGAAGAGCGGGCCGAATTCCTAGAAGACGGCATCCCGCACCGCTGGATGCGCCTTACTCGTCAAAGCTGACCGTCACCTTGGGGCTGCGGGGCATGCTTTGGCAGGTCAAAATGAAGCCTTCTGCGACCTCGTCGTCCGTGAGCGAATAGTTCATCGCCATTTCCACCTCTCCTTCCAGCACTTTGGCGCGGCAGGTGCAGCACACAGCCCCCTTGCAGGCGTAGGGCACATCGGCGCCCGCATCTAATGCTGAATCCAAGATGAAATCCTTGGGACCTTGGGTGAAGTGGGTTTCTTCCCCGTCCAAAATAACTGTGACTGCAGCTTCGCCCGAGGAGGCGGAGGCTGCGGGGGCTTTTTCGGCAGCGGGAGCAGCACTCGTAAAGAGTTCGAAGTGAATGTTCTTGGAGGCAACACCCGCCTGCTCAAAGGCAGATTGTACGCCTTTAATCATGGCTTCGGGACCGCAGAGGAAGTGGCCTGCAGCCTCTTTGACACCGGGGATTTGGGCCACAAACTGGGCGGCGCGTGCCTCGTCGATACGTCCGAAGAGCAAGTCA
>Ga0181578_10006058_pt1 | contig 10454 bp, 10 predicted proteins | sample 071ome_21_FD_148659 | JGI IMG/M metagenome (GOLD analysis project Ga0181578, IMG submission 148659) | Coastal salt marsh microbial communities from the Groves Creek Marsh, Skidaway Island, Georgia - 071401CT metaG (spades assembly) | ecosystem: Environmental > Aquatic > Marine > Intertidal zone... | reverse complement strand
GCTGTTCGACAGGAATAGAAACTTTTTTTGCGGGCGTGCCGTCGGTTCGGTTGGGAGCCGGCGGGTATGGTCTATCACACAATCTGCATGTGGGTGCAGAGACGGCGAACGAAGCGGCGGACGCTGTAGCCGCTCAGATTGAGAGCCCCAAATTGCTGGGAGATTTATCCGAGCACTATTCGCCGTTGTCACTTGGCGAGAAGCTTGACGAACTGCAGAGAGAATTCGCTGATGACACAACCAAAGACGTCGAGCCGGTTTGGCGGAAACGAAAGCAGGAAATTCGATCGCAACCCCTGCTTTCAGCGAAATTTCCGGATACACCCGACGACGTGATCGCCGGTCTCGCCGGCGCAGACGCCAAATCTATCGGTTGGAATACCTGGCTATTGAAATAAACGTCTATCGCTGGCGTGGAGCATCTGGTTCATGTAGCGTTCCCGGCGAGGTGACCCCATGACCGGCGCCCTGCGCGTACTCGCTACACTCGTTGTTTTTCTGGCATGTTTCCCGGTGCTTGCGGAAACGGTTCTGCACCGGGGCAACCGCTCGGAGCCCGCCGCGCTCGATCCGCATAAAATCAACACACGGTACGAACTCAATATCGTCGAAGACCTATTCGAGGGTCTCACCGCGTTCGATGCCGCGGCCAATCCTGTCCCCGGCGTCGCTGCATCCTGGGATGTGAGTGAGGACGGCCGAATCTATACATTTTATCTGCGCGAAAATCTTATGTGGTCGGACGGCGAACCCATTACGTCAGACGACGTGGTGTTCTCGTTCCGCAGATTCATGAATCCGGAAACCGCCGCATTATATGCCCAGCTGTTTTATCTGGTGCAAAACGGACGCGAGGTGAACACCGGTGCGTTACCGATGGAGGATTTGGCAGTCACGGCGCCCGACGAAGCAACGGTCGTATTCGAGCTGACCGGCCCGGCGCCGTATTTCCCCGAAATGCTCGCCAATGGATTTGCCGGCATCGTGCCGCGCCATGCGGTGGAGCGCTTTGACGATGATTGGTCGGCACCGGGACAAATGGTGTCGAATGGCGCGTATACGCTGGAGGCATGGTCACCGCAGGACCGTATTGCCTTGCTGCGCAATGAACGCTTTCACGACGCCGAGAACGTACAGATTGACCGCATCTACTATTATCCGACCGACGACACGGTGTCGGGCGTTGCCAGATTTCGCGCCGGAGATCTGGACATGCAGCTCGAGTTTGCGCCCGAGCAAGCGAAACCCCTTCGCGCGCTGCTTGGCGATGAGGTGCATCTGATTCCCTCGCTGACAACATTTTACCTTACAGTGAACACAACCCTTCCGCACCTGAGTGATCCGCGCGTGCGTCGGGCGCTTTCGATGGCGATCGACCGGAAAATCATCACCGAGCGCGTGCGCGGCGTGGGCGAGCCGCCGGCGCTCAGCTTTGTTCCGCCGCAGATCGCGAATTACGAACCGGCTATCGCGACATTTGCGTCAATGTCCATGGAGGCGCGCCGGAAGGAAGCGAAACGGCTTTTGGCGGAGGCGGGCTACGGCCCCGATAATCCGCTTGAGGTCAGTTATGTATTTTCCGGTTCCAATGAAAATCGGCGCCTCGCCGTCGTGATCGCCGCCATGTGGAAGTTGGTGGGTGTCGAGACGGCGCTTTTGAACCGCGAGGGGAAAATCCATTTCTCCAGCTTGCGTGCAGGTGATTTTGAAATCGGTTATGTGGGGTGGGGCGCGGACTACAACGACGCCTCGACTTTTCTTTATGTGCTTCAGTCGGAGTCTGTGAACGTCAATTATGCGAGATATAATAACCCCGCGTACGACACGCTCTCCAAAGAAGCGGTGCTGCTCGCGGACCTGGAAACCCGTGCGGACATGATGCGCCGGGCGGAGGCCATGATGTTGCACGATCAGCCCATCATTCCGATCTTCTTCAGCGTGACCAAGCAGCTGGTAAAAGATTATGTCAAAGGCTGGGTGGATAATGCGCCGGGCTCGCACCTTTCCCGATACCTGCGCATCGAGAAATAATTTTCCCGGATTACTCGTGACGGTGATCGGGGTCTTTCTTGTGCGCCTCGTAATGCTGACGCAGAAGGTCCTTGCCGTAGTCGTTGCCGTTGGGCGTGCGCACCACTGTATGAATGTGTTCGCGGTTGGGCACGCGCGGGCCGGGCAGCCCCACGGGCATTTGGTGGTCGAACTCGATTAAGATGACCGGGCTTTGAATCCGGTAGTAAAACACGCTGTCGGGACCGGTGCCGCCCATCCAGGCGAAATGGATTTCATCCAGATGGTTCAGCACTTCGCTCATTTTAATCTCGGCATGCGCATCGCGCATGTTGCCGACGTACGAATGGATTAACTGGCGCAGCAGCTGTTTCTGGTTTTCATCGAGCTGCGCCGCGCGAATGCCCAAGTACGGCACGACGATGTTGTCCTTAAACAACTCCGCCTGATTGCGATTGCCGTCCTTGCTCTCTTCGACAATGGCAACGGCGCGTTGTTCATCGGTCAGGGCATTGATAAGAGTCAGCCCTTTTTCTTGTTCCTCATCGAGGATACGTGTGCCTTCATATTTTCCGGCTTTTGCGATGACCGGCTCAGAGCCCATGAATGTCGGCGTCATGACCACCTGATCGCCGAGCACGAAGTAGTTGATAATGAGGTGGTGGCCATCCAGCTGCCAGCCCCAGGGCTCGGTGGTGGATGGCGTGCCCATCACCGTAATCCAATACAAATATTCACCGTACTCATCATGCTTGCCGGAAAGCTCCGCCAACGTTTCATTGAGCCGCATGATGTCGCGGGACAACTTCAATCCTTTGGCGCTCAGGCTGGCGCGCAAAAGGGCGTATGCCGCTTCGCGCTGTGTGGCGTCCATATCTTTGAAGCCCACTCCTTGGCGGACATAGCGGTGGACGTTGGCCCATTTGCGCCACTCATCATCGTCGACCGGGAAGGTCGTCGCACTACGTTGGGCGTCTGTAAGGGCGCCCAGAAAGTGCGCGGCGGCTTCAACAACCGGCGCGGTAGTTACGCCGGTGGCTTTAATCCTGAACAAGCCGTGCTGAACGGTTCCATCCGGTGTTAAGCCTTTAAAAGGCTCGGCCAGCGCCGCGCGCTCGCGTTCGGCAAACTGGGCCGAGGCAAAATGCGCGCCGACCATACCCGCGATGACGATGGTCAAAACTGGAACCCAAAGCATTTTCAATGCGCGTCGAGTTAGCATGATTTCCCCCAAATCGCGGATCGCCGAGACGAAACAGTTCAGCCGTTGTAATCGTCGCCGTCCGGATCATCCGTGCTAATTGTGGCGCCCCTCATTTTGCGTTCGCCGACAAAGAAAAATATCAACAACAGGGGCGGAAATATAGCGCCGCCGATGGCCCAGCCAATGCCGCTGCGCCCGCGCTTTGTGGCCAGGACGTAACCTAGTCCTGCAAATGCAATCATCGAGAGCAAAGAGAGCAGCGGATAGTATGCCGACACGGTCAGGTGCCCATTGCGGTTCTTGAGGTCTACATGTAACGGCCGCTGGTGCAGAAAAGTTGCCTTATTTGTAGAGACACCAATAATTGATTGTTTTGTTGCGTGCCTGGGCCTTACTTTCCCGTCACCGCCACAGGGAGGGCGCCGACCCGTTCATGAACGTCTTTACGTATGTCCCGCGCACCGTGCGCCGCTGGTTCACCGACGGTATTTTCCGGCGCATTTTCAAGAACGCCGGTCTTATGCTCACCGGGCGCGTCACCACCGGCCTATTGAGTCTGGGAACGCTTAGCTTGGCGGCCCAAGGGTTGGGTGTGGAACAATTCGGTATTCTCATTCTTATCCAGACATACGTGTTGGTGATCACGGCGCTGACGACCTTTCAGTCCTGGCAGGCCGTGATCAAATACGGCGCGGACTGTTTGGAAGGCGACGATACGGCGTCGCTACAAGGGCTGGTGAAGTTCACGACGTTGTTGGATGTGGCCGGTGTTGTCTTTGGGTCGTTTGTTGGATATTTCGCCGCGCCTTACATCGGCCCATACGTGGGCTGGAGCGACGAAGTGATCTCCTACGCACAGCCGTTCAGCTTTCTCGTGCTGTTCACAATGGTTGCGACACCGACTGGACTGTTGCGCCTGTATGATCGGTTCGATCTTCTTGCTGTTCATACGGTGGTCACGCCGGCGGTTCGTTTTATAGGCGTCGGTATTGCGGCGTTTTTGTCCGCGCCGTTCTGGGCATATCTGCTTGCCTATTTCATTGGTGGGGTCGCCGGTGGTTTGTACTTGTTGTTTTTAGGCTGGCGCGAGTTTTGCCGGGACGGAAGGCATAAAGGCCTCGATTTTTCTCTGCGCGGTTTGACGAAACCGCACGGCGGCATTTGGAAATTCTCCATATTCTCCAACCTTCACGCATCCTTGCAGGTGGTCACGCAGCACATGAGCACGTTTCTGGTGGGCATTGTTGCCGGACCGGCCCCTGCCGGGCTGTTCAAGGTGGGCCGCGATGTGGCGACGGCGCTGACCAAACCCGCCGAGCTGCTCAATCAGTCCATCTACCCTGAGTTTGCGCGCCTGGGCAGCCGGGGAAGTTGGGATCAATTTACATATCTAATTTTGCGCGGCGGCGCGCTTGCGGCGGGCGCCGGGACCGCGCTTTTGGCGCTTGCGTTTTTGTTCGGTGATCCGTTCCTGGTGTTTTTCTTCGGCGCGCCTTTCGCCGACGCGTACCTTGCTCTGGTTCTGCTTGTAGCTTCGGCGGTTATCACCATTTCCGGATTTCCCATGGAGCCGGCGATCTACGCCATGGGGCGGCCGAGCATTCCCCTGCGCATTGACGTGATTTCCATATTGGTCATTTTTATACCGTTGCTTGTCGTGCTGACGCGCCTGTTCGGCCCCACCGGCGCGGCCACGGCTACACTGGTGAGCGCCGCCTTTACGTTCATGGCGATGGCGGTGCTGACCACGTCTCAACTGCGTCAGCGCATCGCGACTCAATCGACTTAAACTGGGTTTTTCTCGTGTAGCGCCGCCAGGCGCGCACGGCGTAACGCCGACGCATCGAGCCCCCAGTCCCTGTATCCGCGCGAGATAATTCCGAAGTATCCAATCTCCGGCGGTGCAAACGGCGCGGGGTTCATAATGTAAGCCATGGCTTCCAATGTGCCGTTGTCCGTCTCTACCTGAACGATTGATTTGCGATACTCGCGCGGCACGCCCTCAAACACATCCAGAGCGCGTTCGCAGGCCGGTGTGATGTCGTAGAGCGCACCGAGAACAACTCCGGGTGCATGCGGTACGATGTCGGCCACGCGCCGAAACGTCAGGCGATAGCCGTGAAGTTGCGCGGGCACGCGCGGCACCGCGTTCGGACAGCGCCTGCGCATGCCCGCCAAGTTGAGATTCGCGCCATAGGCAAAGTAAAGCATCGCTTCTCTTTAGTTCATGACGATGCACAAAAGAAGGCGGCGGAACCGGGGGGTTCCGCCGCAAGTCTGCTGGGGTTGTGGGGTGGGGAGGGAAGAGAGAAGCCCCAGCGTTAAATTCCGGTATCCTCTATGAGCGTGCCTCGCGTGTTTGCGGTGAAGCTCCGGCAGGCTCATCGTTGTCGTATTCCCAGATCGCGGCGGCCATATGCGGGCCGTAGGCCATGGACATACATTCGAGCATGTCCGCCTCGTCGCTGAGGGGTCTCGCGCCGCGGGTCAAAGCCGTACCGCGCGCTGAGTTTGATCCTTGGTCTTGCATGTGTTGACCGCTCCGCATTGGGCGAACGTTCATGCCCTTTGTTGTTCGTGGTCACATGATTCCGCCGAGCGATTAACGAAACGTGAATCAAGGTTAACGGGCGTGGGCACCCCGGCCTGTGGATAAAAAGCGGGCAAATAAAAACCCGGCGATTCCGCCGGGTTTCCAATGCGTTCCAGAAACTTGTTTGTGTAGGCTCTTAAGCGGCCTTCTTTTCGGTCAGCGGCAGCTGTAATTGCGTCGCGCCGTTTTCGTTGGCGTGGCGGTCGATGATCGACGCGCGAATCGCCATAAGCTCTTCGGCTTCGTTGATCAGCATGCCGGCTTTGCCGGCCGCAGCGCCGCGGGCTTTCGCCATGAGGTCGTTGACTTGCTCGGCGAGAAAAGCGAGCAGGTCGCGTTGGTCTTGAGAGAGCATTGTCCGTGTCCTTCCCGTGCGGGCCCCCACCGGGCACCGGTTGGAGGGTGTATGATCGCTCGCGCCCAGCACCACCAGAATAAATTGTGCAATGCAGCAATGAGCCTCGTGCATGGGTCAAATTGGCTTGTGTGCGACGCGACGGTCAGGGGAAAACCGGGTGTCGACGCGACGTCAAAATCCATCCGAGTCGACACCGCGCGCCCGGATTTACAGTCCCAATTTACTCGGAATCTCAGGTTCTTGGTGGCGATTCTTAAGATTTGGCGGGAGAAAGTCAAAATCTTGTATTAAATTTACACCTCAGCCCCAAAATGTTGTTGACCAGAGTCCCAACCACATACACCATACATAGCGGCACGACGGTTAGATGCCACAGCATCTAGAGTTGTCAGGGGAAAAGGGGCTGTTTCGGTGACCTGATACCCGCGAATCGGCAGATTCCGGTCATCCACCAAACAAAGCCAATGCAGTTTTAAGAACTGCCTCCAGCCACGCAAAATAACTCTTTGTTTTTGAAGGGGATATTAGCGGGGCCCAGGTTCCGATTCTCTGCGTGCCGAGGACGTTGGTTTTGTCGCCGGGTCGGTCCGACCGCTCGGTTTGTTACGGGGAGAGGGGTCCAGATGGCTTACGCGTTAGATAAAGGTACCACGGCTCAGAACGTCGCTCCGGCCCAAGCTCCCGAACCTAAACCTAGTCAAAACCGAGATTTGAACGCCCTTGAAGTCGTTCCTTCGATCCGGATCGATCGCTCAAGGGATGCGCTGCTGACCGAATTCGGCAAGGCGACCCTCGAAGACCGCTATTTGCTGCCCGGCGAGTCCTATCAGGACATGTTCGCCCGCGTGGCCAAGGCCTATAGCGACGACATCGACCACGCCCAGCGCATCTACGATTACATGTCCCGCCTATGGTTCATGCCGGCGACGCCGGTTCTGTCCAACGGCGGCGCCGACCGCGGCCTGCCCATTTCCTGTTTCCTCAATGCCGTCGCCGATGATCTGGACGGTATCGTCGGCACCTGGACCGAGAACGTCTGGCTGGCGTCCAACGGCGGCGGTATCGGCACCTATTGGGGCAATGTGCGCTCCATCGGCGAGAAGGTCCGCAATTGCGGTCACACCTCGGGGATCATTCCGTTCGTGCGGGTCATGGACTCACTCACGCTCGCTATCTCGCAAGGCTCCCTGCGCCGCGGTTCGGCGGCGGTGTATCTGGATGTGCATCACCCGGAGATCGAGGAGTTCCTCGAAATCCGCAAACCCTCCGGCGACTTCAACCGCAAGAGCCTGAACCTTCACCACGGCCTCAACATCACCGACGAGTTCATGGAAGCGGTGCGCGACGACAAACCTTTCGGCCTGCGCAGCCCCAAGTCCAACGAAGTGCTCAGGGAAATCAACGCCCGCGAGCTGTGGCAGAAGATTCTCGAAACGCGCCTCAATACCGGCGAGCCGTATCTGATCTTCGGCGATACCGTGAACCGGCAGATGGCCAAGCACCAACGTGATCTGGGCCTGAAGGTCACCACGTCGAACCTGTGCAGCGAGATCATGCTGCACACGGGCGTCGATCACAAAGGCGAAGACCGTACCGCCGTGTGCTGCCTGTCGTCCCTGAACGTGGAGACTTGGGACGAGTGGAACGGCGACGAGCAGTTCATCGAAGACGTCATGCGCTTCCTCGACAACGTGCTGCAGGATTTCATCGACCGCGCACCATCGTCCATGGACCGCGCCAAGTATTCGGCTATGCGCGAGCGTTCGGTGGGCCTCGGCGTCATGGGTTTCCATTCCTTCCTGCAGTCCAAGGGCATTCCCTTCGAAAGCGCCATGGCCAAGGCGTGGAACATCAGAATGTTCAAACATATTCGCCGCATGGCGGACGCGGCCTCGGTGTCACTGGCAGATGAGCGCGGCGCATGCCCCGATGCGGCGGAAACCGGCGTGAAGGCCCGCTTCAGCCACAAGATGGCGATCGCGCCGACCGCGTCTATCTCCATCATTTGCGGCGGCACAAGCCCCTGCGTCGAGCCGGTGCCGGCCAACATCTACACCCACAAGACACTTTCAGGTTCGTTCTCGGTAAAGAACCCGCACCTGACTAAGCTGCTGAAAGAGAAGGGGCTCGACAATCCGGGCACCTGGAACTCGATCCTTGAGCACGAAGGTTCGGTGCAGCATCTGAACGGATTGACCGATGACGAAAAGTCGGTTTTCTGCACCGCTTTCGAGATCGATCAACGCTGGATCGTGGAATTCGCCGCCGACCGCTCGCCGTTCATCTGCCAGGGCCAGTCCATCAATCTGTTCGTGCCGTCCGATGCCGACAAATGGGATCTGATGATGCTTCATTGGAAGGCGTGGGAGTCCGGCGTGAAGTCGCTCTACTACCTGCGCTCCAAATCCGTGCAGCGCGCCGCCTTCGCCGGGGTCGAGGCCGACAATACCCGCGCCTGGCCGCAAAAGGATTTGGCGACGCCCAAGACCGACTACGAAGAATGCCTCTCGTGCCAATAAGGCACGACGACCACCCTACTTCTCAGGCCCTATTTTTTCTGGACTGCACCCGATGAACGTCATTTCCCCCAAAGCCCTTCCCGGCCTCATGACCCCGAGCCATGGCTACAAGCCGTTCCGCTATCCGTGGGCCCATGACTATTGGAAGCGCCAGCAGCAGATTCACTGGATGCCCGAGGAAGTGCCCCTCGGCGAAGACTGCAAGGATTGGGCGAACCATCTGACCGACGCCGAGCGCAGTTTGCTCAGCCAGATCTTCCGCTTCTTCACCCAGTCGGACGTGGAAGTGAACGACAACTACATGGAGCGCTACGCCCGCGTCTTCAAACCGACCGAGATCAAGATGATGCTCGCGGCATTCTCGAATATGGAAACCATCCATATCGCCGCCTACGCACTGCTGCTGGAAACCATCGGAATGCACGAAAGCGAGTTCCAGGCGTTCCTCCAATACGAAGAGATGGCCGCCAAGCACAGCTACATGCAGGATTTCGGCGTGGAGACCAACGCCGACATCGCCCGCACGCTGGCCATGTTCGGCGCGTTCACCGAAGGGCTGCAGCTGTTCGCCAGCTTTGCCATGCTGCTCAACTTCCCGCGCCAGAACCGCATGAAGGGCATGGGCCAGATCGTATCCTGGTCGGTGCGCGATGAGAGTCTGCACTGCGAAGGCATCATCAAGCTGTTCCATGCCTTCGCCAAGGAAACCAACTGTCTGACGCAGTCTGTTAAGGACGATATCGTCGATTGCTGCAAGACGGTGGTCGGCCTTGAGGACAAGTTCATCGAGTTGGCCTTCAGCATGGGTCCGGTCAACGGCATGACCCCGGAAGACATTCAACAGTACATCCGTTACGTCGCCGACTGGCGCCTCAGCCAGCTGAATCTCCCCGCGGTTTACGGCGTCAAGGAACATCCGCTGCCGTGGCTGACGCAAATTCTGAACGGTGTGGAGCACGCGAATTTCTTTGAAACACGCGCCACCGAATATTCCAAGGCCGCGACCCGCGGCCAATGGCACGGCGCCGACGGCGTCTGGGCCCACTTCGACAATATGGTGCAGGCCCGCAAGACGACAGACGCGACGGGCAACGCCTAAAACGAAAGACGCAGTGAGCAGAAGGGGGCTGCATCCGTAACAGGTTGCGGCCCCTTTGCTTTTTGGCCCTTCTGCCTTTGAGATGTGTTTCCAAGCTATGACAAATTTAGCCGTATGCCCCGGTTCGAGGTGCGCGGGTTCTTTCGTTGTGCCAGACTCCGCATCTTCGCGTCGGGAAAATGAAATGCGCCCTTTGAGTAGCCTTTGTAGTGTTGTTATTGCCGGATTGCTTCTGGCAGCTTGCGGCGATAACGGTACGAATGCCCCGGAAGAGACAGCGCTCGCGCCGCGTCCGCTGGTGATCGCCCATCGCGGGGCCAGCAGTTATCTGCCCGAGCATACCCTCGAGGCTTACACCCTGGCCGTCGAACAGGGCGCCGATTACATCGAGCCCGATCTTGTGATCACCAAGGACGGCGTGCTGATCGCGCGTCACGAAAACGAGCTTTCGGACACCACCGACGTTGCCGAAAAGTTCCCGGACCGAAAAACCAGAAAATTTATCGATGAACGCGAAATCGAAGGCTGGTTCAGCGAAGATTTTACCATCGCGGAAATCAGAACCTTGCGCGCAAAGGAGCGTGTGCCGTTCCGCGATCAAAGCAACAACGGTCTTTTTCAGGTTCCCACATTTGCGGAGGTTCTGAAATTGCGCGCGCGGTTGTCCGAAG
>Ga0181578_10006049_pt1 | contig 10465 bp, 8 predicted proteins | sample 071ome_21_FD_148659 | JGI IMG/M metagenome (GOLD analysis project Ga0181578, IMG submission 148659) | Coastal salt marsh microbial communities from the Groves Creek Marsh, Skidaway Island, Georgia - 071401CT metaG (spades assembly) | ecosystem: Environmental > Aquatic > Marine > Intertidal zone... | reverse complement strand
GTTATATCAGATAAAAAGCTTTGACCAACAGAAGTAACTTTCGTTCCCAAATCAGTTACTGAAGCATTTGTATCAGATATAGTTGGAATAGTAAATACAGCACCAGCAACAGATCCATCTGTATTATTAAATATAGAGCTTCTGTCGCCTATTGCATCATATGTTTTTGATAATGTACCTCCGGATGTTCTGCCTATTGGATGAAGATAGGCTGCCATCTCTCCGATATCTGCGAGTGGATCTGTTGCATTTTTAGCATAGAATATCTGACCGCGAGTTGCCGTATAACTGTTGAAAGTTCCTGAATTGGCAGTTATGTTATCAACATTCTGAATATTATTAAGGCTAAGATCTAAATTTCCAGTTAGCGTGGTAATTGGGGAGTCTATTAAAACGCCGCCAGTTCCAGCCTCTAAAGCTAAATTGGTAGTTCCGGTATTATTACCCAAAGTAATTGTTCTGCCGGCTGTAGTGCCTGTGCCAATATTTATGTCACCATTATCGACATCATTCCCAATATCAATGGCGCCAGCAGAGCTGTTAACCTCAACTCCATCGACCCCATCAATTAAAACTTCACCGGAAGTTGTGGTGCTTAAAGTTAGGTTCCCACTATCTGCTGTAACATTTGATGCATCAGTTCCATCTATTGAGAATCCATTGGTGCCAGTCATTTGAACATCAAATTGAGTTACATCAAAATCTGCAATAGTATCTACATCTAGTCCTGCAGATGTGGTTACCTGTAAAGTCTGATCGCCAGAAATTATAACAGATCCTTCTGCAGCAGAGGTTGTAATTGTATTTCCGGCTAAATATGCAGCCTGAAGATCTACTCCTATGGCAAACTTACTCCATGTAGTTCCGGAAGGCGATGATGTATTTTGATACATCTCTGAAGAAGAGCCGGCTACTCTTATGAATAAGTCTCCTGCATCTGCCGTTACAATTCCGGAAGGATCTGCTGTACCTGCAAATATACCAAAATTTGAACCACCAGTAGTTTGAGTTAACTTAACAATTTCTGTATTAAGTCCACTAACCCTATTTATCTCAACTGGATCAATGCCTTGCAGCACTACTGTGCCAGAATTAGTAGTGCTAATAGTTAAGTTACCACTATCTACAGTAAAGCTTGAAGCTCCACTGCCGTCTACAGTAACTCCATTGACTGCATCAATGTCTATATTATTCGAAGAAGATAATATAATCGCACCGGAAGTTGTGGTGCTTAGTGTTAGGCTGCCACCATCTGTAGTAACATTAGACGCCCCAACACCGTCTATACTAAAGGTGCTTGATGAATCTATCTCAACTGTTCCTGCGTTTATGTCAACGGCACCAGTAGTGGTTAAATCTATTTCCGAGGAATTACCTTCTATATTAATTCCATCAGCGCCATTGATAGTAACGGCACCGACTGATGTTGTAAAGTTTGAAGCTGCTGCTGCGTCAATTGAAATAGAACTCGTTGAATCAACTGTTACTATACCTGCATTTACGTCAACAGCGCCAGTCGTAGTGATGTCTACCTCAGAGGTATTCCCAGCTATATTTACTCCACCATTGCCATCGAGGGTCAGGGCACCTGCTGAAGTTGTAAAGTTAGATGCCGCCGCCCCATCCAGCGAAATGCCTCCACCTACTGCGTCCAGGGTAATATCGCCAGCGGTCGAATCTACAGCAACCACAGTGCCGGTTACATCAACAGTGGAAGTGGCCGTTATATCCAGGGTGCTTGCATCCCAGGTCCCGGCGCCTGAGTTAATATCTACAGGGCCAGCAGTAGTTAGATCAATTTCTGCAGCATTGCCCTGTATGTTAATGCCATCAGCACCATCAAGAGTTAAGACACCCGCTGACGTGGTGAGCTGCGAAGCAGCGCCCGCGACGAGATCAACTGCACCAGAGGGGGATAAGTCAACAGAAGTCATGCCTGCCTCGGACAGCGCACCTCCATCAAGCGTCAGCGTTCCGATGCCGTCTGTAATGTCCACTTGAGAGTCAGACGAGATGCTGATTCGACCCTCACCCGTGGGATGCGCATTGGTCGCTGAGATCGTCAGGGTTTTGTCTACGATATCGTTCGCCTGCATCCAGAGCAAGGTGTCGTCGCGGCTCTGAAGGGTCATGAACCCAGAAGAATCCGCAACGAATGATGCAACCTCGGTCGTTGCCCCGAAAGACACAGCACCATCACCGTTGACAGTAAAGCCTCCCCCCGCTGCGGAGAGTGTGAAGTCAATATCCGTGGCAGATGTTGTCACGATAGCGTTACCGCCGTCATAGGCGGTTTGAAGATCTGTCACTGTACCGCTGGATGGAGCAGCCCAAGATGGCAGCCCTGAACCATTAATCTCAAGCACCTCACCTGCTGACCCTGCAGCCAACACCACCCAGGCTGAGCCATCATGGTAAAGTATTTGTCCCGCTAGGCCGGTTAGGTCTACACCCACTCCGGTTCCGTTAAAGGCTGCAATTGCCCCCGGAGTTCCGGTATGAAGACTTGATGTCCAAGCTAGATTTGCTAAAGTCTGGTGATCACCGCCTGCGCCAGCAAGTCCAAATAAAGTCCACGTTGTACCCGGAGTTGTAGCAGATGTATTTATGTAAAGTGATGATCCAGCAGGATTTGCCACAATAAATAAGCTTCCGGGATCTGCGGATATAGGACCAACAGTGGGGGCCGTATTGCCAATTAAAATCTCTGCAGACTCAGAGTTATTATCTAATGTGATTTTATTTATATTGAAATTACTTGCCATAACTTAGGACCGAAAAATAATAGTTTTGTTTTTTATTTATGATACAAATATTTAGATGGAATATTTCTATTTTTTGATATTTTAAATATAATAGTATTTATACCAAAAATATTTAGCTACTTCTTTTCTTTCTACTTGCAAACAAGCCGATCAATGGACGCAGATCCTCGCCAATTAATTTAACAATACCAGAAGATGCGGCCGACACAACTAGCGTTCCAGTATCCGTGTCCGTCGAGAACCCGGATCCATCATTGCCGCTCACCTCAAGCTGAACGTCATACGTCCCATTAAGGTCGGGCGTGAAGGTGAAATCGGCTGCATCGGTGACCAGCGTGACGTTCTGGAGAGCATAAATGTCTGCAACCTCTGTGGGAGACAGGCCGCGACTCCAGATGGCAAACTCGTCCAGAGTCGCCTCAAGATTCCCGTATGTCCCGAGACGGCCCACCTGCAACTGGTCGGTCAGGCCCGTGAGGGTGCTACCGCCCGTGTTGTTCGACGCCTCCACGCCATTGATGTAAAGACGCAGAGTGCCGCTGATGTAGGTGATCGCAACGTGGTTCCAGTCGCTTACGGTGCCGAGCGTCCCTTCGGTAAAGAACCCGTTGTAGGCTCCCACGAAGACCCGCAGCGTATTGGCGTTCGTGAAATAGAGCCCGACGCCCTGACTCCAAGTGAAGGCGTTGGAGAAGCCCAGCACCGCATCGTAGTTTACTGGAGTCCATCCGGCGTCCCCCTTGATCCAGATGGAGATCGAGAAGTCGTCTGGGGCAGCGAGGAAGGCGCTGGCCGCACCGAAGTCGATGTAGTCGCTTACGCCGAACTGGTACGCCTGCGTTTCAACGTAGCCCGGCACGAGGGTAGCTCCCGTCACCGTCCCATTCCGAGCGTTACCGGAGGTGTCGTTCGCATTGCCCTCGAAGTGCCAAAGCCCCTCGTTGTCGGTCATGTCGATAGGGGTGGTCACCCCGTTGTCGGGGAACGGAACTGGCTCTCCTACGAAAGAGCCGGGTGGCTTACTGGTGAATGTCCACGAGTAAATTAGACCGATGCTGCTTGAACCTATGAACGTAAAGGGCGTGCCCACAGTTCCCGCACCGGGGGTGTTGCTGATGATGGCCGTTATCGGCGGGACCGTATGGGTGAACGTGGTCCAGAGACCAGAAACCTCGGTAGGCCCTTCTGCCGAGTGAACGAAAGTTGACCACAACCCGCTGACCTCAGAAGGCCCTTCTGCCGAGTGAACGAAAGTTGACCATAACCCACTGACTTCAGAAGGCCCTTCAGCGGAGTGGACGAAGGTTGACCATAGCCCGGATACATCTGTCTCCGGGAACGGCTCTACCCACCCCACCAGAAGCAAGCTGCTTGACACCCTGCCTTCGTCTGACGGTTGGTGGCCTACCAACAGAAGGTTGTTTGACGACCTGCCTTCGTCTGACGGTTGGTGGCCTACCAACAGAAGGTTGGAGGAGGTATCGTCTCCTGCTGCCATATCAGAGAACCAGTCTCACACCGATGTAAAGGAGGTCCGCAGTAAGCGATGCGTAGTCCCACGCCGCTCCAGTATCAGGTCTTACTTCCCAGCCATATACATTCACGACAGAGGACGAAGGCAAGGCGTATCTTTCCGTGCTGTAGATGGTCGGCGTGGATGTCGCTATCAGCATTTCCCCTCCGTTGATGCCGGTCAGAGAAGATTGCCATTGTGCAGCCGTGAACACCGACGAGATGTTCATTGAAGGGTCAAGCGCTGTCGATGCGTCCGTTGCATACAGGTCATAGTCTCCTGCAACAGACGCCGTATTGAACGTCGCCGTGTTCGGGGGCACGTCATTTACGTTGTCGAAGTTGTTTCCAGACCCGGTGGGGGTCAAGTTGATCTGGCCCGCCACGTCTGCGTTTGGCTTTACAGCGGTGATGTACTCATTGAGCATCCTCCCGCTATTCGGCTCCAAGCCATCGATAAACGCCGCAGTTGGGGCATCGACACTGGCCGAGAACGTGCCCGTATCCGTGATGACCTCGCCATCCACAAACGACCCGGAGGGTGCTGCAATAGTCAAAACGCCAGAAGCAGCGTCTCCCTCAAAGCCCATGATCAAAGCCGTGGTGCCGCCAGCCGAAGTCAGCGTTCCTAGCGTTGCCGGTGTTCCGCCTGTTCCGCCGTCGTACCGCAGCGTGATGGTATTCACTCCAATGTCGTCCCAAGCCTCATTGCCTGTGAATGTGTTGCCGGTCGTATTGAACCCGAAGTTCGTCAAGTCGTTGGCTACGATTGAGGTCGCCCCCGAGTCAAAGTCAAGGGAGCCATCGATCCAGACCTTGACATACCCAACTGCCCCATCAATCAGGACCTCCGCCTCAAACAAAACCCATCTGTCAGCAGGCAAGGCAGTCGCGCCCGTGCCCAATAGAACGCCACCAACAAGAACCTCAACAGCATTCCCACGGCTGAGGTCAAATCTAATCTGCGATGTCGCCAAGGCATCGTAGCACTGAAGCTGTCCTTCGGAGAGGTTTCCAGTGCTTGTAGCGTAGAACCCCCCCTTCAAGTAAACGTGTCTGGTCGGGACGGGTATTGCAGGACTGATGCAGGTTTCGCCTCCGGTATTCCCAGCGATGAAGTAACTACCTCCAAACCCGTTGGAGTCGGAGCGGGGGGGGATAGACCCACCTGCGGGTCTGAAAGCACAGGTGCCCGTCCACCCGGAACTGGTAGCCGTGATCGAGCTTGTGCCAGCAATCTCCTCAATCGCGTAAACAACTCTGGCCATCACTCCACCTCCCCGGGGTTCGGCGCTCGACCCATGACACTCGTGAAGTGAGACACCGCCTCATCGACCGTCTGGGATGCCCAGTCAGTCGGGGCGGGCGTTCCCAAGGGGAGGCCAACAAGCACGTCTGTGGGTTGGTATGCCTTACAAATCATCCGTGGAGGACTGTATGGAGCACCCGAGCTTCCGGGGCCGCTGTAGCCAACGACCCAGTTGCCGTCACTGTCCTCGCCCTCGTCAACGCTTACGATGGGCGCTATAAACCAAGATCTGTGCATTCCAACCTCCCTACACCGTGCCGATTTCGTAAATGAGGATAGGCTGGTCTGCGCCTACCCATGCGCTATCAGTCCCGCTAGAGAGGGTGGCCCCACTCACAGAGATCCGTGCTCCTCCGGTAGACTCTGCAAGAGTGATCGAGTTCCCGGCAGTACCCGAGTAGTTCGCAGTAGCAGTCAGTGTGATCCCCGGATTTCCTAGTATAGTGACTGAGACCCCCTCCACGATCTCGGTAAACGAGTTCAGTGGGTCATTGATCGCGGCCAAGAGGTCGTCGCGAATATCCGTAGTTGTCCCAGATGTGCTGAAGTCATCCGAGCCTGGGGTTCGTGCTCCACTCACTGTGGTCAACGTGATGCCATTGATTGTTACATTATCCCCAGCCGCAGCCGACACGGCTCCCGTGATCTCTATCGTCCCGGTTGCCTGCGTCGATCCGTTCGGGTTGTTCGGGTAACTCTGGGCGATGTAGGTGTCACCCGTTTGGATCGGATCAGCAGGGGCAAGCAACTCAGAGCCGCCCTCGCCGATGCCGATCTTCGCGGTCCCCGCTGTAGCCAAGCTGACGCTGTGGACCGTCGCACCCTTAATCGAGGACGGGTTGATCCCGAGCAACGTCTGGAGATTGGACCCGGCATCTACGTCAAATCGGTCGCCCGGAGAGGGAGAAGCGATACCTGCGTAGGTCGTGTTATCGATGGGAGGGCTCACTGCCAAGGCCAAGCTCGCGGCACCGGTAGCAGTCCAAAGCCCGGTCGTAGATCCGTTAACGGTTGGAACCACACGGGTCACGAAGTTGTCGGGACTTACCGCGTCTGCAAGGTCTGCCACCGGGTCGTCGTAGGTGATGAACTGACCGAACAGACTTGTCGCACCGCCGCTTCCGTACTGCGTATTCCTAAGCCTCAACAAATTGATGCCGCCTGTACCGAACGTCCCCTGCGTACCGGACGCCTCTAGCGCCCCATTGACGTAGAGAGACCCAGAGAACGTTGTTGTCGTCATGTCGAAGACCAACGCGATGTAGTTCCAGTTCCCCGCATCAACCGGAGTTGACGTGCCCTTGAACGCGTTGTCTAAGTAGAGGCTGATCGCCCCCGAAGAAGCCGTCGTCCGAATGTAGCAAGCGTTGGTAGAGTACGTTGTCAGAACCTCTAGGAGCCTCGGGCCTCTCTGGAACACCGATGCGTTTGTAGCACGGTAGGCGAACGCGAAGATTCCCTTTGCCGTCGCCCCAGTTCCGTCTCCGGGGTATGCGGCCCCCGGCAATATCAGCGTAGCCTCTGAACTGGTATTGCCGCCGTCCGTGTCTGCCCCCAAGCTGTAACGGGGAGCAACAGCACCCGAGTACGTGTAAGCGTTCAGCGGGTCCACCGAAGTAGATTCCGCAGTCCACGCCGCGCCTGCTCCCGAAAACGCGAACGACGACAGGTCAAAACCGATACTCTCCAGGTCGGCCTCGGTTTCGTTTCCGAAGGCCCATGACCAGACCATAGCCATCATGCACCCCACGAAGGCAAGGGCTGCAAGTCGTACTCGCTTCCTGCGCCGTATTGCGTTTGGATCTCGTCCCGTGTCTTGAGCACCCAAGAGTCGGGCACCGAAGTCACCGAGTCAGGGAGCAGGACAATGAAGCGGCCCCGGTCCTTGTCGAGATTTGCACGCACCATCGGTACGAAGCAGGTCGTGTCCTCAACCACCTCAGAACCGTTGTCATGACCGGGAGTCTTGGCTCCGTCAGCGTTCGTGAAACAAGGTGTATCATATAAATTCCATTTCATGCCTTCCTCCAGACTTTAGCCCAAACAGTTGGGTTTGTAGATGTGTTGTCAGCCTTTATAGCAATTCTAACATATGGCCCGGCAACAGGAAGTGATATTGCCGGAAGAACAAAGTTTGATGTAACATCAAATTCGGCCTCATATTTAGATAAAGTTGATATACCAGATGATATTGATTCGCTGCCCTGTGAGTACTTGGTGGTAAAAGCTAATCCATCGCCAGACCATTCGATCAATACTGTTATTTTTGTAACAGTTTGTGGCACCCCTCCATTTATGCTGATGTGCCAAATGCAGTCGGAGTAATCGATTACATCAGTAAAATCTGTCTGATAAACATATGTATCATTTACGGTAAGGGCTACCGCCGGACTTAGCCCAGCTACATCAGCATCGATGATATCACTTCTAGTTGGTGGTAAATAAGCCATTTGTATTCTCCTATATTATATACCAAGCACTAGAGCCATCGGTATATAATTGTATAGATGTATATGCTTTTGTTATAAGCAAATCACTTGTTCCAAAGCCATCTAACGTATTAGTTCCGCTTGTTCTAACTGTTATATTATTAGTAGGCGCCTGACCATCTTCATCCTTGATAATATATGTTGTTTCTCCGAATACAGTGGATGCCTCCGGAAGCGTCAATATTATAGGGCCCGCTGATGTTTTGCAGCCCAAAAGATAATGTTCCATGCCCAATGTAGTATCTGAGTTTATAACGGTTCTATTTAAAGCTGGACCAAACCCAAATGGAGATGGAGAGCCGCCTTCTATATAGGTTCCGTCCTTGTACTGGGCTATAGGATTACTTCCGCCATTAGCACTAACTGTGCAAATTCCAGTCGAGTCAGCTACAGTAGAATTTTGCCCAAGTCTGATTTTCGCATTTCCCTCTGCTACAACAGAATATGAAGCATTAATATCACCGTGTAAATCTGGGAGGTCTATAGGGGCCCAGCCCCAGCCTTCATTAAGATTATTGGCCACTACTCCACCAAGGCAATTGTCTCCCTGAGAGCCTGCAATAAACCTCCATATATTAAACGTGTTGCCTTGACGATTACTTAGAGTAACAATACTGCCCCCTCTAATAGTTATTCCTTCGCCAGTATTTGTCCCTATTTCTCGAAATGAAACTTCACCACGACTTTCGATAAGCCCAAGTGATAGGGCGGAAACCCAATCCGCAGTTCCTCCAGAATTTACGCCGTCAACAAGGGTGCCATTTTGAATTTTAATAATGCCTTGGGTGATGGCCGAAACCATTCCATGGTCACTAAATCCGTATCCCTTATTAGCTATAGAAGAAGTGGTTAAGAATATTGACCCACCCCTTCCTGCAATTATTGATGATAATTCAAGCCTACACCTTACAAACTCTATTTTGCTGGTATCAGTGCAAAATAGAAAGCAATTTGTAAAGCCACCAGCTGTCCCGATTGTAAATTTTAAAGATTCAAACTTAGAGCTAGAACAAGATGAAAGGGTGTTTGCAGCGCCATATGGAAAAGAAAATTCTGTTACCCAGTCGAGTATTTCATAGGTTCCACTAGGCCCCGGAAATCTAAAGCTAGAACTCGCTGTATCCTGGCTGACAACTATATATTGCTTTGAATGAACTGTGGATATTATTCCATATTGTTCAGCAGCAATGGTGCCACCAGTACCTGGGGCTGTAAATTTTATTAATTTTCCCCTAAGATAATCATCTAGCTCTGAGTCAGTGAGCGCTAGAAATGCTGCAGATAAACTTGGGTCGTCTATTATTATTCCGTCTGCCTCACCAGTAGTGAGGCCAGCTCCGGAGGTAGCACTTATGGTTCCGGCGTAGATTAGGGTTGGATCCTCGCCCCTTACGGTTACAAAATTTAAATCAGAAGTGTAAATGGCTCCAGCATCATATGGCCCTGCACCCTGAAGTTGTATAACTCTATTTGCACCATCACCAGATTGTTTTAAAGGATTTATTGCAATAACCTGGTAAGCCCTTTTGAAAGTAGCAAAAGGATTGAGTAAAGATCCATCTCCCTGCTCGTCATCACCAGAAACGGAGTCAACATATATCGTGTCTGGCACAATATCTGTATCAAAAAATGGACGGCTTGTTTCAGCCAAAAAATTATATAACTCTGGAAGTGTTTCCGCAGCATCAAAAACTGCTTCTTTTTTTGTAAATCTATTCGCAAGAGCATTCCACGAAGTTCCACCTTGACCAACATAAAGATTCCCGCTTGTGTCTAATGCAAGGCTACCGGGGTCTGCACCAACTAATCCATTGGGGTCTGTTGGCCCAACTATCAAGTCTGCTTCATTCGCCCCATTTTTTAAAGTAAGCCTATCGGAGCTTAGAATTACATCTCCGCTGCTTGCGCTTAAGCCAACGTTAGAGCCAGTTGCAGAGCTAATTAGTACATTAGATTCGCCCTCTATTCTGTCACCAGTAGAAAGAATAATATTACTTCCGCCAGTGACGTTGCCGGCGGCTAGTACGGTTGCAAGATCTGATGGAAAATCAGCAAGAGTCGCCTCCACTACATCTAGTTCTGCTTCGATTAAATCAAGCCTTTCAACTATAGTTTCAAGGCCACCACTATCTATGCTATCTAGCCTTTCAGATACAGTTATGTACTCGCCTTGAGGTGTTATTCCTAGGGCATTTTCTATATTAACTATAGCGCTTCTAATTCTGTTTAGACCTTCAGCATTAACTGGAGTTATATTGTCTACAAAAAGAGGAAGCTGGGCATAGCCATCAATCGCCTTTGGGAATATGCTATAATCTGACATTTAATTAGCCCTTTGTTTTGCTTGTAATCCTGCTAGTCTTAGTCTTTCCAGGTATAGATACCAATTT
>Ga0181578_10006046_pt1 | contig 10468 bp, 7 predicted proteins | sample 071ome_21_FD_148659 | JGI IMG/M metagenome (GOLD analysis project Ga0181578, IMG submission 148659) | Coastal salt marsh microbial communities from the Groves Creek Marsh, Skidaway Island, Georgia - 071401CT metaG (spades assembly) | ecosystem: Environmental > Aquatic > Marine > Intertidal zone... | reverse complement strand
GTCAGCTGCGTACCCGGCTCACCAATCGACTGGGCGGCGACAACACCGACCGACTCACCCGTCTCCACCATACGGTTGGAGCCAAGGTTACGACCGTAACAAAGCGCACAAACACCGCGGCGTGATTCACAGGTGAGTACCGAGCGGATTTCCACTTCTTCGATGGACGTTTCCGCAATCGAACGTGCTTTCTCCTCGTCGATCAGCTCGTTGGCCTCGACAATCAGATCACCCGTCAATGGATCCGTCACATCGTGAACGGATACGCGACCCAGGATGCGGTCTGCCAGCGGCTCAACTACGTCCTCATTGTCTTTCAGAGCTGAGATGCGAATGCCGCGAAGCGTTCCACAATCGTGCTCGTTGACGGTCACGTCCTGAGCAACATCGACAAGACGACGCGTCAGGTAACCAGCATCAGCCGTTTTAAGGGCAGTATCAGCAAGACCCTTACGGGCACCGTGCGTGGAGATGAAGTACTCCAGAACGGTCAGACCTTCCTTGAAGTTGGAGATAATCGGATTCTCGATGATCTCACCGGCCGAACCAACCAGCGATTTTTGCGGTTTGGCCATCAGACCACGCATACCACCAAGCTGTCGAATCTGCTCCTTCGAACCACGAGCTCCGGAGTCGGCCATCATGTAAATAGCATTGAATCCTTCCTTGTCGTTCTTCAGCGTGTCGAAAAGAACCTCGGATACCTGGTTGTTGATGTGCGTCCAGATATCGATGACCTGGTTGTAACGCTCGTTTTCGGTAATGAAGCCCATGGCGTAGTTACCGCGAGCTTTCTCCACTTCAGTCTGAGCGCCGCTGATCAACTCTTCCTTGGCATCCGGAATGACGATGTCGGCAATAGAGAAGGTCAGGCCTGCGGTCGTAGCATTTTCGAATCCGAGTTCCTTGATCGCATCCAGGAAGGCCGCCGTGGCAGGGAATCCAGATGCTTTCAGAACGCGACCGATGATGCCGCGAAGGTTCTTCTTGGTGAGAACCTCGTTGATGTAGCCTACACCTTCAGGGACAATCTCGTTGAAGAGAATACGACCCATTGTCGTGTCGATGGTCGAGCCATCATCCAGACGGACCTGCACTTTCGCGTGCAGGACCACAACACCCTGGTCATATGCCTGACGCGCCTCTCCCATGGAGGAGAAACGCATCCCTTCACCTTTCTCACCATTGGCGGCCTTGGTCATGTAGTACAGACCAAGAACCATGTCCTGTGTCGGAACCGTAATCGGACCACCGTGCGCTGGCGAGAGAATGTTATGGCTCGAGAGCATGAGCAGCTGCGCTTCAAGTGCAGCGTCATGCGAGAGCGGCACGTGAACGGCCATCTGGTCACCGTCGAAGTCGGCGTTGAAAGCCGTACATACGAGCGGGTGCAGACGAATGGCTTTACCCTCAATCAGAACCGGCTGGAAGGCCTGGATTCCGAGGCGGTGAAGCGTTGGAGCACGGTTCAACAGAACTGGGCGCCCCTGAATCACTTTTTCCAGGATATCCCATACGTCGCTTGTACGACGGTCTACAACCTTCTTGGCGCTCTTGACCGTCTTGACAATACCGCGCTCAATGAGCTTGCGGATGACGAACGGCTTGAAGAGCTCAACGGCCATCTGCTTTGGCAGACCACACTGGTGCAGCTTCAGCTCAGGCCCAACGACGATAACCGAACGACCGGAATAGTCGACGCGTTTTCCAAGCAGGTTCTGCCGGAAACGACCCTGCTTCCCTTTCAGCATGTCTGAGAGGGACTTGAGGGCGCGGTTGGAATCCGAGCGCACGGCGTTGGCCTTGCGCGAGTTGTCGAAAAGCGAATCAACCGCTTCCTGGAGCATGCGCTTCTCGTTGCGCAGGATCACTTCCGGAGCTTTGATATCGATGAGTCGCTTGAGTCGGTTATTACGGATAATGACGCGACGATACAGATCGTTCAGGTCAGACGTAGCAAACCGACCACCTTCAAGCGGCACGAGCGGACGAAGCTCAGGCGGAATGACAGGAACCACACGCATCACCATCCACTCAGGACGGTTTTCAATTCGGCGGTTGGCTTCGCGGAAAGATTCTACGACCGTCAGACGCTTCAGGGCTTCCGCCTTGCGCTGCTGGCTCGTCTCTGTCTTGATCTGGAAGCGCAGCTCCTGGGCTGTGCGAATGAGGTCCGTACGCTTGAGCAATTCCTCGACAGCTTCGCCACCAATCATGGCAACAAACTTGTCCGGATCGTCATCCTCGAGACGGTTGTTGTCCTCACGGATCTGATAGAGGATGTTGAAATACTCATCCTCTGTCAGGAGCTGTTTCTCCTCGACACCGAGGTTGGCAGCGCTACCCGGGTTTACTACGACGTAATTCTCGTAGTAAATGATCTTCTCAAGGTCCTTCGAACGGATACCGAGCAAGTGCCCGATTTTGTTCGGAAGGGTCTTGAAATACCAGATGTGGACGACAGGAACGCTAAGGGTAATGTGACCCATGCGCTCGCGACGAACCGATTTCTGGGTTACTTCGACACCACAGCGGTCACAAATGATGCCTTTGTAGCGAATACGCTTGTACTTGCCACAATGACATTCCCAGTCCTTTACAGGACCGAAAATCTTCTCACAGAAGAGTCCCTCCTTCTCCGGTTTGAAGGAGCGGTAGTTGATCGTTTCAGGCTTCAGGACTTCGCCGTAGGAGCGTTCCAGAATGGCTTCTGGTGACGCCAGGCTGACAGTGATGCTGCTGAAGTTCTTTTTGATCTTCTGGGGTTTTCCGTAGGGCATATCGGAATACGAAAGTTTGGATGCGTAGGGACGGCGGCTGGAAGGATCAGTCGAGATTGACTTCCAGTCCCAGCCCCTGCAATTCGCGAACGAGGACGTTGAAGGACTCTGGCGTGCCGGCTTCCGGCATGTTTTCACCCTTCACGATGCATTCGTAGGCCTTGGAACGGCCCTGCACGTCGTCCGACTTGTAGGTCAACATCTCCTGGAGCACGTTGGAGGCTCCGTAGGCATAAAGTGCCCAAACCTCCATCTCCCCGAGACGCTGGCCACCGAACTGCGCCTTACCACCAAGCGGCTGCTGGGTGATGAGCGAGTACGGTCCAATCGAACGGGCATGCAGCTTGTCGTCCACGAGGTGGCTCAGCTTCAGCATGTAAATGTATCCGACCGTCGTCTGCTGATCGAACGGTGATCCCGTGCGACCGTCGTACAACTGGGTACGACCATCAACAGGGAGACCAGCCTTCTTCATCGTCTCCTCTACGTCAGCAACGGTAGCACCGTCAAAGATTGGCGTTGCGAAGTTCGTTCCGAGCTTCTTGCCCGCCCATCCGAGCAGCGTTTCGTAAATCTGACCGAGGTTCATTCGAGAAGGCACGCCGAGCGGGTTGAGCACGATGTCAACGGGCGAACCATCTTCGAGAAATGGCATGTCCTCCTGAGGAACGATCTTCGCGATAACACCCTTGTTACCGTGACGACCGGCCATCTTGTCACCCACTGAGATCTTGCGCTTTTTGGCGACATAGACCTTGGCGAGCTGGACAATTCCCGGCGGCAGCTCATCACCCATCTGTACCTGGTGCTTGTCGCGCTTGGCGGAGCCCTGTACGTCGCGGTGAGCCCGCTCGAAGTTGCGGATCATCTTCTTGACGCTGGCATCCAGAGCCTCGTTGCCGGTGAAGGCACAGCGAGGATCGATGTTCAGCGGATCGACGTCGTTGAATTTCTTCTTGTCGATCTTCGCGCCACCAGAGACGAGCACCTGACCATTGCGGTCGAGCAACTCTTTCGCCTTCTTACCGTCGAGCAGACCGAAGAACTTCTCCCAGAAGGTAGAGGTCAACTCGGCCGTTGCCAGTTCGAGATCCTTCTCGATTTCGGCAAGGCGCTTGTTCTCTTCCTTCTTGGAGGCTGGATCCAGCTTGCGGCGGCTGAAAAGCTTGGTGTCGATAACGACGCCCTTCATGCCTGGAGGTGCTTTGAGGGAGGCATCTTTCACGTCCCCGGCCTTGTCGCCGAAGATGGCGCGCAAAAGCTTTTCTTCAGGCGTCGGATCCGTCTCACCCTTCGGCGTGATCTTACCGACAATGATATCGCCTGCTTTGACTTCGGCACCGACGCGGATGATGCCGCGCTCGTCGAGGTCCTTGGTGGCCTCTTCAGAAACGTTCGGGATTTCACGGGTGAGCTCTTCCTCACCGCGTTTGGTATCACGAACCTGGAGTTCGAACTCCTCGATATGAATCGAGGTGTAGACATCGTCTGATACCAGACGCTCAGAGATGACGATAGCATCCTCAAAGTTGTACCCGCGCCACGGCATGAAGGCCACGAGCACGTTCTTTCCGAGGGCCAGTTCGCCGTTGTCAGTCGAGAAGCCATCTGTGAGGGTGGTATTCTGCTTGACACGATCTCCAACTTTGACAATCGGCCGCTGGTTGACAGCTGTGTCCTGGTTGGTACGACGGAATTTCGTCAGCTGGTAGGACTTTACCGGCTCGTCAAACGAGAGTGCTTCTTCGTTCTCGGAACGATCGTAGCGGATCCGGATCTCGCGGGCGTCGACATACTCGACCACGCCATCGCCTTCAGCGACGAGTACCGCGCGGGAGTCACGTGCCACACGACCTTCCAGACCGGTACCGACGAGCGGGGATTCCGCACGTAACAGAGGAACGGCCTGGCGCTGCATGTTCGATCCCATGAGAGCACGGTTGGCGTCATCATGCTCGAGGAACGGAATCAGGGAAGCGGCCGGGGAAACGATCTGGTTCGGCGAGATGTCCATGTACTGGACTTCGGATGGCTCAACGATCGGGAAATCACCTCGACGACGGCAGCGGACCAACTTGTTTACAAAGTTGCCTTTCTCGTCGATAGGCGCGTTTGCCTGAGCGATCATGGCTTGGTCTTCCTGTTCGGCCGAAAGGAATTCGATCGACTTGCTGACCTTCCCTTTTTTGACCACCATGTACGGCGTCTCGATGAAACCGTAATCGTTGATCCGGGCATGCACACACAAGGACGAAATCAGACCAATGTTTGGACCTTCAGGGGTCTCAATTGGACAAAGGCGACCGTAGTGCGTGTAGTGAACGTCTCGAACCTCGAACCCGGCGCGCTCACGCGTCAGACCACCCGGACCCAACGCGGACATACGACGCTTGTGCGTCAACTCCGCGAGCGGGTTGGTTTGATCCATGAACTGGCTCAGCTGGTTCGTACCGAAGAACGTGTTGATGACACTCGAAACCGTGCGAGCATTCACCAGGTCCTGCGGTGTGAATTTGTCGGCATCACGCAGGTTCATGCGCTCTTTGATGGTACGGGCCATACGGGCCATACCGAGCGAGAACTGCGAAGCGAGTTGCTCTCCAACCGAGCGGACACGGCGATTGCCGAGGTGATCGATATCGTCAACGTTGCTCTTGCCATTCTGCAAGCTGATCAGCTCGCGAATGATTGCAAGGATGTCGTTACGGGAAAGCGTCTGCAGATGCTTGTCTTCTTCAAGCCGGAGACGGGAGTTGATGCGATAACGACCAACTTCTCCCAGATCATACCGCTTGTCGCTGAAGAACAGGCGCTCAAGCACTCCACGGGCGGTGTCCTGATCGGGAGCTTCCGTTCCACGCAGCTGCAGGTACAGATATTCCAGCGCCTCCTTCTCCGAGTGCGTGGGATCCTTCTTGAGCGTGTTGATCAGCGTGGTTTTGTCGAGTTCATCCTCCTCAGTCTCCTCACGGACGAGGTGGATCATCGCGATCTCCGCTTCCTTGAGCTTGTCGTAATCCTCTTCCGTCACTTCATGCTGTGCCGGCAGGATGACTTCACGCTCAATACGCTGCTCAATGACTTCACCCGTATCCTCGTCGACGACCTCGGTCATACGCTCGATGGATACCGTAGCGGCCAGCCTGCGACCAATCGCTGCTTTGAACGACTTTTTGGTCTTGCTTGAAACCGTGTCAGCCAGGTCGAAGAGTTTTACAATCTCTTCGTTACTGGAATACCCGAGAGCTCGCAAAAGCGTAGTAACGGGCAGCTTTTTCTTCCGGTCGATGTAGGCCCACATCATGTTGCCCACATCGGTGGAGAATTCGATCCACGAACCTCGGAAAGGTATTACGCGGGCCGAATACAGATCGGTACCGTTTGGGTGCTTGCTTTGCCCGAAGAAGACACCTGGCGAACGGTGTAGCTGCGATACAACCACACGCTCGGCACCATTGATGACGAACGTACCACGCTCTGTCATGAATGGAAGATTACCGAGGTAGACCTCCTGCTCGATGGCTTCTTCTGCCTCATCCTCATCCTCGTCTTCTTTCGAAGACAGACGAAGTTTGGCCTTCAGAGGCACGGAGAAGGATAGTCCCTGCGCGATGCATTCCTCTACGGAGTGCTTCGGTGCATCCAGTCCATACTGAATGAACTCGAGGGTATAGCGTTCGCGACTATCGTTTATCGGGAAGTGCTCACTGAACACTGCCTGAAGACCGGTATCCTCCCGTTCCTCCGGGGGAATATGATCTTGCACGAAGTCGTGGAACGACTGCAATTGGACGTCCAGGAAATCCGGGTAGTCCTTGATTGTCTTGATGCGCGCAAACGTGGAGCGCACGGCTTGACTCTTTACCTTGGGCATGGTGCGGTCAGTTACCGTTGAGGAATGAGGATGGCCCGAGGGCCGTGGGGAGACCTTTTTGAATCGCCGAAAGCCGGTCCCGAAAATCGGGACCGGCCAGGTCTATCGGCGTCAGCTGTTCGGAAGCTGCACCGGAAATCGATTATTTAAGCTCGATTTCTGCTCCGGCGCCTTCCAACTTCGACTTGAGCTCTTCAGCTTCGTCTTTGGACACAGCTTCCTTGATCGTCGAAGGTGCGCTATCGACCATTTCCTTGGCTTCTTTGAGGCCAAGACCGGTGATGCCGCGGACTTCTTTGATCACGTTGATCTTCTTGTCGCCAGCCGACTTGAGGATCACGTTGAATTCGGTCTGCTCTTGGCCACCGCCAGCGGCGCCGTCGCCACCTGCAGGTCCTGCAACAGCTACAGCTGCAGCAGCAGGCTTGATGCCGTACTCGTCTTCGAGAAGCTGAGCCAGTTCGTTGGCTTCTTTGATCGTGAGGCCAACTAGCGATTCAGCGAGTTCTTTGATATCTGCCATGATGTTTTCTTTCTCCTGCAGCTGTCTGCGTCCGGATGGGACTCGGCTGCCGATTAAGGGTTGATGGAAAATGGATTCCGATGCCACTGCCCTTCGGCCGTGGCAAAAGTGCGATCAGGCTTCCGCCTTCTCTGCAATCGTTTTGATGGCTCCAACGAGGTTGCCACCCTGAGCCTGCAGGCCGCTGACGATGTTCGTGATCGGCGACTGCAACAGTGTGATGATTTCCCCGATGAGCTCTTCTTTCGACTTGAGCGCTGCGAGCATTTCGAGGGCGTCTGCATGGTAGACAGCACCTTCGACATGAGCACCTTTCAGCTCAGGAAGCTCTCCTTTCGTCTCTTCAAGGAATTTCTTGATGACACGTCCAGGAGCGGAGGGCTCTCCGGAGAAGGCCACGGCCGTCGGGCCGTTGAGTGTTTCGAATACTTCGTCATATCCACCAATGCGCTCCATTGCGAGGCGCAGCATGGTGTTCTTGATGACTTTGTACTCGACACCAGCCTCGCGAAAGCGGGTACGCAGATCCGTAGCCTGCTCTACCGTGAGACCGGAGTAGTTCGTGATGTAGATGGTAGGCGTCTGCTCGAGCTTCTCTACAAGCTGGTCGACAGTCGCCTCCTTCTGTGTTCTGGTCATTGCCATGATTTCAATGTGTCTAGTGCCCCGCAGGGCCGTTCAGAGGGGGCACTTAGCGAAGCGAGGAGGTTACCTGCGTACGATCCATGGGGATTCCGGGACCCATGGTCGTCGACATGGTGATCGAGCGCAAATAGGTTCCCTTGGCAGCTGAAGGGCGCAGGCGCAGGATTTCCTTCAGGAAGGCTTCTGCGTTCTCGCTCAGCTGCTCAGCAGTGAAGGAAGCTTTGCCAATGGAGCAGTGCAGAATACCTGCCTTGTCCACGCGGAAATCGATCTTACCAGCCTTTACTTCAGCTACTGCAGCAGCAAGATCCATGGTGACCGTTCCACTCTTAGGGTTCGGCATGAGTCCACGAGGACCGAGAACACGACCGAGCTTACCGACAACAGCCATGACATCCGGCGTCGCAATCACTACGTCGAAATCCGTCCAGCCTTGCTTCTGGATCTTTTCAGCCATGTCGTCCAGGCCGACATGATCAGCACCAGCATCGCGAGCTTCCTGTTGCTTGCCTTCGCTGGCGAGCACGAGGACGCGCACATCTTTACCGGTACCGTGCGGGAGGGCAACTGTGCCACGGACCATCTGGTCTGCGTGACGCGGGTCAACACCCAAGCGTACATCCAGGTCGACAGATTCGTCGAATTTGGCGGATGCCGTCTTCTTTACGAGTTCTGCCGCTTCCGATACGCCTACGGGCCCTTCGATCTGCGAAAGCAGCTCCTGGGCGGCGCGGAAACGTTTTCCTTTCTTGGCCATGTTCGAATTGATCTTTGCGGTACAGACGCCTCGCCTAATGACGACAGGCTCCCGCAGGTGATGGATACGCCCCGAACCAGGTCACTTCGCCTGGTCGGCTCGACGAAGTCAGCTAGCCTTGGGGGCTCCTTTGACCTTGATACCCATGGACCGGGCCGTGCCTGCAATCATGCGGGCTCCCTGATCCAGGTCAAATGCGTTGAGGTCCTGCATTTTTTGCTCTGCGATATCCCGGCACTGATCCCAGGTTACCGAACCAACATTCTCACGCAGGGGGTCTGCCGCACCGGACTTGATTTTCGCCGCATTCTTCAGCAGAACGGCGGCCGGCGGGCTCTTGACGATGAAAGTAAAGGACTTATCCGCGTAGACGGTGATGACTACCGGGAGGATGAGTCCCATACGGTCCTGCGTGGCTGCGTTGAACGCCTTGCAGAACTCCATGATATTGACGCCTTTCTGACCAAGTGCTGGACCGATTGGAGGAGCTGGCGAAGCCTGTCCTGCCCGGATCTGCAGCTTGATGTAGCCGTCGATTTTCTTTGCCATGTATTTCGCGGTTCAAACGCCGGGTATGAATCGGCTCCCGCTCGGTTTGGTTGCTAAATTGCGCAAGCCGATCTGTAACAGCCTGCCTACTACCTGGTTCCGAGGCTCAATGCCCGGAGAGTGAATATTCCTAGAAGGAATTACTCTTCGTGCTCGACCTGGAGATAGTCCAGCTCAAGCGGCGTCTTGCGACCGAAGATGGAAACCATCACGCGGACTTTCATCTTGTCGGGGTACACCTCTTCAACAACACCATTGAAGTTGTTGAACGGGCCATCGACCACCTTGACGGCATCGCCATCCTTGAATGGGATCTCAGGCTGCTCACCAGCATCCCGCACTTCGTCCATCTTACCAAGGATGCGGTTTACCTCATCCGGTCGCAATGGTGTCGGCTCGTCACCGGTCGTCAAGAATCCTACGACGGATGGTACACCCGACAGAATGTGCAACAGCTCCTTGTCGAGGACGGCATTCACAAGGATATAGCCTGGAAAGAAGTTCTTTTCGCGCGTTCGCTTCTTTCCCGCACGCATCTCGAATACGGTTTCCGTTGGAATCATGATCTCTGGCATCTTTTCAAGCATGCCGAGACGATCCAACTCCTCTTCGAGGTACTCCTTTACTTTTTTCTCATGGCCGGAGAAGGTGCGAAGAACGTACCATTTCCTGACCTGATTTCCTTTGGCAGCATCCATGGAGGTGCGGATTGAGGTGGGTGGATCCAGCGAGTACTGGGCGTCAGCCGTAGATGACTTCGAGAACCGTACTGATAACGCGATCGGTTCCGAAGATGAAGAGGGCGATGATGATTGACGCCACAATGGTCACCATCGTACTGCTGATCAGCTCTTTCTGCGTTGGCCAGGTGACTTTTCGCATCTCTTTGCCAACTTCCTGCATGTATTCGCCGATGCCTGCCATGTCTTTCCTTCTTTACTGTTGAAGTTTCTACACCGGGAGCATCCTTTCAGATTCATCCGGTTCAGCGACCAAGTCGCTTATTGCACGGGCGGCAGGACTCGAACCTGCAGCCTGCGGTTTTGGAGACCGCTGCTCTGCCAATTGAGCTACGCCCGTATGCACAGGTGCCGAGGGCCGTTTTCCGACCCTCGGCGATGTGCGAGTTTCGTGCCTTGCAACTGCAACTGACGGCTGTCAGCTATCCTTGCAGGACAGAATGGATTCAGCCCTGCTGAATCCAAAACGTCTTAGTCGAGGATTTTCGACACGACACCGGCGCCGACCGTACGGCCACCCTCACGGATAGCGAAGCGCAGGCCCTGCTCCATGGCAACAGGCACAATCAGCTTCACTTTGAACTGTGTGTTGTCGCCAGG
>Ga0181578_10006011_pt1 | contig 10509 bp, 8 predicted proteins | sample 071ome_21_FD_148659 | JGI IMG/M metagenome (GOLD analysis project Ga0181578, IMG submission 148659) | Coastal salt marsh microbial communities from the Groves Creek Marsh, Skidaway Island, Georgia - 071401CT metaG (spades assembly) | ecosystem: Environmental > Aquatic > Marine > Intertidal zone... | reverse complement strand
ATCGCGGGTGAATCGCTGCTGGGCGTGCTCCTTGCGATCCTGATCGTGCTCGACATCGACGTCGCAGGCAGCCTCGGCATCCACGCCCTGCCTGACCTGCCGTCGCTTCTGTTCTTCCTGTGGTTCGTTGCTGTCTTCGTGGCCTTGGTCGCTCAAACGATGCCCAGGGGCATTGGCCTGGGCATGGTGGTGGCCGTCGTTGTCGGAGCGATCCGTCGTGGCTTCACGGCGCTGCTGCCCTCATCCATGAGCGAACCTCAGCGCTGAAAGGATGAAAGGCCCACCCACGGCGTTGCTCGGCATGAGCCACGACATTGCGATGCTGGAGGAGCGAGCCCGTCGGTGCCGCGTGGAGATCGTACGGATGGTGCACAGGGCACAGGCCGGGCACCCCGGCGGATCGTTGTCTGAAATCGACCTGTTGGTGGGCCTGTATGGGACGGTGCTGAACGTTCGCCCGGATGAACCGTCGTGGCCAGGCAGGGACCGGTTCGTTCTCTCCAAGGGGCATGCGTCCCCGGGCATGTACGCGCTTTTGGCCGACCTTGGTTTCATCACCCACGAGGACCTTACGACCTACCGCGTCAAGGGCGGTGTGTGCCAAGGCCACGTGGACATGAAGTGGTGCCCGGGTGTCGACTTTTCCGCTGGTTCGTTGGGCATGGGGTTGTCGTTTGGTTTGGGATGCGCCCTCGCGGCCCGTCTTGACGGTTCTCAGCGCAAGGCATGGGTGATGATGGGCGACGGCGAGGTGCAGGAAGGCAGCGTCTGGGAGGCGGCGATGGCCGCACACCACCACAGCGTTGGCAACCTCAAGGCGATCGTCGACGTGAACGGGATTCAGAACGATGACTTCTGTGAGGTGCAGATGCAACTGAACGACCTTGCAGCAACGTGGGCTTCCTTTGGATGGTCGGTGACCACCGTGGACGGGCACAACATGGCCGACATCGTTGAGGCGTTGGCCAAGGTGGATGCCGTCGACGACCGGCCTGCCGTGCTGTTGGCCAGCACCGTCAAGGGCAAGGGCGTGTCCTACATGGAGAACAACCCCGCCTTCCACGGCGCCGCGCCGAACAACGAGCAATTCGAAACCGCGATGGTGGAACTTGGGGAGGTGGCAGCATGAGCGGCATGGCGGCGACGCGTGATGGCTACGGGAAGGCCCTGCTTGAATTGGCAGATGACTCCCGTGTTGTGGTGTTGGAGGCCGATCTCGGCAAGTCCACGAAGTCGCAGGTGTTCAGGAAGGCGCATCCAGAGCGCACGATTTCATGCGGCATCGGCGAGCAGAACATGCTGCTGACGGCAGCAGGCCTTGCCTCTTCTGGGTACGTGCCTTTCGCCAGCACCTTTGCCATCTTCACGGAGCGCGCCTTCGAGCAGATGCGCAACGGCGTGGCACGACCCGGCTTGCGCGTGCACCTGTGCGGCTCCCACGGAGGAACACACACGGGGACCGATGGGTCATCCGCACAGTCCATCGAAGATTTGGCCATCTACCGCACCCTCCCAGGTGTGACGGTGATGCATCCCGCCGACGAGGTGTCCACCCGATTGCTCACCAAGCAACTTGTGGACCATCCATCCCCCTCGTACACGCGAACGGCTCGCAACAAGACGCCGCTGCTCTATGAGGGACGAGAAGAGGAGGTCATCATCGGCAAAGGCATCGTTCACAGCGAGGGCGCGGACGTCGGCATCGTTGCCTGCGGCGTCATGGTTTCGAAGGCACTTGAAGCCGCTGAAGCCTTGGCGAGCGAAGGTATCCAGGCGATGGTCGTGGACATGCACACCATCAAGCCCCTTGACGGGGCGCTGATCGACGCGATCGTTGAGCGCTGCGGCTGCCTCGTCACCGCAGAAGACCATTCGGTCATCGGTGGACTTGGTGGCGCCGTGGCGGAGCACCTCGCCGCGAACAAACCAGCGCCGCTCGAGCGTGTTGGCGTACCGGACCGCTTTGGTGAATCCGCTGAGGCCGAGGAAATGCTGGAGATCATGGGCCTGACGGTTCACGACGTTGCGAACGCTGCCAAGCGTGCTATGGCCCGACGATGAGGCCACCATAGGTTCAAGGGTCGCCCTCAGGGGCCACCACCATGGAGTTCTTCCTCGACACCGCTGACGTTGACGAGATTCGTGAGATTGCCTCGTGGGGGATCCTCGACGGCGTGACAACCAATCCGTCCCTGATCAAAAAAAGCGGCCGTGATTTCCGTGAGGTCGTCGCCGAAATCGCCTCCATTTGCGATGGCCCAATCTCCGCGGAAGTCACCGCGATGGACACGGCAGGCATGCTTGAGCAGGCGCACGCGCTCAAGCAGGAACTCCCTGAGAACGTGATCATCAAAATTCCCTGCACGCCCGAAGGCCTCGCCGCGACGAAAGCCCTGACGTATGAGGGCATCATGACGAACGTGACCTTGGTGTTCTCCGCCGCCCAAGCGCTGATGGCTGCAAAGGCGGGCGCGACCTACGTCTCGCCGTTCATCGGCCGCATCGACGACACCGGCCACGACGGCATGGAACTGATCGCGGACATCATGACCACATGGGCGCAGTATCCATGGATCGAGACGAAGGTGCTGGCCGCGTCCATTCGCCATCCGACCCACGTTCTGCAGTGCATGCAACTTGGGGCCCACACGGCCACGATGCCGGCAAAGGTCTTCCGTCAACTCATGGCGCACCCGTTGACCGACCGCGGTCTCGAGGGCTTCATGCGCGACTGGGCAGAGGTCGAGGCGCAGGGCAAGGCCTGAGACCCGTCAAGGGAGCCTTCATCAAGGAGGCGCTCGACCGGCGCTCAGGAGGCTCGGGTCATGGACAAGGAACGCCTCCGTCGTTTGCTCGACGGCGACATCGACGCCGGACAACTCGCCAACGACGGCGTGTTGGCCAGCATCGCCGACCGTGTCTATGGCATCAAGGTGGACCCGGCCATTCGCCCCACGAAGCCACGGGACGCGTTGGCCATCGCTCAGGCTGCTCCTGAATCCCCCGAACCTGCCGCGAGCATGCTTGTGGAGGTCATCCCGGGGGGGGCGCCCGCGGCTCCTGCCGCACCGATGCTCGACGCGCCACTTCCCATCGACCCTTCACCGCTCCCGCCAGTGGTGAAGCCCGAACCGGCCTCTTCAGGCCGGGGGAGCGGTGGCTTGATGCTCGGCCTGCTTGGCCTTGCCCTGGTGCTCGTCAACATGTACTGGGGTCTCGGGAACATCGTCAACACCTGCAGCGGACACGTGTCGTGTTCATCTTCATTGAAACTCAACTGGCTTGAGGTCTACCGTACCAGCGACCACATCGCCTGGGGCCCGACGGGTGTCTGGGGCATCCCCGACATGGTTGCGGCCGGTGTCAGCGGCCTGCTGGTGCTCCTCGGCCTTCGACGGCGTTGAGGCCGTCATCTTGATGAGAAGCCTCACCGGCCTCTCGGCATGGGCAAGGACGTCGCAAAGGCGAACCGGGGCATCCCCTCCAAGGTGGAAGCCTTCACCGAATGGTACCCCTTCATCGTGGAAGCGGCCGACCTTGTCGACAAGCGCTACCCCATCAAGGGCATGGACGTGTGGCGACCCTACGGCTGGAAAACGATGAGGCTCATCGACGACCTCACCCACGCAGAGATGGAACGGACGAACCACGAGGAAGTCAACTTCCCCTTGCTGATCCCGGAAGACCTCCTCGAACGGGAAAACGCGTTGGTGGCACGGCTCAAGCGCGCCCGTGAGGAGGGTGTCGACCCGGACGAGTTGCGTGACGAGGAGGAAGAAGCAGGCTTCAAGAAGGAAGTCTACTGGGTGCGTCACGCTGGGGAGAACGAACTCGACGTCCCCATGTTCCTTCGGCCCACATCGGAGACGGCCATGTACACGATGTTCCCCTTGTGGATCCGCTCCCATGCAGACTTGCCCCTGAAGGTCTACCAGATGGTCAACACGTTCCGGTACGAAACCAAGCAAACCCGCTCCTTCATTCGCGTGCGTGAAATCCACTTCTTCGAAGCGCATACCGCTCACGTGGACGAAGACGATGCAACCCGACAGATCCAGCAGGACCTCGAGATCGTCGACCGGCTCATGCACCACCTGTGCCTGCCCGTGTTGAAGGCGAAGCGGCCCCTCTGGGACACCTTCCCAGGCGCATGGTACACCATCGGCATCGACGCCATCATGCCCAACGGACGCACCTTGCAGGTGGCCTCATGCCACCACTACCGCGACCAGTGGGCCAAGGCCTTCGACATCACCTACGAGACCCGAGAAGCCGACCACGCCCACGTTCACCAGACCACATACGGCATGTCGGAACGGTTGCTTGGCGCCGTGGTTGGGATGCACGGCGACGATTCCGGCCTGATCATGCCCCCGGCGATTGCCCCTCATCAAGTCGTCATCTGCCCGCTGGTTCGCAAGAACGCCACCGTGGACACCGTGGCCGTATCGCACGACGTCGCCGAACGTCTGCGCACGGCTGGATTCCGGGTGAAGGTCGATGACCGTGACCTGCACCCAGGTCAGAAGTACTACGACTGGGAAATCAAGGGCGTCCCCTTGCGCCTTGAAATCGGGCCCCGTGACGTCGAGCAAGGCAGCGTCTTTGCCGCCCGCCGCACGGGGGGTAAGTCCCCGATCCCCATGGACGAACTGGAACAGGGCGTACGAAGCACGCTCAACGACATCGCCGACGAACTCCGTACCCGTGCTGCTGCACACGTGGAGGAAATTGTTCAGCCCCTTCCCCCACTGACGGAATCAGGCCTGGCCACACCTGTCGAGGAGGGCCGCATTTACGAATTGGCCTTCGACGGCAGCGACGCCGATGCAGAGCGACTCGAACGGGCCACGGGTCTTGGGTTCCTCGGCGACGCCACCGAACCGTTCTCAGAAGCGCGCCCGTGCCATGCCTCGGGAAAACCCACGACGCGACGCGTCCTGATGTCGCGCTCCTACTGAAGAAACTCGTCGTTCCGTTCCATGGCCCTGCCTGGGAACAACCGGAATGCGAACGACCTTGACGAGGCGACGTTGCGCAAACGTTCACACCCTTCCGCAACGTGCTTTGATATGCCTCGACTTTGAGGTTGCAGCATGGATGCCAAGGTTCCGGCCGCGGTCCTCGTGGCGTTGCTCATCGGAAGCCTCGTGGTGATCACGAGCGCCCCGAATGAGGGCACGACGACCGACACCACGGTGGACGGCCACGACCACGCCGACCACGACCACGGAGCCCCCCTCGTGGTTGCCATGTTGGACGACGATGGACTGGGCAACATCACGCTCGTCGGGTCGGCCGCGCACACCTACCTTGACCTGCTGGAACTCAGGATCGACCTCCTCGTGGACAACGTCTCGGAGGTGCAGATCGTCCTTGGACCGGACAACATCTCGAGCACGGGCGCGTGGGAGGTGATGCTCGACGCCACCACGCTGAACGGAACAGCGTGGGACGCTGTTCGCGTTCAGGCGTGGGACACCGGCTCAGGAACTGGGTCCGCTGAGGTCGTGGTGGAGCGCTCCGTGGTGGAGGAGGGAACCGAACCTGTCACCCCCTTGTCCGAACAGTGCCTCGATGGCCACGCCTCCTTGGCCCTCCACCACCACGCTGAACTCCGATTGACGCTCAACGGCCAAGCGGTCTCCATCCCAAGCGACCTTGGTCTGGACACGAGCGTCTGCGAGCAAAAGATGCACCTCATCCACACCCACGACTCGAGCGGGTGGCTGCACATCGAAGGCTACGAGCCCTTCGTTGCCACCATGGACATTGTGATGGAGGTTTGGACCATCAGTTTCCCTAGCAGCACCTTGCTTGACCCGCTGATCGACGACCTCACCAACGTGACGGTCACCGTGGACGGTACGGACGTCGAACCGGTGTGGTCCAACGTGCAGTTCCTGAACGGTGCGACCGTGGTCATCGTGCACGACAACACGCGACCAGACACCGACGGTGACGGTGTGGCCGACGACGACGACCTTTGCGAAGGGCACGACGACGCCCTTGATGCGGACAGCGACGGGCAGCCGGACGGGTGCGACAACGACGACGACAACGACGGTGTCAGCGACGACGAGGACCTGTGCCCAGGTGAAGACGACCGCGTGGACGTCGACCTGGACGAAGTTCCGGATGCCTGCGACGACGAGGTCGTGACCTTCTACGACCCGAACGACCTCGCACAATTCTGGCTCGACCACTTCCTGTGCCAGAACGGGACCGGCACGCCGGTGGACGACCTGAACACCACGGACGCGGACGGGCACGTCTGCGCCGTGACGGTGACCTACGACGAGACGAACATCACCGTCACGATGAATGGCCTGCCGAACCACGATTTGGAATCTGGTCCGGGGTGCTGTGCTGCTGCGCAGGACTACACCATGGTGTTTCCACGCTCACCGAGCAACGACACGACCGGAGGGCACGACAGCACGAATTGCCCCTCGGCCGGAGGAGCGTACCTCTGTGCACCGGACCGGGGTGAAATTGCGTTTGCCATGAACGGCGTCCCCATCTACGGCCCAGAAGACGGCCCTGGCGGCGATGCGGTGGCCAACCACCACGGACAGTACGAGGAGGACCGCCAAGAGGTCTGGCTTGGTGCGTGCCACGGCCACTCCGGCCCCGGCGGCACCTACCATTACCACGCCGACGCCAACTGCATGCATTGGCATGGGGAGGAAGGAGAGACCATCCTCGATTACAGCCTTCCCGAGGCAGATGAAAACGCAACGGCGTCGCCGGTGATCGGCGTGGCCTACGACGGCTACCCGATTTATGGTCTCCTTGAGCAGGGTTCAGACGGCGTCCTGCGTGAGGTGACCTCGTCCTACCGACTCAAAGACGGGCAAACCGGCTACAACGGCATCGACGATTACGAGTTCGTCGAAGGCCTCGGAGATCTGGACGTCTGCAACGGCCACTTCGGCCCGACACCTGACTTCCCTGAGGGCATTTACCATTACCATTCCACGATGGAGAACGGCGAGGGAGGCATGGGCTTCCCCTACTTCTTGATCTGCTACAAGGGAACAGTCGTCGACGCCAGCATCACGGGGGGCGACGGAGGCGACGACCCGTGCGCCGGTCATGGCGAGACCTGGGGCCCCGGCATCGGACCGCCACCGGAGGGATGCGACCAAGGTCCGCCCCCGACAGGACAATCCTCCGAAGTCACGAGGGTTCATCCAATGACGTTCGACCTCTCGTTCTTCGTGGTCGCCCTCATCATTGCGACGTGGATGCGACGGCGAAGCGGCTGATCAGAAGGGAAGGCTGTCCCCATCGAGGTCCATCTCGCCGTCCTTCATCATCTGACGCATCTGCTTGTTCAAGCGCCGGTTGCCGCCCATGCCCTTCATCATCTTGCGCGAGCGGTTCCATTGACCGATAAGTTCCCGAACCTCTTTTTCGCGGACACCTGCGCCTCGGGCAATGCGGCGGACGCGGTCCACCTTGATCTTCGCAGGCTCGTTCTTTTCCCACGTTGTCATGCTGTCCATGATGACGCGGTAGGTGTCGAGGTTGGCCTGCATGGCCTCCTTTTGCGCTTTGGACGCGCTCGCCATGCCACCGAGCATGCCGCCGGGAAGGAAGGACATCAGTTTGTCAATGGTGCCGACCTTCGCCATCATTTCCATTTGCTTGTACATGTCGTTAAGCGTGAAACGACCCGACATGAGCCGCTGCGTCAAACGGAGGGCCTCCTCCTCGTCCAGGTCCTCCGGTGCAAGGTCGATCAACCCCTGAATGTCGCCCATGCCAAGGAGACGCGAGATGAAGCGGTCCGATTCGAACTTCTCGAGGTCCTTGACCTGCTCACCCACACCAATGTGGACGATGGGAGCACCCGTGGCCGCCACGGCCGACAGCGCCCCACCGCCGCGTGCTGTGCCGTCAAGTTTGGTGACGACAATGCCCGTCACGCCGGCCAACTGGTGGAAGGACGAGGCGACATGTCCTGCTGCTTGTCCGACCTGAGCATCGATGACAAGCCAGCGCTCCTCGGCTTGCGCCAAGGCTGCAATAGCGTCGAGTTCGTCCACAAGTTCGGTGTCAAGTTCGTGACGACCGGCCGTGTCGATGATGACGAAATCGGCCGATGTTGTGGCGGCCAGGCCGTTCCGAACGATGGTCGCTGCGTCCTTTGTGTCGGGCTCCCCGTACACCTGGACGTTGGTGCCCTCGAGCAGTTGCGAAAGCTGCGCGTAGGCTCCCGGACGATGGACGTCGGCCTCGATGACCGCGACCCGGAGTCCGTGACGGCGGCGGTACCACTCCGCGAGTTTGGCGGTCGTGGTCGTCTTTCCTTGGCCGTACAGACCCACAAGAAGAAGCGTCGAGTTCTGTGGACGAAACTGCGAGGCAGGACCCAAGATGCGCACAAGTTCCGTGTACAGGATGTTCATCGCATGGGTTTGCAGCGTCACCCCGGCTCGTGGCTCCTCTTCACGCATCCTCGCCTCAAGGCGCTCGACGATTTCCTTGGTCTGACGGACGTTGAAATCGGCTTCCTGAAGGGCGCGACGTAGGCTCTTTGTCATCTCCCGAAGTTCTTCCTCGTTCAACTTCCGACGGGACTTGAGGAAGCCAAGGGAACGAAAAATCCCCTTGGACAGACCCTCAAGCGCCATGATGTCCCCTCCTGACCCATCGGCTTGAACCTGTTGTCCTCAACGAGGGACGTTGAGGTGGAGCACGTCCCCTTTGAAGCGGGCCTTCACCGAACTGGCCTTGACGTGCACATCGGTGGGTACGTGCCGCTCATGGCCGTTCACGCCGACGAGCAGGCGTCCGTCCTCGCTGCGCAAACTCAAATCTTCGCGGTCCAGTCCGGGAAGATGCAGTTCGATGGCCTCGCCCTCCTCGGTGCTGCTCCTCACGATGGAGCGGTGGACCTCTTGCGCCAAGGGTCCGTCGAGAACGTGGGGGCCGATGCTTTCTGGCAGCACCGACAGCGGCCCGTAGAGGTGTTCTGCGAGGTTACGGAGCCCGGACAAGCCGTGGACCTCCGTGTCCATGAGCGGAAGTTGTACGGGGGTCAAGCCATCGAGTTCCCCCTGCAGTTCCAGCATCCGCGACTGCTCCTCGCCCCTCCGCCGCTGGAGGAAGGGGTGGTCAAGATCCGGCGTGACCCGGTTGACGACGCATCCCGTGACCGGCAGGCCGTGCCCCTTCAACGCCGTGTTGGCACGGACCGTCTCGTTGACCCCCATGCGTTCAGGGATGGTGACGAGCGTGAACCGCGTCGTCGCAGGGTCGCTTAGGATGCGTCGGACGTGCAGCACACGCTTGCGGAAGCGCTCAAGTTCGTCCCGCATCGCGTCGCTCTCCTTTCGACCGAAGAGCATGGATCGGATGCCGCCAGAGGCCCGCATCAACCGCAGCAGCCTGTCGGACCATGCGTCGATCAACTCCGGAAGGGCGAGGAAGCGAAGGGTATGGCCCGTTGGCGCCGTATCGAACACGACGACGTCCCAACGGAGGTCCTCGATGTGACGCAGCAATTCATCGAACGCGAGGGCTTCATCAAGCCCTGGAAGCAACATGTCACTGGCTTCAACTTCGCGACCCACCTCACCTGCAACGCTGCTGATGTCCGATCCGCCGAGGGCCCCGAGGCCCGCCAAGGGTCCGGATTGACCCAGGCCCTGCAGCGCGTCGCCCAGTCGAGGCATGATGTCAGCCATGCGACGCTCAGGGTCCATCTCGAGGCCCCACAATCCCGGGACCTGCTCGACCTGTGTCGGTTCGCTGCTGAGCGGGAGCCCGAGGGAGTCCGAGGTGGAATGCGCGGGGTCACTGGAGACCAACAACACTCGAAGGCCAGCATCGGCGAGACGGACCGCGGTGGCCGCCGAGCACGTGGTCTTGCCCACCCCGCCCTTGCCGCCGAACAGCAGGAGCCGCGCCATGGCACGGGGCTCCGTTGGGGCGGTTTCAACCTCTCGCCAACCGATGCTTCTTCAACGACGTGGTTGAGGTCGTGACGTGCAAGACGTCGTCGTGTTCCAGATCGCCGGGCTGCTCGGGTTGCTCGGCATGGGGCTCACGTGGACCGGTGTCCTCTCACGGTATATGGGCTTCTACGACTTGAGTTTGGTGTGGAACCACGTGTTGTGGGGGATGGCGCTTGGCGCGCTGGTGGCCGTCCTTGAGTTCGACAGCCTGTTCTTGCCCTACTACGATGCGGTCCTCGAGGGGACCGGTGCGGCCCAAGGACCGAGCATCGTCCTGCTCGCGTGGTGGGTCAGCATGCATTCTGCGGTGGTGCACCTCTTCCTCCGTCGCGAACGTGTGCGGCGCGTGGGCGCCCACGTGACCTCCGGATGGGCCTTCGGCGCCACCATGGGAGGGATGCACGGCGTGTTCCTCAGCGCACAATACCTCAACGCCGCCCCTGTCGACGGGTGGGTCGCGCGTGGTGTCGGCACGGTGGCCTTCGCCCTGCTCCTGCCCCGTCTTGAAGCGGTGATCACCTCGTATCAAGGCCACTTGATG
>Ga0181578_10006007_pt1 | contig 10513 bp, 6 predicted proteins | sample 071ome_21_FD_148659 | JGI IMG/M metagenome (GOLD analysis project Ga0181578, IMG submission 148659) | Coastal salt marsh microbial communities from the Groves Creek Marsh, Skidaway Island, Georgia - 071401CT metaG (spades assembly) | ecosystem: Environmental > Aquatic > Marine > Intertidal zone... | reverse complement strand
AGTGTGCGGCGACTGGAGCTGGCTGGTTCCTCCGCTCGCAGGCTCGACGACCGAGGTATTTCATCGCAGCTGGCCGAACGATATCCGTACCCCGGGATTCTTCTACCGCGAGCCCATCGGCCTACCCGGTGAAGCGCGGATTCGTAGCGGTGATGACTCGCCCGCCCGGTCGGGACCGCCGGAACTCGGATGTCCGTTCACCGGGGTGCACCGACGAGACGAAGAGGCCCCGCGCATCTCGCACGGCGCCACTTGAAGACAAGGGCTCAGGGGTGCGCGGCCCGCCCCCTTCGACGGCCAGAAACCAGAATAGTGGTCTTGCCCGGGAGGGTTTGGCCGTCGTGCTCACAGATCATGAGGTACTCGTGACACCACCACCGCAGACCGCTCCCGAGGACCGCGTTCCCTTCGGTCAGAAGGTTGCCTACGGCATCGGAATGCTCGGCAACCAGATGTTTCCGGCAGCCCTGGGCGTCTTCATGGTGGTCCTGGTGGCCGGCCTGGGGTTCCCGCCGCTGCTCTGGGGAATCCTCTTCTTCGCTCCACGGCTGGTCGACGCCATCACCGACCCCTTCATGGGGTTCATCTCGGACAACACGAGATCGCGCTTCGGCCGGCGGCGTCCCTACATCTTCGCCGGGGCCATCCTCACTGGGCTCGCGTACATCGCGATGTGGCAGCTCTACGAGACGAACAGCCTCCAGTACAACTTCACCTACTTCCTGATCGGCTCGATCGTCTTCTACGTGGGGATCACCATCTTCGGCACGCCCTACGTGGCGATGGGCTACGAGATGAGCCGGGACTTCCACGAGCGGACCCGGCTGATGGCCGTAGCCCAGTGGATCGGTCAGTGGGCGTGGGTCATCGTCCCGTGGTTCTGGCCGCTGATCTACGACCCCGACCTTTTCGAGTCCCCGGCGGCCGCAGTCCGAGAGCTCGCGATCTGGGTGGGATTGGGCTGCATGATGCTCGCGCTCGTCCCGGCGATCTTCGTGAAGAGCCCGTCGACTGCCGATGCGGAGCATCTCCGGCCACTCAACCGGGAAACGCTGGGCGAGAACGCGCGGGCGTTCATCGATGGCTTTCGGGAAGCCTTCCGTTGCGCTCCGTTCCGAAAGCTCTGCGCCGCGACGTTCCTCGTCTTCAACTCCTTCAACGTCGTCGCGGCCTTTTCCTTCTTCATCATCGTCTACTACCTGTTCGGAGGGGACGCTGATGCAGCGGGGAACTGGACGGCATGGTTCGGTACCGTCAGCGCGCTCGCCACGACGTTCCTGGTGATTCCAATCATCACCTTCATCTCGCAGAGGATCGGCAAGAAGAACACGTTCCTCCTCGCGCAGGGGATTTCGGTCGTCGGGTACATCCTCTTCTGGTGGACCTTCCGACCGGGGACCCCGCTCCTGATGCTGGCTCCGCTGCCACTCTTCTCCTTCGGGATCGGCGGGCTCTTTACCCTGATGACGTCGATGACCGCCGACGTGTGCGACCTCGACGAGCTCAGCACCGGGACCCGAAGAGAGGGGACCTTCGCCGCGATCTACTGGTGGATGGTCAAGTTCGGGCTCGCCTTCGCCGGTGGGCTGAGCGGCCTGATCATGGGGTTGGCGGGCTTCGTCCCGGATGCGGCCTCCCAGCCTCCGGGCGCTGTGACCGGACTCAGAATCGCGTACACGGTCGTCCCCGTGGTCGGTGCACTTCTCGCCATGTGGTTCATGCGTGACTACGACCTCACGGAGGTCCGGGCCAACGAGGTCCGGGAAGAGCTCGAACGTCGGCGGGGAGTGACCCCTCTGACCTGAGACTCGGGGGCTCAGCTCGCTCGGTGATCAATCCCTGTACGGAAGCACCGCCCGCCAGGCGGGACCACGGCCCAGGCAACGACGAGCCGCAGCAGGGCCAGCTTTGTGGTCTTTCACCGCCTCGATTAGATCTGATCTTGATTGTCCGGTCCATCCTAGCCCCAGTGCTTAAGTGACGGAGTGAATGATGAGCAAAGCCATCACCACGGTCTTCTGCGCAGTCTGGAGTGGAGACCCGAATCGTCATGCCTTGGTGCAAGGCCATCTTGAGAATCTGCGTGCTCAAACCCGACCGGTCGAAATCATCTACGTGTTTGACAATGGTGATCCGGCGCCACCGGGCCTGTCCGCGCAGACCGTTGTCGTCAATGCGCCAATCGGCATCTACGAGGCGTGGAACGTTGCACTTTCGTTGTGTCGGACCGAGTTCGTGATGAATCTGAACCTCGACGACAGGCTCGCGCCGGATGCGGTCGAAGTCCTCGAAAGGGAGATGTCTGCTTCGGGCGCGAACCTTATCGGTGGTGACTGGCAAATCTGCTTTACGCAATCCGACACAGATGCCGTCGCACCCGTCTGCCCTGCCTCGACGACATCCTTTCGTCCTGATTGGCCACCCGTCCCAAACCTCCCCACTCGACTCGGCAGCGGCACGGGTGAGAGGGGAACGTATGGACCGGCCACCATCTGGCGCCTCGACTGTCACACCGTCCTTCCCAGATATCCTTACAGGACATCAGACAACACACCCATCAAGAGCGTTTCTGACGCTATTTGGTGGAATATGCTCCTCCGACTCGACCCGCAGAAGATTCGCAGGCTCCCTTTCATCATCGGAAATTACCACTCACACCCGGCCGATCAGGCAGAATTCCGACTGAACGACGAGATGGCACTGTTGCAAGGCGAAATCAGTCTGATCTAGCCGAGTCGATCGCTGGCGTGGGCTCCGGATCCGCTTCCCGACCAGCGCAAGATCCGCGAAGAGCTCGAACGTCGGCGGGGTGTGCCCCCGCTGGCGTGACACCTGAGGTCCGATTCAGGACCTCACGGCGGATGGGGTTGTGTTGCGCTGATGCGCCGTCTGCTCAGCCAAGGCTGGACTTCGGGGACCTGTCCATGGCAAAATGAGAGGGTCGTCATCGCCCCCCCCAAGTTTGCATGAATTTACCCTCTCGAAGAACGGCGCTGGCCGTGGCCTGCGGTCTTCTCATGACCGCCTGCATCGACGGAACGCCGACCGCACCCTCGGTCTCCGAGCCAGCGCCTCAGCTGTCGATCCTTCCCCCGGCGGACTACTACGCGTCCGTAGACGCCTCCTCCGCGGCGGCACTCCGGCTCTCGCTCCACGCCGCGATCGACGATCACACCCGGTTCCCGTATACGTCGACCGCGACCGACACGTGGGACATCCTCGAGCTCGCCCAGGAGGACCCGGCCGACTCCGGGCGCATCATCGACGTCTACCTGAACGCGTCGTACGCGAAAGCGGGTGGAGGGAACACCGACTACAACCGCGAGCATTCGTGGCCCAAGTCCTACGGCTTCCCGAACGACGGGTCGACCAACATGCCGTATACGGACGTGCATGCACTCTTCCTGTCCAACGACAGCTACAACTCGTCCCGCGGCAACATGCCGTTCCGTACGTGCAGCCTCGGTTGCGACGAGCGCCCGACCGAGTTCAACGACGGTCGGGGTGGAGGAACGGGTACCTATCCAGGCAACTCGAACTGGAGGACCGGGACGGGGTCCGATGGTAGCTGGGAGGTGTGGCCGGGACGCCGGGGAGATATCGCCCGGGCGCTGCTGTATCTGGACGTCCGGTACGAAGGAGGCTCCCACGCCGACGGGTCAGCGGAACCGGACCTCATCCTGACGGACGACCCGACATTGATTCAGGTGACGGGCAGCAATGTCTGGGATGAAGGATTCGACGGCAAAGCCTACATGGGGATGCTCGAAGTCCTCCTCGCGTGGCACGCAGAGGATCCGGTGGACGACCGGGAGCGCAATCGCCACTCGGTGATTTCTTCGTTCCAGGGCAACCGGAATCCTTTCATCGATCATCCCGAGTGGGTGGGTTGCGTCTTCTCTAGCGTGTGCGATGGGGGTGGCGGCGATACCGATCCCCCCGTGATGCCGGATGCGCTCTCAGCCGACCCCGGTGACGGCGTCGTTCAGCTTTCATGGTCGGCGAGCCCGTCTCCTGACCTGGCTGGGTACACCGTGTACCGCTTGGAGTCGGGCGGAGCGCCGTGGACCCGACTCACCCCCGCTCTCGTGACGTCCCCCGACTTCACCGACGACGGCGTCGTGAATGGGACGACCTACACCTATGCCGTGTCGGCAACCGATGTATCCGGCAACGAGTCGGAGCTGACGTCGGGGGTGGCGGCCACGCCGACCGCCGGGACAACCACCGCGCCGTGGATCAATGAATTCCACTACGACAACAAGGGCGGCGACCGGAACGAGTTCGTCGAGATCGCAGGCCCCGCCGGGACCGATGTCACCGGTTGGGCAGTGGTCGGGTACAACGGTTCGGGCGGTGGCGTGTATGGCTCCGTCGCCCTGGGTGGCTCGATCCCGGATCAGTCGGGTGGTTTCGGAACCGTGTCCGTGAACTTTCCCGGGCTCCAGAACGGCTCCCCTGACGGGATCGCCCTCGTGGATGCCTCCGGGTCAGTCGTGGACTTCATCGCATACGAGGGCTCGCTCACGGCGACCTCAGGCCCGGCAGCCGGGATGACGGCCGCGGACATCGGTGTCTCGGAGTCAGGCAACGAGCGGGGTGCCCGATCGTTGCAGCTCGTCGGCACCGGGGACCGTGCGACGTCCTTCACATGGCAGGCCCCTGCACCGTCGAGCCCCGGGCTCCCGAATGACGGACAGACGTTCAGTGGAGGGGATGGCGGCGGCGGTGGCGGTGACGACGACTCGACGCCGCCCGCCGTGCCCCAGAGCCTGACGGCGACCGGCGGAGACGCCGTCGTGGATCTCGACTGGGCGGACGTGTCGGCTCCCGATCTCGCTGGCTACCACGTGTACCGATGGACCGGCGCAGATCCGACCCCGACTCGCCAGACCACGGCTCCGGTAGGGCAGAGTGACTGGACCGACACCGCCGTGACGAACGGGGTCACCTACTCGTACGCCGTCACCTCGATCGATATCTCGGGCAACGAGAGCGCGGCAGGCCCGGAGGCTTCGGCGACACCGGCTCCCTTCCCCGAGCCCGGATCGGTCCATGTAGCATCGATGTCGGCTGATCTCGTCGCTTCGGGCGGCCGCAATCTCCGGGCCCAAGCGACCGTGTCGGTCGTGGACGAGTCCGGTCAGAGCGTCTCGGGCCTCACGGTGACGGTCGTCTTCTCCGGTGACGTTTCCGGCACCGGCTCTGCCGTCACGGATGCAAACGGCGTGGCGATCGTGTCGGGGCCCAAGAAGAAAGGCAGCTTCTCGTTCAGCGCATGCGTGGACTCCGTGACCGGCTCGGGCTGGACGTATGACCCGACCAGTAACTCGGTGACATGCACCTCGGGCGCGCCGTGACGCGCCGGCGCCAGGTCGGCGCAACGCTGGGGATCGTACTGACGATGTGGGCCTGCTCCGGCGAACCGGCAGGTCTGTCCCCCTCGGCTCGAGAGACGCCCGGTGCGTCTTCGGGGCCCTCTGCCGCCGTCGTGGCGGCGGAGTCCGAGTACTCGAGACACTGGGCGGTGTATACGGGGAGCGGGACATGGGAGCCCAGCATCCTCGCCTTCACGAACTTCCTGACGTGGAAGGGTCACACCTGGGAGGCCGTCGGCAAGAATCAGATCAATCGCGGGAAGCTCGTGGGGCGATACGACGGTTTGTTCATGCCGGGCGGTTGGGCCGGCAACTACAATCAGTCTCTGACTGCTTCGGGCGACCAGCACATCCGCGACTTCATCTCCGCGGGCGGCGCGTACATCGGAATGAGTGCAGGGGCCTTCTACCTTTGCGACGTCACGATCTGGGAGGGGGACTACCTGGACTATCCGTCCGATGTATTCGACGGCGACTGCATTGGCCCGATCGAAGAGATCGCGCCATGGCCGGAGTACGTCATGACTCCGATGGACATGAATCTCGATTTCGAGGCGAACGTCTTCGAACCGGCCCGGCGGGACGTTCTCTACTACGGCGAGCCGTATTTCGTGCCCCACGAAGGTCAGGCGATCGAGACGTTTGCCACGTGGGTCGTGCCCGCGAATCCCGCGGCGGACGGCGCACCCGGGGTGATCGGGATCGACTACGGCCTCGGCAGGGCGGTGCTCGTCGGCCCACACCCAGAAATCGAGGAGGACGACGACCGGGACGGCACCGACTTCGGCTCCGAGCTGTCGGACGGACCCGATGGCAGCGACTGGCCTATGCTCTGGACCATGGTGGACTGGGTGTTCCAGCAGCCGGTGACCCGCGCGCCCGGCACGGGACCGGCTGCGTGCTCCGATGGAGTGGACAACGACTCCGATGGGTTGATCGACCTCGCGGACCCGGGGTGTGCCGATGCCGCGGACACCGACGAGGCCGACCCGGTACCGCCTGCCTGCTCCGACGGCGTGGACAACGACTCCGACGGATGGGTCGACCTCGCCGACCCGGGGTGCTCGGATCCGGCGGACGAAGACGAGACCGATCCTCCGCCCCCAGGCTCCATCTTCGCGGATGGCTTCGAGAGTGGCTCGCTCGCCCAGTGGTCGGTATACGGCTCCGGGCGTCGGTGGTCGGTCGTCTCGGAGAACGCGGCCGAAGGTCTCTACAGCGCCCGCGCGAAGCGCACTGGCTCGGGCAAGGACAGCTTCATCGAAGCCTCCTTCGACGCAGTGGGCTTCTCGTCGATCCAGTTGACGTACCGGCGCATGCTGGTCGGCCTCGATGCCGCCGACGACTGGGAGGTGCAGGTGTTCGACGGTAGCTGGATCTCGCTCGAGCATCTCGGCACGGGCCGGGAGGACAACAGCGACTTCCAGACTCGGACGTTCACGCTTTCACCCTCTGCGACCGCGGTGCGCTTCAAGTGCGAGACGGGTGCAGTCAGCGAGATGTGCTACCTCGACGACGTCCGGATTTCGGGCAGCTAGACGCCCGGACGTCCCGAAGTCACTCGATCTCACAGGTGGATCGTGCCTCAATACCGAAACAGCGTCCTCGCACTCTTCCTGGCCGTCTGCGCCTGCACCTCCCCCGAGTCGACGCTCGTCCCGACCGAACCGACCTCTTCGGTCGACTCCGATCGCAACATTCTCCTCATCATCGCCGATGATCTGGGGAAGGACGCCATGCCCGGGTTCTCCGAGGGAGCGATCAAGCCCGCCACCCCGACGCTGAACGGCCTCGCGACGAGCGGGCTGACGTTCACCAATCTCTGGGTGACACCCACGTGCGCGCCTACGCGTGCCTCCATCATCACCGGGCGCCACGGTTTTCGCACCGGCGTGACGCGCTCGGGCGCGGCGCTGGCATCGACCGAGACCACGCTTCAGGCCTACATCGCCAGCACCTCGGACCGACCATACAAGACGGCCGTGGTCGGCAAGTGGCACCTCGCCCGCTCCGCGTCTTTCAACCCCGAGTCGATGGGCATCGACTACTACGCCGGCGTGCTCTCGTCGGACGTGGATGACTATTACGCGTGGCCTCTGACGTCGGACGGTGTGACGACGACCGAGACTGGATACAGCACCGAGGTGCTCACGGATCTCGCGATCGACTGGCTTCAAGCCCAGGACGACTCCTGGTTCCTTTGGCTGGCGTACAATGCGCCACACACTCCCTTCCATGTGCCCCCGACCGATACCCACGTGCAGGGGACCCTGCCTCCGTATCAACCGGGGATGGACGGTCTGCCCTACTACATGGCCGCGATCGAGGCGATGGATTTCCACATCGGACGGCTGCTCGACAGCCTGTCCCCGGCTGAGCGGGCGGAGACCACGGTGATCTTCATCGGAGACAACGGATCACCGCGCCAGACCGTGCAGGCGCCCTACACGTCCGGTACCGCGAAAGGCTCGGTGTATCAGGGTGGGATCAACACCCCGATGCTGGTCTCCGGCGGACAGCTCCAACGCCAGGGCACGGACGACAGTGTGATCAGCAGCACCGACCTTTTCGCGACCATCGCCGAACTCGCGGGCGTGTCCGTATCACAGATCCACGACAGCCGCTCGTTCTCGCCCCTCCTCAGCGCCGCCGCGCCCCATAGGGACTACGCCTACAGCGGGATCGAGGAAGCCGGCGCGGGCATGTGGACCACGGCCCGGGGGGACCAGTACAAGCTGATCGTCCGTCCGAGCGGAGAGGAGCAGCTGTTCGATCTCCTCGCCGATCCATACGAGGGGACCGACCTCATTCAGCTCGGCCTGAACCCGACCCAGGCGGCGGCTAGAGCTGACCTCGTCTCGTGGCTCGGTAGCCTGGGCATTTCCTGAATCCCGCCAGCCCCCTTCCCGGCCACGACTTCACCGGGGCGGAGATCGCACGTCAGTGCGCGCCCCGGAGCACCCGCACCGAATCACCGACGATCTCAAGGACCTCCACGGGACCCCCGTAGTAGGCGGCGAGGCCGACATCGATACGCCATGCACGCGAGCCACACGCGCTGGCGATTCCGGCCTCCTGCCGGGTGTGTCCCATGACGATTCGCTCTGCGTCCAGGGCGGTCAGCGCCATGTCGAGCACGCCACACGCGACTGAATCCGGGTCCGACGAGTACAGTCGAGTCCATTGGGGACTCTCCGAACCGGACAACACCGGAGGGAGTTCGGCGTCACCCCGCAGCCACGCCTGCGCCGCGTGGTTGATCTCGTCGATCCCGTAGGCGACGTGGTTCGGGAGCACCCCGCCATGCACGAACACGTTGTCTCCGATCTGCAGAATGACCTGCCGGCGAGCCAGCAGCCGGGCATACGGCCCGCCGGGCATGAAGGCAGCCATGCGTGCGCGTTCGCGCGGGCCGAACTCCGCGAGCGTCGCCGCTCTGAATGTCCCGGTCGAGCGGTCCCAGACCGTCAGGGAATCCCCCGGCTCGTGCGCGGCAGCATTCACGAAGTCGACGAATCCTCCGTCGGTTACATACCGGAAGTCCCCGCGCGCGTTCATCAGTTCGTGGTTGCCCAGCAACGCGTGAAAGGCGCCCCCCGAAGCTCGCGACTCGATCCGCAGACGCTCGAACAGGTCCAGAATGGCCCGCTCCTGGTCGCCCCGGTCGAGTTGATCCCCGGTCTGCACCACGATCAGTTCACCGCCGATCCAGCGGTCCTGCTCGTCGATGGCGCCCGCGAGACGAAGTGCGCTCCGGGTAGCTTCCAAGTCCCCGTGCACGTCGCCGAACGCGACAATGCGCTGCTCCACTCGCCCCGCACACGACGCGGTGGCCACCGCAAGCCAAAGCAGGAGGGCCCGATGCTTCCTGTTGCGGCTCAAGACGGGGGAGAAGCGGTCGTGACGCGGCCGGTGATCCAATTCCGTGTCACCACCGATGCAGCGACGATGCACGCCGGCATCGCCTTGGGTCGCAGGGGGAACGGAATTCATGGGGAGAACTTGCCACGAGGTGCCTCGGTCCGCGAGCGCAACGAGCGCACGCCCGACTCGCCAACCCCGGGATCTCGAGACACCTTGCCCGAGCCCGACGGTGGGCGTCGGCAGACTTCGACACGAGTCCAGGATCTCGGAATCAAAGTGAACCTGAGGCAGATATGGGTGTTGTTCACGCACGAAGTGCGTTGCGCACTGCGTGAGCGGAACATCGTCATATACAGCATCGTCCTGCCGCTCGTGCTGTATCCCGCCCAGTTGTGGATCGGCTTCGCAGGTGTCTCGTTCGTACAGGGCCAGTCGGCCCGAATGACCTCGCGGGTGGCCGTCCTCGCTCCGCCGCCCACGCACTCGGAGCTCCTGGACTCGCTCAAGGCCAACGACCGCATACAGGTCATTGAACCTAGGGAAGACCGGGAGGAGTTGATCACCCGGATCAGTGTGGGTGACCTGGACGCGTTGCTCGAGTTCACGCCTCCGGGTCAGGATGGCCTGGCACTCGACGGCAACTTCGGCGTTATGGTCTCCTTCAACGCAGCACGAGATCGAAGCGCTTCGGCCAGAGCCAGACTCGCGGCAGAGGTCGAGGATTACCGCAGGGGCTGGGTCGATCGGGAGCGGCAAACACTCGGCGTGGCCGATGCGGTTTGGACCGACTTTCTGGTTACGAGAGAGAACGTCGCGTCAAACCAGGACATGACGCGGTTCCTGCTAGGGCTCCTCGTCCCGATGCTCACTCTGCTCATGGTCACCATTGCCGCATTCTATCCGGCCATCGACGCGACCGCCGGGGAGCGTGAGCGGTCGACGTGGGAGACCCTGATGACCGTGGCCGCTCCGAGAGCCAACCTGGCCATCGCCAAGTACCTCTACGTCGCCGCCTTCGGCATCGCCGGCGGCCTTTTGAATCTGGGCGCCCTCACGCTCTCACTCCAATGGATTCTCGCGCCGCTGGCCGGTGCAGAGAACGCGGCACTCATGGCCTCGGGTGGAATTCCTCTTTCTGCACTGCTCGTGATCGCATTGGGTACGGCCCTCCTGGGTCTGTTCGTCGCAGCAGGCATGCTCGTATTCGCGGTCTTCGCGAGGACGTTCAAGGAGGGCCAGTCCATGATCATGCCGTTCTACCTATTGATGCT
>Ga0181578_10005984_pt1 | contig 10532 bp, 6 predicted proteins | sample 071ome_21_FD_148659 | JGI IMG/M metagenome (GOLD analysis project Ga0181578, IMG submission 148659) | Coastal salt marsh microbial communities from the Groves Creek Marsh, Skidaway Island, Georgia - 071401CT metaG (spades assembly) | ecosystem: Environmental > Aquatic > Marine > Intertidal zone... | reverse complement strand
GCGGGAAACAAGCGGAAATAGCCAAAGACAACTCTTTCATCGTCGCCGTGCGAAACAGCAAGAAGCATAAAATCGACATTCCTTCGTTCAAATGTTTCGAAGACGACCCGACGCAAAACGCATGGGTGGACTCCTCGGACGTCTTGCGCGCCTTGAAAGCGTCGTTGATGACAAATCTTTTTGGCATACACGTCGACGCCGATCGCGACGATGTGGATTTATCGTGGGCCATCGGTAACGACGTCTTCACGCCTTTATCCGCCGGCGAGGGCGATTCGTTTTCAATCATCGACAGCGCTAAACGAACGACTATCGCTGTTGGCATGCAAAAAATCAGACGCTTCATCGCCAAACGGATGAAAATATTGCGCGACACATGCAGAGAAGACGACGAAGACGATAACGCGCTCGTCGCTACCTTCACTCGCGAGCCGTTGCGCAAAACCTTTCTCGCTCGCTCGCGTTTGTTAAAATTCAAACACGACGAAGCCGTCAAAGCGACCACTTTGCGCGAATGGGAACGCGCCGCCAGTTACGTCTTATCTTCCATCTTTGACGCGAACGCCATGGTCGAGGTGTTGGAGGAAACCATCGCTTCGCACAAAGTTCGATTGGACTGTTACGGTCAAACCACATCGACATCTACGACGAAGACGAAGACTCCTTCTTCTTCGTCTCTTCCTAACTTCCTCGAAGCGTTCTTCCTCGGTGGTTTCGAGGCCTTCTTCGGTACAATCGCGTTGGTCATTTGCTACGTGCTCGTCGTAGAATCCATCGCTCTCTTTCGAAGAAGAAGAACAACAAGAAGAAGAAGTAATGATAATAATCATTATTACGGTCGAGGAGACGATGGTGGTGGGAGAAAATTCGATTGAGTTATTGTTATTACGTAGTGAGTGAATTTTTTCATAGCGGGAAGCGTTTTTAGTGTGATTTCATTCGTTTGTGATTCACGCCACAGGTTCCAGCCCATCATTATTAAAATCAGAGATGGGTGAAATTTTTGCTCTTTTTGCTTTTCGTTTTCGTCTAGGTCCCGAAATTCATCATCACAAAAAGAGAGAGCGTTTAACGCACAACACACACTCTTAAACACAAAATGGCGTTGCGCAGAGCGTTCACGCAAGCGATCCGACAAACGACGGCGTCCACCACTTCCTCCTCCGCCTCCTCCGCCTCCTCTTTGTACGCGAGCATTCTCTTTTCCGGGAACGGGAACAACAACAACAACAACAACAAAAGAGCGATTTCCTCCTCCTCGCGATCAAACTATGCGGAAGAATCGACGCAAACGTCCTTGGAAAAATTCCAAGAGTTGTTCGATAAATACCGCCCGTCGATGATGGACCCGCCGGGAACGCCGACGACGTACATGCCAGCGTCTGATTTACCGAAAGGCGGCGAAGAGGAGGTGAAGAACGCCGGTCCGCCTCCGGAACACGTGAAATTGAACTTCCGCTTACCCCACGAAGCGGTCTTCGCGGACGCCGACGTCAACATGGTTTTAGTCCCCGCGGAAACCGGGGACTTTGGGATTTTGCCCGGACACGTGCCGGTGGTGGCCAAGTTGAGACCCGGGGTCGTTTCCGTGGAGAATAAGGAGAGCGTCACGAGCAAAGTAAGTCCTCTTCATCATCGTCTTCGTCGTCCTTTCTTCGTCTTTTTGTTTTTTTCTTTATTTTTTTTTCTATCCTCTCCTTTCTTCTTTCCTGTGCTTTTTGGGGTGAGAAGGACAAAAAGAAAGAGAATCAACCGTGTTTTCGAATCATCGTCAATATAAATTATCAATGTTCTGACCTTTGATTATTCGTCGTCTTCTCTCTCTCTCTTTGATGAAACTTATCATCACGACTACTTTATCTGTGATAAAACAGTATTTCGTCTCTTCAGGTTTCGCATTCGCGCACGCTGACAGCTCCGTGGACATCTTGGCGGTGGAAGCCGTTCCGGTGGAGCACTTGGACGAGACTGTGGTGAGAAAAATGTTGAGCGAGCACACGGCGAAGTTTCAAGCGGCGAAGGATGATTACGAGAAAGCGACGCATCAGATTGGTATCGACGTGACCACGGCGATGGTGTCCGCGATTGAGAACATGGGCAAGTAATTAAGAGGGGAAAAGTTTAGAAGTAAAAAGAACCACACACGTTTTGGATTGTAATATTATACTTAAAAGAATAAATCGACAGAATCAGATGAGCGCGCTAATTCTCTCGCTAGAGTTTTTCTTCGCTCGGAAGTGCATTTCTTTCATCTCGTCCAGTTCGTTTCGGTAGCTTTCTGCTTGAAGACGATACTCTTCCGTTTTTTGAATCTGAGCGTTCAACTCCGATCGCAATGCTTTCAAGTGTTTGGATTTTTCCTTCAGTATCGCTTGGTTTTCTCGCAACATCTGCGTTTGCTCTTCCTCCGTGACGCGTTTTTCTGCAATTCTTCTCAAGTCTTCGCTCTGCATTCTCTTATCCTCCAGCTCTTTCTCCAATTTCGTCACCTCTTCGCTCTTTTGAACCAGTCTTCTTTGTAATAGCTGGATTTTCTGAATAGACTCGAAGGCGTTTGGATCGCTGCCTTCGAGTTGGCGCCAACGGTGGACGTTTAACGGATTCTCCAACTCTTCGCTCAATGCGCGCACTTTCGCTTTCTCCCTCGTTAATGATCGCGTCAAGACTTTCACTTCTTTCTCTAACGTTTCCGCTTCCCGAGCTCGGCGTCGCTCTCGTTCGAGTTCATGCGTCTGCGTGCTCAGATTGATTTTTAACGCCTTGATCTCTCTCGTTCTCGCCTCGTAATCTCTTTGACCTTGCGCCAAAACCGATCTTTGCACTTTGATTTTCTCGTAAGTCATAGCTAACTCTTCCTCTCTCCTCGTTAACGCGTGCGAGATGACGTCCCGGTCTCTCGAAATGACATCCATCTCTTGCCTCTCTTCCACCCGCTTCTTCTCGCACTCGGCGTGGTGCTTTTCCAGATTTCTTCTTTGCGTTTCGCTCAGTTTCAACTCTATCAAAATTTCGTTCGTCTTCCGGTCTAAATCGTCTCTTTTTCTCTTCAAGCTCTCGATTTCCGATTCCATTTGCTTCCTCTTCATCTCGTCTTCGTCTATTTCTTTTGTCTTGCATTCGATTAAGCTCTCGGCTTCCTCGCGACGACGTTCGGCATTGAATTTCAAGTCTCTCAATTGTTCGCCTTCTTCTTTCAAATCGAGGAGTTTCTTGCTCAACTCGTTATTTTCTACTCTCGCGCGTTCGTACTGTGCCTTTGCCGTTTTCGTTTTCAGATCGGTCTCTCTTAAACTTTCGCGAAGTTCTGTGATTGAGTGTTCCTTCGCGTCCAGCTCTTCACGCGCAGCGTCCAATTTACTTTTTAACGTTCTCGCCTCTTGCACCGCACTTTGTCTCTCCTGCTCTAAATGTTTCGCTCGCACTTCGATATCGTTCATTTCCGTTCTGTATCGTTTGATTTCGCTCTCGAGCGTTTTCTTGTGTTGTTCGTGTATCGAGATTAAATCTCTGTGTTTCTGCGTGTGCTTCTGTGCTTGACTCGTCTGTTTCGCCAAAGCCTCTTTCTCTCGCATCAAATCTTCCTTTGCTCTCCTCTCTAACTCGATATTTCTTCGCTGTTCCTCGACGACTCTTTCAATGCGACTGATTTCAAGTTTCAAGTCGTCCCTTTTGTGCTCGCTTTCGATTTTCGCGTTTTCCGCCTGCTTCAGCTTTCGCAACGCCGCTTCTTTCACTTGGACAATCTTCTTCGTCTCGCGCTCAATTTTCGTGGCGGAGTCTTTCAGCTTTTCCGTCTCAATCTCTTTCTGTCTCGCGATTTCGTTTATTCTTTGTAGCTCTAACGTGATCTCTGCTATTTCCCTTCGAACGCGTTCAGTTTTCTCCGCGTATGCGTTGCACTCTTTCTGCGCGTTTTTCACTCGGTGCTCACTTTTCCTTTGCTCGTCGGCTAACTTTTGATTCTTTTGCTCTAAGTTTACAGCTTGCGCTTTCATCCGCGAAATTTCACCTTGCTTTGATTCAATCATAGATTTTGCGTGCATTAATTCTCGCTCCAATCGCTCGCGTTTCGTGTCTGACTTTTCCGCCTCTTGTCTCTTCAATCGAGCGATATCTTTCAATTTTGCGCACTCGCACTCCAGATCTAATTTTTTCGTTTCCGCCGATCTCGCTCTTTCTCTTTGTTGCGAAATCTCTTGACGTAATTGAACTACCTCGTCAACTTTTTCGTCACGTTCAAGTTGAACCGTTTCTTTCTCACGCTGCAAGCGACGGACGATATCGCCGGAAACTTTATCAGACGAAAAGCTACTGCCAAAATAGTTGTTGGCGGCATCGTCGTCGATGTCATCACCATCATCGTCAACGTCGCCGCGACTGTCGTCGTCGTCATCGTGGAGGCGATGACGGCGACGAGTGTGATTTCGCTCGCGACCAAAATTTTCTCTGTCGTCTTCTTCTTCACCATTCTCAGCCATTTCGCACCGTCTCGTCAACTCGGCGATCTCCACGCGTAACTTAGCTATCTGTTCTTTTCCCGCCATCTCTAAATCCGAAGCTTCGTCCGCTTGTCTCCACGCCGACTCGAGCTCTGCTTTCAAAGTTTCTATTTGCGTCTCATCTTCTCTCGAATGCATCCGCAACCGTTCTCCTTTCGCGGTCAGTTGACGACACTCTTCGGATAAACTCTTGCACTTTTTCTCTAGCTTTTTCTCCTGCTCGTGCGAGTTCTTGAGCGTTCGATACAACTTTTCGTATTCGATGCGAAAGGCATCGAGAGATTTGTCCCTGGAAAGTGTTTGCATGACCTATGCAGGTGCACGCACGTGTGCCAAGGAGGTTTGATGCGAATTCATTCGCGTGAGTAGATAAAACAAAGAGCAAAGTAGAAGCGCAGCTGCAGCAGCAGCGCGCGAGCGAGCGAAGTATTGAAAAACGCCTATTTTTAGATACAAGAGAAAAAAAAAGAGAGAGAGACAAACCTCTCGAAACGCGCGCTCGGTGACGTCCTCGTCTTCATCTTCGTACGATGATGGCGACACTCTGGTTGCTACTGCTATTGGCATCTCGCTTGGTGCGCGCGGCGTGGATGTTAAAGCGTGTTAGAGTTCTATCTGCGCGCGCTTTTTCACTAAAGTTTTTTTTCAAAGTCTCTCTCTCACAGGAAAAAAAACAAGTTATTCTCATTGTAAAAACAAATCTACTAGCTTCTAAGAAAACAATCTACCTTGGGTTGCTGGTAACATCGTTCGTGGGCGTCTACGGTGCCGTATCTCGCCGGACCTTCTACCGAGCGAGCTGGATATAAGCACACTTTTTCTTTCGGCATAGCTTTGAATCCAACTTCTGGGACCGGGACCCAGGACGCGTCGTCGCATCGACTGCCTTTGGGACATAAGAGGCATCTATTGTTATTACTATTACTACCAACAGTACTACCGCCACCACCAACGCACGGTTCTCCAAACATAACTTTCGTCGGTTTGTCTCTGACTAATTTCTCCAACGGAATCATTTCCGCGGAATCTCTAGCGTTTTGACTCCCCGTAGGTTCATAATCATTGTGGTAATGATACCTTGTCACGTTGTACCACTGTCTGGCGAAACCAAAAATCGTGATCTTCTCGCACACGGATTGCGCTAAATACAGACCATACATACCATTTGTTGGGGTTGATTTCTTATCGATTCGATTCTTTACGAAGGAATAAAACGCGCCGCTCAAAGCGTAATCTTTTGCATTAACTAACTTCTTCGCTCGATTGGAGACGTACAATTTCAAATGCGCAGGCGCTGTTAAGTGCTGCAAAACGATTTCTTCGTCTGATTCTCGGTACCCTCGGTGTTGCGAATTCACTAGTCTTACGGTCGTTCTCGACCCGGCGTATTTAGAATACGGCTCTTTCCCAGTCCCGTCGTTGAATCGAAACACCGCGTCGTGCGCATCTATAATATCGCCGTGTTCATACAACAACAAACTCCCGCCATTCCCTACGACCGCGCACGATTTAAACCCTCGCTCGTTTAGCTCATCCAACGCGTCTCGTTCTGGTAAATTCCTCAAATCGGATTTCGAAATCAAACCCAGATCTTCCATCTCCCCGTTCGCTTTTGGTACTTTCGGTAGTTTTGGACCGAGTTTCGCGTGTAAAGTTAACGGACCTTTAAAGTTTTGTATGATTTTTGCTGTCGTATCACCGCTCCCGTAATCTTTTGTTGCATCTAACCACGCGCGTCGAAAATTGTCCAACAGTATTTCTTTCTCTTCGTTGCCGTCGCAAAAACTGTTTCCTCTCACATCGCTCGCGCCGCGTCGATGAAAAACTTCGCGACGATGCTGATTATTAGGGGAAACCGAAGACGAGGACGAAGAAGAAGAAAAGAAATCCAACGCGTCCAAAACGAACCAAACGAAGCACGAGAAGAAAGCGAGTCTGACGAGTGCCGTCGTCAGTCTCGGTCTCTTCTTTTTCTGTTTGCTGCTGAAATTACTCATGTTCACGCGACTACGAAAGTTTCTTTCGCTGTTGTTGATGACGACGATGGATTGTGATGCGCATGTGTATCGTAAAACAGGAGCACGTACACGACAGAGTACGAGAAAATTTTTTTGAAGAAAGCGAGAGAAGTGAGAGAAGAAGAATACATTCGTTAAAGCAGAAGATAGATTTTTATCGAGATACTCGTCGCGACTACTATAAAACACACACACTTCGTCAATAATCAAGCGAAAACGAACGGCACGCAAATCGAAGAGCACGTTTTAGAAGACGGAAACACGCACTCGCTCATCATTCCGGCTATGGTTGCTAAAACGGCGTCTCTCGTTTCCGTGATCTCGTCCGGGTCGTGCAGCGAGACGGCCGGCGCGACCGTATCGCATCCCCAAGAGATTGACCCAACGTTTCCAGTGTCCGCGTCAATCCCCATTCGCAACGCGGCGAAACCAGTCATAGCTGGTAGATTCTCCAACTCTTCGTACAAGGCGTCTAACTTTGCGTCTAAAACTTTACCCACGTCTTCGAGCGTCAAACCTCCTTGGCACGAAATCGCCGGTTCGTTAAACCAACCGTTTAAGACCAACCGGCCTTTGCTAACATCTTTCGTTCCTTTGACTTCACGCACGCCGTGCGGTAACCTCGGATCAAATATCGTCAATCGATTGAACTTAGGCTCTATTTCTTCGAACAATTGCGTCCTTTCCACTATTTCCGTTGGATCGAATCTTTGCCAATAATTCGCGCGTTCCGGTCGCAAGATTGTTGTTTCGCCGCCGCGAAAATAAATTCCCCTACCGCCGTCGTCATCGAGATCAAAGTTTTTCGTCAGCGAGAACACAAACGCCAGAGGCCCGTGCGGCACGTCCGCGTGTAACTCCTGCCCCATCCCGTCGACGTAACAGGACATCCAAATCGGCGTAAAATTCGACAGCGCTAAGTTTTCCCGCGCGTATTTCAGCAGCGCTTCTTCAAACTTCTCGTAGCAGCAGCACTCTTCTTCCGTCGTTGTCGTAGTCTTCTTCTGTTGAAGAAAATACTCCTTCGCCGGCGTTCTCAACTGCGTGTATTGATTCTCCACGTGCCAATAATCCCAGCAAAAGCGCTCTGAATTCGTCCTCTTCGCGTCCGAGTGGTTGTTCTGGAACGCGGAGTATAGCTCCTCCGCGCGATCGTAGAAGGCGTCTTCCGTGAAGTAGTGTATCGCGGTTTCGTTCACTTCCACCACCCCCGACGTTGGTGTTTCGTCGTTCTCGTTCTCGTCGTCATCGTGGGTCGTTTTTGCACCCGCTTTTACGACGGCGGTGTGTGTGTTCTTGTCGCGTAATCGTCGTCGTCGACGACGTTGTCCTCGTCCTCTTCGTGGTGGTGACATCATCGTTACCATCGTCGTCGTCGTCGTCGTCGTCGTCGATTTTGTGGTTACCATCGCGCTCCCGCTTTGCGCCGGCGACAACATCTTTTTTGTACGCGCCGCGCGCACACAAACATTTACTCTCACAACTCTGTGGTGATATCAGAGTTTTTTTTGTAACGAACTCTCGTAAAAAATATCTGAACCCTAAACCCTAACCAAATAAATTTTGCTCTCTCTCTCCGCTCTTCCGTTGTGTGATCCTCTCAAAAAATCGCTCTCGATTTTATCAAACGACAAACAATAACAACAACAACAACGATAACAACGATGAGCGGCGTTGCCCCTACTGATACTAACACTACCACTAAAAGCGTCTCCCTCGCCGTGAATAAAAACGCAGCCTTAGCGGCGAGAATAAAACGAATGATGCAAAGCGACGAAGAGGTTGGGAAAATCGTGAAAACCACTCCGCTGGTGATGGCGAAAGCGTTGGAATTATTTTTAACGAAACTGTTTAAAGCGACGGCGGACATGGCGTTAGCGCACGGCGCGAGGATTATTGGCCCGGTGCATCTGAAGGGCGCGATCAGCGATAACGACGAGTTTGATTTCTTGGAAGACGTGGTGAAGGATGTTCCGGATTTACCACCGCCGCCGGATCCTGCGGAATTAGCCGCGAAGTTGTTGGAAAGAGTGGACGAAGACGGGAATCCGAAGAAGAAGAAGAAGAAGAAAAAGACAACGACAACAACTGATAATAATAATAGTAACGAGAAGAAGAAAGCCGGGGCCGCGGGAAAGAAAGCAAATGCAAAGAAGAGAAAGAACGCCGACTACGACTCCGAGGATGATGAAGAGTTTGACGAAGACGAGGAAGATACCGACGCCGAAGAATACGAAAGCGAAGACTCGGAGGAAGAGGAAGAAGAGAAACCGGTGATAACGACGACGAGCAGGAGTGGGAGGACGATTACCGCGAGAAGCTACGCTGAGGACGACGTAAAGAAAAAGAAGAAGAAATCGCCAGCGACGAAGAAAGCGAAGAAAAGTCCTTCTCCGCAAAAAGAAGAACAAGAACAAGAGGAGGAGGAAGAAGCCGCCGGGGATCTAGCCGCGGGAAATTTAGGTTCGTTCGACGACGATGATTTAGTCGGCGTAGCAGTACCCGCGGAAGAGGACGATTACGACGAGGAGTAATGACGGGTTTATGCTCTTTTTTAGTCGTGAATTTGTAGTTGTTTTGTATCTTTTTGTTTTACATTTGTGTATTTTTTGTTGTGCGTTCTACTAAAAACTAAAAGCGGCTTCTCTAACTCTAAAAGCGCTTGCTGCCTGCGTCTCTCTTTTTTCTCTTTTCGTACTCACTTCCAATATTATCTTTATTGTTTGTTATTATATGTTTAGCTTTCTTAAGCCCCCAAGACGATTTCAGTCGCCATGGAGGGTTTGTCCAAGCACGTGCCTCGAATTCCGCCGGTAGTTTGCGATCTCGCCTTGCTGTTCGTCGGCGCTACGTTTCTTACCACCGAAGACGCCGTTCGATCAGTCGCCGTTTTCGCGGCGTTTGCGACGGAAGTTTGGTTACCCACCAACGCCGTCACCGGCGTATACACGTTTTCCTTGATGTCCAACCGGAAAAAGCCGTGGTTCAAAGCATCTTTTGCCGTGATGCGCGTATCCGGATCGTACTCCAACAGTCGACTCAACAAGTGTCGGAGTAACGTGCCCGTTTCTTCGCACTCAAAACGCTCTCGAATCATGATGTCCAACGGCTGTACCGCTTGTACGGCGCGTTCACTCTCAACATCTTTAGCGCATTCCGGCCATCTCAACTCGTGCGTTTCCGGATTAAAGTATTTTTCGATAGTTTCCTTGGAACTACGCTTGATTACGTCTGCGTGCATGTGACCCAACACGTTGCGCATCATCGCCAAATGCTCCATGTTCTCGTGCGTTTGGAAGAGCGCGTCTCCGGTCAAAAGTTCTATCAATATGCACCCAATCGACCACATATCGCACGGGTAGGACCATCCGGTACCAAGAATAATCTCCGGCGCGCGGTAGTGTCGCGTAGACACGACCGTGGAATGGTATTGATCTTCCAACGTCGTGCTTCCAAAATCGATGAGTTTGATCGCGCTCGTGACCGGTACCTTCATCGTGCACGCGCTCGTTCCCACCGCCGCGTTCGCCGCGTTGTTGGCGTTAACATCAGCACTGCTCACGACTCGCACGTACCCTGGAGTTTCCAGTAAAACGTTTTCGGGTTTCAAATCAGTGTGCGTCATTTTTAACTCGTGCATAAACGCAACAGCTTTGATCAACTGCTTCGCGAATTTTTGCACCAACGCCAAAGAAAACGGTTTGTAGTGGTTCTTCTTCATGAAATCAAACAGAGACAGCCCGTACATGTCAAACATCAAACACGCGTGCCCTTCGTGTTCGAACGATTCTTTCAATCGAATGCAATGGAACTCGTCGCGCTCATCTCTTCTCCCAATCTCTCTCAAGACGTCCACCTCGATTTTAGCCGCCGCTTTGTACTTGGGCACGTTCCTGATCACTTTCACCGCGCAGTACTCTTGCTTCACTCGATCGTAACACTCTAAAACCTTCCCAAACGTTCCCTCGCCTAACGGCGCTAAAATCTTGAATCGGTTGTTCGGTCCGAGAGATTC
>Ga0181578_10005962_pt1 | contig 10554 bp, 8 predicted proteins | sample 071ome_21_FD_148659 | JGI IMG/M metagenome (GOLD analysis project Ga0181578, IMG submission 148659) | Coastal salt marsh microbial communities from the Groves Creek Marsh, Skidaway Island, Georgia - 071401CT metaG (spades assembly) | ecosystem: Environmental > Aquatic > Marine > Intertidal zone... | reverse complement strand
TAAAAGTGTGTACTTTATAATTTACACCATTCTCAGATATATCACTTACGCTTCCACCAGTTGCTTGTATAAACTGCCCTTCTTCACGTATATTTTTCCAACCAAGTCCATCATAAACCTCAATAGAATGTGTTGTTTGGTTATAGATTATTGATCCAATAGCAGTGCTAATACCAGCATTGCGTCCTGATGTGGTTGTGGTTCCAATAGCAATACTATTTGAATTAATAATAGTATCACCAACTGTGATTTGAGATGTAGTAATACCAGTAGCATTACCAGTCAGGTTACCAGTAACATTACCTGTTACATCACCAGTAACATTACCTGTTACATCACCAGTAACATTACCACTCAAAACACCACTGAAACTAGTAGCAGTTACAATACCAAGAGCATTTACATTGTTGCTGGAATCAGACGCAACAATCTTTGTGCCACTAGTAGGTAGTTCGAGTGTATTATTTGCCGCATTTTCACCTGCAGAAATCTCTACATAACCACTCGATTCACCCGTAAGTTTAATCTTGGACATTTTATATTATACTTTTTAGATATTTATCAGGTCTCATATTAAAAGAAACCATGTGTTACTTCAAACTCGGCACTTTCCCAAGATGGTATAAACACATGAGTTGAACTGTATGCTGTTACAATCTCAACTGAAAAATATCCACTATTAGAATCAAACTCAAATAAATTAATAGAAGTGCCAGCTGGATTTTGTAAGGTTGACTGATGGTTCGTAAAAATTCCATAGTCCCAAGCAGTTATAGCCATTGGATTAGATGAACCAGGAGCAATTAAATGAGATGGTTTGACTGGACATCTTAATTGAAAATAAGCTCTATTATCACCCCTTTTATAACCATTTAATATACGAGAAGTATCGTTTCTCCAAGCATACCTCTGACATCTTCTTTGTTGAGTAGCAATATCAACGTGCTCATATGCTGTTGGTTTGCAGTTTGCATTTGCAACTTGCTCTAACTGGAAACCAGTAAATTCTAATGTTCCAGAACCAGAATAATTAAATGCCCATCCAAAACTCAACCCAATATTATTTGCATGAGCACCAGATGTTACTTCAAATATCTGATAGTATCTTGTAAAAGTTCCACTACTAGTTCCAGCAGCAGTTTCTCCTGTCGATAGATATGCAGAACCACTAGATGGAGTTCTTACGGTAAGAGGAACATAATCTGTTGCACTTAAGTCCTGACAGAAACCATTGTTTGAAGTTCTATTTATTGGTTGTGTTGACCATAAACTTACACACCAGAAAGTTCCAACTGCGAAGACACCCTCTTCTCCCTGTGCTTGGAGTTCAACTGTTTGACAGGTTGCTCCAGCAGTTCCAGAACCAACTTGTGCAGAATAAATGAATCCTTTTCCTGTTGGAACGTTTGTTGAACGAGTCCAGTTAACTGTTGCTGCCGATCTATTCTGGAATCTATCTGCTATCCATCCATATGGGTGATGGTTTCCTGCAAAACCAGTGTTAATATATCTTTGGACGGAGGTAAAATCGCCATTATCAAACCAGTTTTTTCTGCCAAGGTGACCACCATATATGTTACCGCTTACTTGTAGATCTCCACCAATATCAGCGGTTACTTGTGGGGTATTAGTGTTGATGCCAACATTTCCACCCTCAACAGTCATTGCATAACCAGAACCACTTTGAGTGACAGCAACGCCCACAGTGGTATTATTAGCACCTACCTCTAACTTATCAACTTCTGTCAGTATCGTATCCAGAGTTGTAGTTGTTCCTTGAACTGTTAAGTCGCCAGTGACAACTACATCGGTAGCGGTTAATATTCCAACAACCAAGTTTGGACTTCCAGAAAGTCCTGTAGCATTACCACTTATATCTCCAGTTATACTACCAGTAACATTACCAGTCACGTTACCAGTTAAATCTCCACTGAAACCACTGGTAGCAGTTAAAACACCAGAAACTATCGCGCCACCATTCTGTGTCAACTCAACATTTACACTTGCCGAATCTGGATTTTGTAATTGATAAGTGCGAAGCTTCGACATCTTATATTATACTTTTTAGGTATTTATCAGCTTGGGTAAGCAATGATGACGATACCGGAACCACCTTGACCTGCTGGTTCTGAAGGAGTAACACCTCCATGTCCCCCACCACCAGATCCAGTATTTTGTAATGCATCATTTCCTGCAACAGAACCATAACCACCATTGCCAGCTCCTGCATATGGTCCACCAGATCCACCTCCTCTTGCATAAGTAGTACTTGAACCAGTGTAAGTTCCTCCACCTCCACCAGCAGCAACCCAGTAACCACCACCACCAGGTCCAGGCGCACCTATTGATGTTGCAGGATTGTGGAAAGTTGAAGGTATTTGAACACCTATACCTCCATGCGAAACATCAGTATCTCCACCAGCTACCGCAGCGCCTCCATATCCACCACCGCCGCCAGCCGGATACAATGGACTAGTACTACCACCAGCTCCAGAATTACCTTGCCCCAGTCCTCCATTTGGACCTCCTGAAGAACCACCGCCATTGTTATGAGAACCTCCACCACCAGATGCACCAGCACCACCGTTACCAGCATTTGTGGCACCTGCTCCACCACCATATGCAGTTACGCTCAAACCTCCAGTTAAGGTTGTATTTACTCCACCATTACTGGGTACGCCACGAGGAGAACCAGAACCGCCAGATCCTATGGTAATAGTTACGGCAGATGCAATAGTAACACCCGATGCGGTCACAAATCCACCAGCACCTCCACCACCACCAGCATATGCTGATGGAGATACGCCTCCACCGCCACCGCCGCCGCCAATAGCAACATATTCAACATCAGTCAGTGATTCAGGAGATGAAAAAGTTCCACTACCCGTAAATGTATGAATTGTTTTTCCGCCGTAAAAACTAACAGAACCACCTGTTGCCCTTGCAGTTCCTGTTTGTGTTGATCCTATCAAATATCTAACAATAACGATACCAGATCCACCTACACCACCGTTACCAACACTACTATAAGGCGAACCTGCCGCTCCGCCGCCTCCACCAGTATTAATTGATCCTGGAGTTCCACTTGTGCTCGGCGCATTGGGCGAACCTCCGCCGCCACCTACACCACCAGAAGTAGGGGCTGCATAGGTTCCTCCACCACCACCACCAGCAAACCATTGATATTGCCCTGGTCCTGGATTTAATGCACCAACACCTGTCGTATCTGCTGCTGGTCCAGCAATAGCAACTTGAACACCAGCTCCACCATTTCCCCCAGTGGCACTCGTAAGTGGTTGACCGTCATGATCACCACCAGAAGCACCAGCACCGCCGCCACCACCAGATCCATAAACACCAGCGGGACCCCCAGCTCCACCAGGATTTCCTTCTGGGATGCCATCTATATTTCCACCTTCATTTCCTGCACCGCCAGCACCACCATTGTTTCCTGCGCCGCCGCTGCCAGAACCGCCAGGAAGACCATCATATGGGGAGGAACTATTAAATCTACCCCTTCCACCACCAGTAGCAGTTATTCCCTGTGGAGATACTGGTGGACCAAAGTAAGAATTATTTCCCTTAAATCCCCATCCATCGTCAGTAGTTAATTGGGCACCACCCGCTCCGCCAGCACCAACAGTAACAGTATAACTACCAGATCCATCACCACCAGTGGTAGATACTGGGAATGGTGTACTTATTGTAAGTGGACTATTAGCAGCATTAACAACACCAGGTAAATTAGTTCTTAAACCACCAGCACCACCACCACTAGAAATTCCATTAGTAGCGGAACCTCCTCCACCACCAGCAACTACAAGATATTCAATAGTATTTGGATAGTCATTTGAAGTTTGTGTTACGTCAAAAGTTCCTGAGGAAGTAAAAATGTGTGCTCTATAAACATTACTACCAATAGTATAATCATTAATGACACCACCTGTTGCTGTTAATCCTGTTTCATTGTAAAAATCTTTTATTGTAAACCATCCCTGTGGTCCATAGACTTCTATGGATTTTGTAGTTGTATTGTTAATGATGGTTCCTTCTGCTGTTCCTATACCAGCATTGCGTCCTGTGGTATCTGTAGTTCCAATGGCAATACTATTTGATTTAATAATAGTATCACCTACTGTAATACTACCACCAACACCAGTGGTTACATCACCAGTTAAGTTCTTAGTAATCGTAGCAGGAAGCCTATCATTACTTATAGTTCCTGTGGTGATGTTTGCTGCGTCTGCTAAGTTGGTTGCTGTTGTAGCAGTGCCAGTTATATCACCCGTGACATTACCACTCAAAGCACCACTGAAACTTGTGGCACTAATAATTCCAGTAACATTTAGACCTTGGTCTAAACCAGTAATAGTTCCTAATCCACTAATAGATACGGGCATATTTCTTTCCTCCTTATACTACTGTCCAAACAGAACCTGATGGAATTGTAACAACGACGCCAGCGTCCAAAGTTATCGGTCCGGCAGTCATCGCATTCTTTCCTGACGTAATCGTATAATTTTGAGTCACATTCGTTGAGTTCTCATAAAAGACATCATCTTGCGATGGTCCAGTGCCTCCACCAGTAGCACCGCCACCACCACCAAGATTTCCCCAGGAACCTGACTTGTATCCTTCAAATTCTTGAGTGGTGGTATTATAGCGAATAACACCGGAACTGATACCTACTGGTCTTTCTGCAGTTGTACCCTTTGGTACTGCAAAAGGATCAGTAATTGTACCAATACCAGTGTTTACTATCTTTGTAAACGCCATTTATGATGACTATTTTCTTTTATTTATCGTACTTCCATATCCCAAGAGGTTATCATACGCAACTTATTTGTCTGCATTGCATCAGCATAATGCACCAATACACTTGGCCAAATATACATCACTCCTTCTTTCGGTTCTGGTATCTTTGCTATCTGAGTTGTATCTGATACTGGGTCATTCCACGGACCAATAAACTTAGTCGGCTCATGGACTTTATCATCATACTCAAGATACATCAGTCCAGTATAACCAATAGACCGATGGTTATGAGGGCAGTGATTCTCAGTCTTCTTGGTATATTTTAGAGTCCAAATATCCATTACTCGGAGATACTCTAAGTTTGCTTCCTTCTTAAACTCTTCCAACTCCTCAGAAAAGATACCCTCAAAGTCAAGAGAGTATCTGTTCTTCTTGGTGTGTCTATCGGTCTGAAAGGTATTCAGACCGTGATATCCAAAGTCACTTCTATTGATTCTAGAAAGAAGTGCTTTTTTCTTTCTATCCCACTCTTTCACCTCATAAGAATAAAGAGGCACATAGAACAATAGATTCAACATTATCTGTCGTTAGCGTGATGAACAAAAGGACCTTGTGAGTTTACATAGTGAAGGAAGATTTGATGGTGATAAGTATCGTCTTCTTTCTTACTCCAACTACGCCACTTTCTTTCCAGTCCACTGTATTTGGATTGTAGAGGATCACGCCAGTGCTCACGCTCACAACCCTTATAGACAGCAGCATCCCCATTCTTCATTAGAACGTAAGACTCACTACCATCAGGACGCTCGAACCAAATAGGCCAAGGATTCTCAGAGTTGGTGCTAATTTGAAGAGTAACACTAACTTCACAAGCAGGTCGGTCACTATGACGCTTCAGTTGTTGTCCGACATAATAGAATCTGTCATAGAAGTAAGTAGGAAGCAAGTCCATACCAAGACGCTTCTCAACTTCCTTACGCACAAGGTAATGAAGCTCCTTATACATTGGCACATTATATCGTGCCAATGAACCGTTCACCTGCTTCTCATCGGGAATATAGGTGTACTTATCTTTACGGATATAGTTCATCTGTCCTGTCAGACGATTGCCATTCTCATCTAGTGGAGGGTCGCAGTAAAGATTTTGTGGGTCTGCAATAAGTCCTGGAAGAGCAAGATAACCATTCTTCTCAAAAGACTCATTCTTACTCATGTTAGTGGTGGTTTGGGTAGCACAACGCTGATACCCATCTTCATAGACACCACCAGTTGATACAAACTCCTTCATCACTTCCACCTCGGACCAACAACCCAACCAACAAGACTCTTACGCATACCAGAGCGAACGCGACGAACACGGTGCTTAGTGCGTGAGTCAAATACCATTAGAGTTCCACGCTGCTTGGGGGCAAAATACGTCTTGCCACCATTATCAAGGAACTGAACTTCTCCGCCAGTATAGTCACTGGGGTCGGACAGTTGAAGAGCAAACGACAGTTTCCTCACAGTCTCACCTTGGAGTGTAACTTGATCTTGACTCAAATTGGTGCCAGAACCAGGAACGAGTTGGGGTTTATAGAAAGTATCGATATCAGCATCCTGGTGCCAGTTATAAAACTGCCCTTCACCATATTGAGTATATTGAATACTACCACCATCAATATCAGTCAGGTCGTAGCAGAAGTTCTCACGGTTTACCTTATCAATATAATACCACAACCAACCGCCGATCCAGTGCGAGGTAGGAATCCAAGCGTTCTTGCTGTTACGGATAACCTTATCGACTTGCTCTCCCATGATCTGGGAGTCTTGTGCGATAGAGTCAAATGTTTGGAGGTCTTTTTCTACGATTTCTACGATTTCAGTCGGCAAATTAGTCATATGCCAACAAGTTAAGAATGCCATAATCGAATACAGGTTTTATCTATTATAGGGGAATGTGTCCAAAGAGTCAATCGACCCTCAGGACTAAAATTTTGCCGGGAAAATTTTCCGACAATTTTGGAAAGTTTTGTTGAAAATGGTTCAGAGTTCGGGTTCTGGACCTTCGGGTTTGGGGTGTGCTTCCCTTACTTTATCGATAGCAGCAACCCAACTACCATCTGCTAGGTTACCAGACTTGATATCGTGATACAACATATCAAGTTGGTCTCGCCAATCAGGATATGCCTCTTGCCTGTTTCTTTCGTAAAGGAAGTAGTTGTAGATATCTACTTCTCTTTCAATTTCTGCTTGAATTTCTTCCCAAGTTGGTGCTTCTCTACCTTGATCGTCTTCAAATCTTACAAAGGTAGTATTTGATAAGTCCCAACGGGCACCTGGACGAAGAGTATTGATTGCGGTGTCTACACCAGGAACAGGGTACTGCTTACCCTTGAACTTTCTGTATGCCATATAGTCAAATAGTTGATATACAGCAGTATTTATCAGGTTGGGTAAGCGATCATGACGATACCGGAACCACCTCTTCCGGTATTTGAAGATTCAATTGATGGTCCTGGACTAGCATTATTTCCTCCACCACCTCCTCCTGTAGCAGTAGTTCCATCTCCAGCAAGAGGTGTTGGATAATTTGCACCACCTATTCCCCCACCACCAAGACCACCAGATCCAGCAGTGACTGCTCCATAACCACCACCACCACCGCCGCCAGCATAAGTTACTGTTAATCCGGAAATAGTAGATGCTGTTCCATCTCCACCATTACCTGCTGTGGAACCTGCTCCATCAGTTCCGGACTGTGAAGCACCACCACCGCCTCCCCCAGCGTAATTAGCAACACTATTACTTCCACCACCAGGATTTCCTTGTGGTGGTGAAGTTGGTGGAGTATTACCAGCACCGCCAGTTCCACTATTTCTTCCACCAGAACCAGAACCACCAGACCTGCCTGGCTGAATACCGCCAGCATTATCGGCGCCGCCACCTCCACCAGTAGAAGTTATAGTTGAAAATATTGATGGTGTTCCATCAGAACATTTTTCTCCACCAGCACCAACAGTAATATTATATGCACCAGGAGTTGAACTTACCGAAAACCCAGAACCAGTTCTAAAACCACCAGCACCACCTCCACCACCAAAATATCCTCCTCCGCCGCCACCAGCAACAACAAGGTAGTCAACAGATGTTAATGATGAATCAGTAATTATAAAACTTCCAGTAGCGGTAAAAGTATGAATTGTTTTACCAAATACTTGTGTTATTGTTCCACCAGTAGCTTTAATTCCTGAACCAGACGATCGTACTGACTGCCATCCAGAAGGTCCAGTATAAACTTCTACGGTAGTTGTTGAAGAGTTATAAATTAAAGTTCCAATCGCAGTTCCAACACCAGCATTGCGTCCCGCTGTTGTTGTAGTTCCTAAACCAACACCAGAAGAGTTTATAAATTTATCACCAACTACAATACTTGAAGTTGCTGTTACTACTCCAGCATTAACATCACCAGTTACATCACCAGTTACATCACCAGTTACATTACCTGCCACATTCCCCGTCAAGTCACCACTAAAACTAGTGGCAGTAGCAACACCTGAAACTATGACACCAGAGTCGGTAAAGTTTACGGTGCCTAAACCACTTCTGTTGTTTATCGTATTTACACGAATCTCTGATGCCATCTTATATCAGTCTTTTGAGTATTTATCAGGTTGGGTAAGAGATAATGACGATACCGGAACCACCTGTTCTTTTAGTTGTTCCGCTTCCACCACCACCAGCACCACCACCTGTGTTCACTTGTGCATCGGTGCTTCCTCCTGGATTAGTAGGACTTCTAGAATCTCCACCACCACCCAAACCACCTGGTTCAGCAGGATATCCAGAAGCAGCAGGAATACCAGCGCCACCACCAGAGAAGTATCCAGCATCACCAAATATTGTTGGCATCCAAGTTTCTTTTCTACCGACACCACCATATCCTCTTGGAGCTACGCTAGATCCTGGGTTACCTGCGGCACCAGCACCACCGCCGCCAGCAGAACCATCAGTAGCAGATGAACCATCTCCACCTGGGTTACCATAGTACGTAAATGATGCAGGTACTGGTTGTGGATTTTGTCCTGTACCACCACTTGTTCCTGGTGAGTTACCACCACCGCCGCCGCCAGAACCACCAGCAGCGCCATTTGCACCAGCATCAGAACCACTATCTGCACCACCTCCACCATTAGCAATAACTGGATGACCTGGGAAAGCTGCTGTTGTTGGAGAACCGTTTGATGCTATAACAGGTGCAGTTAATGCACCAGCACCACCAGCACCAATAGTAATAGGAGCACTAAAACCTGGTCCAGCAGGTAGTGAACCGGTAATGTAAGAACCGGCACCACCGCCTGCTCCATTACCACCGCCTGTGGCACCACCGCCGCCGCCTCCAGCAACTACAACAATATCAAGTGTTGATGGAGTCGAATCTGTATAGTTGAAACTTCCGCTATTGTTGAAAACGTGGAATGCTCTTCCATCAGCAAAACTGATAGCACCACCAGTTGCTTTTGCAGTTCCAGATGCTTGTGAAGAACCAATTTGATATCTAACAATAACAATACCAGAACCACCAGAACCACCAGCATGAGGAACGTTCGAACCTCCTCCTCCTCCGCCACCAGTTCCTGACATTCCATCAGTTCCTACGGATACGTGTCCACCAGGTCCACCTCCACCAACTCCACCAGTACCACCGTTTGGAGAAGCTGGGTAGGCACCACCAGCACCACCGCCAGCAAAGAATTGATACTGTCCAGGTCCAGGAGATTGGTCACCTACACCAGTTGTAAGAGGTGCGGGTCCAGCAATTGCGACTTGAATTCCGGCACCACCATCAGCTTTAGTATCGTTTGCGGGTTTTGTTCCGCCAGCACCACTAGCACCACCGCCGCCACTTCCACCTGTGGGGTTAAATGGACTTGCTGCACCACCTGGTTGTCCTTGTGGTGGGGATGTTGGGGGAGTATTTCCAGCAGAACCTGGCGTTGAACTAGGTATATCGGCACCATGTCCACCACCAGATCCACCGGTTCCGCCAGGAGTATATGAAGCATTATAAGCTCCTGCTGGACTTCTAGATCCACCACCAGCGCCACCAGATGAAGTTATTGGTCCAAAAGAAGAGTCGTTACCTGCGCCACCTCTAGAACCACCATCGGATGGATTTGAACCGCGACCACCAGCACCGATTGTTACCGTATAAGTTCCCGGAGAAGTTGATACTGGAAATGATGCTGCTTCTAAAGGATGTCCAGAAAGATTAGTTCTTAAACCACCTGCACCACCTCCACCACCAGAGGAACAACCACCTCCTCCACCACCAGCAACTACAAGATATTCTACCGATGTGCCATAATCACCCGTTCCAAGATCAGTTATAGTAAAAGTTCCTGATGTATTAAAAATGTGTGCTCTGTAAATATTTCCAGGACCAGGATCGGTATATTCATTCGTTATACCTCCAGTAGCTGTAATTCCCTCTGCGGTTAAAGTTTTTACATTTACCCAACCTTGAGGTCCATATGCTTGTACTTGATTTGATGTTGAATTACAAATCAAAGTTCCAATAGCAGTTCCAACACCAGCATTGCGTCCTGCTGTGTCTGTGGTGCCCAATCCAACTGCACCAGATTTTATAAAAGAATCACCGATAGTAATTTGAGATGTAGTAATACCACCAGTAACATTGCCAGTCAGGTTACCCGTGACATTACCAGTTACATTACCAGTTAAGTCTGCGTTAATATCTAACTTACTACCACCAACCTCATAGAAGTTCAGAGTATTACTTACAGCAGTAATACTATT
>Ga0181578_10005954_pt1 | contig 10566 bp, 8 predicted proteins | sample 071ome_21_FD_148659 | JGI IMG/M metagenome (GOLD analysis project Ga0181578, IMG submission 148659) | Coastal salt marsh microbial communities from the Groves Creek Marsh, Skidaway Island, Georgia - 071401CT metaG (spades assembly) | ecosystem: Environmental > Aquatic > Marine > Intertidal zone... | reverse complement strand
CCTACCGTGAGGGCTGGACGCTGTAGGGCACTCTTTTGGGCCTGCCAAATCAGGAAGGGAGGACTGGCTCAGTCCTCCATCTTGAACGTCGTCATCATCCCACGGACTTCGCTAGGACGCCCTACACGGAAATTTGTCTCTAACGTTGCGGACAGGATGGATTTCGGAGGACCGAGCCAGTCCTCCTTACCCTGAATCATTGTAGGAGCGGCTTTACCTACTACAGACCCAGCTCTCGCTTCAACTCGGAAAAGCCGTCGGGATCGATGGTCGTGATTCCTTCATTGGAAAGTTTCGGTCCTGGAGTACTGCGACCATTTTCCACATAGGACTCCAATAAGCGATACATTCCTCGAACCCTGTCTTTATTCGTCAAATACAAGTTATTCCTTTCCGACGGATCGTTTCTTAGGTTGAACAGCTGAATTGGAGGAATCGACATTTTCTTGGCTTCGGCAGGTCGGGGAGTGCTCCAGCCGCCGGAACCGGGGCACAAAACCAGTTTCCAATCGCCCTTGCGAATAGCGAAGGATCCATTGATCGAATGGTGAACCGTCGCCTCACGAACCTGCCCAGCCTGTCCTTTCAAGGCTGGCAAAAAGCTGACGCTATCTTCTCCCGCATTGTTAGGATAATCCGCATCGAGAATATTCGCCATGGTGGCTAGCAAATCGGTCAGGCAAATGGTCGCATCAGAGGCTTTTCCCGCTCTGATCCCATTGGGCCAATGGGCAATAAAGGGCACTCGATGTCCGGCTTCGTAGACATCAGCCTTGTTGCCGCGATAGATCCCCCCCGGCTCATGCCCGATCTTTCTTAGCTCCTCGAACTCAGCCCGGGGCGAGCACCCGTTGTCGCTGGTGAAAATGAATAGCGTATCCTCAGCGACTCCGCTTCTCTTCAGGGCGTCCATAATTTGCCCCATGTGCCAGTCGACTTGCTGCACGAAGTCGCCGTACTCGTTCGTGCCGCTTTTCCCTTCAAACTCGTCGATTGGCAAAATCGGTGTGTGCGGGCTGGGCAATGGGAGGTAAAGGAAAAATGGCTTTCCGGTCTTGGCTCTCTTTTCGATGTAGTCGATGGATCGTCGCACGAAGTTCGGGGTAACGTCGATGTGATAGAAATCGGAGCCCGTAGGGCCCTCCCGCCAGAATCCTTTGTAGTCGTCGTTAACCGTTATCCGATTCGGGGCTGCGGTCACCTTCCCGTTTTCCACATAGACATAAGGAGCCATATCCAAGGACCCGCAATGTCCGTAGTAATAATCAAACCCCAAGGCATCCGGACCATTTTCAACCCGCTTTTTGTAGTCGATCACTTCGCCGCTATTGAGAAAGAAGGTATTGCTCGGCTTGCCTTCATCGAAATGAAAGTCCCATCCAAGATGCCATTTACCAATCATGGCCGTGTGGTAGCCTTGATCCTTGAGCAAATCCGCGACTGTATAGCGATTCGTATTGATCAAATGTTTGGACGAGCCTCCGAGCACTCCACTTTTCAAGCGCGATCGCCAACTGTAGCGACCCGTTATGATCCCGTAGCGCGTCGGAGTGCAAACCGCTGATCCTGAATGAGCATCGGTAAACCTCATTCCTTGAGCAGCTATCTTGTCCAAATAGGGCGTCTGGATCTTTGACTCCTTGTTGAAGCAGCTCAAATCACCCCAGCCAAGATCGTCGGCCAGAACGTAGACCACGTTGGGCTTATCAGCGCTCAACGCGAGAGAGGAAACAGCGAGAGCAAATAATAGGACGGTGGCATAACGAATTGAGAACATAGAACTATGAGAATAAATTCTATTCCCGAGACCAAGCGAAAACTGGAGGAAGAAGAGGACAGGAAGGGTGATCATCTCATAGGTCGCAGCTGCTTCATGCCGCGATATCTAATTTTAATTGATCGCGGCATGAAGCCGCTCCTACGGGAAAAGGTCGTTTCAAAGGTCCCATGCTCTAGCGAATTCAAAAAGGCAGAGAGGACTGGCCCAGTCATCCATATTTAAACAGGATTCTGTTTGTCGCGATGGGGAGGTCAGTATTCGTTCGTTATCGCGTCATAGTTCTGCAGATTGCGGAACGGTGATAAAATGCATGAATTATATTTTGGATGACCGAGCCGGTCCTCCCTACCAATTCAGACAAAACGCTTACCGCCTCAAAAGCCAGTCCCGGCAAAGATCCTTCCAACCAGATACTGGATACGCCGATGGACGTAGACCATAACCATGCCCGCCAGTCGGAAAGGTATGCAATTCCACTTCGATGCCCCGCTTAACTAGCTCAGTATTGTAGGCTATAGCGCTTGGGAAGTATCGTGTATCGTCCTGAGTTTGGACGATAAAGGCAGGAGGCGCTCCCTCATCCACAGAGAAATCCTCCGCCGTTTCGAACTCCGGCGTACCGATGTAGGCAGGATACACCAAGACCGTAAAGTCCGGCCGACAAGAAACGCTGTCCGCGCCATCCACTCTCGGATACTTTCGTTCCCTCCAATGATTGCTCAAGGTAGCGGAAAGATGCCCGCCTGCGGAAAAGCCGAGCACGCCGATGCGCTCTGGATCCAAATTCCATTTCTTGGCATTCCTCCGCAACAGTCCTAGAGCCCGCTGGGCGTCCTGCAAAGCCCCCTCGCGATTTTTGGGTACCCGATATTTGAGCACAGCGGCGGAGACTCCGATGGAATTGAGCCATTCCGCGACTTCTTCGCCTTCCAAATCCCAGGCGAGGATATTATAGCCCCCTCCCGGACAAACCAGCACCGTGGTTCGCGGGCGGCGCCCCTTTGCCGGATACCACGTGATGCTGGGTTCCGACACGTTGGTTACTCGATTAACCGTGCCGGGGCCATTGCGCGGACCCACTTCGCTCTTCTCAACCAATGTTCTATCGTGCGGTTTAGGCACGCCGCTTGACCATAGCGCGATCACCTCTTTTGGCTCCACTTCTTTTGTTGTCCCGAAATGCCGTTCCAATACAGGGTTCAATCCCGCCGCCCACAATCGATAACCCGTTTTATTAGGGTGTAACAAATCCGGCATTACGTTCTTGGGTAGCGTTCCATCGTTTTCCACGAACAGATAGTTAATATCGAGAAATTCCACTCCCTTCCGTTTTGCTATGTCCGGGAGCAAGCCATTGATCTCCTTGTTCACCTTCCGCATGCGGTCATCCGCCGAAGCCCCTCGAGGAAAGATCGCGAGCAAGACGATTTTCGTTTCAGGCAATTGCTCCTGGACCCGATCGATGATCGCTTCGATTCCTTTGGCCGTATCGGCGGGCGGATGGCCCTCGCCATGCCCGGTATTGTTGGTTCCGATCATGATCACGGTCACTTTCGGGGAGAGATTTTCTAGAGCTCCATGATCGATACGCCATAGCACATGCTCGGTCCGGTCCCCGCTGAATCCTAGGTTAAAGGCCTCGTACTTGGAGAAATTTTCCGCCCACAAACCTTCGTCCCAGCCATGGGTGATAGAGTCGCCGATAAAAACCAGTTCCACATCACCACCGCGGGCTTTCGCTTCCGCCAGCTTCTCCTCATGCCGCGGCCTCCACCAGCTAACCGCCCATTCCGCGTCTTGCTGGACGGGTATAGTCGCCGCCGGCTGAGCGAACATCAAAAAATTGACCGATAGTCCTACGGAGAAAACTGCGATTGAGACGGGATTCTTGATACTCATAATTGAAGAAAACGAACCCTTAGTTTTAAGGCAATGCTACCTAATTCAATCTGATAATTGCCGTGAGTGAGCATTCGGTCCATTCGCTGATCACCAGTCCGAGCTTGCCTAGTGGTTGATCAGTCCTCAGTTTGACGCCACTATTCATAAATCACTGAACACTATGCAACGACGTCATTTTCTTAGAACCGCCCTGGCCTCTTCCCTCGCTTCATCGGCCGCCTTCCAAGCCATGGCCCTCGGAAAGAACAACCGCTATCGCAAAGAGATCGGGCTCCAGCTTTACACGCTGCGCAACCAAATCAAGGAGGATACCGTGGGTACATTGAAAGCGGTCGCGGAGGCCGGCTACAAGCAAGTCGAGCCTTATGGATTTCCCAACGCGGGAGAAATGATCAAAGCGGCCAAGGACTTCGGACTTGCCGTCAACTCCAGCCACTTCGCCTGGGAATCGGTAACGGATCCCGACAAGAAAGGAACTATCCCATTCGATAAAATCCTCGATCAAGCCAAAGACGCCGGACTCTCTCACTTGGTCGTGCCCTACGTGCATGACGGGAATCGCCAAACGCTCGATGACTACAAGCGCCTGGCAGAGAACTGCAACCAGGCTGCGGTCAAAGCCAAAGCCGCCGGTATCCAATTAGCCTACCACAATCACGCTTTCGAATTCCAACCCCTCAAAGGCAAGCAAACTGGGTATCAAGTTTTCATGGACGAATTCTCGGAGGACATGAAGTTCGAGGTCGATGTCTTCTGGGTTGCCGTCGCCGGCGAAGATCCAGTCAAACTCATTCGCAAGCTTAAGGGCCGCGTGTCGCAGTTGCATCTAAAGGACCTGAAGAAAGGCATCAAAACTCCCGAATTTGGCAAGGTTCCCAATGACGCTTTCCAAGAGCTGGGAGACGGTGTTATCGACTGGGAGCCAATCATTAGGGTTGCCCGGGCGGCCGGCGTCGATCATTGCCACGTCGAGCAAGATCAATCTCCTGACCCCATCAAGAGCGTAAATCAAAGTATCCAGCACCTGGCGACGCTGTAGCTTCGGAAAGTAGTCGCGGTCTTTAGGCCGCGATCGAAAGAGTAGCGCAGGCTTCTAGCCTGTGTTTCAAACAGGCAGGATGCCCGTCCTACTTTATTCCGGATCAGGACGCGGTCTAAAGAACCGAGCTACTTCAACGTTACGTCACATGCAATCCTGGAGTACCGAGACGGTTCTCCCTACCTCAAGCAATCGATCCTGCCGCGAACCCACCAGGTGGTTGAAGCGATCCTGGCCTCGACTACGTCGAGGATCTAGCGAAGTCGCTACGCGACGTAGCGATGTCAAACCGAGTTTTAAAACTTCGCTCAATTCGCTTGCATGGAATCAATTTCCACGAAGGCCCCTGGCTCGCTGACGAAGTCGAGCCGCAAGGCTCTGGCCGCGCCCGAATCCGGCAAGCTAAATGATGCCGCGGTGAACGCTCCAGATGGATTTACCGTTACCGGTCCCGCCAATCGGCGGGTCACTCCGTTTCCATGATTCACCGAGAGCCAAACCAAAGTAGGCTCGGTCACCCGCATCGCGATCGAGAAAGCGCCCCCTTGATTAGCTAGGTCGGCGTCTAGCGCGCTTCGGACGATAGACCCTTTCCCTTCAGGAAGATAAAAATCGAGGAATCCTTTGTATCCGGCTATATTGGACAAGCCCGGATTCGCTTGCCATCCTTCGGTCTGCCAACCGCCGCAATCGAAAGTGAAAAGCAGTTTTCCATCATTGGCATCCCTGTCATTGTAGCCTTCCCATTGGTCCGAAAGCCCATCGCCATCCGAATCTACTCGCAAATGCTCGTATTCAGGATTCACTTTCAGCCACTTAGCTGGCCCCTCGTTTTGAAATGCGATTTCCGTATCCGGCTCTTCGATTTCCCCCATATCGCCTTTATTGAGCCATTCATCCAATAGCTCCCGATGCTCCGCTAGCACCCCGGCGAATCTCGGATCATCCACGAGATTATTCAATTGATGCGGATCCCTTTGAACATCGTACAACTCTTCCGGTCGCCGTTCTCCAAAGTAGATTTTCGCCAATTTCGGCGACAGTTTTCCCGTATTGTAGAGGTCATGCAGATTTTGCGTGTACGGCTGATGGTCACGGTACTGGGGTTGCAGCAGTATGCGATCGAGTTTGTAGTTGCGCGTATATCGAAACCGCTCTGTGCGAATGGTGCGTACCCGATCTATGGTGTGATCCAGTCGATCCTTGGCTGAGGCCACAAACGCTCTCGGCTGAAAATCGGAGGCGAACAAATCTTGCCCTTCATACCAATCGGGCTTCTCAATTCCAGCCCACGCGAGCGTGGTAGCGGACAAATCCAGTACGTCTACCAAGTCATCACGTAGTTTGCCTTCGGTGACATACTTCTCGGGGCCGCGAACGACAAAAGGCACATGAAGCCCTCCTTCAGTCGGCATCTGCTTGTGCCGCACCAGATTATTGGCCCCGTGATCGGAGACGTAGACCACTATAGTGTTATCCCAGAGACCGGAGCGTTTGAGCCCTTCGAGAACGCCTCCGATAAAATCATCGTCTTTACGGATGGAGTCATAGTGCTCGGCCACCACTTCTCGATAGAGCTGGTTTTGCGGGTAGTCGGCTGGCACCGTCACCGATTCTGGGACGGTTTTTCGCTCCTCCGGAAAATTTCTGGTATTGTTTTTGCCGCCCGCTGTCTGGATTTGCCCGTAGAAAGGCTGGTTATCTTTAATCGTATCCCAAGGTATGGGTTCCCGCTGCTTCTGTTGCATGGAATAAGCCGCTTTTTCGTCCCATATGAAATTGTAGTCCGTCTTTCCCAAATTAAAGGTATAGTAACCGTTCTCCTTCATAATTTGGGGCAGCAATTTCAAATTGCTCGGAAACGGGATCTTGTGGGGACCTCGGGAGGAGCGATGCTCGTGGGCTCCAAAACGGATTTGATTCTGCCCCACCATCACCGCCGAACGGCAGGCAGAGCAAACCGGCGCTGGTACGTAGGCTCGGGAGAAAAGCGTTCCTTGAGCCGCTAGCGAATCGATATGCGGCGTGTGACCCGCGTTTACCTCATCCCCATAGCATCCCATCCAGGGAGATGTATCTTCGGCAAAAATCCAGAGGATGTTAGGCTTGTCCGCGACAAGTCCGCAGGAGGCTAGCAATATGGCGGGGATCAAAACAAGGGGCTTGAGGTTCATCGTATTTGAATTAACGCAGGTCATTAGAAATTCGACAACGATAGAATTGGGTACCGTAACGCGGGCCTTTAGGCCGAGCTTGAAAGGCAGCGCAGGCTTCCAGCCTGTTTCCCCAAGGGTGCCAGTCGTGGTTTCGCAGCAAGCGTGGAAATATGCCCATCACAGGCAAGGTGCCTACGCTACTCTGCGCGGCCTAAAGGCTCACGCTACTTTCTTCTCAGCAATTCCTTGAGCTTGAAAGCCACGGCTTCACCCTGGGCCCGGATGCCTTCCGAGTTGAAGTGCACATTGCCCGGCCGGGTCCACCATTCTTCGTGATGCCCCACTGTAAAGGCATACAAGTCGTTTACCGCGATCTCTGGATGCTCTCTTAAAACCTCTAAAGCGACTTCGTTATATCGCTTGGCATCCCCTGCATGCCGTCCGGGCTCGCCCTCGGGAACAGGGGTGGTCAATGCGAATACGATTTTAGTGCCTGGGTGCTCTCGCTTGAGATAAGCGAATATGGCCCGCAGGTTTTGCTCGTATTCGAAAAGCGACGCCACTTGCTTGCCGTTCTTCTTGTCCAGCTTTGATCCATTGACCACGTATTTCAAATCGTGCAGCCCCACATTGACCTGAATCACGTCCCATTCATGCGTCCAACGATTTTTAATTTTTCGATCTCGCATCGTTTCATGTAGCATATCCATTTTTTCGATAAACGAAGCAGAAAACCCTCCGTTCACGTGTAGCCGATAAACATTGGCCTCCCCTTCCAACAAGCCTCGTACAATCGGAGTGTAAGCGATGGAGATCGAGTCCCCATAGATTAGCACGTTGGGAAGGGCTGGATTGTTCTCGACGTACAAAAAGGCTTTGTTCTTTTCGTCCGCCTTCTTGCGTGAAGCGATACTGTACCACGCTTCCTCTGCAGTCTGCGATCCTTGGGCGGCAGCCAACGAAATTAGAGCTATTAAAGAGAGGAGGAGGATGCGGATCATGGCCCAATCAAATCCGGCTAATAAGCAAAAGTCAATGGAGCGACGGTATCGCGTTTCTCCTTTTCAATTCCTCGAATCCACCCTTCTATTGGCGGACATGAAGTTTGCTCGCTGCGTTCGCTATACTCTCGGTCTAACCACAGCCGCTCTCGTTGCCATCAGCTTTGTCGCTGTTCCGCCTTCATTTGCCCACGTCCACGGTGACGAACCGCTTGCCCATGAAATGGCGGACGCCGCTAAGAATTTCATTCGTTCCTTGGGCAGGTCACAAAGGGAAGTGGCGATATTAGACTTCAATGATCCATACCGCGTTCAATGGGACTTCTTGCCAGTAGCCATGATCAGCCGCAAAGGCGTGGCTTTAACAACACTTTCCGATCGCCAGAAACGCCTGGCCTACGAGCTACTGGAAACGAGCGTAAGCAAATCCGGAAATGAAAAACTGCGCGACATCATCGATCTCGAACGCGTGCTGCTCGAGCTCACCGGGTCGGACATACGAATACCCGAACTTTATCACGTCATGATCTACGGCGAGCCGTCGGACGAGGGAAACTGGGGATGGCGCTTTGAGGGACACCATATTTCTCTGCATTTCACCATCGTCGATGGCCAGAAGGTCGCCTTGGTCCCTCGCTTTTTGGGTGCCAATCCCGCTCATGTGAAAGAAGGTGATCGCGAAGGGCTGCGCGTCTTGGGAGAAGAGGAAGATTTGGCCCGGGAGCTCATGAAGTCCTTCGACGAAAGACAGCGACCGATGGCCCATTTCCAAAGCATTGCCTACCCGGAAATCGTCACCAATCGCGCCACCGAGGTTGGACCATTAGCTCCGGTGGGCATAAGAGCCTCTCGTATGCATCCATTCCAGAAGGCCCTTCTGGAAAAGCTTATCTACACCTACGCAGCTACCATGCCTTTGGAACTAGCCAAGGAACGTCTTCAGAAAATCCATGAAGCCGGCTTCGACGAAATTCGCTTCGGTTGGGCTGGCGGAATAGAGCTTGGCGAACCGCACTACTACCGCATTCAAGGACCCACCTTCTTGATCGAATATGACAATGTGCAAAACAACGCTAATCACACCCATACCGTTTGGCGCGACTTCGATGGCGACTTTGGCCGCGATATTCTCAAGGAGCATTACCTGAACCACAGCCACTAGCGCGCTAACGCGACAACTACCGGATCAGGGATGTCGCCATGTTTTTCTTCAGGGAGGGCGGGCCGTCTCGGTCCTCCAAAATTCGTCTCAGGTAGCGCGGCCTGTAGGCCACGCCACTTTCACTATCGCCTTGAGTCCGAAGTTAGCTCGGGGCAAACTCTCGATCGCATGAAGCAGCCCCCCAATTGTTTATACCATCCGCCATTTACGCACTCTTCTTGGCGGATGGCCTTACTTCTATCATCGAGGCATTGCCGCTTTGTGGCTGCTGGCAGCCTCATTCTTTTCACCTTCCTCGCTTCCGGAAAACCGCGCCCGGAATGGAGGCCTCTCGGCGACCCTCATCTCGAAGCCTATTTTGAGGAGGAAGTTGAGAAAATCGAATCCGACGCGTTCAAAGGCATCGAATCGCTTTCGGACTGGGAAGCCAAGCGGTCGGCATACCGTCGCCAACTCTTCGAGATGCTAGGTCTTTCTCCCGACCGCGAACGGACCCCTTTGCAAGCGAAGACGGCGGGCGTTTCTATGGCCGAAGATTTCACCGTAGAGAATATACATTTTCAATCTTCCCCAGGGCTCTACGTTACCGGCAATCTGTATTTGCCTCTTGGAGTCACCGAACCCGCCCCAGCCATTTTGTACGTTTGTGGTCATGGCCCGACGAAGATTGACGGTGTAAGCTATGGGAACAAGGTTTCCTACCAGCGCCACGGAGCGTGGTTCGCTCGCAATGGATACGTCTGCCTAGTCATCGATACTGTGCAGATGGGCGAGATTGAAGGCATTCATCACGGAACCTACCGCGAGGGTATGTGGTGGTGGAATGCTCGAGGCTACACATCCGCTGGAGCGGAAGCCTGGAACTGCATTCGCGCTTTGGATTATCTGCAAAGCCGACCAGAAGTCGATGGCGATCGGCTGGGCGTTACCGGCCGTTCCGGAGGCGGAGCCTACAGCTGGTGGATCTCCGCATTAGACGAGCGAATCAAGGTAGCGGTACCCGTGGCAGGCATCACCGATATGCGCAACCACGTTATCGACGGCTGCGTTGAAGGCCATTGCGATTGTATGTTTATGGTCAATACATTGCGCTGGGACTATGCCCAAATCGCCGCCCTAATCGCTCCTCGACCGCTACTCATTTCGAATACCGACAAAGACCCGATCTTCCCCCTCGACGGAGTCGTCCGGGTCCACCGAAGCGTATCGCGAATCTACGATCTCTACGGCGCCGACGACAAGCTCGGGCTCATCATTACCGAAGGCCCCCACAAAGACACCCAGCAGCTCCGCATCCCGGCCTTCCATTGGTTCAACCGCTGGCTTAAAGGAGAGCAGCCAGACATCGCCATGACCGCGGAAAGCTTTTTTGAGCCACAGGAACTCAAGGTGTTTGAGTCCCTGCCCTCTGACGAAATTACTTCTGTCATCTACGAGTCCTTTACTCCCAAAGCCCCTCCTCCCTCGCCCCCTCGGAATTCAGAAGAATGGTCGGCGTTGCGAGACCGCCTTGTTCCGCGTTGGCC
>Ga0181578_10005949_pt1 | contig 10572 bp, 9 predicted proteins | sample 071ome_21_FD_148659 | JGI IMG/M metagenome (GOLD analysis project Ga0181578, IMG submission 148659) | Coastal salt marsh microbial communities from the Groves Creek Marsh, Skidaway Island, Georgia - 071401CT metaG (spades assembly) | ecosystem: Environmental > Aquatic > Marine > Intertidal zone... | reverse complement strand
GGGTGCTAAAATTCACTAACTGACCCACTATTTTATCTCCCTCTAAGGTATTTACAACCACATTAAAATCGGGAAAATAACGCTGGGAAGCCACAAATTGATTTTCGATTTCAATACGCACTTCCTTTTTCGGAAAAATGTAGGACAACTTCTGATTTGTCTGAAAGGGCGGTATTGAAATTACCGGTTGAGATTGGCTTATATCATTAATACGAACATATGAAGTTTTTGAATTGAATTGAACTCGAGGGGAGAGATCTAGTGATCCTTGAAAATCAAATCCCCACAACAGGGCCTCGGTTGCATTGTATTGCCAAACTGGAAAAGCGCCACGTATGGTTTGTTGCACCTCTTTGGGTGCAATATAAATGTAATTGTGAATCCGTGTCAGGTAGGGTTCAAGAGAAAAAGAAAACAGATTTTTTTCGGTAGATACGGAGACTAAAACTTTATGTGAAGTCTCTTTTTCTAAAGTTAAATTTCCGTATTCTATTGTGGCTAAAGAATGATGGAGTCCGTCACTAAAAAGTTCTGCTGCATTGGGTGAGCGCTGAGACAAAATATAGGCCCCGGTACTTTTTAGCGCTGGGCCAAGTTGAAGTGAAAATCCCGCATGAGCAGAAAGGGTGATAAACCGAAATTGGGGTTGTGTCAGAAGTTGTGTAGGCAAATATTCCTTTTCAAAAGAAGGAAACAATTGGTCGTACTCTCGGTCCGTCCAGTCTTTACGGGTATAGTATTTTTGTACATCCCAATTCACTTGATCCAGTCGAAGTCCCCATTCAAAAGAACCTAAGTTGTTTGGCTCATATTTTCCTGTTAAAAAACTTCCCCATTGGTACTTGAGGTAATCGGGAATTAATCGTTTTACTCCAGTATCCGGATTAGAGTAATTGTCTTGAAGGTATCCGTTGATGCCCCACTCAAAGTCCCAATCAAAGTCTACTTTTTTTTGAATGCTTCCTAAAATACTATGGGTTTGTAGCTGTAAATCCAGCGCGGGTAGATCGGCTCGATCCCCGCGACGTATATCAAATTCTTTACGTTGATTTCGCTGGTAATTATAGTCGATTTTCCATTTACTGTGCTCTGAAAACTGATTGTATACTTTGGCCTGAATAGAGTGGTGAACTCCTTGCTGTTTGGGGGCGTCTATCCTATAAGAAAAAGGGTCTTGTACCAAAGGTACCTCTGATTGCAGTGCCCGCAATAGGTCTTGGATATTTCCGATGTGCGCAGCTCTTAAAATCCCCGTTTCATTTTGAAATCGCGAATAGAACAATTCCCAGCCTTTAATCACTTTTGATCGGCCAATTTTGAAATTTATGTTTCCTTCTTTAAGCCCTGTATTGGTTAGTATGTACTCAGGTGTGGATAAATCTCCAAAACGTTTTGCCGTGAGTTGCCCGCTAAAATAAAATCCCGTAGCGCGCGTCAATATCCATTGCGAAGATACCGCCCCACCACGTCCATTACTTGAGCCTGTCAGCCTTGTTTTGCCATATATACTATCCCGTGGCAAAGGAGTAAAGGAATTTAAAATGATAACTCCCCCAGCGGTATCCCCACCGTATTTAAGTGCAGATGCCCCTTTTACTACTTGAACGCTTTCAAACGCGTTAAGGTCAATGGTGGGCGCATGGTCAGCACCCCATTCTTGATCTTGCAGTCGGATTCCTTCAGCTACTATCCCTACACGACTTCCATACAGTCCATGTATAACCGGTTTGGCTATAGCATTCCCTGTTTTTAGCGTAGTAACTCCTGTAAGCGACCCCAAGGCAGTCGCTAAACTTTGACTGCTGTATTGATCAATTTGTGTAGCGGTTAAACGTGCCTCGGCTACACTTTGATTCACATTTGCCTTTTGTTTTTCGGACACAACAATCTCCTCTAGTGTATTGATATGATGCTCTAATTCGAAATCTATACTTTGATTCTCGGAAAGTTGAATTCGGCGTTCTAGCGATTTACACTCAGGATGAGAAATGATCAATCGCAATTCCTCCAAACAAACGTTTTTGAGCAGATAAACCCCATCTTCATCGGTTTGTGCAAATTGCCCTGTGTTTTCAATTCGAAGTATGGCTCCAAAAATAGGTGTCCCATCATGCAAATCGATCACTCTACCTTGCAAATGAAAAGGGCATTCTTGAGCGGTTAAAAAACCACTCCAAACGCTTATGAGAAAACAAAAAATACGTTCAGTACGAAGCACCTAGTAATACATTATTCAATACGAAGATCAAACGTAACTTGCACATCGGTGGCACCGCCAAAACCTGCTCGATTGGTACTGGTTTTAGTTATGGGATCATGAATCAAGTAAACTTGAACTGAGCCTTCACCTAGTGCACCAGTATTCCATTCAGAAACAACATAAAGGGGGTTATTTTGTGAATCGACTACATCCGAAGTAGCTGAATTAAAGTCAATCTCTACGCCTGCAAATTCATAAAAAAACTGATGCTCATCAGCTTCCGATTTTACTTCGTTTGTAATATTTTCTATGTCTGAGGGATCACTTTCATCCCAAATAGAGATCGTTACTTCATACTGTGTTTGAGGGGCCAATTGAATGGTACTTGTATTAGGAGCGTCCATTTTCCATTCCGCTTCTTGAAGGCTGTTATTTGGGCCTTTTATAGAAAGGCGAACAGTGGTGATGAGTTCCTGTTCATCAACCAATTCTGGTGCCTCTTTAGTACATGATAGGGAGATAATGAATACTGTTAACGCAAAGGTTTTTAGGTACTTTTGATAAATTTTCATAAGATGAATTAGGGTTTTTGTTTTACTAAGATTGAGAATCAAGGATTGACTCTATGGTTATATTTAGAAAACAAAAACAGGGGGCGCTCGAGAACTTTTTCCGGTTTGAGAGTAGGAAAATAAATGAACCGAGTAATCGGATTGTGTTGTCCAAAAAGTAGGGGGTACAAGAGTAAACTCAGGAACTTCTATATTTTGGGCCAGGGGCTGGAAAAAATAATCTAGGGCTTCATTATGTTGATTAGTAGCGTGCAAGTGAACCCTATCAATTTTACAATCTTCCGAAGTAGAATGATAAGCAACAGCATGTATCAGTTTTAACCCCGTAGGCAAGAGTAATAAAATGAGTAATAAACTACTGAACAGTCTGTTTAAATTAATTCGAGAAGGGGTTTTTTGAACCAATGCTACAGTTTTCTGATTTTAATATTTCGAAAGGAAATAATTCCCGGGTGATCTTGTAAACTCAAATGCCCTTCAGTATACTTTCCGAAACCTTCCATAGTGGAAAATTTACTATTGGCTACCATGGTATCCCATTCGGAACCATGCAATGGGAAACGGTTAATTTCCATACCGTTATGTACCACAGTTCCTAAATTTGTTTCGTGGTTAATAGTAATATGATAACTGTTCCATTCGCCTGCAGGTTTTGCCATTAAATGATCGGGGGGCACCATATCATAAAGTGCTCCAGCTGTGTGTACTTGATGCTCTGGGTCATCTCCATACACTTGAGTATCAATAATTTGTATTTCAGGTCCGGTAACAAAGGGATGTTCATACATGGGGTCTTCACTTACCCCCCACATAAAACCGCTATTGGATTCGGGTGAAAGTTTCCATTCAAATTGAATTTCAAAACTTCCAAAGGTGGCATTGGTTAATAAACTCTTATTGCCTTCTCCACTAGCATCGGCTGAATTGTAGGTAAACACACCCTCTGCAACGGTCCACCCGGTTTTGGTTCCGTCTTCATTTTGATAAATGTGCCATCCGTCAAAACTGTCCTTTGGGCTGAGGTCCATCCAAGCCTGCTCTTCTGCTTTCATTGATGAATCTTCTGAAGTTGCTTTTTTAGAAGACGTTGCATTTTGACATTGAACAAATAGAATAAAGCTTAATACTGAGTAAAATGTGGTGCGTAACATGGTATAAAATTTTATTAAAATTAAGAAAGAAAAATGAAAACCAACCTCTTAAAGAGAAAATCTCATTTCAGGAACCTGATCTGGGACGATCAAAGTGCCGGCTGTTGCGTTTTTAATGGTTTCAATTGTTTCCCCTGGCGCTCTTTCTACAAGAAGAAAACCCTCTTTTACAATATCAAAAACAGCTAACTCTGTAACTATGCGTTTTACACAGGCTACACCTGTTAAGGGCAAACTACAGTGAGATACTAATTTTGATTCGCCACTTCGATTTATCTGCATCATGGCCACGATGATATTTTTAGCAGAGGCCACTAAATCCATCGCACCTCCCATTCCCTTCACTAGTTTTCCCGGGATTTTCCAATTGGCAATATCTCCTCGTTCAGAAACCTCCATTGCACCCAATACGGTTAAATCTACATGCTGCCCGCGTATCATTCCAAAGCTTGTGGAAGAATCAAAAAAACTCGCCCCAGGAAGTGCCGTTATGGTTTGCTTACCTGCATTGATCAAATCGGGATCTTCTTGACCATCAACAGGAAAGGGGCCCATACCCAATATGCCATTTTCACTTTGAAATTCAATTTCCAAACCTGGAGGCACATAGTTTGCTACGAGTGTAGGAATACCTATTCCCAAATTCACATAGTATCCCGACTGTAATTCTTGGGCAATTCGTTTCGCAATATGATTTTTATCTAGTGCCATTTTTATTTGGGTTGCACTGTTCGTTGCTCAATTCGTTTTTCAAATCGAATTCCTTTAAAAATTCGATTTACAAAAATTCCAGGTACATGAATTTCATTTGGATTAAGGGCTCCCGCCGGCAGTAATTCTTCCACTTCAGCTACTGTTATTGTAGCCGCACCGCACATCAGCGGGTTAAAGTTTCTTGCTGTTCCTCTAAAAATTAAATTTCCTGCCTCGTCGCCTTTCCATGCTTTTACTAAGGCAAAATCTGCTTTGTAAGCAGTTTCTAAAACAAACTGTTTGCCGTCAAATTCTCTGGTTTCCTTTCCTTCAGCTACTTCCGTCCCATATCCTGCTGGGGTGTAAAAGGCAGGGATTCCCATTTGTGCCGCTCTACATTTTTCGGCCAATGTGCCTTGTGGGGTTAAGATCACTTCGAGTTCTCCTGAAATCATTTGCTGCTCAAACAAGGCATTTTCTCCTACATAAGAGGCAATCATGGTATGAATTTGTTTTTTTTGAAGCAATAACCCCAGTCCAAAATCATCAACCCCTGCATTGTTCGAAATACAGGTAAGGTTTTTGACTTCCAATCGCACCAGTTCAGCGATAGCGTTTTCTGGAATTCCACTCAGGCCAAAACCGCCTACCATTACAGTCATACCGTTCTGAATGCCGTGTAAGGCATCAGCAACATCAGCGACTGTTTTAGTAATCATTTTACGCTTTTTTTAGGGCTTTTAATTTCTCAATAAGAACAGGAACAACTTCAAAAGCATCACCCACAATTCCGTAGTCTGCTGCCTTAAAAAAGGGCGCTTCTGGATCATTATTTATAACCACTTTTACTTTAGAGGCATTGATTCCTGCTAAATGCTGTATTGCTCCCGAAATCCCAATTGCAATATATAAATTTGAAGCCACGGGCTTTCCGGTTTGCCCCACATGCTCGCTATGGGGTCGCCAACCCAAATCAGAAACGGGCTTTGAACAGGCAGTGGCCGCTCCTAATGTTGAGGCTAAATCTTCAATTAAATGCCAATGTTCGGGTCCCTTTAACCCTCTTCCTCCTGAAACTACAATATCAGCGTCGGCTATAGAAATCGATTCTTGAGCGTGTTCCACTTTAGTGACCTCTAGTTTAGACTGCGTTGAAGCAAAAGGATGGGTTTTGACTTCCCCCCTTCCTGGTTGCGGATGAATTCCAAAGGCATTTGAAGAAAGGGACAATACCGTGCAGGAAGACAAACTTTCTGAAATTGCAAAGCCTTTATTTGTAAAACAGCTTTGCTTTACAGTCAATGGATTGTATGCTGTAGGAAGGGCTACCGCATTAGATAAATATGTAGCTTCCGTTTTTACAGCTAGTGAAGGACCCAAATACCGCCCCTCTGAACTTGAACTTACGACGACTAAAGTGGCCTTTTCTAAAGCACATATTTCGGCTAGCGTTGCGCTGTATCTTTCTAAATTAAAATAGGAATCCGAAGCGGTATCGACAGTATAAATCACGTCGGCACCGTGGTCCTTAAGTTCTTGGGTATCTGAATCAGAAAAAATAACCGCTACAAGAGAAGCAGAAGTTGCTGCTGCCATTGATCGTCCGTAAGACAATAATTCTAAACTTGCCTTACTTGCTTTTCCGTTATGGGTTTCAATAAAAGTAACTACTGCCATGATTAAAGAACTTTTGCTTGGTTTTGTAATGCGTTTAGTAATCCATCAACATCTGAGGGATCAAAAAGGGTTACAGGACCCCGTGCTTCGGGCTTTTCGTAATGCTCAATTTGACTTCGGGAGTCTAGGGCAACGGGTGCTTCAACCGTTAACGGTTTCTGACGTGCCTGCATAATGCCTCTCATGTTTGGGATAATAAGGTCTTTTTCTTCAACCATCCCCTTTTGTGCACCAACCACAACAGGTAAGTTTGCCTTTGTGTGTTCTTTGCCACCATCAATTTCACGTTGCATAAACGCTTCGTCTCCGTTAATTTCTAACCCTACACAATGGGTTACAAAGGGAAGGTTTAAAAGAGTAGCTAGCATCCCCCCTACCATACCTCCATTGTAATCTATTGATTCACGTCCGGTAAGGATAAGATCAAAAGATTGCTTTTGACATAAAGCCTCAAGCTGCTTAGCTACGAAGTAACCGTCTTGTGGTTGGGTATCAATTCGAAGAGCCGCATCGGCTCCGATGGCCAAACATTTTCGAAGAATTGGCTCGCAACTCACATCGCCTACAGTCACAACAGTAACATGAGCCCCATGGCTTTGTTGCAATCGAATTGCTCGGGTTAACCCAAACTCATCATTAGGGTTAATAATGTATTGAACGCCTTGAGTCTCAAAGGCTTTTTGGTCTGCGGTAAAATTTATTTTGGTGGTGGTATCGGGCACACAACTAATGCAAACAAGTATCTTCATATTTGGGTATTTTTTACGAAGCTAATAAAAAAAATGACACAGTGTCATTTTTTTTATTTTAATCTGATTCCGCCTCTGATACTGACTTTACTAAGCGAAAACCCGTATGCTGTAAGCCCGTATCGGGTGATGATTTCATTCGAGCAGCCACACGGTAACCTGAACAATATGCATCGTTGCATAAAAAGGAACCTCCACGCATTACCTTTTGCTGAGTGTAAGGCTGATAAGGGTCGTAAGACCGTTCTGGTCCTTTAGGGTTTATCCCCTTTTGATTGGCTTGAGATTGGTAATAGGTATAATCGTACCAATCCGAACACCATTCCCATACATTTCCCGCCATATCATACAACCCAAAAGCATTGGGTTCAAAGGCTCCAACAGGAGCCGTGTAAAAAAACTGATCCCGCAAATCGTTTTGGTAGGGGAAAGCACCTTCCCACGCATTGGCTTTGGGTTTACCTTCTGTTACGGGTTCTTCTCCCCAGGGATATTTTTGAGCTGAACCACCACTTGCTGCCCATTCCCACTCTGCTTCGGTGGGCAGGCGCTTGCCGGCCCAAGCAGCATAGGCTTGAGCGTCATACCATGAAATGTGTATCGCCGGATGGTTTTCTTTTCCTTCCAGTGTGCTTTCAGGACCTAGGGGATGCTGCCAACTGGCTTTAGGTTGCCATTTCCACCATTGATCATATTGGTTTAAGTTGATTGGCCCCTCAGTAGGAACAAATACAAGCGATGCTGCTTGTAACAATGAATCGTGAGGTTTAGGCGTATCAGGGGGGAGCTCTTTTTTTAGCTCTTCCCAATCAGGCGGAAGCTCCGCAGTGGTAATATAGCCCGTAGCCTCTACAAAAGCTTTAAATTGTGCGTTGGTTACCTCAGTTTGATCCATCCAAAACGCATCGACATGAACCCGATGTTTTGGTGATTCATCGGGTCTGGATTGGGAATCGTCACTCCCCATATAAAAATCACCTTCGGGAATCAACACCATACCCTCTTTTAGTACAACCGAATGCGGTTTGGTGCCCGTACACCCCAAAAACAAAAGGAATACAATGACAACTACCTTGGGTAAATCAGGAAAATTTTTCAGCTTTCTAAATGAATTGATTAATAATGTTTTCATAACGTTCTTGCTTTCCGCCAATTCGCTGGGGAGCTGCTGATCCTAAAGCGATTGTAGAAAGTTCTTCTAAAGTTAGTTTTCCTTCTTCAAAAGCTTTTCCTTGCCCCTGATCAAAGGACGCATATCGTTCCTTTTTGAGCGCTGGCAATGCTGATTCAGTTAGGATTTTTTCAGCCGCTAAAAGTCCGCGTGCAAAGGTGTCTGCACCGCCAATATGGGCATGAAAAATATCTTCCATATCGATTGAGTTTCTTCGGATTTTAGCGTCAAAATTAATTCCCCCTCCCTGTAATCCGCCTGACTGGAGCAACACTAACATTGCCTCAGTAGCCTCATAAATATTATTGGGAAATTGGTCTGTATCCCATCCGTTTTGATAATCACCACGATTGGCATCTATACTTCCCAGCATTCCCGCATTGGCAGCAACAGCAAGCTCGTGTTCAAAGGTGTGTTGTGCTAGGGTTGCGTGATTGACTTCTATATTTAATTTAAAATCATGATGTAAACCATAATGCTCCAAAAATCCGATAGCGGTAGCGGAGTCAAAATCATATTGGTGCTTCATGGGCTCCATAGGTTTGGGTTCTATAAAAAAGGTACCCTTAAACCCTTGGGCACGGGCATAATCTTTCGCAAGGGTTAACATTTGGGCCATGTGGTCTAGTTCTCGACCCATATCGGTATTGAGTAAGGACATATACCCTTCTCTTCCGCCCCAGAACACATAATTTTCTCCACCTAAAGTCATGGTTAGGTCTAGTGCCATTTTGATTTGCGCCCCTGCACGAGCCACAACATTAAAATCAGGATTGGTAGCCGCTCCGTTCATATACACGGGGTTTGAAAAACAATTTGCCGTACCCCAAAGCAATTTGACTCCCGATGCTTTTTTCTTTTCGGCCACATAGGCTCCAATGGTTTGCAGCCGTGTTTCCATTTCAGCCAAAGAAGGGGCTTCGTCTACTAAATCTACATCGTGAAAACAGAAATAATCAAATCCCATTTTTGTAATGAATTCAAATGCAGCATCGGCTTTGTCTTTTGCTCTTTGAATGGGATCAGACGATTGATCCCAAGGAAATAATTGTGTTCCTGGTCCAAACGGATCCCCTCCCTGACCACAGAAACTATGCCAATAAGCCACGGCAAATTTAAAGTGCTCACGCATGGTTTTTCCCATAACCTTTTGATCAGGATTGTAATATTTAAAGGCTAAAGGGTTGTCTGATTCTTTTCCCTCAAAAGGAATAGGACCAATGCCCTTGTAAAATTCTTTGTCTCCTGTTAATACCATAATTAATGTTTTAAATTATTCAAATTAGTTTCTAATGTTTTCTTCCAGTGATTGTAGGCGATCACATAGGGTTCATTTGAGGCAATGGGCTGAATTTCGGCTACCTTGTCAAGGGAAGCTAATTGAGCACTAAAAAGTTCTAGGTTTTTGTTTTCAATTCCTGCAGCTCGTGCAGCCCCTATAGCTCCTGTAGTATCAAAAATTTCAATGGGTTGGCCTAACAAACTGGCTACCGTTGTTGAAAAGAGAGAAGAACGAAATAAGTTATCATTCCCCGCTCGTATGACATTAATAGTGAGGTTATCTTCCTGCATGATTTCCATACCGTAGGCAAAAGAAAAGGCAATCCCCTCAAGTGCAGCTCGACACAGATGCCCTTGGTGGTGCCTGTTTAAATTTAAATTGCAAAACTGAGCCCCAGGGGTGCGGTTATACAACATCCGTTCGGCCCCATTTCCAAAGGGAAGGTTTATCAGTCCTTCAGCTCCAATGGGAACCTGTTCGGCCTTTTCATTCATTTCTGAAAATTCACTGATTTGAGTCATTTTACGTAACCAACTGTATTGAATTCCCGCGCCATTGATACACAATAACGTTCCTATTGTGGGTGTAGCCGGAGTGTAATTGACATGAGCAAAATGATTCACCCTGTAAAACTCTTTGCTGGTCTCCCGTTCAGAAACGGCAAACAATACCCCAGAGGTTCCTCCGGTGGCGGCCACTTCACCCGGTTTTAAAATGTTTAAAGACAATGCATTGTTGGGTTGATCACCCGCACGGTAGCGGATGGGAATATTTTTGGGTAAGCCCGTAGCTATTGATGCCTGTTCGGTAACCTTACCTTGGTCTTCAAAATTACTGACAATAGGAGGGGTAAGTGCGGAATCAATTCCATAATGGGCGAGCATCCAATCGGCTACTTTTTTTTCTTTGTAATCCCAAAGAATCCCTTCAGACAAACCGTTGATTGTAGTTGCTATTTCTCCTGTTAGTTGAAGGGCAATATAATCACCGGGCAACATATAATGATGTATTTTTTCATACACCTCTGGTTCGTGTTCTTTTACCCATTTTAATTTGGATGCTGTAAAATTTCCGGGG
>Ga0181578_10005930_pt1 | contig 10589 bp, 10 predicted proteins | sample 071ome_21_FD_148659 | JGI IMG/M metagenome (GOLD analysis project Ga0181578, IMG submission 148659) | Coastal salt marsh microbial communities from the Groves Creek Marsh, Skidaway Island, Georgia - 071401CT metaG (spades assembly) | ecosystem: Environmental > Aquatic > Marine > Intertidal zone... | reverse complement strand
GCGGCCAGTACCAGCGGGTTCAGCACCCCGTCGGGCGATGGCACGACCATGACGAGGCGTTCCACACCGGCCACGCGCGCAGGCACGGCGTTCATCAGCACGGAGGACGGATAGGCCGCCGTACCGCCTGGCACATAGAGGCCTGCCGCCGAGACGGCCCGCCAGATGCTGCCGAGGCGCACGCCGTCATCGTCCATATAGTCGAAATCGGCCGGGCGCTGCCGCTCGTGATAGGCCGCAATGCGTTCGCGCGCCATCTCCAGCGCCGCCAGCGCATCGGCATCGCAGGATGCCTTCGCGGTCGAGATCTCGTCCGCCGACACGCGCATACCGCCGGCGGTCAGCTCCAGCCGGTCGAACTTCGCGGTGTAGTCGAGGACCGCCGCGTCGCCCTCTGCGCGCACCCGCGCGAGGATGTCCGACACGATATCGCGCACATCAACCGACGCCTCGCGCCGTTCGGCGAGAAAGCCCTCGAAACTCCGCGTGAAATCGGATCCGGCGGAGTCGAGCCTACGCGGCATCACGTCCGTCCCGAACAGCGTCGCGAATCCGGTCGATCCAACCGGTCAGTTTGCCGGCACGGGTCTTCAGGGCCGCCCGGTTGACCACCAGTCGCGAGCTGATCTCCGCGATGGTCTCGATCTCTACCAGCCCATTGGCCTTGAGCGTGTCGCCCGTGGACACGAGATCGACGATACGCCGGCACAGGCCCAGCGACGGCGCCAGTTCAATGGCCCCATTGAGCTTGATGCATTCGGCCTGCACGCCGCGGCGCGCAAAATGGCGCTGTGTCAGGTTCGGATATTTGGTGGCCACGCGCACATGGCTCCAGCGCTGCGGGTTGTCCACGGCAACGACCGACTGGGGCGCGGCGACGGCGAGACGGCACTTGCCCACATCAAGGTCTAGCGGCGCGTAAAGTTCAGGATAATCGAACTCCATGATGACGTCGCTACCCGCGACGCCGAAATGGGCGGCGCCGAAGGCGACGAAGGTCGCCACGTCGAACGCGCGCGCACGGATGATCTCGATCTCCGGCACGTTCGTTGCGAACTGGAGCTGGCGCGCATCCGGGTCGTCGAATGCCGCTTCGGGCTCGATCCCGGCGTGCTTGAGCACGGGCAGCACCTCTTTGAGGATACGTCCCTTGGGCAGGGCCAGGATCAGCTTATCGTTCGTCTTGGACACAATCCACCTTCCACACGAACCCGCAGAACGGCCAGAAAACCGGCATTTCTGCCGGGCTCCAACGCGAACGAGGTCAGTCGTCCGCGTGCCGGGGCCGCCATTGGGTCGGCCAGGGTTCGCCGAAGTCCTCTAGATGGCACAGGAGTTCCGTGGTTTCCAGCCGAATTGCCGCATGACCGGAGAAGGTGAAATCGACCCACGTGCCCGCTTCGCCCGGCCGCTCGGCGCAGGTAAGCGACAGGAGACTAAGGAACTGGCTGCGGTCACTCAGGTCGATGCTGCGCCGCTTCACCTCGACCACATTAGATATGGTGACGGCGCAATTGATCCGTTCGCCCTGTCCTGCGGCGACCTCGGGGGACTGGATTTCCCAGCGGTAACGGTTCGCCGCCACCATGAATTGCCGGTCTCCCGGCGAATAGGCGATGTCCCCGATGGGCAAGATGGCGTCCTGCAATGCTCCTGACATCACGGCGAGGTCGCCGTCATCCACCGCCCTAAGGCGCAGCAGTGGAACCACATTGCTCATTCGGTGTCCTCGACCCGTTCCACATCGGCCCCAACGAGGCAGAGCTTTTCTTCCAGCCGCTCATAGCCGCGGTCGAGGTGATAGATGCGCCGCACCTCGGTCTCGCCCTCGGCCGCCAGCCCAGCGATCACCAGCGAGGCGCTGGCGCGCAAATCCGACGCCATCACCGGCGCACCGGTCAGGCTCTCGACCCCGCGGACGAGGGCCGAACGGCCACGCAGCGTGATGTTCGCGCCCATGCGGTGCAGTTCCGGCACATGCATGAAGCGGTTCTCGAAGATGGTCTCGGTCACCGCCGAGGCGCCTTCCGCCATCGTCATCAGGGCGAGGAACTGCGCCTGCAGATCGGTCGGAAAACCGGGATAAGGATCGGTTTCCACATCTGCGGCCTTGAGCGCCGCGTTGGAGCGGCTCACATAGACACCGCCGTTGCGGGCTTCCACGGTCGTCCCGGTCCGGCGGAGCTGCGCCGCGGCGGAATCGAAGTGCGACAGTTTCGCGCCTGCTAGATCGACCGAGCCGCCTGTGATTGCGGCGGCCATGGCGAAGGTTCCTGCCTCGATCCGGTCGGGCATGATCTGGTGCCGCGCGCCGTGCAGGCGATCGACACCCTCGATCATCAGCGTGTCGGAGCCGACGCCCTCGATCTGCGCGCCCATGGCGATCAGGCATTCAGCAAGATCGGTGATCTCAGGCTCGCGCGCCGCGTTCTCCAGAATGGTGCGGCCTTTCGCGAGACTGGCCGCGAGCAGTAGGTTTTCCGTCGCACCCACCGAGACCTTGGGGAATGCGTATTCCGCGCCGCGCAGCCCGCTGTGCGCGGTGGCGCGGATGTAGCCGGACTCAACCTCGATCTCCGCGCCCAGCGCTTCCAGCCCGGCCAGGTGGATATCGACCGGGCGGGTGCCTATAGCGCAGCCGCCGGGCAGCGAGACCGTCGCGATCCCCTCGCGCGCGACTAGTGGGCCGAGCACCAGCACGGAGGCACGCATCCGTCGCACCAGATCATAGGGCGCGGTGGTGCTGATAATGTCCTTCGCGGTCAACGACATGACGCGGCCCGCATACCCGCCATTACCCTCATGGCCTGCCAACGACACATATACGCCGTGCTGGCCCAAGAGATTCGCCATGGTAGTGATGTCGGCCAGTTGCGGAACGTTCGACAGCACCAGCGGCTCGTCGGTCAGCAGGCAAGCAGCCATAAGCGGCAGGGCGGCGTTCTTCGCACCGCCGATCTGGATGGTGCCGTTGAGAGGTTTGCCGCCGCGAATTCTGATCTTGTCCATGGCCCCTTGCGGTCCCCGAAATTCTTACCGTCCCCTGCCCTACAAGGAGAATGCGGCCATTGCGTGTCGTCGCGCGCGTCCCGCGACTAGAGCTTAGGGACGGTGATCCCGCGCTGGCCCATATACTTGCCTTTGCGGTCCGCGTAAGAGACCTCCGGCGGCCCCTCGCCCTTCAGGAATAGGAACTGGCACGCGCCTTCATTAGCGTAGATACGCGCGGGCAGCGGCGTGGTGTTCGAGAACTCCAGCGTCACATGGCCTTCCCACTCCGGTTCCAGCGGCGTGACGTTCACGATGATGCCGCAGCGCGCATAGGTCGATTTGCCGAGGCAGATCACCAGAACGTCGCGCGGGATGCGGAAGTATTCCACCGTGCGCGCCAGCGCGAAGGAGTTCGGCGGCACGATGCACACGTCGGTGGTGCGATCGACGAAGCTCTTCTCGTTGAAGTTCTTCGGATCGACCGTCGCCGAATCCACATTGGTGAAGATCTTGAACTCTTCGGACACGCGCGCGTCGTAGCCATAGGACGACAGTCCGTAGGAGATAACGCCCTCGCGCGTCTGTTCATCGACAAAGGGTTCGATCATGCCCGTCTTGCGGGACATGTCTCGGATCCAAGTATCGGGCATGATTGGCATCGGACGGCCCCACGGAAGTGCTTTTCGGCCCTTTGGCTTTTACCCAATGCCCCATTTCCCCTCAAGCGGGCCTCCAGGGGACAACTTTTCCAAGATATTTCAGACAATTAACGGGCTACGAGGCGTCGTCGCCGGCGCCGGATTCGCGTTCAATTGATTCGCGCTCGCGGCGCTGGGCGTTCCGGCGGCGCAAATTCGCCCGCAGTGCGGCCGCCTGTCGTTCCTTTCGGGCCTCGGCTTCATCGCCCGGAGACGGCTTGCCGGATGGTTTTTTGTTGTCGCCCCCCGTCATTTCGTGCGCGCTGCCACGGCCTCCACCTCGACTCTCCAGGCGGGCGAGGCCAGCGCGGCGACCACCACCAGCGTCGAGGCGGCGGCGTGTCCGCCCGCCCAGCGGTCGCGTATCTCACGGAAGGTCGCGACGTCGCCTGCGTCGATGAGGTAAGCGTTTAGCCGCACAAGGTCGGTGATCCCCATCCCCACGGCCAAAAGCGCCAATTCAAGATTGCGCAATACCTGTTCGCACTGGCCGGCGATATCATCCGGGCAGTTGCCGTCGGCGTCGGACGCGATCTGGCCCGAGATGAAGGCCAGCCGCGTGCCGTCCGGCACCTCGACGATATGGCTGTAGTTACTGGGCGGGGTCGGCAGCGTGGGCGGATTAATAAGGTTTAGCATGTCGCTCCTCCAGAATTGTGAGATCGGTCAGGCCTAGATTCCCGCGAAGGCCGCGCCCACGGCATCGCTGCCGAGGCGCAGCACCGCGCACATCTTGTAGATCACTGCGCGCTCATCGGCCCAAGACGAACACAGTTATGCTGAGATTTGCACGTGTATGGAAACCCGGCAACAGCACTCCTTGCCGTACCGGGAATCGCGTGGCATAACCCGCGCGTTTTCGAACGACGTGCCGCCGTAGCTCAGGGGTAGAGCGCACCATTGGTAATGGTGAGGTCGTGTGTTCAATTCACACCGGCGGCACCATTGCTCCCGAAAATTTTCGCCCTAAAAGATCTCCGGCTCTGGAAGAGCCTCGCCTGCGTGTAGGAAGTCGAAGTCGCAGCCCTTGTCGGCCTGGGTCACGTGGGCGGCGTACATCGAGACATAGCCGCGTTCGGGAATCTGCTTGCGCGGGGTCCATGCGGCGCGGCGCCGCGCGAGTTCTTCGGCGGCCACCTCCAGGTCCAGCACACGGCCTTCCACGTCCAGCGTAATAATATCGCCGTCCTGGACCAATGCCAGCGGTCCGCCCACGTGGGCCTCCGGCGCCACATGCAAGACACAGGTGCCGTAGCTGGTACCCGACATGCGCGCGTCGGAAATCCGCACCATGTCGCGCACACCCGCCGCCAGCAGTTTCTTCGGGATGGGCAGCATACCCCATTCGGGCATGCCCGGCGCGCCGACCGGCCCGGCGTTCTGAAGCACTAGCACCGAATCCGCGGTCACGTTCAGGTCCGGGTCGTCGATCCGCGCGTCGAGGTCCGCCCGGTCGGCAAAGACTACGGCGCGCCCGGAATGCTTCCGCAGTGACGGGTCCGCCGCCGTCTGTTTGATGACCGCGCCATCGGGCGCGAGCGAGCCTTTCAGCACCACCGTGCCACCATCCGGCCCCAGCGGGTTGCCGCGGGGGCGGATGACGTCGGGGTTGTGGATTTCGGCGTCCTTCCAGGTCTCCCCCAGCGTGACGCCCGCGACAGTCATGGCGCTGTCGTCGAGCAGGTCTTCCAGCTGGCGCATCAGCGCGCGCAGGCCGCCCGCGTAATAAAAATCCTCCATCAGGTGTTCACCAGACGGGCGGATGTTCGCGAGCCAGGGTGTGCGCCGCGAAATCTCGTCGAAGCGCGCCAGCGGCAGATCCACCCCGGCGCGGCCCGCCATGGCGACCAGGTGGATGATCGCGTTGGTTGAGCCGCCGATGGCCATATCGACGATGATAGCGTTGTCGAAAGAGGCGGGCGTGAGGATTTTATCGGGCGTCAGGTCTTCCCAGATCATCTCGACGATGCGCCGCCCAGTCGCGGCCGCCATCACGCCGTGGTTGGCGTCGGGCGCGGGGATCGAGGACGATCCCGGCAGTGACAGGCCCAGCGCCTCGGTGATCGACATCATGGTCGCCGCCGTGCCCATGGTCATGCAGGTGCCAGCCGACCGAGCGGTGCCGGCCACCACCTCGTCCACCACCTCGGCGCCGACGTTCCCGGCTCGGAACTCGGCGTAGTATTTCCAGTGGTCGGTACCGCTGCCCATGGTCTTGCCGTTCCAGAAGCCGCGCAGCATGGTACCCGCCGGCATATAGATCAGCGGCAGCCCCGCCGAGATCGCACCCATGATCAGCGCGGGCGTGGTCTTGTCGCAGCCACCCATCAGCACCACGCCATCGACGGGATAGGAGCGGACCAGCTCCTCCGCCTCCATCGCTAGCATGTTGCGGTAGAGCATGGTGGTCGGCTTCATCAAGATCTCGCCCAGTGTGATCGCCGGCATCTCCACCGGGAAGCCGCCCGCCTGGAAGACACCGCGCTTGATCTGTTCCACCCGCTCGGGGAAATGGCCGTGGCAGGTGTTGAGGTCGGACCAGGTGTTGAGAATGCCGATCACCGGCTTGCCGGCGAAGTCGTCCGAGCTGAAACCGAGCTGGCGCAGGCGGCCTCGGTGCGCGAAAGCTCGCATACTGTCGCCGTCGAGCCAGTTGTGGCTGCGCAAATCTTCTGGGCGCTTCCTGTTTTCGGCCATCATGGATGTCTCTGTCGTGAACGATAAGAAGCCGAGAGGATAGCGATGCTTCTGCGACTTTGACACGCGAAACCGGTGCAGTTACCTAACCGACCTCGCTGCCAACGCAGCACCCGTCTTCCCGATCCTCGATGTCAGACTCCGCAACTCCATCCGAAACCCGCAACTCGCTGACGGGTATGCGCGCGTTCCGGCATCGAGACTTCCGTTATTTCTGGGCGACCCGCGCGTCGGGAATCTTGGCAACGGAAATGCTGGTAACCACGGTCGGCTGGCAGGTCTATCGCCTGACAGGCAGCGAACTGAACCTCGGCCTCATCGGCTTCGCCCAGTTCGCACCCTTCGCGCTGCTGTTTCTTGTCTCCGGGGTGACGGCGGACCGGCTGCCGCGCATGCGCATCATCCTGGGCTGCGTCGCCCTGCAGACCGTCTGCGCCGCGGCCCTGCTATGGGGCACCTGGACGGGATCTATCGACTTCGCTGCGATCCTTGCGATCCTCGTGCTGTTCGGCGTGGCGCGCGCCTTCCAAGCCCCTGCCCAGATGGCCATCGTGCCCAACCTGGTCCCCTCGACGGACCTCGCCAACGCCATCGCCTGGTCGGCCTCCGGCTTCCAGATGGCACGGATCATCGGTCCGACGGCGGCGGGCCTGCTGATCGCCTATGGCGCGGCGCGCGGCGAGGACGAGTTTTTCGTCTATATCCTTGCCTTGGCGTTTTTCGTCGGTTCCACCCTGCTGGCCGCGATGATCCGAAAACCCGTGCAGGTCCGCAGCACCGCTCCGATCAACGTCGCCAACATCCTGGCCGGCTTCAAGTTCATCGCCTCGCGGCAGGTGATCCTGGGTGCCATCGGGCTCGACCTGTTCGCCGTGCTGTTCGGCGGCGCCATCGCGCTGCTGCCGGTCTATGCCACCGACATACTGGGTGTCGGTGCGGATGGGTTCGGCATCTTGCGCTCGGCCTTCACGGCGGGTTCTTTTATCGGCGCGGTGTATATGACCCAGATGCCCATCCGCCGCCACGCAGGCCGCAAGCTGCTATTCGCCGTCGGCCTGTTCGGAGTGGGTGTGATTGTCTTCGGCCTGTCAGAAATCTTCTGGCTATCGATGGGTTCGCTGATGGTGATGGGCCTTTCCGATTCAGTCAGCGTCTTCGTCCGCCAGAACCTGGTGCAGATCATCACGCCCGACGATATGCGCGGGCGGGTCAGCGCCGTTACGGCGGTATTCATTGGGGCATCCAACGAACTGGGCGAGTTCGAATCTGGTGTCACGGCACACTGGTGGGGCACGGTCCCGGCGGTGGTCGTGGGCGGCGCGGCCACGGTTACGGTGGCGGTCACCTTCACCTGGCTGTTCCCGAAACTGCGGCAGGTGGACAGCCTGGACCCCGACGATCTGATCCTACGCTACCGCGATCCTCCGAAGGCGTAACGCGGCCGCCGCCGTTTAGCCGATAACCGCCGTCGCGTTAATCTCAACCTTGCAGCGCGGGTCGGTCGCAAGGCGGACCACCTGCACGGTCGTAGTCGCCGGTTTTGCGTCTCCGAAATATTCGGCCCAGACACGGTTCAGATCGTCCTGGCCTTCCATGTCGGTCAGGAACCGGTCAGCTACCACTACATCGTCAAAGGTGGCGCCTACCGCCTTCAGACCCTTCTTCAAATTCTCCAGCGCCGCGCGCGCCTGGCCTTCCATGTCGTTAGGCATGGAAGCGAACTCCTCCGGGATGTGCGGATGGCTGTGATAGACCGGCGCCGCCGTCACGCCGGCTAGATAGACCGTGGTTCCGCCCGTAACTTTGATGGCCGGCGCATAGGGCATCCAGATATCCGGCGCATCGGGCCAGTGGATATGTTCGATCTGCTTTGCCATTGTTTCTTCCCAGAATGTGAGACTGTGCGGTAGCGCGTCGTGCGGAAATCCGCCCGTTCGTTCACCCTTATGTTACGCGAAGCGGCTTCGCCTGCACGATATTCTAATTATATTATTCTCCCGGTTCCCCAACGTTAAGAAACGCCCATGCTCCCCATCGACACGCTCTATCGAGGCCGCCAGATCAACCCCGACGGCATCGCTCTCGAAGACGACACGACACAGCTGACGTACCGTGAACTGGTCGCGCGAGTGGAGGCGGTGGCCGCCGCGCTGCAGGAGCGCCTGCCCCATCCGCAGGCCAAGATCGCGGCTTGCGGCTTCAACAATCTGGATCATGTGGTCGGCATCCTAGCGACCCAGCTTGCGGGTCATGTCTGGGTGGCGGTGAACCCGCGCAGCGGCAAGGCCGAGAATACGGCGCTTATGGACCTGGTGGAGCCGGACCTCATGATCGCCGACGATGCCGCACGCGACGCCTTCGATATCGGCGGTAGACCTATGATCGTCGCGCAACCAGACGGCGAGACGGGCGCGCGCGACAGCATCGCGGGCATGGCCAAGGCATGGCGCGGTAAGCGCCCCGTCCGCCACCTTCTGGACCCGAATTCGGACCTACAGGCGATCAAGTTCACAGGCGGCACCACCGGCCTGCCCAAGGCCGTGATGCAGCCCTGCCGGACGGGGCTGACGCTGATCGCCAACTTCCAGTCCGTCTTCCGCTTCGAGACTACCGACTGCCAGGCCGCCGCCGCGCCCGTCAGCCACGCGGCTTTCATTATCATGCTACCAATCTTCGCCGTGGGCGGACGCAACCTTGTACTCCCCTCGCCCGACCCTGACCGCATTCTGCATTCCTTTGAGAGGCGCGGCGTCAGCACAATCTTCATGCCGCCGACCATGATCTACAAGGTGATGGCGGATCCAGGTTTCGAGAGGCACTCGTTCCCACATATGCGCCACCTCATGTATGCCGCCGCCCCAATGCCTCCGGAAAAGGTACATCAGGCTCAGGCGGCCTTTCCTCATGCGGTTGAGACCTTCTACGGCCAGACCGAAGCTTCCTCCATCTGCACGGCTATGACCGCCGCCGAGCTGGAGGACGACGCCAACAACGGATCGGTGGGCCGCGCCTCGCCCATGATGCGCGTCGAGATCATGGACCCGGACGGCAACATTCTGCCGCCGGGCGAGACCGGCGAGGTCGTGGTGCGCGGCGGGCTGACCATGACCGGCTATTACAAGAACCCGGAAGCGACGGCGGCCACCATCAGGGACGGCTGGCTGCACACGGGCGATGGCGGCGTCATCGACGAGCGCGGCTACCTGTTCCTGAAGGACCGGCTTCGCGACGTCATCATCTCCGGCGGCTTCAACGTCTATCCCGGCGATGTGGAAGGGGCGATGGTTCGCCACCCGGCGATCTACGAGTGCGTGGTTTTCGGTGCTGAGGACGACCACTGGGGCGAGAGGGTCGAGGCTGCCGTCCAGTTGCGCGAGGGCATGAACGCGTCGCCCGAGGACATCATCGCCCATGCCAAGGCCGAGCTTGGCTCGGTCAAGGCGCCCAAGGCGATCCACATCGTCGATGACCTGCCGCGCAGCGCCGTAGGCAAGGTCCAGCGGCGTGAGGTGAAGGCAAAGTTCTCAGGGGGCAGCGCGGCCTGAGCCATTGGCCCTCGCGTGCTGACAGCGTAAGACTCCGGAACCATGCAGATCACCGACATCCGCGAAATCGCGATTCCCCTGAACCTGAACCTCCGCAACGCGGTGTTCAATTTCAGCCAGATGACCACCTCGGTGGTCGCCGTCATCACCGACGTTATCCGGGACAGCAAGCCTGTCGTCGGCTACGCCTTCAACTCGACAGGACGCTATGCCTGCGGCGCGCAGATGCGCGCGCGGTTCATCCCGCGTATCCTCGAAGCTGATCCGGACAGTCTGATCGATGAGGAACGCAACAACCTCGACCCCGAGGCGATCTTGGCCACCATGATGCAGGGCGAGAAACCGGGCGGGCATTCCGATCGCTCCGTCGGCATCGGCACGATAGAGTTCGCGGTCTGGGACGCGATCGCGAAGATCGAGGAGAAGCCGGCTTTCCGCTCCATCGAGGCGCGCTACAACCCTGGCGGCGCGAAGCCGAAGATGTTCGTCTACGTCGGCGGGGGCTGGTATGCGCCGGGCAAGGGAATCCCGGAACTGCTCGACGAGATGCAGGGATATCTGGATACCGGTTACACCCAGCTGAAAATGAAGATCGGCGGCATGTCGGTGCCCGACGACATCAAGCGGCTGGAAGCAGTGTTGAAGCTGGTCGGAGACG
>Ga0181578_10005927_pt1 | contig 10593 bp, 8 predicted proteins | sample 071ome_21_FD_148659 | JGI IMG/M metagenome (GOLD analysis project Ga0181578, IMG submission 148659) | Coastal salt marsh microbial communities from the Groves Creek Marsh, Skidaway Island, Georgia - 071401CT metaG (spades assembly) | ecosystem: Environmental > Aquatic > Marine > Intertidal zone... | reverse complement strand
AGAAGGCAATGTACTAAGTGTCTGTCCTCCCAAATCAGTCCCGTCACTGAGCATGGACCCGAAGGCGACAATCGAGTGCACTCAGCTCATCGAAGGGACCATGATGACTCTTTTTATGGACCCTTACCAGAAGGAGTGGAACATACACACACGAGGCGCCATCGGCGGAAACTACTTTTATTATCGTAACCAGTATTACCTCGACCAGTTTTCCGACGCCAGACAAGTTTCATATCGCGACATGTTTATCGAGGCACTGGGTGGGACGGCGGGGTCTCGGCTCGCCGATTTGGAGCCGCTGAGAATGCTCGATCCATATGCAGTCTATACGTTCACCATCCAACACCCTGACAACCACATTGTGTTACCTATCAAGATGCCCCGGGCATACCTTACCCATGTTTCGTATATTTACGGGCACGGGTTTGAAGTCCAGTGCATGACCGCACACCAAGCCATAAAAACCATGAAGTTTCCAACCGAATTTTGCATACCCCAGATGTACAAGATGCCCACCGGCGTCCCGGTTACCGACAACTATGATGGAAACTCCATTGCATACGCGACCAACAAATATTGCGGACTACATACCGACTATGCCCAAACGGGCATAGTTTTTTATGACACCGTTTCAGGAAAACGATATGTGAAAATTGCACCAAGCTACGAACAGATGAAGAAGCTCCGCGGGAACAACCCAAACCTGCAGTATCAATACATCTGCCTTCGGCGTGTGCGAAAGGTGGACGAGTTTCTCCGCTATTTCCCTGCATACAGCCGCATGTTTTACAAATTTTATGAGCAGTACCGCGAATTCATGAAGGGTGTTCACGAGAGTTACTATGACCACTACGTCAAAAAGAAGCCCGTAAAAATCAGCGAAAAATACATGCCGTATGTAATCCGCCTTCATCGCGAAATATACATACCGAGCATCCGGACAGGTTGTGAAGAAATCATTAGCATCTCACGTGTATATAAGTTTTTCGATGAACTCTCCCCAGGAGAAGTGCTGTACGCACTCAATTATGATAGTCGTAAAATCACCGCAGATTGCCAAAAGATGTAATCATGTATCGATCTGGATACATGATTGTTCAAAACAAAATAAATGAAAATCTTATGCGTTCTGGTAAGCGTCGGCCAGCTTGCATAATTTTTGCAAATAATCAAGTGTCGTTTCTTGATTTGATTCGCCCATGTTCTTGATAGGTTCGCGAAGAGCCTCAATCAGCTTATTAATGTCGTTGCCATTGGCCATGCTCTGGACATCCTCACTATAGTCCTTTTCCAAAAAATATTTGATATCGCCCTCCAGGATCTTTTCGCCATACTTGGCCTGGACATGCTGCAGCCACATACGAATGGTAATACTGGGGTTGGCCTTTCGCATGGTTTCTACCGTGGTCTTGGCCGTCTTGATATTTTTGTCACCAGGGAAGATGAGTTCTATATCCTCCATGAGGTCAGTAAGAAGGTTGTTAAAGGCTTTGAGAAAAGTGCTCTTTTGCGACATATACCCTTTACTTCGCTATTTTTTTATACCATTGTCCGCGACACTAAATACAAACAGCAACCCGTTACCTAATATGTAAAGTCGGGGGTAGGCGGAATAGGTTTTGAAGAAATCTCGCTTGCGCGCTGTTGTTGTAATTTATCAATGGTTATATCTTGACCTACCTTGTTCGGCGAGTAATTGTCGGGCGGGGTGTTGATAGTAATAATATCCTGGTTCGCCCTTACATAATTGTGCATAGGTCGACGATTGCTTTCGCTCTTTCCGCTTAAATCATCAGGCGTCATATCGCAAAATGTATACATCTCGGACCGCACTGACCCCGAAGAGGTTGCAAAATCATAACATACCGGTTCTTGATTTCCTACTTCCGCTGCATTTCCTGTTAGCATGGGGCGCAAGTGCTCGATGATGGAGTCGCCATATATAAGTCGGTATTTTTCGTTTACCAGAAGCATGGCGGGAACGTATGCTAAAGAAGGCGGCATGACCACCTGATTTCCGTTTTCCAGTCGCACCATGACTTGTCCGGTGGCCGGATTTCGTTTTCTTGCGTCAATGCATATGAAACTAACTTTGTCGGATACATTTGACTTGGAAACGGCCTGCAAGATTTTCTTGGAGTGCTTGCAAAAGTTGCTGTAGTATAGAATATCCATACTATAACACATATTCCCTTAAAAACACATTAACGCACCAAATGGCGCGTTAATGTTAAATATTATTCATTAGATAGTGCACTTAGAGGGCGGCAGTGCAGATGCGGTACTGAAGACGGGCCATTATGTACCCATAGGCGACGAACAGGGTCGCGAATATCATATTAATGATGTCACGGAACTGGATTTTTCCAAATCCAGTAATCACAGCCATGATAACACCAAATATCGCAAAAACAAGAAACGCGAACTGGATCGCAGCAAGGGCCAGAAGGATGTTGCACCACTTTTCGTCCAGAGGACCAAAGAACATATCAAAGAAGTTCGCCATTTTATAATATCTACAAAGATATTTTTGATTCGAATACAATACCAAGGACCTAAAAGTGGCCCGGTAATACATAGTATGAACGAGGACGACGGAAAAGAATTTTTTGTCTATTTGTTAGAATCGACGGCAGGTACTACCTATGTAGGCGCCACCGTCAATCTGGACCGTCGATTGCGTCAACACAACAATGAAATTAAAGGGGGTGCGCATCGCACCACCCAAGGTAGCAAGCGAGGAAATACCTGGATGCGTGTATGTTATATCAAAAACTTCCCGGATTGGCGAAGCGCGCTGCAATTTGAATGGAAATGGAAAAACGTGTCGCGACGCATAAATGCGGGTCCTATGGAACGTCGGATACGGGCCCTCGTTCAAATACTGGCGTCGGAAAAAAGCACCAGCTCCGCAATACCATTTTCAGAATGGGACACTCCGCCCATGCCAGTGTTTGAATGCTCGGAAACTGCGGATATGTTCAAACAATGTGCACAAAGAGCCTAAAATAATATGGCCAGGGATTGTATATGAACGAGGCTGTATGGAAGATTATTGATCAGCAGTTCAAGGATAATTATCAAGCACTGGTGAGTCACCAGACAGAATCCTATGAACACTTTTTCAATCATGATATATTTAAGATCTTCCGGGAGAAGAACCCACTTGTACTCGGCTCCAATTATGATAAGAGAAAGGACGAGTTTGCAAACGAATGTAGAATGTATTTCGGTGGCAAGGACGGCAGTGCCATTTACTACGGAAAACCCTGCATTTATGACGATTTGGGATTTCATTACATGTACCCCAATGAAGCTCGTCTAAAGAATATGACTTATGGAATGACGATTCATTACGACGTTGAGGTCGAGTTCATTACTCGCGGTGTGTCAAAAACGTCGGGGTCCGGACCTGCCGCTACATCCAGTAGCGAGGACATCGAACAAGCCATCCGTGAATTCCAGGCGGCAGGAGGGGCGAAAAAGGCCCAGCGCCGAAAGGGCGAGGCAATGGAAGCCCCTGCTGTGGATGTTGCGGCGATGCGCGAGGAAGTCGACGGCGACGTTGTCAAGCGCACCGTTAAACTGGAAAAAATGTTTCTGGGAAGATTTCCGGTGATGCTCCAGTCTAAATACTGTATCCTTCGCGACCTACCCCGCGAGATGCGGTTCGCGCTCGGAGAGTGCAAGAATGACGTGGGCGGCTATTTTATCATCGAAGGGAAAGAAAAGACGGTGGTGTGTCAGGAGAAATTCGCCGACAACATGGTGTATGTGCGTGCAACTCCCGAGGGAGACAAGTTTTCCCACATTGCCAACGTTCGGTCCATTTCTGAAAACGCAGCAAAGCCTCAGCGTACGCTCAGTGTTTCTGTTGTAGCACCTACCGATAACCATCAGAACGGTCAGGTGGTGGTCAACATCCCCAATGTCCGTGCACCCATTCCTCTGTTTATCCTGTTTCGTGCACTCGGCGTCACCAGCGACAAGGATATTATTCGTCACTGCCTGCTTGACATGGAAGCAGAGAAGGACATGGTGGACCTGTTTGCACCATCAGTGTATGACGCCGCCACTACCTTCACCCAACGTGCCGCATTGAGATACATTGCGACGTTTACCAAGTATACTACCATTGAGTACATCCACGAGATCCTGAGCGACTATCTTCTTCCACACATTGGGGAAACCAATTACAAGGAAAAGGCGTTGTTCCTGGGCACAATGGCGCGCGATGTTCTCCGCGTTTCAAGCGGTCGCGCCGAGCCCACGGACAGAGACAGCTTTCGGTTCAAGCGCATTGAGTTGCCCGGTTCTCTGATATACGACCTCTTTCGGGAGTATTATACCATGCAGCTCAAGACGATCCACTTGGAGTTTGAGAAACGCCTCATGCTTAACAAGTCCATGTACGAAAACAATCTTCCCGGACTTATTCAGCAGTATGCACCCACTGTATTTGCTGAACGTGTTCTCGAGGAAGGGTTCCGCAAGGGATTCAAGGGGAACTGGGGCGCCACTGCACACACAAAACGGATCGGTGTAGTCCAAGACCTCAATTACCTGTCGCATCCATCCATGATCAGCCATTTGCGCAAAACGAACCTGCCCCTCGACGCCAGTGTCAAGGTCGTGGGTCCGCGCGTTCTCCACGGAAGCCAGTGGGGGTACTTTGATCCCATTGATACACCCGATGGCGGAAACATTGGACTGCATAAACACCTCAGCATCTGCACATACATTTCCAGATCAGTGGACCGCGATTCCATGACCAAGTGGGTTCTCGAGAATACGGAAGTAGAACCCATAGAGTCTTTTGAATTAGAAAACATGTATGCCTTTACCAAGGTATTTGTCAATGGTTATTGGCTGGGTATGGTGAGAGAACCAACACCTCTCGTGGAAAAGTTCCGCCTTTTCCGCCGAAATGGACTGTTACCGACATACGTAAGTATCGGGTTTGATATGCGCGCCAAGACGGTATATATATACTGTGATGCAGGCCGTGTGTGCCGCCCATTGTTTTACCGGGACGGCAATGAGATGTCATTCGAGCGAAAGGGCATTGCAGACAAACTGGCGGGAGAGGTGTCATGGACCGACCTATTGGTCGGCTTCAACAAGCGCAAAGACGGGTTCGCGGTTCGCGACTACGGGTTTTACAAGCTGTCCGAACTGTACGGAACGGGCAGCGAGGAAAATCCCAACAAACTCCAGCGTTTCTTGGACGACAAGGCCGTCATTGACTACGTTGACAACAACGAGTGCGAGGGAGCACTCATTGCCCTTGATGAGGAACAGCGCAAAAAGGGTGACAAGAAATACACGCACATGGAGATCCACCCGTCCACCATTATGGGCGTGATGGGCAGCATGATTCCCTACCCCGAAAACAACCCTGCGTCTCGTAACTCGTTCTCGTGCGGTCAAAGCAAACAAGCCACGTCTATTTATCACACAAACTACCAGATGCGCATGGACAAGAGCGCCATCGTTCTCAACAATGGTCAGGTGCCCCTTGTGAAGACCAGGTATCTCAAACATATTAATAACGAAGAAAACGTATACGGCGAGAACGCCATTGTGGCAATCATGACGTACACATCCTTCAATGTCGAGGACGCCATTCTCATCAACGAGGGCGCGCTCGATCGCGGCTTGTTCCGCACTACGTATTTTACCACATATGAGGCCCATGAAGAGCACGAACATAATGGAGACAGCACTACCCTCAAGGCATTTGGGCCCATTGCATCCGATGCATCGGTACGCGGCACCAAGCCAGGGTTCGACTATACCAAGCTCGACGAATCTGGGCTCATTCGTGAGGGATCGTTGGTAAACGAGGAGACTGCACTGATTGGTGCCACCACATCCGTGTCGAACATTCCGGGCAAGCGCGATGCCTCCAAGATGCCGAAGAAGGGGCAGCTGGGTGTAGTCGACCGCGCGTTCATCACTGAAGGCGAGGAAGGAAAACGCATCGCCAAGGTGCGCGTGCGTGAGGTACGCATCCCCAATCTGGGTGACAAGTTCGCCAGCCGTGCCGGTCAAAAGGGAACGGTGGGTCTGGTGATCCCCGAGTGCGACATGCCATTCACGCAAGACGGTATCCGACCCGATATTATCGTCAACCCCCACGCCATTCCTTCGCGCATGACCATTGGGCATTTGGTCGAGGCGATCATGGGTAAGGCGGGAGCCACCATGGGTGGCTTCGCCGACGGCACTGCATTCATCAATAAGGGGTCCAAGGTGGAAGTGTTTGGGCACGTCCTCCAGCATCACGGTTTCCATCCGAGCGGAAACGAGATCATGTACAACGGTATGACCGGTGAACAAATCGAGGCGGCCGTATTCACTGGCCCGACCTACTACATGCGCCTCAAGCACATGGTGAAAGACAAGATTAACTATCGCGGACGCGGGCCTCGCAACGTCCTCACGCGACAGACGGTTGCTGGGCGCGCCAATGACGGCGGTCTCCGTATTGGTGAGATGGAACGCGACGGTCTATTGTCTCATGGTATGTCGGCATTTGTGTTTGACTCCATGATGGAACGCGGCGACAGATACAAGATTGCAGTGTGCAACAAAACTGGTGCCATGGCCATATACAACGAGGAGAAGGACCTGTTCTTCAGCCCTATGGCCGACGGACCGGTGACCTTCAACGGGTCCCTTGAAAACGACAACATGCGCATGAACGTCATCAGTCGATTCGGACGCGATTTCAGTATTGTGGAGGTTCCGTATACATTCAAGCTTATGATGCAGGAGCTCATGGCGATGAATGTACAGCTGCGCATTATCACCGACGCAAATATCGAGCACATCAACAGCATGAAGGCCTCCGACAACTTTGCGCGCATGACCCACCAGGACGCCAGTGACGAACGCGCTCTTGGCGTAGCACACTTGATTTCGACGCGCGAGGTCATGGACAACGCGAAACCCATGCCCAAGATCGAGTGGCTTGACAAAATCGCGGTGGGCGACAAGGTCAGTGTTGCCACGGACAAGGAAGGACGTCAGTGGACCATCAAGGCACTCAACCCGCTCATTGCGGTGGTGGAAGCCGGACCGGACGCAAATGGCCAGTATGATACCCGTGATGTCAAGAGAAGCGAACTTCGTGAGTATACCACACCACCATCTGATGATACGTATAAGGAAGGAGACGTGGTGTACTTGAAGGGAGACGCCATCCCCGACCGCGAATGGGTGGTCAAAACGACCGAGGACGAGGACGTGATTATTGAGGCAAGGGATCCCACCGGCCTCGACAATCCTATTGTCATTGCAAAACAAGAGGATGTTCTCAGAGAAGAACCGCCGTTCAGCTTTGATACTCCCGAACCGATCCCCAGTGCCGAGCAGGTGTCTCCAGACACAGACAGTCCCGGGTACGCACCCGATATAAACCCCGTTCTCGAACCCACGATCGCGGCCCAACCAGAGCCCAAATACGTGGCACCACCACACGATTTCAAGGTGGGCGAAACCGTGAATTTCCGCGGGGATTTCAAAACCGGACGCACGTGGACCATCACAAAGTCGGGCCCCAAGTTTTTAACAATCTTCACCTCAGATCGGGCCGGTCTTGCGGTAGGCGACGAAACCCGCATTGTTACTCCACTCGACGTGTCCCGACCCGGCGACTTTCCCATGGCGGATCGTCCCATCACGGTAGCGCCTATGGAGGAAATTCGTGTTGAGCCCCCGAAAATTGCAATGAATGTTCCAGTAATGACCGCACCCGTTGCAGCGCCGGCAGCGGCCCCACCAACCGTGCAGTTTGGGTCGGCTCCTATCATCGTTCGCGAACCAACCTTTGAAAAGATCGTGATGGATGCACCTGAGTCAATGATCATGGACGAACCTGAGGAGGATCCCCCTATGCCCGAGGAGCCCCGCACCAGCGACCTCGATTTCTCCAAGATTGTAATTAAGAAGACGGAATAAAATTGAACAAGGTATAAAATTCATGTTATAGTATATACACCATGAATACAAGCAGCGATCGCATTGCCTCTATCTACAAGTCACGCACAACCATCACCACGCTACTGGACGACCAAGGGTACGACATGTCCAATTACGCGTCGGTCAGCGTTGGTGAAATAGACGCAATGACCAATAATCAACAACTCGACATGTATGTACATGCCGAGGACGGCCGCAAGGCCTACGTGAAGTATTTTATCTACAATAAGGCGCTGCGGGCGCAGAACATCGAAGACCTGGTGGTGCAACTTTACGAGGTCGAGGGAAAACTGGATAAGAGCGACATGCTGGTGGTGATCGCCGATGACTCGCCCACGGACAACGTGACAAATGCAATCAAGTACCTGTTTGACAACAAGGGCATTTTCGTGGTCCTGTTTAGCATGAAGAGTCTTCAGTTTGTCGTCACGCATCACGTACTGGTGCCACCGGGAAGAATTATGGACGCCGCCGAGGTGGATGAGCTTAAGAAACGCTACAATATTTCCACACTTCAGCAATTGCCCGAGGTATCGCGGTTTGATCCGCAGTCCCAGGCGCTCGGGCTTCGTCCGGGCGAGGTATGCGAATACACCCGCAAGAGCAAGACATCTGGGTCCGCCCTCTACTACCGCGTATGTGTATAAACGCGAACCGTACATGATTCTTTTTCTCGCGGTTAAAATCGCGACATAAGATATATGAACCGCGAAAACAGTGTAAAACCATTTATTCCACATAGCTTTGCATACAAATCAGCTGAGAGCCAAGGAACCTTCAACGCGTCGCGATGCCTGAACATTGGTAATCCGAGCCGCCAGCCCATTGCGGGAATGACCGCGAAGGAACTCGAAGATTACCGCATCCAAAGCCTGTGCGAAAACCGCAAAAAAGCGCTGGAGTACGCACAGATGAGCGGAAGAGACACCCTGTCTGCGCAGACGAGCGAGGACGCCCAAAAACGCTACAATGAAGAGGTGGCGACAGCGGTGAACTTGACACTGGGTTCTTTAGTTCTTCTTGGGTTTGTCGTACAACGCATCTATCGATCATAGACTTTTTGTGATAGTAGTGTATACGCATGGCAGACACATTAGAAACGATTGGTGCCACGATATTTTTTACGGGTTTCGTGGTGGTGTTCATTCTGGGAGTCTTTGTCTTCCCTAAGAAGAAGATAGAGGGAGTTACCAATATTGATGAACGCGCACGTCTTTACCGAAAATGCATTGACGAAAATCCAGGAGAAGATGGAAAGAAACTGTGCGACGAAAAGATCCGATTGGTAGACAAAGACGCATACAAGGGCAACAATAGAAAGTATAATAACGCACTCAAATGGGGACGCGTGCGTGCCGAAAACCCTCGCGATACGGACCTGCACTACGCATATTTTAGAGAGCATAACAAACTCAGAGAACAAAACAAGAAACTCAATGCTCTACGAGACGAGATCAAACAAAGCACCCATGAAATCGTTTCGGATCAAACCATACAAGAGGAACATCGTATGATCCAGCGCCGTACTATGTACACGCAGCTGTTTTTTGTCACTGCGGCTTCGACACTTACCTACTATCTGTTTGTTGGAATGTAACTATTTCATCCCGTATTGTATACGAGATGGATCTATTAAAAATGTTTAAAGGGCGCGTCAACGTGTCGTCGTCGGGGTACCTGCATAAGAACACGCCTGAAAATGTATTGAACGGCAATGGTTACTGGGCAACGAACCGCAATTACACATATCCTGGGAGCGACGCAAACGCATACATGGGAAGCACACGCACGCTCGACATTGGCGGAGAGTTTATCGACATTGCATTTCCCGAACCCGTATTTCTGGAGAAAATTGCCATACGGGCAGAAGATAACGCGTATTTGCCTGGCACCATGTCTTTGTTTGGTATGGACGACACTTCCCAATGGACATACTTGCGTTCTATTGCAGTGGGTGAAACCATCCTGTATGCCATGAAAAGATACACAAGGTATCGTATTGTCATTACTGACGTGTTTCAGGGCGACTATGCGCGAATTGACAAGATAGACATGGCGGGACGCACCAGTATTGTATCTGACGTCACGGGAGATAATCATGCGGAGCACTTTACCACCATGACGGCACAATATCCTTCGTGGATCATTCCGGCAGCTTTAGGAGCATTATTTGCGTGGTCTGCGTCACGCGTTGCAATGCGGCGTTAATTATATCCAATAATCTTATTGGATATGAGCGATTTTTATTCCCAGGACAAACAAGACGAATTATTAGAACGATTTGTGTTTGGTGGATTCAAAAACGGGTTTTTTGTTGACGTCGGGGCTCATGACGGAAAAACGATGAGTAATACCTTATACTTTGAAGAACAAAACGGATGGACCGGCATTAACATAGAGCCCCTCGAAGAGCCATACAAGCAGCTTTTAATCAACCGTCCCAATTGCATCAACATACAGTGTGCTATCTGCGAAACCGACGGAGAGGAAGAATTTACGTCTTGTAGCGGGTATACTGAAATGCTCTCGGGTCTTACGCGATTATACGACGAAAGACACATGTTTCGCATTCAGTTCGAGAATGAGGAATTTGGAGGCGAGATATCA
>Ga0181578_10005926_pt1 | contig 10595 bp, 8 predicted proteins | sample 071ome_21_FD_148659 | JGI IMG/M metagenome (GOLD analysis project Ga0181578, IMG submission 148659) | Coastal salt marsh microbial communities from the Groves Creek Marsh, Skidaway Island, Georgia - 071401CT metaG (spades assembly) | ecosystem: Environmental > Aquatic > Marine > Intertidal zone... | reverse complement strand
GGGAAGTGGGAAGATTTCACGAACAAGAAGTTGCCGCACTTGGACGCGTGCGGCGCGCACATCGGGAAGACTCCGGATTCTCCTGCCACTGACGTGTATCACTACCACGTGCAAGACAGAGCGCCATATGGCGTCGGCTGTTACGGCGACGGTACAAACTTGGTTACCGTCGCCGCATGCAGAGCGTTATATACCGAGTGCGGCGACGGCACGGAAACGTTCACGGACATGCCGCAACCGGATGGCACGAAAAAAACATTCAATTACGACCGAGATTGTCCTTGCTTTGACGCAAACGGTCTCAACACGGGTGCTATCACCGAGCGAGCGATCATCGCGGCGCCGTCGGTGCTTTCGTACGACGCGAGCGAGTGGACGTGCGGAGATGGCGTGAGTTGCATGCAAACCGTGGAGAAAACGCTCTGTTTTACCGATCACGTTGGATCGACGGCGAGGGACGATTGCTCAACCAGTACTACCACGACGACTACCACGACGACTACCACCACTGGTACGTCTGGAGGAGCTTCAACCAAGGCGCTTCTCGCAATTGCCGGCGCAACCATTGCGGCGGCTTTGCTCGCCTAAATTACGGCGATCAAAAAGACGACGACGACCGACGACGACGGAACAAAGAAGGAACAAAAATGACGTGTACATATTTTTTATTTATTTTATTGAAAGAAAGAAAAGAAAGAAAGAAACGTCCTTCGAGAATCTCAAACATTTATTTTTCCCACGCAGCTCTGTCTTCCTTGCCTTCCTCGAACGCTTTAATCCCAGCGAGTTCTACCACGCGATCTCTCGTTTTTTTATCCACAAATTTCGCCTCTTTCGTGCGTCTCGCCCGTTCCTCTTCACTGATGGCGCCACCCGTGCCGTAAATCAAACCTCTCGAGGCGAGCTCTTCCGCGCGTTTCAACTCCGGTTCGGCCTCTTTCGCGAGCTGCGAACGCACTTGCTCGACTTTTTCGTTTATCGCGGGCGTGTTTTCGTTCAGCCATTGCTTTATGGCATCCTCGACGGAAAGATATTCGTCTCCTTCGTCTTCGTTCTCGCCGCTGGAAGGAACATTGCCCTTCTTCCTCTTCTGCAAGCGCGACGCCGTCTTCAGCGCCACTTTTTGCGTTTCCACCAAAGCTTCGTTCCATACTCTCTGCGCGCCGTCGTGCTCTAACCACTCGTATTTAAATCTCACTTTTTCGCCTTTCGTGAATCGAATTTTAGAAACGTCGATGTCCCCGTTCTCGTCTTTCGGCAGCGACTTTCTCGCTTCTTCGTCGCTCGCGCCGGCGACGTTGTGCTTTTCGATGTACTTGCGTTGGAAACATTTCCGGTCCGCGGACATGCACGTCACCGTATCTCTCGGCGTGTCTAAAAACGAACTCGCGCACAACTCGTGCGATTTCGGCAAAGCGCACAGTAACGTCTTCTTCGCTAAATCTTCCTTCAAAGCTTTTTTGGCTAATTTTGTGCCCTTCTCGTGGTGAAAATTTTTGTTGCTCGCGAACAAGGTGTAAATGTTCTGGTTGTTTCTCCTCGTCGCTTCGTCTTTTTTATCCGTCAACTCTTTCTTTTGAACGTCTCGATGACGATTTTGGTTCCCGATTTGCGTTAAATCCTTATCGATTCGATGTTTCCATTTTGGATCGTACAATCCGACTTTGAATCCTTCCGCCCACATGCGGACGGAAATTTCGAAATCGAAGCCTTGCGCCATCTCTCCGGCGCACGAGAATTGATCGTGAAACCCTCCGGAGGCTAAGAATATGGACTTTTTAAACAACATGGGACCCATGTTGACTTTGTACATCCAGAGGAAAGGAACGCCGAGTTCGCTGTCGACGTACGCGATCGGGCGAGTCTCGCGGTCGGATTCAAAGTTACCGCCGAATTTCGAGCCGTCGTTTTGGTTGGATGATTTCTTCATTCGGGAACCGTCGTCGTAACGGCCTCGGTAGGCGCCCAACAGAGCCAAATCTTTGTGACGACGCATTAGCGATAATCCATCTAAAAGCCACGATAAAGAGCTCTGGTCTGTCACGTCTGGTTTATCGTCGTCTTGCGCGAAAACGAGCAATTCAGCCGTCGCGACGTGCGCCAATCGATTATACGCTCGGAGTTCATGAATGTCGTTAGAAAACGACAACACGAACGGTGAATCGTGATTACCGGTTTGTTTCTTGAATTCCAGCGCGCGCTGGACCCATTTGTCGGATTTTTTATACCCACTATCGATGTTCGCCAACACTTCCATCGTAAACGAGGAAGTCGAAGATATCGACGAGTGCTCGACGCTCTTCGCCAACGCGTCGAAAATCTCACCCAAAGTTTTCGCTCTGTTGAAGTATTGCATGATGAACGTCGCCTGAACTCTCCTTTTTCGTTTGTTGCTGTTGCTATTATTATTCGTAGCAGAAGAAGAGGGACAAAACAAACTCTTTTCGTTTCTTTTCGAGGCTGATTTGCATCCTAAATCAAACGCGCCGTCGACGCCGCCGCGGTTTGCGTTTGCTTCCCATTTACCGTCCATGATGTACAGTTCCTCTTCCTCTACGTCGTCTCTTCGTTCAGACGTCGACGTTTCTCCGAGAAGCAGTCTTCTGTTGAAAGTGCTGCTGCTGCTACTACTACTACTGCTACTGCTACTACTACTACTACTGCTGCTATCGCTATTATCGCTTTTCATCATGTTATTAATATTATTATTAATATTATCATTAGTATCATCGCCACCGCTACCTGTTCTCGACGACGCGACGATTCTTTTCAGCTTCCTCGGCAATCGCTTAAACTCCATGCCTTTCTCCACCATGTACGAGACTAAACTCTTCTCGGTTTTCGCGCATCCCGAGGATCGATCGTCTTCCGAAGTCAGCGCGAATTTCGCCTCCCAAGCTCTGACTACCATCGCCGGTCGCTTCGCGCCTTCGAATCCACTCACGTTTTCGTTACCGCCGAACAAAACCGCCGAGATCGTCGGTTCTGTTCGAAAAACTTTCATTAAAGCCATGCTCGTCCACTCCGCGGACGGAACGATCGCGTTCAAATCCGCGACGATGACAAACTTCGCTCTCGTAAACTTCACGCCTCGCGCAATCGCGTCGTCGTAATCGGATATTTCATTCAGCGCTTTCTCGTCGCCGTCCACCACCGCCAAGAAGAAATCATTCTCGCGAAAGAAGTGCTTCTCTAAATCCTCTAAAACCGACTCCGTCTCTTCGTTCACGCCGTACGCGACCAACACTAACTCCCCGTCCGAGTGCATCTCGCTCTTCTTATCTCGCTCGTCCCCAAACGCCATCCGTAAATTCTCCGTGAATTCCGTCATCGCTTCGGGAGATTTCGACTTAATCTTCATCAAAGATCTCGCGTGTATCGCCGCCACCACGGCGACCGGCGGGAAATCTTCGTGCTTCGCTCTCTCGCTCTTCCGGTTGAAACAAAACGCGTTGTCGTCGTTGTTGTTCTTATTCTCGCTCTCCGCGTCGTTAAACAATCGTCTGGATGGTTTCATCGCGATCGATCGAACGCATTTCCTCGCGTTGAGTGGTGTTTCGAAGTCGTCAAACGTTGTCGAAGAAGAAGAAGAAGAAGAAGATGATGACGATCCATCGTCGTCTTCGTTATCTTCTTCGAGGACAAAAATCGACTCGATGTCGTCTCGAAATTTTCCCATTCGTTTCTTATAAAACGTCTTCTTCTTCGCGACCACCGAAGAAGAGTGGTGAGAAACCGAAGAGGAAACGTCTCCTCCGTCGCTCTCTCCTCTCCTTCCCTCCTCGTCCTCCTCGTCCTCCTCCTCCCAGTAATCTTCGCCGTCTTCTTCGTCAAACTCGAAATCGTAATCCAACGAAGAAGAAAAAGAAGCACCACGCGTCGTCGACAAAGAGACTTTGTTCTTCTTCCGAACGACGGAATACTCCGCGCTGTTCGGAAGGAGGAGCACGACGAAAACGACGACCGAGAGAAGGATCAGCGACGAGAGGAGGCGTCTTTTTCTAATCGTCGTCGATATCGTCGCGTTGTTCTTCGGCGTCGACATCATTTTTCTTTTTTCTTTCTGCAAAATACACAAAACACGAAGAAAAAAAAAATGAAGATTTTGGAAAAAATGAGATCAGAGAGAACGATGTGTGACGATCGATGACGACGATGTGATGCCTTCTTCTTCTCTCTGTCTCTCTCTCTCTCTCGTCTCGCGCCAACAACAGAAGAGCGTTCGTTGGGTTTCTTTCTTTCCAGAGAGAACAGAGAGAGAGAAAGCAGAAGCGCGCGGTGTACATCTCTCTCTCTCTCTGTTCTCTCTTTTTATTAAAAGAGAGATGCGCACATTCCACGAGAACAGAAAACGAGATATCATCGATGTGGTATCTATCGATGATATCAGATCTCTTCATCTCTCTCTGTTTCGTTTTCTTCTTCTTCTTTTTGGCGCTGCTCCTGCCGCCGCCGCTGCCGCTAACGACGACGACAAAATAAGGTGCGCTGCGGCGTCGTGATCACAACAGGGGGGATCGATCGATCCTCTTCGCGTATTATTTCTTTTCATCATTTTCCAAAATGCTTCATTTCCAAAAGACGTTTTCCCCAAAAGAAAAGCGCTGCGCGCAAATTGAACGACGACGTAAAGATACCAAAAAAGAAGAGCGAAGAAAGAAAGAAAAACGTCGTTGTTTAAGTTAAATGCACCCGCCTCTGACGCTTTCCAAACACCCGCTGTGCGCTGAACTCGTCCAAAAGTTAAAACGGTGTCACGAAGTGCAGCCGTGGTATAAAAAGTGGACCGGGATTTGTAACCAACAAAAGTGGGAATTGGATAAGTGTTTGAAAGCGCAAAAGCTGTTCAAGGCGAAGATAAACCGAGAGAGAGGAGAGAAGTATAAAGATCGACTGAAGAGGAGAGTTTTGAAGAACGAGGAGGAGGAATAGAGTGTTTGTTTTGTGCGCGTGTGAGAGAGATGAGCGGCGGAAAGGAGGAGGTTGTGGAGCGGACGAACTATAATAGGTTGGAGAGCAACAGAAGACACCGTCGCGTAAATCCGAAATCGGATGCACGTGAAAGAAGACCAGGAGGCTTCGGTGATGATTATGAGCATCGAGGAGGAATTCACGTGCTCGTCATCGCGACGGGATCGGTGGCGGCGATAAAATGGTACGACTTGCGCAACGACATAGCGCGGGAATACGCGCGCGTTCGAAAGCGGCTCGAGAAGATCCGACCGCGGGGGGGGAGATGGATTATAGGAGGACGTAGGCAACAACCGGAGCCGACGCTGTATATTCACGTGGTGGCGACCAAGGCCGCGACGAAATTCATTGAAGTTGCCATGGAATCGGTAGACGAAGGGAAATTGACTATCAACACCGTTCCCATGAAACCCGTGGATGTAGACGTTGAGATTGAATTAGATCGGATCAAGCAAAACAATCACGATAATTTTTATACCGACTGTCGATGGTCTTACGATGAGCTTTTGGTGCATTGGGGCCCATGGATTTTAAAAGATAAGAACGACGTCATCCTTCAATATTACAGCGACGTCGAGGAATGGGACACGTGGCGAGAACGAGGCGACCCGGTGCTGCACATCGATTTACGAAACATAGCGGACATTTGCGTCATCGCGCCGTGTTCGGCAAACACGCTCGCAAAAATAGCCAACGGTATGTGCGACAACCTCGCGACGTCGATCATCCGCGCTTGGGATTTCAAGAAACCGTTGTTGATCGCGCCGGCCATGAACACGCACATGTGGCAACACCCGATCACGAAGACGCACATCGACGCGATCAAAAGACATCACGGTGAACAGCTATTCGGAGACGGCGTGCGATTCTTAGACCCGATCGAAAAAACGTTGATGTGCGGCGACACCGGGGTAGGCGCAATGTGCGACACGAAAACCATCGCGCGCGAGGTCATGGACGTTTTGCTCGCCCACCTCCAACAGACCGCGCTCGCCCAGAAAAAAGCAGCCGCGGAAGAAGAGAAGAAGAAGAAGAACGAGAAGAAGAAGAAGAAGAAGAACGCGACGAGCGCGCGAAAGAGCGGGACGAGTGCAAAGACGAACGCGCAAAAGAAGACGCAGAAAAAAGTCATCGACAAGAACAAGAACAAAAACAACAACACGAAAAAGAAGAACGCCGTCGCGAAGCAATCCGCCGCGAGACGACGGCTCGCCCCGAAGAAGAAAGCGCAAACGGCCCCCGCGAAGAAGAAGACAAAAGTAGTAGCGACGAAAAAGAACGCGGCGGCGACAACGACGACTAAAACTACGAACGAGAAGATTGGGGTGGCGACCAGGAGGAGCAGCGGCAGGAAAAAATAACAGAGAGTTGTATCATCGTCACCGTCATCGTCGTCAGAGCAACACACGTCGCACCATTTTTTCTCCATTTTTTTCTCCTTTTCCCTAAAACGTCATCTCCTCATTGCGCGAAAGCGAGATAAACCACGCGCGCGCAAGCAAACAAACGCGAACGAAGCTCGTCTATTCGAATCAAAAAAATATAATGCTCAGAATGCACCACGGAACCTCGACGATGATTATTAACAAAGTCTTGTCGTCCTCGTCGTACTACCGCTGCACGACGACGACGACGACGACGACCCGAAGAAGTTCTTTCCCCAAAGCGGCTCACGCTGCCGCTGCCGCTGCCGCGAGACGATGGAATGTCACCACGAATAACAGCAGCAACGGACGGAGAAGATACGTCTGCGCTTCTTCTTCCACCGCTGCCGCTGCTGCTGCTACGAACAACGTCGTCGTCGCGAAGGAAAAGACGCCGCAAGAGCAGTGGAAAGCGTCGATTGATTTTAAATCCATTCGCGACAATCAAGCGAACGTGGAGCTGAATTGCAAAAACAGAAACGTGACGAACGTGGACGTATCCGCGGGTAAGATTTTAATATGTGTATATATATTTTGTTTTGTAAACACTTTTCGATTGATTCTTCTTTATCTTTTTCTTCTCTCTCGCGGTTCGTTGATTACATGCGCACGTGTTTTAGTATCGATCGATCGTCGTCGTCGTCGTCGTCTGAGATGAAACTGACCCGACCCGCTCTGCTCTGCTCACTTCTCTTCTTCTTCTTCTTCTTCTTCTTCTTCGCGCAGTCGTGGAACGCTACGAGGCTTTCGTGAACTTGGACCAAAAAGCGGACGTGTTGCGAGCGAGTCGGAATGAAAACGCGAAGAAGATGAAAGGTAAGATGGAAAAAGAAGTCCGAGACGCGCTGATTGAGGAAGGTAAAAGGATTAAAGACGAATTGGCGTCCATCGAGGTTGAGTTGAATGAAATTTCCGAGCAGTTGCAGCAAGAGGCGCAAAAGATTCCGAACGATACGCACCCGGACGTTCCGATTGGAGGCGAGGAGTTAGCGACGGTGATGGAGATTGTCGGCGAGCAGAGAGATTTTGGCGGGATGAAGTGTCAAGATCACGTGACCATTGGTGAAAAGTTGAACATGTTTGACTTTGAGACGGCGTCGAGGGTGAGCGGCACACGATTCGTCTACTTGACCGGCGTCGGCGCCTTGCTCGAATTAGCGTTGATTAACTGGGCGATGCAAAAAGCCATCGCGAAAGGATTTGAACCGATGGTTGTTCCCGATTTGGTCAGAAGATCGGTCGTCGAAAAATGCGGGTTTCAACCGCGGGCGGAAAACACCCAAGTGTACTCCGTGGAAGATTCCGATTTATGTTTAGCCGGCACCGCGGAGTTGTTGCTGGGCGGGAAATGCATGGATCAAACGTACGAAGAAAAAGATTTGCCGAAAAAATTCGTCGCGTTTTCGCACTGTTTTCGAACCGAAGCCGGAGCCGCCGGAGCGGCTACCAGAGGCATGTACCGTTTGCACCAGTTTTCCAAGGTTGAAATGTTCGCCGTGAGCACGCCGGAAGAGTCGAACAAGATGCACGAGGAGTTGTCAAACATCGAAAAAGAAATGTACGCGGAATTAGGTTTACACTTTAAAGTATTAGATATGAGCTCGCACGATTTAGGCGCTCCGGCGTATAGAAAGTTTGACATCGAAGCGTGGATGCCAGCCTTAGAGAGGTACGGGGAAATCTCGAGCGCGTCGAACTGCACGGATTTCCAAGCCAGACGATTGAACATTAAATACAGGCCAAACGCGGTCGACGGCAAGAAGCAGCCGTTGCAATTCGCGCACACCTTAAACGCCACGGCGTGCGCCGTTCCGAGAATGATCATTTGCATCTTGGAAAACTTTCAGAACGAGGACGGGTCGGTCACCGTGCCGGAAGCGTTGAGGCCGTTCCTCGGCGGCTTGGAAGTCTTCAAACCCATCGAATAATAAAAAAAAATGCTGATGTTGTTATATTTTATGTACGTAGTAGTAAAATGCCGGTGATTCGAAAACGCATATAATCACATTCACATGATAAAATACGACGTTTCGTGCGTCTTATTAATTTTTGTTTGTATTACATCTAATGTTGTTGTTGTTATTTTGTTTTTGTGTTCAAATCATCATTTATTGCTTTGCTCTCCACGCGTCGATCCACTTTTGCGCGTCTTGCGCCGGGTCGCTCGAACCGCCGCCGGAGGAGTTTTTCCACGCGTCAATCCATGCCTGCGCTTCGGCAGCACCACCATTACCGCCAGCCGCCACCTTCGCCTTCGGCGCCGCCGGGGCCTTTCTCACAACTTCCGGCAACTTCGGCTTGTTGTCTTTGTTTTCCGTAATCTTGACGACAAACGCGGCGGACAAGACGGACGCGATGAACGTGACGATTTCGTTGTCACCGCTCGCGGTGGATTTGTCCTCCACAGTTCTCTTTTGGAAGCCTTCCGCCTCTCCCGGGCCAGATCGAGTAAACTCGTACGTCGGTTTCGGCTGAGCTGGTCTCTGGGCTTTCTCCTTCTTCGGCGCCGGCGCCGGCATGTTCGAAAAGTTCGCCTTGGTGCCCGGCAACAAGAATCGAGAGCCGCCCGCCGAGGAGGCTTCCTTCTTCGGCTTTTCAGCCTTCTTCGGCTTTTCCGCCTTCGGCTTGGACGGCGTCGTCGAGTTCATCATTTCAGACCAGTTGATCGGGGCGCTGTCCATGGCCGGTTTCGGGGCTGGCGCAGCCGGAGCCGGCGCTGGCTTCGGCGCCGCCGGCGCCGGCGCCGCCTTCAAAGCAGCCGCCTTTGGCGCCGCCTTCGGTGCCGGTGCCGCCTTCGGTGCCTTCGGTGCCGGCGCCGCCTTCACCTTCTTCGGCGCCTCTTTTCTCGGCTTCGCCGCCGGTAACGCCGGAGCAGACTCCTTCGGTTGCTCGATCAATCTCGCCGTATCCGTCCCTTCGAATCGAGACTTTGACTTGGCCGTTTGCCCCTTCGCCGCGTACATCGCCTCGAGATCAAACCCCTCAGCCGCCGCTTGCGATGGTAACACCGGGCCGGATAAAGTCGCGATCGTAGCCGCTAACACCGCCACGTTTTGCACGGAAGAAGAAGAAGACGCTTTGCACGCTTGCTTGGACGCGCGCTGTTTGTTCGTTATTTAATAACAACAAAAAAGAAGAAGAGAGTTTTTGGTGAGCACAATAATTTAGGGTTTTCACACAGATAGGGTTTAAGACTTTTTACGCCATCTCGCTCTTCTCGTTTTACATACTCGTTCTCTCTCTCTCTGTCAAAGACTTCGATCCCAAAGAGCAACAAAGCGAGAGAAGGGAGGGAGTCTTCGACTCGAGAGAGCGACGAGAAGAGAGAGCGCGACCTCCTTCCTTCTTTACCAAAAGAGAGAGAGACGAGAGAGAGAGAAAAGAGATCCCCAACACGAACCAAAAGAGGAAGAAAAGCGAGCGCGCTTGCGATTGGAAATTTATCCAAAAAAGGAAAAACAAAAAAAAATACGATTTTCTCTCGATTGAATACAGTCAAGAACACGCACCTTGTTGTTGTTAGACGCAGAAGACGCGGCAACGACGCGAACGGTTGTGGAAGTGGCTGCAGAAATCATATTTATTATGTATTATTGTGCGTGTGTGTTTGCGAGTGCGGAATATGAAGATACAGACAGAGAGAAGAATTTTGCATTTTTCTCCTCGATGAGGGAAAAAGATACGCGTGGGTTTAGGGTTTAGGGATTTTTCTGATACAAAAACCCTAAACAGAAGAAAACAAAAATAAAACGCGTTTTCGATTCGCGTGATCTGAACTGAGAACGCAACGCGCAGAGACTTCTTTCGTCTGTGTTTGTGTGTCGTCGTTTTGTGCCTCTTCTCTTCTCTCGCTCTCTCTGAACGAACGAACGGCGCAGAAGAAGAAGAAGGAGAAGGAGAAGAAGAAGAACGTTGTTGTTTGTTGGGATGTGAATAATAATAACGAGAGAAGACGCGAGGAGAATATAAACGTCCTCCGAAAAGAAGAAGAGCAGAGGAGAACGTGAAAACGATTGTTTCGTCGTGGTGGTGGAGAGAGAAACCGTAGGCGGTTTGGCCATACCCCACCACGAGCAGCGCGCATGTGCCATCACAGCTCTTCTCTCATCATCGCGCGAGCTCCAGCGGTTTAAATACATCGTGTGCGCACACATGCGGTGCGAGCGTGTATTTTTTCACGTCTTTTCTTCTCTTTTTTCC
>Ga0181578_10005917_pt1 | contig 10608 bp, 9 predicted proteins | sample 071ome_21_FD_148659 | JGI IMG/M metagenome (GOLD analysis project Ga0181578, IMG submission 148659) | Coastal salt marsh microbial communities from the Groves Creek Marsh, Skidaway Island, Georgia - 071401CT metaG (spades assembly) | ecosystem: Environmental > Aquatic > Marine > Intertidal zone... | reverse complement strand
CAGTTCCAGTACCCGTTCCAGTACCCGTTCCAGTACCCGTTCCAGTACCCGTTCCAGACCCAGACCCAGAACCAGAACCAGAACCAGAACCAGAACCAGACCCAGAACCAGACCCAGAACCAGACCCAGAACCAGACCCAGACCCAGAACCAGTATCTACGCCTGTACCAGTATCAACGCCTGTACCAGTATCAACGCCTGTACCAGTATCAACCCCAGTACCAGTATCAACCCCAGTACCAGTATCAACCCCAGTACCAGTATCAACTCCAGTACCAGTATCAACCCCAGTACCAGTATCAACCCCAGTACCAGTATCAACCCCAGTGCCGGTATCAACCCCAGTGCCGGTATCTACGCCCGTACCAGTATCTACGCCTGTACCAGTATCAACCCCAGTGCCGGTATCTACGCCCGTACCAGTATCTACGCCCGTACCATTACCACCGTCGTCAATTTCAGGAACAAGGACAATAGAAGTATCTACACCACCAACGTTTACGTCAGTGCCAAAGGGGTAGTCAGGTTCAAGCCCACCCCTGCCTGTTCCAATGCCGGTATCTACGCCTGTACCAGTATCAGTATCAGTATCTACGCCTGTACCAGTATCAGTGTCGGTATCAATCCCAGTACCCGTATCCGTACCAGTAGGCACTCCAGCACCGATGAGCGGGTCAAACAGCTCTTCGTCACCTCGGCTATACTGCTCCCCGATAACGTAGATGTCGTTAGTAGGCAGGTAGTCGGGGTCTCTCCAGATTACTCCGGTCAAGATATGGCGGAACCGTCCATTGCCGTCGTAAATCCACGGATGTTCTCGGTCAAAAGCATCTAATACAGGTGCAGCAGCACCGGTTCCGGTTCCGGTATCAACGCCCGTACCTGTTCCAGTTCCAGTACCAACGCCCGTACCTGTTCCGGTTCCAGCCGTAGTAGGAGCACCGCCACCACCAGCCGTAGTAGGAGCACCGCCGCCAGTCGTAGTAGGAGCACCGCCGCCAGTCGTAGTAGGAGCACCGCCACCACCAGCCGTAGTAGGAACACCTTCACCATCTGTTATAGACGGCTCATCTCGCTCACTCGGCGCTCCACCAGAAGGCGTAGTAGCGGTCGTCGGCGTAGTGGTCGTCGAAGTAGTAGTCGTCGAAGTAGCAGAATCAGCACCGCCACCGATTCCGGGGGGTACCATAATTACGACCGGCTCAGTATCAGTTGCGCCGTACCCAGGGATGTTGGTTTCGTAGTAAGGGACTAAACCACCGCCCAGCTCGCTATCCCCACGGCCAATAACCATGTCGATAATTTCTTGCTGAGTGATGGTAGGCCCAGTAGGAGTGCCGGGCGGAAGGGCACCGCCCCCCGTAGTGCCGCTATCAATGATGTCTTCTACGTCAGGGTGCCAAGTATCCACACCGCTGCTGTCATCAGGGCCGCGATAAAATTCACCCCCCATGGGGTCGCCGTAGAGCGTTTCATCGGTCCGAGGACCAGTACCGCCAGTAGCACCGATATAGGTACCGTAACCACCAAAGGGATCGCCGCCCGTGGTGTACCCAGCGTTACGAATCGCGTCAACATAGGCGCCGTAGTCAGCGTTTAGCAAGTCTTCGTAATTTCTCTCAAATGGGTCTTGGTAACGCGACCCCGCCGCATTGGCAATAATGTCCCCCACAGTCATACCACCCCAGTCCCAGTCAAACTCCTGAGCACCGGTTACCGGGTTACGGCGGGCTGCGCCGGAGTCTACGACACGCTTGGCAGGGTCAATGCCCGCACCACGAAGGACCTCAAAAATCTGAGCGGCAAAGTCGGGGTTAGCCTGCATCAGCTCAGGGGGGATGATGGTATCGCCGGGGGCAACGTGGGCGAGGTTCCGGTCATCGCCACGGGAATACTGAGACAGGCGCGCAACGTCCCGTGCCATAGGGGCTCTGAGTCCGGCTATGCCTTGCCTGCGCTTATCCATGCTTGCCCCTACAAATTACTTACGAACGAGACGGCGACGATGGTCGAGGGAATACCGGGGTGAGGACTTGTTGCTGCCTCAGTATGCAAGCTCAATGCAGTGTCGCTTGTCGCCCAGTACATCTCAATATATTGGTCAGCCGTCAGGTCGATGGAAAAGTTCCAGTAGATGGCTTTGTCGCCGTTACCCTTGATCGTTTGCTTCTGCCCGCCGTAGGGCACGTCTGTGCCATTTTTGTTGATCCACGTCCAAATCGTAACATCTGACGAGTTCGTGTGTTGCGTCGTCAGAGTTACCTGAAAGTTGTATATACCAGCAGCAGATACGGTTATCCGGGTATTGTCTACGCCTTCGATGGACGTACCGTTGCCGATATAGGTGTTCTCAAACTCCACCGGGTAACCAGTATTAGTTGCAGCCGCTGTCTGAGCCGCCGTGCTGTAGAACAGCCCCCGAGGCATGTAGAGGACTTTGCCGCCGTCGTCCGTACCCAGTAACGTGTTAACCGTATTGGTTAGTCGATTAAAGAACAGCCGCAGCACGTTGCTGAACTGGTCAAAATAAGGCCGGTTGTAATCTTCCCCGGCGAACGGCAGCGCTGGTGGTTCGACCTTCTCGATCTCGTTAGCCATCAGCGCCGCCCATCAGGCCGCATGTCAATGCGTGGGGCCCCAAGCTGCCACTGAACACCGAGCGCATCCGACTCAATCTTCATGGACATCTGACGACCCCGTACCCTGATATTTAACTGGTTAGTGTAGACCTCGACGGGGACGGAAACAGTACGGGTGATTGCGCCGCTGTTGCTCCCGCCCTCAGACATCGGGTCGTTATAGCCGGAACCAGAACCAGCTAGGGGTTGCAGGGTTAGGGTGGCCTGCGGAGCGGTCGATGTCGATCCATCAAAAGTAATGTCCGGCAGTACGCGCCAAACGAACGCAAACTTGTGCCCATCGTCCAGATCAAACTGAGCAGAAGTGATATATGCGTTGATTGGTACGGGTGTGCCAGTCTCGTCATCGTCTACCCCCTCTTCATGGAAGACAAGATTGTTGGAGTACGTCGCTGCAATGGGATACTGCTGGGTCCCCGAGTCCATCCATGCAGTGCGGTCCAGCGTGCCGTAGTACCAGATGTCTTCGGCATAGTTATAGACCGCGTACTTATCTACCGTCGTCGAGCCTGCTGACGGATAGAACCACCAAATCTCGTGGAACTCCTCGACCGTACCGGCGAACACCTGCTGGTCCTGATCGAAGTTGAAGTCCGAGAAGACGTGCCGACGAATATCGCACCGGAGGGTCTGGGTACGACCGTCGTACTTGTAGAACTTGTCTCGGCCCATCCAGTAGGAGACACCGTTAGCGTAGGCCACAGCGTTCTGGCCCATGATGGAGATGTTTTCACCAACAACCTGCGCACCCCATACCGCCGGGGCACCGAGATACTGCAGGGAGTAGAGGGCCGCATCAGTCCAGATCAAGATTTCTTGCCGTGACGGGTTAGCCGTAACGATCTTGTTGCCCCGAGAGAGCCGCAGGCTCCCCGCTTGGTTAGTCGCTGCCGGGGTCCAGTTAGTGGCATCTTCTTGGTCAGACCAGCGGAACAACAGCGGGTCAAGGTCCGAGCTGCCGATGGGGTTGGTCCCGAAGCAAAAAACGAAGCGGTTTTCTGACACAAGGAGGAAGTTCTGGGTCACCGGCACGTCGGAGGCACCTGCCTCGTCAGACAGCAGGGTAGCGCGGGTAGACACTCCGCTAGAGGCGTCCCAGTAGTACACCGGACCTGTCGGGTAGCCAAAGAGCAGGTCCTCGCCGAAGTTAGCTTGGTGCCAGAGGCGGAGGTCCTCGTTAGAGGTAGTACCCACACTCCACGGGCCAAGGCTCCAACCACCCGCACCCCAGCCAGTCAGCGGCACCACGATCTCAGGGCCAATGGCGATCTGGTACGCAGCCGTAGACGTGTTGATGGTAGCCGTGATGTTGCTGCTCGTAGCCGTGGCCGGGGCCGACAGCTCAAAGGTCGTGCTGTTCGTAATGGAAGCTACCGTGGAACTGGCCGGGATACCGGCACCGCTGATCGTACAGCCAGCGATCAAGACCGACGTATCGTCCATGGTGGCCGTGGTACTACCACTTGTAATATCAACGGTGCTGTCCGTGAAGGACCCATCACCCGTATCAGAGCTATTTGCCGTAACAGCCGCAGCGCCACTATCAACTGCAGTCCCGGCGGTGCGAGCGGTGATCGTAAAAGTGTTACCTGTGGGAACAGTCAGGACCTCGTACTCTTGATTGAGCACGGCAGCGGTGATGTTACCGCCGAGACCGGAGCAGTTAGAGAAGGTAACGAAGTCGCCGACATCCGCACCGTGGGAGGCATGGGTAACGGTCAAGGTCGTGCTGCCGTCCACCGCAGCAAAGGTAACTTCTCCCGCAGCAGAGGTAGCACGGATCGGGGTAACGTCGTAGTAGGCGCCGCCCTGAGCGATATAGAACTTAATGTTGGTGCCGACTCCGATGAGGCTGATGTTGCTCAGGGTCACCCAGTTGTGCAGGGAGCGGCATACACCCAGATAGGTATAGGTAGAGAAACGGGACCACCCACCAATTTTCTCGGGCGTACCCTGCCGGAACCGCACCTTATCGCAGTCATACCACCGCCCCTCGGCGGCGTAGCGCGTCATTTCACGGTTGATTCCGGGCTTCAGCAGTACCTTTTGTAGAGCCATAGCGGACCCATCACATCGACGCGCCGGACATCGGCACGGTGGTTACCTTGATCGCTACGCTCTGCTTGAGGACTAGGGCTTGGCCGCAGTCGGAGCAGGTGGATGCCGCGAGTTCAGCTTCATCTACGTCAAAACCGCAGTTTGAGCAGACAGCTTCGATCTCGTGGGCAGGCTCGATACTACCTGATCCTAACATCTTTGGCTCGAAAACTTTCTTCACACCGCCTCCCGCCAGTCCAAGCCCTGCCACAAAGCAGATTCGGCAGCGCGACGCTTTACAAGCCCCTCAAGAACTTTGCCGCCCGCTCGATTCCATCGCTGGATTTGCGTAGGCACGTCGCTAATAGGTCCATAATTAATGCGGTTAAGGAGAGTGCTTTCTTTAAGGTTGCCCGGGCCAAGGTTAAACACCCACGCCACGAGAGCATCGAACTCATTTTGCTTGAGAGCGACTTCCACCATGTCGTTAACATAACCTTCGAACTCCTCTAGGTCTTCGATCAAGTACGCTTCAGCAGCCTCTTGGTCGATCACGTCACCTTCTCGGACGCCGCCAGTATGCCCATAGCCAATAGTCCACACGTTAGCAGGACATAGGTATGCTTCCAGACGGCACCCTTCAAAATGCTTAATAAGTTCAACACCTTCCGTACCTGTCTTCATACGTTCCTTCATATCAGTCCTGCCGCTGGCTGCTGCCGAAGTAGAACGCAATGACCGTGCTAAACGAACCAGTAATCGAGCCAAGGATGAGGTTAATGATTGCATCGGAGTTTTGGTCAGGCGGCAAAACGGTCACAAGGACAATGTAGCCGGCGAACAAAAGGCAAAGGGTGATAGCAAGGAATCGGGCCGTCCAGTCCTTGGAAAAGTGCTTGCGGGCATCGGCAGTGTCGGCGGTCTGGAGCGCGTAGAGGTCTACGTCCAGCTCCTTCATGCGGGCCTCAAAGTCCAGCTCGGCTTTCTTGATCTCGGTGAGCTGCTCGGGAGTGGCCTTTGCTAGCGCTTTCTGCAAGCTCTGAGGGTCGTTGTCGCAACCAAGAACAGTTGCAATGGCTGAGGCTGCGGCACCGCCGAGGGGACCACCAAGCGCCGTTCCGAGAGTAGGTGCTACGGCACCGACGATGTTCTTGATCGCGTCAAAGCTCATGAGCGCTCCATCAGCCTATCAAGCTTGGCATCCAGAGCCTCAAGGCGGTCAATGATGCGGTTTATATCGGCATGGACTTCGACTTTGGTAACGTACTCTTTAGCGATCTCTTCCCGAGTACGGTTGAGCAGAATGCTTATTCGCTGTAACTCGTCAGCTCTGGTCTTAAACGTCCAAGCTAGAGCGCCCAAGATAGCCGTAAGCAATCCGCTCCACGCGGTATCCATGCCAAATTCCATAGCGCGTTCCTTCAGTCGGCCTGAACCTCCTCGGTGTCAGGTCTTAGCTCAGTAATCACGAAGGTGAGTGTAGCGTAAAATCCGTAGCACAAAAACGTTAGCACCACGATAGTAAGCGTCGTCCAGAACGTGTTTTCGCGCTTACGCTTTTGTGCATAGATGGCCTTCTCGCGCTCCAGCCGAATGCGCCTCCTCAAGCCGATAAGTTCGGTCCAAGCATCTTTGCCGTAGGCATACAGGATAATCTCGCGGAGTTCTTTCTCCTGCGCCTGCGCCTTCCTGCGGTGCGCAAATATCTCTAGCGCTTCCTGCTCGACGGACTTCCCGCCCGTAAGTTTCTTGAACAGCGGCGGGTTCTTGGCAGCTTTCTCTGCCTCCCCCAGATCGGAGAGGGCCGTGTACCACTGGGCCATCTGACCCATGCAGTCTTCCAGCTCCTTCCCCGCTGCGACTAACTTCTTGACGCCATTGAACGCCGCCGTAGCCGTGGCTATGGCAGTTATAGGGTCTAACATGGGCTGCGCCCCCCATAACCACGGCCCTGTTTACCATCTTAACTCACCGCGCCCGCGCAGTCTTGAACGGGTTCTCCGCGAACGCCATGTAGATGTAGGTTCCACCGGTAGTATTGAAATCTGTTCCTGTCGTCCTAAACTTAAACCCGTTTGCCGTTGCATCAATAAACGTAGATACCGCAATCTCTGCGCCTGAAGTGTTTGCAAGAAGCAAGGGGAAGTTAGCGTTATACGGGCTTCTCGTTGTGTCTAAAATATTCCAGTTGCCCGTGCTATTAGTCCGCTTAACCATCACAAACGCAGGGCGGAAGCCCGTGTAGACAAAGGGACCGTCAGCAGAGCCGTTACCGGTGTAGGTGCCGAACTTGCTGAAGCCGTCTACGCTGTGGAAGCAGTAGGCGATATAGTTTTGTCCGCTGTTAACATCACCAGCCCCGGCATTCAAACTAATTACTGAGCTAGTAGGCAAACCTTGTACAGCATTCCCAGCAGCATTCGTTAAATTTAAATACATAAAGTCCAAGCTGCCATCAATAAGCGTAAAAGCAACTGCCCAGTTTGCTGCTATGCTTCTATTCTTATAAATGTAAATCTCAGGCGCTTGAGCTAACCCATGCCCTGCTGTACCTGATACGCCGCCTCCGGTCCAGCCAACAATACTAAACCCAGCCGTCGTGTTAGCTCGCACCTGCGAGGTGATGGTGCCGTCCGTGTTGGTGACAGTGCTGCCGCCTGCGTTCCATGCCCAGCCGACGTAGGTCAAGCCGCGCTGATTAGTCCTGAACGTGTCCGATGCGGTGAACCCGTTAGACAAGAAAGATATGCCGCTAAGGGTAAGCTCTGCGCTTGTGTCGTTGCTAAACAATGCCCCCGTACCGCGCAGGGCGTCGTAAAGCTGGTGCCACTCAGTAGTGGCGCGCTCTTTGACCCAAGCAAAGTCAGGCTGAAACTCAAAGCCCCGCACGTTCTGACTGCCACCGTCTCCCGTATATAGAGCGATGTCAAAGTGCTCTTTGCCGTCAGCGATGGTCGGGGCGGGCAGGTTGGCGCTGCTTAGCGCGGAGTAGCCCGTGGGCGGGGTGTAGGTGAACGCGCTTTGGCCGAAGTTATGCCGGACGCTCGTGTTATAAATCGCCACTGCCGGGAAGTATGTCTGCCCCGTAGGTACGGTAGCGGCAAGACCTTGCGCCACCCCGTTTTTGTAGAAGTAGAGCTGGCCCGTATCGGCATCGAATGCAATGCCTATGGTGTCCGAGCTAGTCCACGTTGCGCCGTAGGTGAAGCTAGTGTTGTCACGGTATATCGCACCGTTAAGGCTGTAGTACCCCCATGACGCTGCGCCCTGCCCGAAGTAGGTTGTTTGAGACTGCGACGCAAGAGATATTCCCACCATTGCGTACTGCGTGTTTCCGGACGCCTCCCAGTACCACTTGCCCGTAACCATGGCAAAGTTAGCGCGTCCCTGAACCCACGCCGTAGGAGTGTGCGTAGCATAGAGATTGCCGTCACTAAGCTCGGCAATAGCTTTATCCAGCGGGTTCCAAGTGCAGTAGTTCACACTTGGGGTATCGGACATCTGATCGTCGGTGGTGATACCGCTAGGCGTCCAGTCGTTACCGTTGCCGCTTACGTCCGTGCCCAGCGCCGCAGCCGTCGAATTGTCGGCAAAGTCGAGGTGGAACCCGTTCGTGCCGTAGGTTCCGGGGTAGGCGATGGGCTGCCACACGCCGTTGTCGTCAGCATGGCCGAAATTGCTGGGGTCTAGGGCCTCGCCGTCGATGAGGTACACATCGGCCATGTAACCGTCGAAAGGATACGGTACAGAACTAGGAACCCAGCTCCCTATTGAGTGTTGGTTTGTAGAGTTGATTCTGGAGTCAGCATTTAGCGTAGGGTAGGTGATTGAGCTAAAAGCCGAAACTAGCGCGCCATTAACGTACAATTTTAGCCGTTCGGAGGCCGTCGAGTTAGTGGTGTTGTAGTTCAAAACAATGTGATACCACGCGGACGGGTCTCTAAATAACGCAGACGTTAAAAACGCCCCTCCAGCATTATTGTCGTATAACCGCAAACCATTAGTCGGGTCGATTTCCATGCCCGTGTAATCGGTCCCGCCAGAATTTGTGCAGGTAAATAGCCCTTGTCGTGCTCCCGTAAGCCCAGCCCGCTTAACCCATGCAGACCAAGTCCAAGTCTTGCGGTTTCCGGCGCTAGCAGGGGTCCGAGTTAGATACGCGGTGTCGTTATCGTTGAACCGTAGGGAGTCGTTGATCGTGACGGGGATGTCCGAGCCGTCCTTGAAGGTGACCGTATCGCTGACGCCCGCTCCAGTGATCTCATAAACGTGGAAGCCATCCACCGGAATGTAGTTGTAGGCCACCCCCGCGCTAAATTCAGCAATGATCTTGCGGGGTAGCTTGATGATGACGACGCCGGAACCACCAGCGCCACCGCCAGTCCATGCCCCTACACCAGCCGATCCAGCGTGACCACCACCGCCACCGCTTCCAGTATTTGCAGTGCCTGCAACCCCGGCTACTCCCGGCGAACCGGCGTTTCCACCGCCGCCAGCACCGCCAATTCCTCCATTTGCAACGCTGTAGTTACCAGCACCGCCGCCACCGGCACGATAAACATTTGCTCCGGTTAGGGCTGAGGAAACACCGTCACCCCCGTTGCCTCCATTTGTAGCGGTTCCAGTCCCGCCTGCGGCGCCCGCTCCACCACCGCCACCGCCACCATAGTAAGGCGCCGAGCCACTAGAAGGGCCGCCGTCGTTACCTTGAGAAGGGGTGGTTGCTGGAGTGTTACCTGAGCCACCTACGCCGCCAGACGCCGTGTAACCTGCCCCACCACCAGAACCACCTGAGCGGCCCGTAGAGCTAGGATCGTAAGAGCTGCCGCCACCGCCTCCGGTAGAGGTAGTGTTGAAAAAAGTAGAGTCGCCACCGTCACCGCCCTGTGAGCCTAACGGGCCTCCCGCAGCATCTCCCGTCCCGCCTGCTCCGACGGTAACTGTATATGAAGCGCCGACGTTGAAAATGCCCGTCCCTGTCCGATAGCCTCCCGCTCCACCACCGCCGTATGCCGAAGCGCCCCCACCACCGCCAGCAATGACGAGGTATTCCGCCTCAAAGCCAGCCCCTTGGGTGCTGGAGGTCAGGACGTTCTTAATGAACATTAGGCGCTGAGGTCCCCGATCACGTCCCAAGTGTCCGTCGCCACCTTCTTGCAGGTCGCAGCAGCGTACTGGGCGCTAATTTTGAGGTTTCCGCTCTTGCTGTTCAGGGTGACGCCGCCACCGGCTGCGATGGTGACCTGCCCGGTCCCAGCTTGGAACAAGATGATCTCCGCCCCCGTGGGGAACGCCACGCTAGAGTTGGGCGGGATGGTGATCGTCGTCGCGCTGGAGTTTGTGCAGCGGATGTAGTTGCCCGTATCGGTCAGGGCGACGGTCCTAGCAGTCGTGCTCTCGGTGATGAAGGGGATACCTTGAGTCGCTACCGCCTCTCCGCCCACCTCAAGCTCATAGCTTGGAGATGCCTTGTTGACGCCCACCCGGTTATTGGTGGTGTCGATAACCAGAGCAGCGCTACCGAAAGCACCCCCATTGGCCTTGGATACCGTGTCGCCCACGGAGAACACGTCGTAGACAACGATCTCGGCAACGTCCGAGGCCGTCAAGGCCGCTAGACCAGAAATGGTATTAGCCGTAGAGGTGTTGTAGTCGGCGCCCGCAACGAGGGTGATGCCGTTCAACAGGACATCGACGTAGGTGCCGTCCGAGAAGATCAGCGTGTTGCCGTTGTCATCCGCACCAGAGAGGGACGTTTCGCCGCCGGTCGCCGTGTAATAAAACCGGGTTCGGACGCCGAGTTGTGGACTTCTGCCTATATAGCTCATCTCGGCTCCTTAGCGGACGATAATCACAGACACAAATACGCAGTCGTATAGCGTCGTGCTTTGCGAGACGTTGATCTTTAGTGCCGTAGTCGTCTTAGTATCAA
>Ga0181578_10005902_pt1 | contig 10628 bp, 9 predicted proteins | sample 071ome_21_FD_148659 | JGI IMG/M metagenome (GOLD analysis project Ga0181578, IMG submission 148659) | Coastal salt marsh microbial communities from the Groves Creek Marsh, Skidaway Island, Georgia - 071401CT metaG (spades assembly) | ecosystem: Environmental > Aquatic > Marine > Intertidal zone... | reverse complement strand
ATCGCTTGGCAATTTCGAGAGAAGACAAAGGCGATTCATCCCACAGCGTCTTCATGACTTCCCATTCCGATTCGGAGATCTGAGGCAGGCGTTTCATATTTATCTACAAATGTGGTTGTTCTTTTACAACTACGTTTGTGGTTGAATAAAAGCAAGTCGTTTTTTTAAAAATAACCACCCCACACAAACACCCGCTCAACGCCACGGCAATTTGGAGTGCGGCGTGCAGTGCCGCTTTGGATACCTCAGGGAAGCGGTATAGATGCTCAATTAACCCTGTGCTCACCCCTGATAAAGGATGCCCATTTCAACGTAAACAAAGGATCAAGGTAGTTTGAATGCCTTGAGTGTTTGCGGATCGTATCCAGAGCTGTGCTGCACACAGCACTCCAGATGGTGCTTTGAAAACCGAAAGTGTTGTTGAGGGGGGGGGAAGCTAGCAAATGGAACCCATCACATCTCCCATGTGGGCATAAAGTTCAGTGGACTGTGAGGAGTATTGTAGCAGATCTTCCGCGAGTTGCACTTTGCCCGGTTCAAAGAAGGTCATGGTGGCGGATCCGCCGAAACGGAACATTCCCTTTTCTTCACCACGCTCAACCGATTTACCAGCTGCGTATGTCTGAATGATGCTTCCCACGTTGGTGGCGCCGATTTCCACAATGAGGACCTCGCCACATGATTCTGTTCGAACCCGCGTCAAAACGCGTTTGTTCTGCCAAAGATAATCCAGTGACTGGCGCAGAGCCATTGGGTTCACCGAATACAGCATGCCATTGATACGTTTTGGCGTGTCCGGAACGCCATCCACGGAAAAGTGAAACCGATGGTAATCCGTCGGGCAAAGTCGTGACAGGACAGCGGAGCCTTTTCGGTATCGGTCCGCCAATGCCGGATCACCCAGGAAAGTGTCCAGATCAAAGGATTGCCCTTTCACAAAGACTGATTCCACTTTGGACAAATTCTGAAACCCCAAGTGTCTTCCGTCCGCCGGAAAAACGATGACATCGGACGCGTGCTGGATGGGGCGAGCCTCGGGTTTCAATGTTCGGCTGAAGAAATCATTGAATGAATGAAAGGCGTCCACTGACTTGACGAATGTTTGCGGATCCAGATTGAATTGTTCCACAAAGGGTCGCACCTTTTTGGCTGTCGTGGGCCGACTCATCCACCAGCCATAGAATGAGGAAAAGAAGGCACGCTTGACCATCAGTTCAACCGTCAGCTTCCCAAAAGGATTTCCATAAGCCCATTTCAGAAACCCACCACCATAAACCGCTTCGGTTTCCAGCTTGCCGGTATACCGATTAAAAAATCGAATGGGATCAGTTGCCGAAGAAGAACTCACGAGTGAAGCGAATGGGGAGAAGGAAACGGATGGTTTGTCAATGCATGCTCAGCGGGCTTCCGTCACCTCGTTACTTTTAAGTCGATGGACGCCAATCCAGAAGTTTCAACTGCACGGATCGACGACCGTTGTAATCATTGATTTGCGGAGCATAAGCCAGATCAAATTTTCCTGAAGGAAGCTCGGATTTCCCACAGTTCCACCAAAGCACCTCATAACTGGTCGAACCATCTGTTACCCAGAATTTGACGTGTTGTTGTTCACGTCCCATGCGATGGGGATGGCTTTGCAGCGACACACGTCGGCTGGCGAATTGAAGCGCTGAATTACCGGAACCGAAAGGATGCAATCGTCCCAGTTCCTCCATACGTTCCAATGAAATTTCAGACAGTGGAATTTCCGCATCCAAATGCAGCACGGGAATGAGGCGTTCCTTGGTCAGTTGTTGGGAGGCATATTGGTTGATGCGTTCACGGAAAGCTTCAAGATTTTTTGGATCGATCGACATTCCCGCCGCCATGGCATGTCCACCATGCCGGACCAACAGATCGTCACAGGTTCGCAATGCCTCCGCCAGATCAAAACCTTCCACACTGCGACCGGAACCGCGCCACTCGCCGCCTTCTCCACCCAGGATAATGGTGGGGCGATAAAATTCACGTAATACCCTGGAAGCCACAATGCCCACCACCCCGATGTGCCAATACATTTGACCTTCCACGATGACGTAGTCGCGCTTGGGATCAAACTGGGAACGGATATTGCCGATCGCCTGGTCGGCAATTCCTTTTTCAATGGCCTGACGATCCTTGTTATGGCTATCGAGTTGATTTGCCAGTTGACGCGCTTCCTCAAGATTATCGCTCAACATGAGGCGCAATGCGGTATCCGCATTGACAAGCCGACCCGCGGCATTGATCCGGGGTCCCAGCTGAAAGCTGATTTCAAACACGCCAACCTCATCCCGCACCTGAGCCACTTCCATGAGTGCCAGCAGACCGGCGCGTCGGGTTTGGTTCAAACGTTTCAGTCCGGTTGTTACCAACACCCGGTTTTCACCCGTCAATGGCACCAGATCGGCAATGGTTCCAAGCGCAACCAGATCCAGCAAAGGACGCATGTCGTAGTCATGCACGGAGGGCGGTTGGTTCAATTCACGGCATACCTTGATCACGGCATGCGCCAGCTTGAAAGCCAAGCCCACGGAACTCAGTTCGCACAGGTGTCCCCCGTTCAATTGCGGATTCACCAGGGCATAGGCTTCGGGTTCGGGATCCGTGACCTGATGGTGATCCAAAACGATCACGTCCAGACCACGCTCCTTCAGCCAACCAATGGTGTCGACGGCGGTGGAACCACAATCAACTGCGAGGATCAGATCCGGATTGAGCTTTTCGAGGCAATTCTCCACTCCGTCCTGGCTCAGTCCATACCCTTCCTCGAGTCGATGAGGCAGATAGTAGTCAATGCGCCACCCCAATTCCCGAAGCACCTCAATGATCAGGGCTGTGGAAGTGACGCCATCCACATCATAATCACCGAAAACCACCACTTTCTGTTCCAGCTCGCGGGCAGCCAGCAGGCGTTCGACGGCTTTCTTGACGTTGGGTAGAGTGAATGGATCGGAGAGGTTTTTGAGCTTTGGGCGCAGGAAGTGGTCTACTTTTTCAAAATCACCATGACCGCGATTCAGCAGACACTGGGCCAATAGCGGCGAAAGGTCAAACTCCTCGGAGAGACGTTTGACCTGCAGATCCTGAATCGGCGCTATGGACCATCTAAAATTCATATCAATTGCTGCAGCCAGAGCAGGATATCCTTAGAATAACGAACCAACAATGTAATAATCCCACCGGCAATAAAGCCAAAATACACCGATGTCCCTATGGCCAAAATATATCCATAAAACAGACAAACACCATCCTTCTCCATCACCCCTGCGGCGACGGCGATGATTGCATAGGATGGCAAGGCGTTGGTGAAAGGTATCACTCCCGGAACCGGACATACAAGCAGGAAGGCCAAAAAACCGAGCAGCAGGATATTGAAGGAGGAAACCGCCTGCCACTTGATCCATTCACTCTTGCGAGGTTTGATCCATTTTTCCATCCACTTGAGAAAACCCATGCTCCCTCGATAGATCTTGGATTCGCGATTAATGGGAAACGACCGGTCACCCATAAAGGCGGGCAATTGACCGGCTCGTCCCGAGAGAAGTGACCAGCACATGACCATCATGATCAAACCCGCCACGACACTGGTTCCAGGCACGGAAACCGGTACGACAAAGGGAAGACCCAACCAAATGAAAACCAGATAAATGCCGCGGCCACCGGTGTTGGAAATCATCCAATTCACACTCACGGTCTCACCCTCCGGGAGTCCGTCCAGCAACTTATCAAGTGTTTGGGACAATGGTGTCGGTTTCATGCACGACTACAAATAACTCGTCTCATATGTGCCATGCATTTTCGGTAGAGCAAACGATCAGCTATCGGATCCATCTTTGTTTCCCTGGAGTTGGCTGAGGATCAGGGAACTCATGACTGAGGTGAAGATGATCCCGGCAACGATGATCAGGGACAACAAGGTATCCAAATGATACTTGTAGGACAAAAGCATTTTGCCACCGATAAAGATCAACACCAATGCGAGCCCAAACTTGAGGTATTCAAAGTAAGCCATGGCCCCCGCCAGAAGAAAATAAAGCGAGCGAAGCCCCAGGATGGCAAAGACATTGGAGGTGAAAATGATGAATGGATCACGAGTCACACCAAAAATGGCAGGAATGGAATCCACCGCAAAAATCAGGTCCGTGGTTTCGACCATCATCAATACCAACGCCAAAGGCGTTAAAGCAAAATAACCGGGCTTTTTCGTGGTGAACTGTTGACCATCGTAATAGTTGGTCACGGGAAAGAATTTACGCGCCAGCTTGATGAATGGATTACGTTCCGGATGCACTTCCTCTTCGCCCCCCACCGCCATCTTGATGCCGGTGAAGATAAGAAAACCGCCCAAAATGTAGAGGATCCATTGGAAACGATTCACCAATTCAACGCCAAGCCAGATCATCAAGCCACGCATGATCATGGCGCCAAGAATCCCCCAGAACAGCACACGATGCTGCAGACGTCTTGGAACACCGAAATAGGTGAAGATCATAGCGATCACAAAGACATTGTCCATGGAGAGCGCCAGCTCAACAATATACCCTGTAACAAACTCGCCGGCAGCCTGTGATCCATAGAGGCGCAACAAGCCGACCGCAAACATCATTGCGAGGATGAACCAGCAAATCGTCCACGCGACCGCCTCGCGCATGCGAATCTCGCGCGCCTCGCGGTGCAGCAAGCCCAGATCAAGGGCTAGGAAAAAGCAGATGCCAATAATGAATCCGGCCCAGTGCCAGGACTGAATGGCTTCTACGGCAAGCATTACATACGTTGGTAAACCTTACGCGTCTGCAGGAGCGACGAATTCATCGGGCACATCGGTGGTCATCAACTTGGGTTTTTGTCCCTTCGTGTACCACAACACAACCGAAGCTGCGATGTAGATACTGGAATAAGTCCCGGTTATCACACCCACCACGAAAGTGAAGGCGAAGTCATTGATCACCGAACCACCAAAGATGAAGAGTGACAAAGCGGCAATGAGCGTCGTGCCGGATGTGATCACGGTTCGACTCAGGGTCTCATTGATGGCCTTGTTCATGACATCCTTGAAGGATCCCTTCACACCCAATTTCAAGTCTTCCCGAATACGATCAAAGATGACGATGGTATCATTGATGGAAAAACCTATGATGGTCAGGATGGCCGCCACCATGGGAGCATTGAGCTCTCTTCCACTCAGGAAGAACAAGCCCAGGGTCATCAGCACGTCGTGAATAACGGCAATGACGGCCCCGATGGCGAAGGAGAATTCGTATCGCAATGCGACGTAAAACAGGATCCCGAACAGGGCCAACGCGAGTGAGACAATGGCCGACTGCGTGATCGCCGCACCAACCGAACCGCCGACACGACTGGTTTTTTCCAGAACAAACCCGGCATCGGAGAATTTCTCCTTCAGCATGGTGGTTACTTTCTCACCCTGATCAAACGGAGCTGTCAGATCGAGTGTTTCACTGCCATCCGCGTAATCACGCTGGTAAGCGATCTGGGTATCGCCGATGTCCAGATCAGCCACTGCTGTGCGAATCTCTTCAACCGCCACTTTCTGTTCGAAGCGGTAGGTCATGCTGTCACCACCTGAGAAATCCACACCAAAGACACCGCCACCCCTCACCAAACCGGCGCCAATGCCGATGATGATGATGATCCAGGAAATGCCGAACCACTGTTTCCAGAGGCGCATGAAATCAAATTGATTGTGATGCAGGAAGGCGATCTTCATCATATTAACGCTCTTCAACATCCCCTTGGCCAAAGCTCCTTCGAAGATCAGGCGCGTCACAAACAAGGCGGTGAACATACTGGCAATGATACCAATGGTCAGTGTCACACCGAATCCTTTAACAGGTCCTTTCCCCATGTTGATCAGAATGATCGATGCGATCAGGGTCGTTACGTTGGCGTCAAAAATGGTTGAGAACGCCTTGGCATAACCAGATTCAATCGCACCCTTCATGGATTTCTTCAGAGCGAGTTCTTCACGAATACGTTCGAAAATCAACACGTTTGCGTCCACTGCCATACCAACCGTGAGCACGACACCCGCAATACCCGGCAGTGTCAAAGTCGCATCCATCATGCACAACACGCCGAGCAACAACAGAATGTTCAGCAGCAGAGCAAAATTGGCGATCATCCCGGCCATCATGTAGTAAACGAGCATGAAAACGATGACAGCTCCCAATCCAATCAAAGAGGCTCGGATACCTTTTGAAATCGAATCGCGTCCAAGGGTAGGACCGGTGGAGTTTTCTTCCACAATCTTAACAGGGGCTTCAAGAGGATTCTCGAGGACGTTGGCCAATTCAAATGCCTCACGCATGTCGTAGTCACCGGTGATCTGACCGCGTCCCTGTTCGATCGGGCTATTGATGCGAGGAGCTGACCTGAGTTCTCCATCCAGAACGATGGCCAACTGACGTCCGACATTCTGGCGAGTGATGTCCGCGAACAAGGAGGCGCCTTCTGAAGTCAGTGTGAAATCAATCTCGGGTTCTCCGGTGAGTGAATTCGGATAAACGCCAGCGGACTCGACATGCTTGCCGGACAATCCCTGTTCGGGAGCAATTTTAACGAGGTAATCGATCAACTGGTCAGGCTCGCCTTCATTTTCACCGGAACGACGTTCGGTGAGGATTTCATATCCCGGAACAGGAAACCCACGGGCCAAAAGTTCGGAACTCTGTGGGTGCACCATGCGGAATTCAAGGAATGCGGGGCGGGTCAGGATGTCGCGAACGGACTGGTAATCGAGTTCGGACAAACCGGGCATTTCGATTTCAATCTCGTTTTCCCCGCGGGTCTGCAGGACCGGCTCAGCCACACCAAATTTATCAACACGGCTTCGCAACACTTCGACGGCCTGCTCCAGTGCAACATCTTTGTTGCGGTCAGCCGCCAGCGCATTGGTCTCCATGGCAACGGTGAACGAAACACCACCCTGCAGATCGAGACCGAGGCGGATCTGACCGGCTGCACGGTGTTGCAGTTCGTTCAGAACCACCTTTACCGGCTGAGCTTCATCCGTCGCAATGCTGATCTCCGGGAACAATCCGGAAATGTCATTGGTCCCGATGGCGTCGAACAAGTTGGCGTAGGTTCGACCAGGGTTGGCCTCTTCCAACTTACGCGCCTCGGCTACCACGGTTTCCAGCAACGACCGATTCTCATCCGTCACCGTTGCGTCCTGTTCGAACTGGTCGATCAGGGGTTTGTTCGTGGGGGGATTGATTTCAGAGAATGCCCAGGCTGCCAAAAAAATTACCAACAACCATTTCCAATAATATCCGGGTTTCATTTAGTTAAAAGTATCGAGAAGTGTTACGTCTTTAAGAATCCGAAGTCGATTTTTCCGCCAAAACCTCACTGATGGCTCCCTTAAGCATTTCCAGCTTGGTATCCGCCGACCGAACGGAAACCTTATTGTCCTTCATGCCAACAATCACACCAATGATGCCACTGTTGGTCGCCACCTTGTCACCGATTTTAAGCTGTTTCAAAAGCTCGTCATGTTCACGGGCCTTCTTTTGCTGCGGCCGTATCAGCAATACGTACATGATGAGGAACAGGAAGATGAAGGGTACAAATTGAACCCACACCGGGCCTGCCGGCCCTCCCTGTTGTCCAGTTCCGGTGGCAGTTGTCGCCGCCACCAACCATGTCATATTATCCAAGAAACTCATCAAAATCGTCACAAATGAGCCGGATACTCTATTAAGAGACCATCATTTGGCAAGAGAAACGTGCAGAAACGTGAAAACAATTAGGGGCCAGTCCTTACTATTAGTCCGATTTTTGAGCCTTGATCACTCATCTCAGCGGAAAATTATTCTTGACAAAAAATCGAAATCGGTATGATTGCGAGCTTTCACTGCTTTATCTAAAGCACTTGTGATTTAACATAATCACTTCATAACCAATAAGATCGTATGCCTAAAAAAGCGAAGGAAGCATTTCCTAGAATCAAAAAAATCCGCTACGAAGGTCCGGAATCCAAAAATCCGTTAGCCTTCAAATACTATAACGAAGACGAAATCATCGAAGGTAAGTCCATGAAGGACCACCTGCGGTTTTCTGTCGTCTACTGGCATACTTTCCGCAATCCACTTGCCGACCCATTCGGAGTCGGAACGGCGCTTCGCCCCTGGGATGACGGAACGGACTCCGTCAAGAACGCTCAGAACCGTGCACGTGTGGCATTCGAGTTCATGGAAAAACTCGGTGCTCCCTATTATGCCTTTCACGATCGGGACGTCGCCCCCGAGGGCAGTAACCTGAAGGCCAGCAACAAGAGTCTGGACGCAGTCGCCAAAGTGCTGAAGGAAGAACAAAAACGCACCGGCATCAAATTGCTCTGGGGAACGGCCTGTTTGTTCGCCCACCCACGCTACATGCACGGCGCCGCCACCAGCTGCAACGCGGACGTGTTCGCTTATGCAGCCGCTCAGGTAAAGAAAGCCATGGAAGTCACCAAAAGCCTTGGTGGTGAAGGTTATACTTTCTGGGGTGGCCGTGAAGGTTACTCCACCCTGTGGAACACCAACCTGAAGCGTGAGATGGATCATCTGGCCGCATTCCTGCACATGGCGGTCGATCACAAGAAGAAGATCGGATTCAAAGGCCAGTTCTATATCGAGCCCAAGCCCAAAGAACCCACCAAGCATCAGTACGATTCAGACGCCGCAGCGTGTCTCAATTTCCTGCGCCAGTACGACCTGGCGGACCACTTCAAGTTGAACCTTGAGACCAACCACGCCACCTTGGCCGGTCACACCATGCAACACGAATTGGAAGTGGCCGCAGCAGCAGGCGCTCTGGGCAGTATCGACGCCAATACCGGCGACGTCATGCTGGGTTGGGATACCGATCAATTCCCGACGGACATTTACCTGACCACTCAATGCATGCTTTCCATCCTGAACAATGGCGGGCTGGCGCCGGGCGGTGTGAATTTTGACGCCAAGGTTCGTCGCGAGAGCTTTGAACCGGTCGATCTGTTCCATGCGCACATCGGTGGCATGGACGCGTTTGCACGCGGTCTGAAGATCGCTGCCGCTATCCGTGCGGATGGTCGTTTGAAGGAGTTCGTGGATCATCGCTACAGCTCCTGGGATTCCGGAGTCGGGGCCACCATCGAAGCCGGCAAGTCCAGTTTCAAAGACCTGGAGAAATACATCCTCAAGAAAGGCCGCATCGCAAAGAACGAAAGTGGCCGTCAGGAGTTCCTGGAGAATTTGATCAACGAATTCATCTGATCAACCCTGTATCCAACCGCTTTTTCATCAAAAGCCGCTCCGAAAGATCCGGAGCGGCTTTCTTTTTTTGGGATTTCAAATAATTCACTTGTCTTTGATGCCGCTTTGGCTACGAAATGCATCCATGAAGTCAGCATACGAACTTGCAATGGAGCGGTTGAACAAGGAAAACCCGATCGCCCAGTTGAGCGACGAACAAAAAGCGAAACTGGGTGAGCTTGATTCCAAATATGCCGCCAAAATTGCGGAAAAGGAAATTTTCCTCAAAGGCGAGATGGACAAGGCACTTCAATCCGGTGACATGGAGGTTTATGACTCACTCAATCGCCAGATAGCCACCGAACGCAAGGCGCTTGAAACCGAACGCGAAGAAAAGAAAGAACGCGTGCGGGACGGTAAGGAGTAAGCGCGACTATTTCTGACCACGAAGGCTATGTATTCCGGTAGGAATGCTCTACTGCGCGTCCGCCACAGTGTCCGCTCAATGCATCAAATCCTTCGAATGTCAGAACGCGCCCGCAGACCGGCGGAAGCGGTACCTGTTCTTTTTCTATCCACTCAACTGAAATGGCTCGCGCCTGTAATTCGTCCCAAGATCAGTTTGCCAAGGTCGATATAAAGTAGCCTGCCACCACGGCGGAACCGATCACGCCCGCAACATTGGGCCCCATGGCGTGCATCAACAGATAGTTGCCGGGATCATATTTCTGTCCTTCCACATGGGACACACGAGCCGCCATCGGCACCGCCGACACACCGGCTGATCCGATCAATGGGTTGATGGGGTTGGCCCCGCTGAAGAAGTTCATCAGCTTCGCCATCAGGACACCTCCGGCCGTGGAGATGGAAAAAGCAATGACACCCAGAACGATAATCTTGATGGTTCCCCATTGAAGGAATTGCTCACCACGCATCGTGATCCCCACGCTGACACCGAGGAAAATGGTGACGATATTGATGATTTCATTCTGAGCGGCTTTGAGCAGACGATCCGTCACCCCGCACTCACGAATAAAATTACCCAGCATCAACATCACAATCAGAGGTGAGGCATCGGGGACGAGCATCACGCACACAATGGTCACCACGATCGAAAAAGCGATTTTTTCCAGACGAGAAACTTTTCGAAGGGATTTCATGCGTATTTTTCGCTCATTGGCCGTTGTCAGGAGTTTCATGATCGGGGGTTGTATCAACGGCACCAGCGCCATGTAACTGTAAGCGGCCACCGCGATGGGTCCCAACAACTCAGGCGCCAGCTTGTTGCTGGTAAAAATGGCGGTCGGCCCATCCGCTCCACCAATGATCCCGATGGACGCCGACTGAAGTGTGCTGAATCCCAGGAAA
>Ga0181578_10005899_pt1 | contig 10633 bp, 11 predicted proteins | sample 071ome_21_FD_148659 | JGI IMG/M metagenome (GOLD analysis project Ga0181578, IMG submission 148659) | Coastal salt marsh microbial communities from the Groves Creek Marsh, Skidaway Island, Georgia - 071401CT metaG (spades assembly) | ecosystem: Environmental > Aquatic > Marine > Intertidal zone... | reverse complement strand
TCCCAGGAACGCTGACGTCAGATAAAATCGAGACGGCGCTACACGGCGCGCCGATACGTCGGTCGGTTTCCGGCATGGCGGTGGCTTGCGAACCGCGTCATGTCACGCGGATGACGGCGGAAGAGCAGTCGAAGATCTTCGCGGAAATGGACCCGACTTACGTTCATCTCGGGAGGGACGCATGAGCGGGTACAGCAAGGCGCGCGCCGAAGTTAAACCGGAAGCGCCAGCTCCGACGGTCATGGCGGCGATCGACCGATACTTCACTTTCAGTAACGCTTATTTCGGTATGCCACAAGAACACCGCGCGCCTGAAAAGCGTTATCGATACATTGAGCTTGCCCTTGCGATAGCCGATTTTCCCGTCGAGGATTTCGGCTCCGATCCACTCTTTATCGCCCTGAGAAAATATTTCGCCATTTACGACATCGATGATGACGACGCGGGCAGTGTGGCGTTCGAGGCGGTGTTTGAGGCCGTCCCAACCACGCTCGCTGGAATAGCGACAAAGCTTCGGTGGTGGTCGGGCACGACAGAGGCGATCCCCAACGAGTTTATGGAAACGCTTCTGCTGGCCTTGAAGGCGCAAGAAAACAGATCGCCGGACGTGTTCAACGGCAAGGAAGAAGTCAAAATGGAGGCGGCGGAATGACCAACCTCCGCCTTCGCATCATCACCATCATGACCGGCGCGGTCGGTGTCGCCATCGCGCTGGCGCCGGTAGTGAGGTAGGGGGCCGGATGTCGCAAACCAACCCCGATTGCATCCTGTTGACCGCTTCCGAAGCCAGGGCACGCCTTGGCTGCGGGGAAAAGGCGTTTCAACGGGCCGTGCGATCGGGGTTGCTACTTGGGAGACCATTACCGGGCGGGACGCGCCTCTACTTCACCGAGGACGATATCGCCGATTTCATCATCACTTGGAGGCGCGCATGTCATACGTCAAGCGCAGGCCGGACTCGCCGTTCTGGGTCTATGACTTCACGATCCACGGTCGTCGGATTCGAGGAAGCACTAAGACGACTTCCCGCCAAGAAGCCGAGGCGATAGTCGCCAAGCTTCGATCCGAGGTATTGCTCGGCATCACCCTCGGAAAGAAGCCTGAGATCACCTTGGACCAGGCGATCGCGCGGCACTGGATCGAACACGTTCACGAACTGCGATCAGCGTCGCGGACGGCTGAAATAGGCCGGCACCTGATAGCGCACTTCGGAAAGAACACGGAGCTTTCTAACCTCACCAACAGCGCCATCGCGGCCTATGTGACCGAGCGGAAAGCGCGGGGCAGGGCGCCGGGGACCATCAACCGAGAACTTGCCGTCCTACGTGCGCTCCTACGGGTTGCCGAGCGTCGCTGGGAGGCGTCCGTTGCGCCGGTGGATTGGTCGACCGTCCGCCTGCGGGAAACCGCACACCAGGACCGCTATTTGACGCCTGCGGAAGCCAAGGCATTGATCGACGCGGCGGCGGCGCACCTGAAACCCATCATCAAATTCGCGCTTCTGACCGGGCTTAGGCGGGCCAATATCCTCGGTCTCGATTGGTCGGAGATCGACCTGCCGGGCCGCAGGGTCACCTTGCTAGTGAAGTCCGCCGCGACGGGCCAGAAAGAGCACACCTTGCCGATCTCCGATCCGATGCTGACCTTGCTGGCGAGCTTGGGGCCGAAGGATAGCGGGTCGGTGTTCACCTATCGCCCGGCACGAAGGGGCGGAAAGCTTGGTCCACCGCGCCGGTTCTTGGACGTGAAAACGGCATTCCTCGCGGCTGTCAGACGGTCGAAAATCGCCCCCTGCCGGTTCCATGATCTCCGGCGTACCGCCGCGTCATGGATGGTGCAGGCGGGCGTTCCCTTGGACGTGGTGCGAGATGTTCTCGGTCACTCGGATATCTCGGTGACGCTTCGATATGCCCACCGAGACCAGCGCGCGACCCTCGCGGGCATGAACAAATTGGCGTCACAGTTCGGTCACGAGGATGATGCCGAACACCCTCAAGTCATTGGAGGGAAGGAATAAAATGCATCTCACTCAACCAATTCGTAATGCGAGGGTCGGGGGTTCAAGTCCCTCCTGCGGCACCAGCGCGCTTTCGCGAGAAAGCGCGAATTCACGAGTGATACCTGAAGGCGACAGTGGATTGCGATGCAATCCGCGAAAGCCTGTTATGTTCAAACCATTTCCCGTCCGCGGCACCATCTCGCTTTCATCGGAAAGCGTGATCGGCGCGGATGGCTAAACTCTCGATCCAATTCGAGCGGACCGCCCTTAAAAGCCCATCACCATGTTGCTCGGCACGAACGGTTCAGCTGGCTGCGTCGGGCTTTCGTCGTTTGTCCCGTCGGTTTCCATGTGACCGGTTCGGAAAATCCTGTGGATCGGGAGTTTCATGAGGACGCGGCCCAGACCGGCGAGGGTCTCTCCGTATTGACCGACATATCCTCTAATGGTCTGGCGTTGGTCGAGATCGTGGCTGAGCTGGAAAATTCGGGGCTCGGCGAGCCGGAACTCGTCGGGACGGTGGAACGCGGCCTCGGCGAATATCCGGGGAAAGTCATAGCTGAAACTTCCCGAGACCATGGTGTCGCAATCCAGGATCGCCGTCTTACGCTGTAGGCTATAGCGCCGCAACTCACCCAGATAGTCGCGAATCTCGGGCGTCACCAGGCCGCGGGGCTCGGCGAGCGCGAGGAAGGTGTCGTAAACGCTCTCGTGAATGTCCTCGAGATGGTGGAAGAAAGCACGAGCCTTGGCGTTGGTCATCGCCTGCTGATTCACGCCCTCGCTGGTGTCTATATAGTGATCGAGATTGGCTTTGACATGCGCCTCCAGGCTGGCGACATCGTCCCAAAGGCCGGCCATGGATTCTCGGCGAAACCCGTCATAGAGGGTTTTCAACCCCGGTCTCAGGGTGTCGAGATTTTCGTGCATGGTGGAGATCAACTCGGCCCAGTCCAACCCCCAGGCCGCCGAAAGATCATAAAGCTCGCGGAATACATTGCCGTTATGAGTGATCTCGACGGTCAGATCGCTCATCCGGCAATCGATGTATTCCTCGAAGGACATGGAGTCCTGCTCGGTGCAAATCTCGTCATATTCGACGGCGATGAATTCCTCGCCGAACACCCGATAGCGTCCGAAGGAACGGGCGGCGACCCGGTACTTGGTCTTCATGCCGTATTTTTCCTTGGATTCGGGCGTCATCATCTCGGTCTGGGGTAGCATGATCAACTGGTGCATGCGGACCACGCTGACGCCGGAACGGACGGAGTCCTCAACGGATTTGCGGTGCTTGGCCACGGTGTCGCCTGGCAGGCCGAGGATCAGTTCGACGAAGGATTTGGCGTTCATCTCATGGCTCCATTCGCCCAGCTCGTTGAGCTCGCCATAGGAGATGTTCGCGCGCTTGATGTTCTTCAGAATCTCCGGGTCGGTTGATTGCATGGAGGCCGAGATATCCATGCGGCCCCTTAGAATGCGGGTGACTTCGCGCAGCCGGTGTTTCTGATTCTTGCCGCCGGCGACCTGGATATGCTTGGGCCAGCCGTATTTGTCGTGCAGCGCCGCGATCGCCCGAGCCTTGTCCGCGTCTTCCTTGAACATGCCGAAATTCGCGTCTGACATGATCAAGTCCGGCACGTCTCGCACTCGGGAGCCGATATAGTCCAGTTCGTCGGCGAGATCGTAACGCTTGGCGACCTTGTTGTAGTAGCGGCTACCCTCGGTACAGAAGGTGCAGGTAAAGGGACAGCCACGGGTGGTGTGCACGGCCGGAATCAGGACGGAGTCGAAGAACTTGTCCATCAGGCCCTCGAGATACGGCGAGGGCAGTTCGGTCAGGTCTCGGACCCGGGGCAGCATCTCGCCGGTAATCATCTGCTCGCCAAGCCGATAATGGCCGTTGGCGATCGGATGTTCGGTTTTTTTGACGGCCGCGGCGTCGAAGTTGAAACTCTCGAGGGTTTTGAACAGGGCGACAAAAGCCCGCTCCCCCTCGCCGACCATATGGAAATCAACGGCGCCGTGTTTGTCCCAGAATGTCGAGAGTTCGCGCTCGGTGAGACCGTAGTTCGGACCGCCGAACACGACCACGGTCTTCGGTGACGCGCGCTTCACTCGTTCGGCGAAGGCGTATCCGAGGTTGAAATTCCAGGAATAGTTGGAAAACCCGATGATGTCCGGAACCCGGCGATCCAACGCCTCGCCGAGATCCTCGGGATATTTGAAAAGCTCGATGTCAGCGCGCTCGCCAAGCTCCTGCTTGGCATAGGCGGCGATCAGGCCGATCCCCAGGGGATGGACATTAGCGGATACTATTTGGCCCGTATGGGTCAAATCGGCGAGATAGATCAGTTTCCTTCCCGCCGGGGTAACCGCGCCAAGGCTGTTCTGCTTGGTCATGGCAACGCGCTTTCGATTTCCGTGGCATTCTGCTCAACGAAGCAACGATTATGCCATGAAAAGCTGGCGGATACCAAGCTCTACCGCATTGTCGGCCAAGAGCCGCGTGGCGAGGCCTCCAATCTAGCGACGGGTGGTAAAGCAGAACATGTTGAAGTCGGTATCGTAGTGGGCCCGGCGTTGCTCGGCCCGAAACGCCTCGGTATCCATGCGCCACTCAGTCAACAGGCGCAGGGTTTCTTCCCTACGCTGACTTCTCTGGCCGAGGACCCGGGTGTGATTGGCCATCTTGGCATCGGTGTCCGGCGGATCGATTTCCATGGACATCCCGGCATCGAGATTGGTCAGGACAACCAGACGATTGCGGTTGGCCAGATGGATGCGCCATCGGCTGTCCCAATCCACGTAGCGGTCCGAGTCGGTGAAGAACACCAGATCCTCGGTCGTGAACTTGCCGAGGAAGGGGTTGGGGTTCGCGCAGAACACATGAACGAAATCCCCGTCCTCGAGAACGACATGGCCGAAATTCGCGTCGGGGAAATCCTCGCTGGAGGAAACCGTCCAGGATTGCCAAAGCGCGCTCCGGTACTTCAGGAAGGCTTTCTTGTAACCGTCATCGTCGGATTGTCTAAGAGTGTGGAAAGCCTCCAGTTCGGCCCCCGGATCAACCCGACCGTTGAAGGCGGCCGCGACCTTGGATGTCGCCCGGTGCAGGCGATAGCAGTTCTCGACGATACCGTTCGAATAGAGCACGTCCGCATTGGCGAAAATGAACGGCCGATCCGCTTGAACGCAATACGCGACCGCCTTCATCATCAGGTCACGCATGGTGTCATTCTGCCATTGGCCGCGGTCGGCATAGGCGTTGGGGTCCTTGTCCTCGAGATAGGACACGTCGATGGATGTGAAATGCTCCATGCCGGCGACGGGTCGCTTGGCGCGTTCCGCGATGATTGGAACGCTACTCTCGGTCGTGAAGAAAACCAGGGAGACATCGACGTCACGGGCGGTCAGGGCTGGGATGTTTCTCGGCGTCAGCAGGCTGGGAAGCGCGGTTTCGAAGAAGGCATCGACATAGGGTTCGCCGAACACGATAGCGAAAACGATCATTGGGCCGGTCCAGATACTAGCCGCCGCATTGGGCGCGACGGCTGAGCCTATCGCGAAAGTAGCCCCGGGCAAACACGCTAAACCGGGAGATCGCGGCGCCCGCTTTGATCACGCCAGAAGGATGATCGTGAACTTTTCCTTGAAACCCTTCAGTTCGACATTTGATTGGTCGATCACCCGAAAGCCCTCGGATTCGGCGACATCGCGATATTCGTTCAGCAAGGCGCCCTGCATCGCGCCGGCCTTGGCCGAAACCCGGGCGGCCAGGGCGACGGTTGAGCCAAAATAATCGCCGTTCTTCTCGATCGCTTGTCCGTAATGCCCGCCCAGCCGGATCTTATAGGGTTCAACATCCTCCGGCTGGCGCTCGTCGCGGTATTGCGCGAAGACCGCCTGCATGAACTTGACCATCTCGCGACTGTCGTGAAAGGCAAGCATGAAGCCGTCGCCGAGATGCTTCAGGATTCGGCCGCCATGTTTGGCGCAATTGAGCCGGACGATCGCTTCGTGATGGTCGACGACTTTCTGCGATTTGAAATCACCGATCTCGTTGTTCAGCTTCGTTGAATCGACAATATCAGTAAAAATAATTCCGATGTCCTCAGTGATCCCCAGTTCCTCGTCCTCGCTCCCGACCAGGCCGAAGGTTTTGCGAAATGTCGTGATCAGGTCTTCTGAGCGGGCGTTTTGATGATAGTCCAGGCAACGGGCCCCGGCATTGAGAAACCGGCGGGCGCCGTCATGGGTTAGCAGGCTCATCATGCTAGCCATGAAATCCTCTATATCCTCCGAGGAAAACATCAGCATGCCGAGTGTGTTGCACAGGATCGCCCGGCCACGATCCCCGGAGAGATCGATACCGTTCTCGATCCGAATCAAGGCGCCGATCGTGAAGCAAAACACGCCCATGGCCTGGTTCGGATTGGTCGTGAGATCCTCGTTGATCAGATTGGCTCTGATATACTCAAAAAAATCCGAGCTCAGAATCTCCTGACTTTCGAGACCAACCACATCATCCTTGAGGGCTTCGGTTTCATCCGGGTACTTGGTCTCGTATGCGGTGGAGGCGGGGTTTATCCCGCGATTCGCGGCCTCGACCTTCACGGGATCGCCGAATTTCGCGACCGGCGTGGTTTTGGGCGGTGCCTTGCCGCGTGGATCTCCGAATTTAAACCCCTTTCCGAGGAACGACAGGAACGAGAACAAAGCTCGGAACGGATTGGGGCCGGACGTCGTGGTTGTCGAGCGAGTCCCGGCGGCGGCGCGCCCAGGCGCGCCCTGACCATTCCCTCGCCATCCATGACCTCGGCGATCAACTTCTTGCCTTCGTAGCCCATGCCCGGCGACAGGGAGACGTACAGCGAATCGGCGGTGGCCTTGTCGTCGGGAGTGAAGACCCGGGCGACTTCCCACTTTCGATTCTTCATTACCTGCACTTCGTAGGATTGCGTTTCCATCGCGATCGCTTCCGTTGCGCCGCGTAATACTATAATGCGGAAACCCCGGGGCGATAGCCCGCTTGCCGTGAATGGCGCTCTTTCCGACCAAGGGACGGATATTTCCAGAGTCGATCCGGCGACGCCGGATGATGTGGCCGAATTAGGTTGTCGCGGCGCCCGGGGCTCCGCATGCTGAGGTCCACGCGTTTCAACTCAAGGAGATCGGCGATGAAATTCGGTGTCATGATGTTCACGACCGACTATTCCATGGCGCCCCAGGAACTGGCGATCGCCGCCGAGGAGCGAGGATTCGAGTCGCTTTGGTTTCCCGAGCATTCGCACATCCCGTTGCCGCGGGTCTCTCCCTGGCCGGGCGGCGGCGAGCTGCCGAAGATGTATTACGACGTGCTGGATCCTTTTGTGGCGTTGGGCGCCGCCGCTTCGGTGACCAGCAAGATCAAGCTCGCGACCGGGATCTGTCTGGTGATCCAGCGCGACCCGATCCAACTTGCCAAGGAAGTCGCGACCCTCGACATGATTTCCAAGGGGCGATTCATCTTCGGCGTCGGTGCTGGGTGGAACGCCGAGGAGATGGCGGATCATGGGACCACGGATTTCGCCGGCCGCGGCAAGCTAATGAATGAGCGGCTGGCGGCGATGCAGGCAATCTGGACCCAGAACAAACCCGAGTATCACGGTGATCTGGTTGACTTCGGACCGATGATGACCTGGCCGAAGCCGGTTCAGAAACCCCATCCGCCAATCATTGTCGGCGGCGGCTTTCCGCATGGCGCGGTTCGGGCGATCGCGCATGGGGATGGTTGGATGCCGATCGGCGGCCGCATGGACGTGGTCGATATCCTGCCCCGTTTCAGGCAAATGGCGGCCGAGGCCGGACGGGAGCCCGATTCCCTGCCGGTCACCTCCTTCGGTCTCGCGCCGGAAGCCGACCAAGTCGCTCGAACCGCTGATGCGGGCATTGATCGGGTTGTTTTCGGGCTGCCCCCGGAAAAAGCGGATACGGTCCTGCCGTTGCTGGACCAATATGCCGAGCTGGCGGCCCGCCATCCGGAGTAACGAGTGCGGAAACCGTTCTAGGCGGGCGCCGCGGAGTTTTTGACCGACGGGATCTCGGAGATTCTAGCGTGCCAGGCGACGAGCTTCGGTCGTCCCGTGCGCCAATCGAAGGCGGGCAGCCGCCGCTCCACGTCCAAGGACCCGAACAGATAGATCCGAGCCATGGTTAGCGGTCCGCTCAGTGCTGGATCGTCCGTAAGCGCTTCGAAATAGTCCGCGAGCCGGGACGCGCGCCGCCGCTCGTGCTCGATGATGGTCGGCGACTGTTCATCGGTCGGACGGATCACCTCGCGCGCCCAAACCGCGAGGCCGTCCAACATGGCCCTCGCCCTTGCCTCGATACTCCGATAGCGCCAATCGACCCGATCCGAAGAGTGTGTGAAATGGGCGGGGGATGTTAGCGAGTCGAGATAGTCGACGATAACCGGGGTGTCTTCCAACATCGTGCCGTCGTCCAGGATCAGCACCGGCACCCGCCCCGAGGGATGTGTCGCGAGAATGGGATCGTCGGGATCTCGGGTCTTGGTCCAGACCAATTCCACGCGATCGGCGAGGCCCTTCTCCAAGAGAACGATCCGCGTGAGCCGCGCATAGGGAGAGGTTTTGGTGCAAAGCAGTTTCATCGAAACGAGTTTCCCCTCGGATGTCGCGTAAACCGGGTGTTATTCGGGATAATTGTGGACCGACAATAACATGTTCACCGTCTCGTCATCCGGTGAGAGCGGAAACATCAAACGCTCCGTGGTCACGAACTCCCGACCATCCACGGGCATGGCGAAGCGACCAAAAATGGGGCGGCGTTCAACCGCGACCCGGCGCATCGCGGCGATGGCGGCGCTGGCGCTCGAACCAGACAGGGTTTCCTCGACCCACTTGCCGGTAAAGTCGCCGCCGGCGTAGCGAATTTGCCTTGTACCGAGCAGTCGAAATCTGAATCGCGGCACCTCCGGCTCGGACCATGAAACATCAATCAGATTGATGAACGCGAGGACATCCGGCACCTCAATGGGGTCGATATCATGCCGCGCCGCCATTCGTTTCCCGGCGGTCTTGGTTTCCAGATAGGCGCGTACGCGCGAGAACCTCGGGTGCAATGCATCGAAATCGATATCATCGGTAATGAGTGGTGGAGGCGTGCCGTAGTTTTCCCTCATTATCCCAGTCTTTTGCTAGGGACGTTCCAAACCGAACGCCGCGACCGCTATCGAAGTCGTGAGCGATGACTAACTCTATATCCTCGACGGGGTGATTGGAAAGTTCGCAACGGTAAAAGGACAACCCCCTGGTGCCGATTGACGGCGCGGCTACTCTTCTTCGTCCGAAAAGCCCTTGGCATTGGCGTCTTGGTAAAATCCGGCGGTATTCTGAAACACATTGGGTTTGCGGTAGACGGCTAGCAGCACCGCGCCTTCATCGGAGTGTGTTTCGTGGAATGACCCTGGCTGGCGCCAGACATATTCGCCGGCGCGGCAGATCCCGTCATGATCGTAGAACGAACCTTCCAGAACGAAGGATTGCTCGATCTCGGGGTGCTTGTGCATCGGCAGGGTCGCGCCGGGTTCCCATTTCAGCAAACAGGTCATCTCCCCCTTGTCCTTGTCTTCGTACAGGACCTTGATCTGGATGCCCTCGAACTGGCTCGGTCGCCATTCGATTTCCGCCGGATTGACATATGTTGATCCACCGATCGTCGGTTCAACCTTCGGCTTCCTCGTCGCCATGGGTGATCGCCCCATCAAAACGTTTGTCGGTCGCGGGACGGTAGCAGTGCCACCATGGCGTCGGTAACCCCGCTACAGCGGTATTACCAGAAGGACATCCACCCGCCGGGACTCCAGGATCACCTGGCGCGAGCGCAGCGCGATGGTATCTCCGTCGACGACGATTTCGTCGAGATACTTGCCGATGGCGAAGGCCTCGCCGCCGCCGTCCTGCATGGTGCGGGTGACGGTGAAATTGGTTCGGGCCCGGACAACCCCATCCCCCTGGTCGGTCAGACGCGTGGCGCCCAGCAGATGGCAATAAGTGTGCGGCTCGAAGACATTCGCCGTGCGCAACGCCTTGATCCGGTCCTCGAGCATGCCGCGGCCCGTGCAATGCATGATACCGATCGGCAGCCCGGCCTCGGCGCTTTCCCGCGTCGTGATGTGATAGAGCGCGTCATCGGTGAAGAAATCAGGCCATTCCTCCAGCCTGTCATCGTCGATGACATGCGCGTAATCGACCAGAAAATCGGTGACTCGCGCCCGCAAGGCGTGGTCGAGCAGCGACGCGGGCCTGTTGATCGTCGTTCCCTCAGGCAAAACCCATGATCTCCCTATATCCGGTCCAAAAGCCCCGGATCGCGACCTCGGTCGCGCGCGAGCCCTCGCTGGATTCGACGGTTTTTCCGCCCATCTCCATGAAGGCGTTGGCGCTCTGGCCGCTGCCGCTGGTGCCGCGTTGAACGAATTCGTTGATGCAGCCATCCTCCAGACTGACAAGACCGGCGGCGCCGGTGAGATTGGACTGCATCACCCGCATGCGCGCCTCGGCTTCGCTATCGTCCTCGTAGCCCAGATACATCCAGAACAACTCGGTCTTATCGACACCTCTCGGGGTGAACCAG
>Ga0181578_10005896_pt1 | contig 10635 bp, 7 predicted proteins | sample 071ome_21_FD_148659 | JGI IMG/M metagenome (GOLD analysis project Ga0181578, IMG submission 148659) | Coastal salt marsh microbial communities from the Groves Creek Marsh, Skidaway Island, Georgia - 071401CT metaG (spades assembly) | ecosystem: Environmental > Aquatic > Marine > Intertidal zone... | reverse complement strand
CTCGTCGATCACATCGACGCCGAGGCGCTGCAGAATCGGTAGGACCTGGGTCAAGGGCATCGCTTGGCCTACCCGCATCATCGTGAATCGCATATCGCGCGAATCACTCACCACCGGGGCGTAGAGGCGAAGTGAGAGTTCAGCCGGTTCGAGTCGCTTGATGACAAGCGTGTCATCGACACCGGTGTTCGGATCAAAGTCCTCTTTGTAGGCCTCGGGAAAGGCATCGTTGTAAATCTTCAATAGGGATGGCGCTTCTCGCTCGCCCACACGTTCGATGAGAATCCGCTCGTACTCATCGGTCCACGAACGCGTCGCAGCGGCAACACGTTCCTGGAGCTCATCCTCATCGAATGCTGGAATCCCTTGGCCGACGGGGATGTGGATCACGTAGTGCAGCCGAGCAAGCACGGATTCAGAAACTCGAGTGGTGAAGTCCACCGAAGTCCCACCGAATGCTTCGACGAGTATCGCTTCGATCTTTAGCCGGACGCCCGTCGTGTATCGATCACGCGGCAGATAGACCAGGCACGAAAGGAATCGTCCGTACTCATCTGCCCGCGTGTAGAGACGGGTCTGCCTGCGTTCCTGCAGGTGCATCACCGATTCGGCGAACCGAGCTAGCAGATGGACGTCGATCTGGAATAACTCATCGCGCGGATAGGTCTCCATGAATTGCAGCAGGTCCTTGGCACTGTGCGAGCCTGGAACAAAGTCGAGTTCCCGCATGACGTAGTCGAGCTTGTCCCGTAGTACCGGGATGTCCGCGACGCTGTGCGTGTAGGCGGATGCGGCGTAGAGCCCCAAGAACCTGCGCTCTCCTACGACCCTTCCCTGAGCATCGAATCGCTTGATGCCGATGTAATCCATGTAGACGGCCCGATGGACCGTCGACCGTGAGTTCGCCTTACTCATGACAAGCACATGGGGTTCACGGGCCCGGTTTCGAACGGCCGTCGGCAGGATCGCAAAACTCAACGAGACCGCATCGTCATCCTTGGCGTCCTGCCTCAGAATGCCCAGTCCGCTTTCGGGGACCGGGCGAAGAGCGTCTTCACCCTCAACCGTCGCGAGTTCGTATTCCCGGTACCCGAGGAAGGTCAGGTTGTCATCCGCCAACCACTCCAGCAGTGCCCGCACCTCGTGCACCTCATGGGAATCGATTCCCGCTGGTGGATGTCGTAGCAGTTCCTGCGCCAGGTGTTCAGCCTGGCTGCGCATCGCATGCCAATCAGTGACTGCCTTGCGGACATCGGAGAGCACCCGCCTGGTGGAAGCCACCACCGGATCAAGGTCATCGGAAACGAAATCCCGCTCGACTTCGATTCGCATCCACGATTCAAGGATCGCGTCACTTGGAGCCTCGTCCACATCTACGTCGAGAATCTCGAGAAGATTGCCGTCCGCATCCCGACGCACCGCCAACTGCGGATGCACGATCAGGTGCACATTGCGGCCCCCGTGGACCAAGTTGGCCGTCACCGAGTCGACGAGGAACGGCATGTCATCGGTCACGACTTCGATCACCGAGTAACTCACACCCTGAATCGGCGGAGTCCATCCTCGAACGAGAGCAGTGTTTGACGGACGACAATGCGCCCACTCTCGCATCGCGACAACGTCGCGAGCCATCGTCAGAACGTCGTGACCGGACATCTCCTCATCGGATAAGTACCGATAGAACCGCGCCGCGAAGACCCGGTCGCCCGGGTCGGGAAGATCCTCCAGCAGACGACGCCAGGACGGTGACTCGATGTCGGTCACGACTATCGCCCCTCGTCGACCCTGGTTCCGCGGCGCTCGCTATCACCTACGGTAGACCTGCAGCAGGTCCGAACGGTAGGAATCTGGAGTTGGGAGCATCATGGGCAAGGAATTCACCTACCGGCAATCGTTCGATGCCGACCCAGTCACCGTGTTCGCCATGCTGGCCAACCCCGAATACGTTCAGATCAAATGCGAGGCAACCGGTTCAATGGAAACGACGGTCGAAATCGATGAGTCTGCCGACGGCTCGACGACGATCACCTCGACCCGCGTCCTGCCCGCCGATGTTCCCGCTCCCGCGAAGAAGTTCGTCGGCGAGACAATCTCGGCAACGGAGACTCAAGTCTGGTCACCGGCCGGAACCGACGGTTCTCGAACGGCGGACGTAACTGTGGAATTCAGTGGACCGCTCGCGTTCACCGGGTCACTCACGCTCTCCCCCGACGGAAGCGGTTCACAGGTGGTGACGTCGGGGACCTTCAAGGCGTCGGTCCCATTCGTGGGTGGAACGATCGAGTCGGTGGCCGCCGAACAAACCGAGAAGTATCTGCGAGCGGAGGAGCGGGTAGCGGCGGATTGGCGGCGCTGAAAGGAGCCCGGGAATGCGCGACTAGCCCGCGAGTTGCTCGGCGAACTCGGCCTTCCAGGCGTTGGTACTCGTTCGCAGGGAGGTATCGAGAACCAGTCTGCGGCGACTGGAATCCATGAGATTGGCTCCGATCGCCTCGAGATCCTCTCGCCCAGGACCCAAGGCGTAGACCCGGGCTCCCGCCGCGCGCACGAGTGCCATCTCATCTCGGCAAACTTTCGTGACTTGAGATCGCCAACGACGTTCCAGCCGCGCCTGGATTCCCGTCGGTGAATCCATGTCGAACGAGATCATTGGGGCGATGACGTAAACCTCGTCAAGACCCGAGTGGGCCACGACATCGACCGATGTGGCCGACACCGCTCCCCCATCCACGTAGGAACGCCCGTCGATATCCACCGGCGCGAACCATCCGGGAATCGCGCATGAGGCCATGACGGCGCTGGCGAGAGGCGCGACGGGTGCGCCCGGTCGCCCGAATACAACACGATGACCATCTGCGTAATCCATGGCCACGACCCAGAGATTGCCGTGGTTTGACCATTCCCCGAACGGTGTGACCGCGTCGATCAAGTGACCCACGCGATCCAGCGAGCGCCCTCCTTCGGGCAGGAACGCAGAGAGAACGGTGGTGGCGGGTAATTGACCGAGCTGCCGAAGACTGGAGCGGATCAGCGCCGGTGATCCCGGGCCACGCAACTTCGGTATTCCCGGTCGGTGCCCTCCGGTGGCGCGGTCGGGATCCCACTCGTACCCGGCCAGCGGTCCCGTCTGAACGTGTTCGTCTCGGTAGTGGGTGATGAGTTCATCGGTGCTCACGCCACAGGCCACGAGCGACGCGAGCACCGAACCCGCGCTCGTGCCGACCATGATGTCGACGTCCTTGGCCTGCAGCCCCGTGGCCTGCTCCCAGGCGGAAAGTGCGCCGACGGCCCACGTCCCTCCGAGAACACCACCGCCACCGAAAACAAGCGCGCGGCGCAGCGGACGTTCAGCCGATTGGGGGTTCGGGCTCATCCTGCGTCCGCCCGACCCGGAATCACCCGCAGACCCGTCTCCTTCGATGCCGCATCCTTCAATTCCTCGAGCGCCTGCGCGAGCCCATCGATGATCACGCTGACGTCCGCGAGGGCATCCCGGTCGGCCGTTAAACCGACGAACATCGAACCTCGATAGGACGTCAGGCCGATGCCCAACGCCTGCCCTTGAACCAGTGGTGAGAACGGATACGCGGCGACCATCTCACTCCCTGCGGCGTACAAGGGACGTTGTGGGCCCGGCACGTTGGTCACCGCGACGTTGTATGTCCGGTTAGAAAGCGTGGAGCCGACGCGAGCACCGAGCGCGTGGAGGGTCGGTGGACCGAAGCCGGCGATACCCGCGAGCGCTTCCGCGGCAACAAAACGTTCGGTGTTGCGTAGGTCGCGCATATGGAAAGCGATCTGGTGCAGGCGAACAATCGGATCGGCTTCTCCTACCGGCAGATCAATGAGGAAGGCCCCAACCTGACCGGCAACATTCGGGTCACGCCGCGAGGGATTGTCGGACTGGATACTGACCGGAACAAGGGCGCGCAGGGTCGCCGCAGAGTCCAGGACGCGGCCTCGATTCATCAGCCAATCGCGCAGCGCACCAGTCACGACGGTCAGTACGACGTCATTCACCGTTCCCACGCTGGTGCCGTGGACTTCCCGGAGGGCGTCCAGTGATAACTCCGTCGTGGCGAATCGTCGTTGCGCACCGATGCGCGTGTTCAACGGACTGTCCATGGGTGTGCGGATCAGCGATGCGAGCGTTCGAACGACTCCCATGCTCGTGTCCCGTGCCCAGGTGGCGATCGTCTCGGCGGCGGCGCCCACATCACGCACCCCGCTGTTGACGACATCCCAGGCGACGGTGGGCCGCGTCAGAACACTCGACAACGCCGAACCGATCAGTTCGGGATCGGAGGGCTCAGGGCGGGGAGTCCATGCATCGGGAGTGTCGTCGGGAATCTCAGAACTCGAATCCAGCATGACCTGCGCGATGTCGATCGCTGCCGTGCCATCGACCAGAACCTGATGGCTCTTGGTCACAACCGCGAAGCAACCGTCCTCGAGTCCCTCGATCAAATACATCTCCCACAGGGGCCGGGAACGGTCGAGCGGGCGAGCCATGAGTCGGGCCACGAGCTCGTCGAGTTGTGCTCGAGTCCCCGGATTCGGCAGTGCTGAGCGGCGCACGTGATAGGCGACATCAAAGTTCGCGTCGTCGACCCACACCGGCCGTGAGAGTCCCCACGGAACCTCACGGATGCGTTGGCGGTAGCGGGGAACGTGGGCGATTCGATTACGGATGAGTCGCACGAGTCGCTCGTGATCGAACCCGCCCTCGGGAGGCTGAAAGATCGCTAAACCACCGACGTTTCGCGGCGTCGAGGTGTCCTCAGCGAACCACAAGGCGGTGTCGACCGCGTCGAGTCGATCCATCCTGACCCCCTCCCGAGTACCCACAAGTCTTACATGCCGCCCCACCGCACGGCGGTACCACGAGAAACTCCCCGCTCTCGTACACTCCCTATGTGTCCTTCCCCCGCGTCGTAGCAGTCCTTGCCTCGGCCGGGCTCGCCTTCGGCCTCACGGCAGCGCCCTCCTCGGCTTACGGCGACGTCCCCTCCCAGCGTGCGGTCAATAACCCGGCTTCCAGCAGTGCCGCCGACGTCCCCAAGACCGCGGTTCCCGTCCCACCCCGCAAGGTCAAAAAGCCCCGCCCCGCCAGCCGATCGACCAAAGCTCGCAACGTGCCCGAACGCCCGATGGACGGTGGTACGGGTCGGCGGATCATCTACGACAAGTCGTTGATGACCGTGTGGGCGATGAACGGCAAGAACGAAGTCGTGTACCGGTTCCCGATCGTCGGCCGTTGGGATCGCCCGGTCGCGGGTGAGTACGAGGTCTACTCGAAGTCCGAGCGAAGCGGTAACCCGAACTCGAAGGTGACCTTCGACCACATGACCCGCTTCGCCCGTGGAAACGACGGCAAGACGCCCATCGGATTCCACAGCATCCCGATCTACTACGACGGACGGATGATGCACGGCATCGACCAGCTCGGTTTGCCGATCGCCACCGGTGGCTGTGTGCGCATGCATGAGGACGACGCTGAAGCCTTGTACGAGTGGTCGAAGATCGGCGACCGCGTTGTTGTCCTCGCCTCCCCTTGACGTCACGGGCCGCGGTCCCATGCCGTAGCGATGCGAATGGAGTCCAGACCGCAGGCGTGGTTGGTGACGGCTATCGAGTTCAGGTAGAACGCGAGTCAGCGCCGCTTCTTTTTGGAAGAACTCTTGCGGTTGCTTCGCTCAGCTCGTCGTCGCTCGGCACGCGAGGCGTTCGGGTCGACCTCGACGATGCCGTCCGCTTCGGCTTCCATCTCCCCGTGGAGCACGCCGCCTGATTCGTCGGGGGCCGAGTACTCCATGTGATCGGGGCGTGATGGGCCCAGGCCTGGTGCTTCGATGGTCGGCGACGCCTCCTGCTCACCCGCCGAATCAGCTCCCGCTGCGACCGCAGCAGCGATCGCTGCTCCCGCATCGCTGTCGCTGGCATCCGAGAGCACGTCGATCTGCTCGGCGACTTCGGGGGCTACCTGCTTTTTGACCTCGACTTCAACGTTGAATGCGTATCCGACGGTCTCTTCCTTGATCGCATCCATCATGGCCATGAAGAGGTCGTATCCCTCACGCTGGTACTCCACGAGCGGGTCTCGTTGGGCCATCGCCCGAAGGCCGATGCCGTCGCGGAGGTAATCCATTTCGTACAGATGCTCACGCCACTTGCGATCCAGGACCGTCAATATGACCTTGCGCTCAAGCTCTCGGGTGACGTCTTCGCCCAACTCGCCTTCCCGGCGACCGTAGGCGGCTTGCGCGTCGTCGACAAGCGTCTCGGCAAGGAAGTCAGCACTCACTCCAGCGCGTCCGCCACCGGATTCTTCCTCGACCTGTTCAACGGTCACCGACACCGGATACAACTGCTCCAGGGCCGTCCACAACTGCTCGAGATCCCAATCTTCGGGATACCCGTCAGCCGTGGCCTGTGAGACGTAGCTATTGATGGTGTCGTCGATGAACGAGCGGATCTGATCCTCGACGTCCTCTCCGTGGAGCACGCGCCTGCGCTCGCCGTAGATGACCAGCCGCTGCCGGTTGAGAACATCGTCGTACTTCAAGACGTCCTTGCGAATCTCGAAGTTCTGGGCCTCGACCTGCGTCTGAGCCGATCGAATCGCGTTCGTGACCATCTTGGCCTCGATCGGGACATCGTCTGGAACGTTGAAACGCCGTAGGAAGGAATCGACCATGTCCGCCTTGAACAACCGCATGAGGTCGTCCTCGAGCGAGAGGTAGAACTGGGACTCACCTGGATCACCCTGACGACCGGAGCGGCCTCGCAACTGGTTGTCGATTCGGCGTGACTCGTGGCGTTCAGTGGCCAAGACGTACAAGCCACCGAGATTGATGACTTCGTCGTGCTCGGCTTTGACCGCATCTTGAGCTTGGGTCAGGGCATCAGGCCACGCAGCCTCGTAGGCCTCGGGGTCTTCGATCGGGGAAAGTCCGCGCTGCGTGAGAGCCGCAGCTGCCATGAACTCCGGGTTGCCACCGAGCATGATGTCGGTTCCACGGCCCGCCATGTTCGTCGCGACTGTGACGGCGCCTCGACGCCCCGCTTGGGCAACGATGGCCGCCTCACGCTCGTGGTTCTTCGCGTTGAGGACCTCGTGCGGAACACCGTTCTTCTTCAGTTCGGCCGACAGGTGCTCGGACTTCTCGACACTCGTGGTGCCGATGAGAACCGGCTGACCCTTCTGGTGCCGCTCGACCACATCCTCGACCACAGAATCGAATTTGGCCGACGCCGTGCGATAGACGAGATCAGGCTGATCGATACGAACCATCGGGCGGTTGGTGGGAATCGGCACCACGCCGAGGTTGTAGATCTGGTTGAACTCCGCGGCTTCGGTCATTGCCGTACCGGTCATGCCCGAGAGCTTGTTGTAAAGCCGGAAGAAGTTCTGCAACGTGACAGTGGCGAGGGTCTGATTCTCCGCCTTGATCTCGACGCCCTCTTTCGCCTCGATCGCCTGGTGCAGGCCTTCGTTGTAGCGACGACCCTTCAAAATGCGGCCGGTGTGCTCGTCGACGATGACTACGCCGCCGTCGAGGATGACGTAATCACGATCCTTCTTGAACAATTCCTTCGCGCGAATCGCGTTGTTCAAGAATCCGACAAGAGGAGTATTGACGGTGTCGTACAGGTTGTCGATGCCGAGTTGGTCCTCGACTTTGTCGATTGCTGATTCCAAAACTCCGATGGTGCGCTTCTTCTCATCGACTTCGTAATCAGTGTCCTTTTGGAGGATCTGCACGATCCGTGCGAATTCGGAGTACCAAGCGGTGGGTTGGTCGGCCGGTCCGCTAATGATCAGCGGTGTTCGGGCCTCGTCGATCAGAATTGAGTCGACCTCGTCGACGACGGCGAAGTTGTGTCCGCGCTGGACCATCTCGGACTTGGACCACGCCATGTTGTCGCGCAGGTAGTCAAAGCCGAACTCATTGTTCGTGCCGTAGGTGATATCCGCCGCGTAGGCAACCCGTCGCTGAGCGGGAGTCATTTGACTGACGATGACGCCGACCTCGAGGCCGAGGAAGCGGTGGATTCGACCCATCCACTCGGAGTCGCGCTCGGCGAGATAGTCGTTGACCGTGACAACGTGGACGCCATCACCGGACAGAGCGTTCAAGTAAGAGGGAAGTGTCGCAACCAGCGTCTTTCCTTCACCGGTTCGCATCTCAGCAATGTTCCCGAGGTGAAGCGCCGCGCCACCCATGATCTGGACGTCGTAATGACGCTGGCCGAGCGTGCGCCTGGCTGCTTCACGAACGGTGGCGAAAGCTTCGGGCATGAGGTCATCGAGACTCTCGCCATCTGCATACCGGGCCTTGAACTCGTCGGTCAATGCACGCAATTCTTCATCGGTGAGCGAGGTGTAGTCGTCTTCGATGGCATTGACGGCCTTCGCGACCGATTCGAGCTTACGAAGGGTTTTGCCTTCTCCCGCGCGCAGGATCTTGTCGAGCACTCCCACGTTGCGACCTTTCGACGCTGCCGCGCACACGCGGCCCGGATCGCAGGCGCCGGGCGCCTGCCATGACTTCGCCGGAATTTCCGTCATTCCAGCGACCTAGCCCCGTCATCGTAGTTCCCGCTGGAAGACTGGGCCGCATGGCATCCACGGACCCCGTCACGCTCAGCGACGGCTCCGTCCAGCTCCGCCCGCAGCCGGCTCCCGAGGGTGCTCTGTGCTGGAGTGTCGAGCGCGTGGGTGGATCTTCGACACTGGGGAACCTGACACTGCGCGATCAACAATCTCCCCAAATCCAGGGTTCCGCATGGACCCGGGCCTGGCTGGACGTCGATGTGCCCGCCAATGCCGATTCCGCGCGGATCAACTCCCTGGCGCAGGCGGTTCGACTGGTCTCCCAATGGGCATTCGCTGCCTTAGGACTCTCGGTAATCGCCTGGCGTGGCCCCACGATCCCCGCGCTTCGGGCGATCCTGCACACTGCCGGTTTCCACGTCCATCCACTCCCCCAGAGACGAAGTTGGGACTCCGAAGGCGGCGTGCAGGACGCCTGGTTCGCAGATCTCCTTCCGCACGACGCCGAACCCATCGGAGTACGCCCCCTGACTGCGCGCGAGCACCAGGTTCTGACCCTGATGGCCCAGGGGCTTTCCAATCAACGCATCGCCCAGGCCCTAGGGATCTCGGAGAACACCGTCAAAAACCACGTCCGAGCCATCTTGGACGCCCTGCGCGCCACGTCCAGAACCGCGGCTGTAGTACTCGCCCTGCAAAGTGGACTCGTCGGTTTCACGCCACAGGGGTGACACCTTGCCCCAAGGGGTATCGATCATCCACAGGCCAAGGAACGAAAATCCACAACAGATCAATGCGAGCACCTGCCCTGCCCACGTCGGCTGCAGGCTCGCACCATGCACTCACTGACCACGGGCCTGGTCGATCTCGTCTTGGGTCGAGTATGTGCAGGATGCGAGGAGCCAGGATCGATCCTGTGTCTTTCCTGCGAGGCCGACCTCAGGCCCCGTCCACGTTGGCGACGCGACCTTGATCTGACCGACCTGGTGGCCGGCCTTCGGATTCCCGTCGCCTGCGCTTTGGACTATCGCGGCTCCGTGCGCAACGTGCTTTTTCGATACAAAGATCACGGCATACGAGGTCTCGCAAACGCCCTTGCACCTGCACTCGGTGCTTCCATTGAATACCTCAGCGCTAGCCACCCACCACTGAACAGCGACCCGATTCTCGTTCCTATACCCACCCGGCGCGTGAATCGTCGTCGGCGCGGGTTCGATCACATCCGACTCCTCGCCAAGACATCGACTATTAGGTCCCGCGGCCTGAAGGTTTCGTCGATTTTGCGCGACACACGATCTGATCAAGGGAGCAAGAGACTCGGGGCCGCTGACCGTGAGGTGTTTGCAAGTGGAGCCTTTACGACCACGTCGGGTCTGCCATCACTACAAAGATCGGTGTTTGTTGTCGACGACATCGTGACAACGGGGGCAACTGCCCGCGAAGCCGTCGCCACCTTGCTTTTGGCTGGCGTGCACGTGGCCGGTGTCGCGACCGTCGCAGGGACACCCTGAGAAACGATTACCCGGGGTAGGTCGGTGAAGCAGCGTTCACTCGACCCGACCAACTGCCGGTGGTGTTGTCGTACACGACACCATCAGCCGCAGCTACCAATGTCGGTAGCCCGGGAGCAGCGGCAAGGGACACCGGTCCCTCCGGGGCACCTTGCAAGAACACCGATCCGCGTCCGATGCTCACCTCGATGACCTGCAGGGCGCCTGCGCTCTCACTTCCCAAGACCGCGAGTGAATCGGCACTCGACCATGCAACGTCCACCACCTCGACCAGTTTGGACTCCACCCGGATGGGATCTTGAATCGCTATGCCCACTCTTCCGGTCGGTGATGTGCGAACAACCCGAGCGAGCAACACATTGGTGCGAGGTCCCGCCTGGACCAACAAAGCCACCCGGGTTCCGTCTCGTGACGGCACCGCGGCACGAAGAAGTTCCCCGGCGCGCAGACCCTCGACATCGATGGGGAACGAGCGGCCGGTGGGTGAATACAGCAGCAATTCACCGTCTGAATCGACCATCCAGACGTTGTCCGGACCGTCGAAGGCCAAGGCGACCGGCTCGTTGA